>Ga0134128_10004097_pt1 | contig 17889 bp, 12 predicted proteins | sample KB31754_FD_96462 | JGI IMG/M metagenome (GOLD analysis project Ga0134128, IMG submission 96462) | Terrestrial soil microbial communities with excess Nitrogen fertilizer from Kellogg Biological Station, Michigan, USA - KB3-175-4 | ecosystem: Environmental > Terrestrial > Soil > Unclassified ... | reverse complement strand
AGGCGCAGGAAGATTTCCGAGTACATCAAGCCGCTTGGATGAACCATTAGCACGCGCATGCTCATGCCTCCTCCTCCGATGCCGGTCAGGAAGGGATGCGGGCCGACCAGAAAGGCGCCGGCGCGGCCTCCCCTAACTGCTCGTGCAAGATTTGGCTACCCGTGACTTGCCGCAAGTACCGTCAGACGGCGTTAATTCTGAGTCGCGTGTTACACATGGTGGTTGTTCGGTCATGCACGAAAACGCCGCAGAAGCGACAGATGCGATGATGAGCTATGGCGAATTTCGGCGGGCCGGAGGAGTACACAACGTGGGACGGCGAGCCGGTGAGCCGCGACCGGCCGCATGGAGCGACGATCGTCGTGGGGGCCCAGAGCCCGGCCGGATGGCAGTACCTATTACTGCACCGCGGCCGTCACGGACCGGACTGGGCAGGCGAGTGGGCCTGGACTCCCCCGGCTGGATCGCGCAAGCCGGGCGAGGATATCGCCGCCTGCGCCGCTCGCGAACTGCACGAGGAGACCGGCCTGCGGGCCGAACCTCGGGCGATCGTCACCGCCGACATCGGCTGGGCGGTGTTCTGGCTTGAGGTTCCCTGGGGGACGACGGTCACCGTCGATGGCACCGAGCACGACCGGTGTGAGTGGGTCAGCTACGCCGAGGCCTGCCGCCGGTGCCGTCCCGCCGTGCTGACAGCGTCATTTGTCACGGCGTGTGAAGCCATGGACTGCCGGTAGCGGCTGGCTGACTGACCTCGGGACAGTAGGTCATGAAACCCGCGCAAATCTTTCTTACTGTTAATCGTTTCGAACCCGATGAGCCAGTGGAGGCCGTAGCGGTCTGCGGCTGTCATTTTCGGCACCGTTTTAGTAGGATTTTTCTGGTAAGCATTGCGTCCCGGCCTTGACAGGCCCTGGTCGGGAAATGGCGCGCCGGCACACGGGGACGGAGACCATGCGATGACAACAGTCCAGTACGCGCGAGGTAACTCACGATGCGGTCGGTGGACCGCGCATATCGCTATTGCCGCGCTGGTCACAGGGGCATTCGCGGGTGCGGTCCCGGTCGCAGGAACGGTGCCGGCCTCCGCATCGGTGTCGGCCCTGCGAGCCGCCAGTGCCGCGAGTTGTCCGGGGTGGACCATCGCAGGTTCGGCAGATCCCGCGCCCGGGCTTGATGCCCTCCAAGGCGTGGTTGTCCTGTCCGCCAGGAACATCTGGGCCGTGGGCGACGAATCGAAGAGCTCGGAAGGCAACGCCGTCTTCAGGACGCTTATCGAGCACTGGAACGGCCGCACCTGGACAGTGGTCCACAGCCCGAATCCCGGAATCGGCTCCGACCTGCTGAGCAGCGTGACCGCCGTGTCCGCGAACAACATCTGGGCGGCCGGGGGGTACTCAGACAAGTCCGATGTCATCGCGACCGACAAGACCCTCATCTTGCACTGGAATGGCCGTTCGTGGAAGAAGGTGCCCAGTCCCAGCCCGGGCAACTCCTTCAATGATCTCGGCACCATCCGGCGGGTGTCAGCGACCAATATCTGGGCTGTCGGCTCGGACGCCGGCTCTGACTTCCACGACAGGTCGCTCGCTCTGCGCTGGAACGGCAAGGCGTGGAAGCAGGTGCCCGGCCCTAACCCAGGCAAGTCCAGCGACTCACTCAGCGGACTGGCCGTAGGATCCGCTGGCGCTATCTGGACAACTGAGTTTTTCACCAAAACCAACCTGCCTACCAGCCAGATCCTGCGGTGGAACGGCCACGCCTGGCGGACGGCAGCCGCGAGCCCGGCCGGGAGCGAACTCTTCGACGTGAGTGCCAGCTCGTCGTCGAACGCGTGGGCCGTGGGCGACGACGCCAAAGGCCATTCACTCGCCCTGCACTGGAACGGCCGTTCCTGGAAGCGGATATCGACCCCGAACCTGCAGCCGAATAGGCTCATCAACGCCCTGCAGTCGGTGACCGTGGTGTCGCGGACCAGTGCGTGGGCGGTCGGCGCCGCCCACAACTTCTTCTCGGTCTTCGAGGGCACGGCCATCGAGATGCACTGGAACGGCCGCAAGTGGTCAATGATGAAGAGCCCCAGCACCAAGTCGGCTAACAGCGCCCTTTTCGGCGTCCAGGCCACCCCGACCATCAGTCCCTGGGTCGTAGGCGAGGACGGCAACAGCATCATGGTCCAGCGCACCCTGGTCCTGCGCTGCCGCTAGCCGGAGTCCCCGGGAGGCGGGCCCTGTAACGACAGCCCCATTTCAATCGCTAATTGATCATGGTGAATCAAGCAGATCGACTGCGCGGTCTTCGTTGAGTTTTCCGAAATTGAACGCCCGCAAATATGGCCTGATCAGGCCGTTATCAGTAGAGTCTGGGCTGCGCATGCTCGGTAGGGAGGCACGCAGGCTGGGCTGAAGGTCCCCGGCATAGTCGAGAAGATTGGTGTATTCATGAACCGTCATCGATGGGTGGGTCCGCAGGTCATCGCGGCCGGTACGGTAATCGCGGTGCTGACGATGCTCGGCTCCGCGCCCGTGTCGGCGGCGTCTGCGCACCGTTACCCAGGACCCAAAGGGCTGCTGCCCGGGGTCCGCGGAGTGCACAATGTCGTGCGCTCAAACCAGCCCGCCGACAAGGGGGCGGACGACGGCGAGTCCGAAGAGATCATGGACTCCTCGGCGCAATTCGCTGCGGTCAGAACCGCTCCGGCTCTGACGGTCAGCGCCAGCGCCTTCACCGCCGCGGCTGCGCAGGCGCGGAAACTCTCGCGGTTCGGCGGCCGGTGGCGCGAGGTAACCGACCAGCCTTACAACTCCGACGCGCTCAACTACCGCGACCCGATCTGGTCTAACTCCAGCGGAGGCGCCGGGCTCGTGTCTGGCCGGATGACCGCCCTGGCCGTGGAGGGCCAGACGGTATTCGCGGGCGGCGCGGCTGGCGGAGTCTGGCGCTCGTTCGATGGCGGCAGGCACTGGACCCCGGTATTCGACCAGCAGCCCAACCTTTCAATCGGCGCCCTGGCGTTCAATCCCGCCGACCACTCGATCTGGGCGGGCACCGGCGAGCCGAACACCAACCAGGACGCCTACTCCGGCGACGGTATCTTCCGGTCCAGCAACGAAGGACGTACCTGGCACCTCGTCGGTGGCGCGCTGCCCAACGACCTGGTGTACCAGCTGACCTTCGATGGAGCCGGCCACGTGTACGCGGCCACCAGCCAGGGCCTGCTCAGGAGGTCCGCGTCGAATCTGCACTCGCCGTGGACGACCGTGCTCAAGCCAGATCCCAACCCGGATAACTCGCCTTACCGCACCTCGTTCGTCACCGACGTCAAGGTGCAGCCTGGCACCGGCGGCAAGGTCGTCATCGCGCCGCTCGGCTGGCGTGGCGGTACCTTGCCCACCGACACTGCCTTCAATGGCTTCTACGAGTCAACCGACGGCGGTCACCACTTCAGCCTGGTCACCCCGACCGGCGACCTGGCTGGTGCCACCGACCTCGGCCGCACCACCTTCGCCTACTCCTCGGACGGCCATGTCCTGTACGCGGTCGTCGAGTCTTCGGCCACGGTTGCGCTAAAGGGCGTCTACGAGTCGGCGAGCGGCAACTTGGCCGGGCCGTGGACGCTGATCGCGAACAGCAAGAAGCTGGCCGCGTCTAACTCGGCGTTCGCGCTGTCCGGAGGCAGCCCGGGAACGCAGGCGTGGTACAACCAGGCGATCATCGTCGACCCGAAGAACGACTCGCATGTCTTCCTCGACCTCGAGGAGGTCTTCGAGACCGACAACGCCGGCTCAACGTGGACCACGACCGGCCCCTACTGGAACTTCCCCTACCCATGCTGGAGCGTCGATCCGGCCAAGAACACCTGCCCCAACACGGTGCACGCCGACCAGCACGCGCTGGCGATCAGCGGCGGAACGCTCTACACCGGTGACGACGGCGGGGTCTACTCGCACCCGCTCAAGGACGTCGGAGTGGTGAAGTGGCACGACCTGAACGCCACCCTGCACACCCTTGAGTACTACTACGCAGGCCTCGGCGCTGCTCCGAAGGGTCATGGCGACTACATCTGGGGCGGCTTGCAGGACAACGGCGTCTCGTTGCTGCGGCCAAACGCTCAGCGCATGGTCTCTCCGTTCGGCGGCGACGGCGGCGACGTCATCGTCGACCCGGCCAACGGCAATCGGGCTGTCAACGAGTACGTCGACCTGTCGATGGCGTCCACGACCAACGGCGGTATTTCCGACGGCCACACCGAGGTGTACAACACGATGTCGCCGTCCTGCGGCAACCCGATCTTCACCTCCAACCCCTGCGACCCGAACACCCGTTTCATCGCCCCGTACTCCGCCGACATTCATGACATCAACCACTGGGTGGCCGGCGGCGAGTTCGTATGGGACAACCAGGACAAGGGCTGGGGCACCAACTGCTCCCCGACGGCGTGCGACTGGGTCCAGGTGCACGACACCGGCGTCGGCAACTCGATCAACGCCATCGCCGACAGCGGAAACGTCACCTACGCGGGCTGGTGCGGCAACGGCTGCAACCCGGCTGGGTCGGCTCCGTTCACCTCGGGCATCGACACCAACTTCGGCGGGACCTGGCACACTGTCAGCTCGCCAGTGCTGCCCAACCGCATTCCCACTTCATTCACCATTGACCCGAACAACGCCGCGCACGTCATCGTCACCTACGGCGCCTTCTCACGGAAGTGGATCGCGGGCGGCGGCGTGGGCCACGTGTTCCTGTCCCTGAATGGCGGCGCGACCTGGAAGGACATCAGCGGCGACCTGCCGGATATTCCGGTCAACAGCTCCGTGATCTGGCATCGTCACCTGGTTGTCGGAACCGACCTCGGCGTCTTCATCACGTCGGCTTTCGCAGACGGTCACTGGCACAGGCTCGGATCCGACCTGCCGCCAGCACCCGCCGTCGACCTCAAGGTGTCCCCGGATGAGGGTTACCTGCTCGTAGCAACGCACGGCCGAGGCCTCTGGCGGATCGGCTGAGCTAGTAGCTAGTCGCACGAAATAACGCCCCAGGGCGGGTCCGGCTCATCTGAGTCGGACCCGCCCTGTGGCGTGTTCTAGCTTGCTGTCAGGGTCCAGAGGTGATCGGGAGTGCCGTTGTCGGTCCATTGCAGGATCTGGGCGCCCGAGGTCGTGCTCTCGTTCAGCACCCCGAGCAGCAGCCCGCTGTTGTAGTTCTCGATCTTGTACTGGCCGCCGCCCTGGGCGATGACCTGCCAGAGGTGGTCAGACGTGCCGTTGTTACCCCAGATGAGCGCGTCGCCGCCCGCGGTTACGCCTTCGTTGGTGATGCCGAGCACCATCCCGCTGGCGCTGTTCTGGATCTCGTAGAAGTTTGAGCCTTCTGAGACCAGGGTCCAGGTCTGGGTAGAGCCGCCGCTCGCGGTGGCCTGGACGGCCAGCGTCCCCTGAGCGGTGCCGTTTCCCTGGGTGCCCAGGACGAGTCCGCTGTGGCTGTTCTTGATGATGAACGACCCGGAAAGCGGTGGGCTGGTGCCGGGGGTAATGAGCAGGTGATAGCCGTTGGCGGCGTTCATCGCGCTTATCGGGACGGTGATCGATCCGTTCGCAATGGCGACGTTGGTGCTGGAGATGATGGCCGGCCCGACGGCTGCGGTGGTGCGGCCGGCGGAGACAGCCTGCTCGAGGACCACATGGGCGGTGCTGCCGAAAGCGGTCAGCGAGCTGAGCCCGTTGACGGTGACGGCAGTTGAGCCACTGCCGCCGCCGAAGATGACGCTGACCTGGTTGCCCGCGGGGTTGACCGAGGCGGCACCGTCAAGTCCGGTCTGCGCCGGCGGGACGGTGGTGACCATGTTCCCCGTCATCGAGCCGTACCAGCGGTAGAGCCAGTAAGCCGCGTTCGGCGCTCCCCCGGTGTCGGTAAGGGTGTCGCCCAGGGTCCCGTAGTGATTCCAGAACGCGAGTTCTGCGTTGTTCACCCCGGCCCGCTCGAACTTGGCGATGTACCCGGCCAGCGGTCCGGGGATCCCGACCTCGCTGGGCTCGCCGTACTCCTCGATGGCGATGGGCAGCGGGCCGATTCCGAGGCTCTTCTCGATGGAGCGATAAGAGGAGACGTCGGCGGCGATGCTTGCGGCCCCGCCGAGTTCGTGCCAGCTGATGATGTTCGGCACGGTGCCACTGGCCTTGGCGTCGGCCAGGAACGTAGTCATGAAGCTGGAACTGAAGTGGGAGATGCTGGGGCCTTGGATCGGGGCGCTCGGATCAAGGGACCGAACCTCTTTGAAGGTACGGGCCCAGCCAGCATCAAAGGGACCTGCCGCGCTGGTGTTCCAGGTGCCGTCGGGCTCATTCCACAGCTCGAAGGCGCTGATATTGCTGTCGCCAGCGGCGAGGACGGCCTTGACCTGGGTGTCGACAGCGCTGAGCCAGTTGCTCCAGCTGACCCACTGGTACGGGAACGTCGGGTACCAGTCGGGCATGCGCACGACGACCTTCGCTCCCGCCGTGGCTGCTTCGTGCGCGACGACCAGGGCGTCTCCGCCAGGAGCCGGCTCGCCGTTAGGCAACTGCTTGCCGCCGGGAGCCATCTGGACGAACGTGTTCGGACGCAGAGGCTCGACGAGGCTATCGGCCGGGATCGAGCCTGTGTCCAGTCCGTACAGTGCTCCCGAGGCGACGTGAGTCACCGCCCGGAACGGCTGATTGACGTTGACGACAAGGGTGGTCGCGGCCGCGGCCGCTGGGACGGCGGTCCCCACCGCGGCGGCGCCCAAGGCCAGCGCGGCGAGGATCGGGGTTAAGGGCCGGACGTATCGGGTGATCAGGTGGTGCTCCACTACCCCTCCTAGCTGATGGGGCCGAGCGCGAGCCGCAAGCCCTCTTCGTGGACTGCGCAAAGCTTTTCCTGTCCAGAAGCTATGGCTATGCCCGATAATCCGTCAATACTCATGACGGCTAGGAAAGGGTTTTCCCAGATCCGGGCGGCGCCTTGGGCGGCTGGCACATCATTCACGGCGGCGTCGATCTGCTCGGTTCGGTCATGTCTGCGAGGCTAGTAGCGGGTCCAGGAGACCGGCCTCGGGCCGGCGGCGGCCAGGCTGAGCGGGGCCGTTGCGTGCCGTGTCAGGGCCGGCCGGATCGGCTCAGTCCAGTGCCCTGCGCCGGGCTGCCGGCACGGGCACCTGGTGACCGGTGCCTGACAGGGGCGTTTGGCCGGAACAATCACGGCAGCGGAGCTCGCCCGGACCGGCCGTTCAAGAACCTTAGGGGAAAGGGCACGGATTAGCGGCAGGTCAGATCCGCCTCTGGCGTTCCGCTAAAAGGCTTCGCCAATATTTTCTTATAAAAATTTGCGGTCGTTTTTTTCGCCTTGACGCAGGCAGGTTAGGAGATTCATCTCGCGGGAAGCCTTGCTGAATGCTGGTAGGCCGCGGTCGCGAACTGGCGCTGCTGGCTGACCACCTGGCCAGCTGGCGGCCGGTCGTGGTCGCGGGCGAGGCGGGCATCGGGAAGACCACGGTGCTCCGCGCCGCCGCCGCGGCTGCAGCCGGCGGCCGGAGGATCTTCGAAGGCGGCGCCCTGTCGACGCTGTCCTGGATGGAGTACCTGCCGCTGCGGCGGGCGGTCGGTCGCCCGCTGGCGGCAGCCGACGCGCAGGCGGTGGCGGCGCAGGCGTTGCAGGCCGTGCGAGGTGGCGTCCTGATCCTCGATGACCTGCACTGGTCGGACGCGATGACCATGGACGTGGTGCTGCTGCTGGCCGGCCACTGCCGCCTGCTGACCGCCGTGCGGCGCGGGGATCCGGGTGCCGGCCCGAAGCTCGACCGGATGATCGCGGCGGGTTTCGCCCAGGTCGAACTGGGGCCGTTGCCGCAGGACGAGTCGGCCGAACTGGTCCGCGCCCAGCGCCCGGATCTGCCGGACACCTCGGTCAGGCGGCTGGTCCGCCGGGCCGGAGGCAACCCGCTGCTACTGGAGGAACTGGCCAGAACCGGAGAGCCGTCCGCCAGCCTGAGGTTGCTGCTCGCGGCGCGACTGCGCCTGCTCGACGAGGCCGGGCGGGATGCCTTCGGACTGCTCGCCCTGGCCGGACGGCCTTTGCCGATGGACACGATTGGAACGCCAGGGGCCAAGAGCCTGCTCGACGCCGACCTGGCCGTTGCGGTGCCAGCCGGGGTGGAGGGCGGGGGGCGTAGCGGGTGGCCCCTGTCAACCCCCGCCGAATCAGAGGGCCTGGCGTTGCGGACCGCGTTGCTGGCCGAGGTGGCGGTTGACCAGCTTGAGCCGGCCGAACGGCGCGCCCTGCACGCCCGGCTGGCCAGGGCGATGCCTGAGCCGGGCGAGGCGGCCCGGCACTACGTCGGAGCACAAGAGCCTGACCGTGCCCTGGCGGCCGCGATCCAGGCGGCGGAACTCGCCGAGCGGCCCGGCGAACGGGCCAGCCACCTGGCGGTAGCGGCGTCGGTCGCGACCGGGCGGGCGGCCGATGAGCTGCGCCTGCGAGCCGCCCGCGCGCTGGACGAGGCCCACGACTGGACCTCGGTGGTCAACGTACTCACCCAGGTCACCAGCGAGGACGCCGACACCAGGGCATGGTGCCAGCTGCTCCTGGCTCGCGGCGCGTGGGCGGCCGGGGATACCGGCGCCCTGCGCACGGCGTTCGCTGAGGGACTCGCGCTGGTGGCCGGGACCGGCAGCGAGGTCGAAGTCCGGTTGCGCATCGAGCACTCCCGGCTGGCGATCTTCGTCGACTGCGATCTGGCCGAGGGCGTTCGGGTCACGCGGTCGGCCCTGAGCTTGGCCCGCTCGACCGGCGTAGAGGTACCGCGCGCGGAGTATTTCCTGGGCACGGCCCTGGCGGTGGCCGACGAGCCCGGCGGCGACCAGCACCTGCGGTCGGCGATCACGGGGGCGCGGGCAGCACGCGACGTCGACACCGAGTTCCTGGCGGCGAACAACCTGATCAGCTGCTACGAGTCAACTGGCGCGCAGGAGGCCGCCCGCGAGGTCGCCGAGGAGATGACCGACCGCGCGCGTACGCTCGGCCTGGGTTACTGGGAATCGGCGATGCGCGCCACCGTCGTTAACCTGGATTTTCACGCGGGCTCCTACGTCCGGGCGGTTTCGTCGGCGGAGGAACTACTTGACCAGCCGCTTGAGGCACGCACCAGGGACATGCTGATCGAGGATCTGGGGATGGCGCTGATCGACCTCGGCCGCATCGATGAGGCGATCCGGCTCGTCTCCGCCGGACGCGACGCCGCCGCGCCTGATTACCGGGGCCAGGGGCAGTTGCTCTGGGTGCTGGCCGAAGCCGCGCTGTGGGGCGGCCGGCCCGCCCGCGCCCTTGACCTGATGGATGAGTACCTGGACGGCCCGGCCGGCGACCCGAACCTGCTGTTCGGCCGGGTGACCCGGGCCTGGGCGTGCGTCGAGACGGGCCGTGATCCGGGACCGGCGGTGCCGCCGCACCCGCGGTTGATGCTGGCGGCCACGCGGCCGGAGACAGCGGCTCTGCGGCTGCAGTACCTCGGCGAGTACGCCGCCGCGGCGGAGCAGTTCGAGCGCGCGGCCGACCTGTGGGCGGCATCTCACCGGCGCGGGCAGTTGCGCTGTGCGTGGGCCGCTGGCGAGGCGCGGCGCCTGGCGGGCGACGAAGACGGCGCCGTCGCGCAACTGGAGGCGGCGGAGAATCTGGCGGCCGAGGCCGGGGCCGCGCTTGTCCTGGCCAGGATCCACCGTTCGCTGCGGGCGGCTGGCCGACGCCGCTCCGCTCCTCGGTCCGGCCCGCGCGGCGGGCGCGGCGGCCTTACCGACCGCGAGCGTCAGGTGCTGGAACTGGTCGGCGCCGGCCTTACCAACTCCCGGATCGCTGCCCAGCTCGCGATCACCGAGCGCACCGTAGCCGCCCTGGTGGCCTCGGCCTCGGCCAAGCTCGGCGCCGCGAATCGCGGTCACGCGGCCGCTCTGGCCGCGCGGGAGTGACGTGCGCCCGGCCTCGTACGTCGTGATCGAAGCTGGCCCGCCCGATGCGGTGGAGCGGGCGGGGGCTGACGCGGCTTCCCGCGGGCTACGGGTCGTGCGGACCCTCGAGGCGGCGGGGCCGGGCACGGCCTACGTGGGCCAGGTCACCGATGAGCGTTCCGCCCAGCACGCGGTGCTGGCCGCGCTGGCGGGCGCGCACCTGGTCGTGGCGGCTGCGGCGCCGCGCGAGGTTATCGACATGCTGTGCGAGGATCTGCGCCGGCTGGGCACGCTCGACCACCAGGTTGGGGTCCAGGCGGCGCCGGCCGGCGGCCTGGGCGATACCGAACGGGCGTTGCTCAAGCAGTTGCTCAAGGGCGACTCCCTTGGCGAGGCGGCGAACGCGCTTCACCTGTCCAGGCGGACCGCCGACCGGCGGCTGGCCTCGGCCCGCCGGGCGCTGGGCGCGGCCACGACCGCCGAAGCGCTCGCGATCGCCGTCCGGATGGGCCTGCGGCCTCCATCGGCCTAGGCCGCCCACAAGATGGCGTAAAGATGCAATGACGCACGCAAGCGGCCGTTCGTAGGCTACGTGAACCTTCCACTAAGAAAACGGGGATTTCATATGCGAAGTACTCGTCTGCGGATGCGGGTCGGCAGCGGCCTAAGCGCGCTCGTAGCGGGGGCGATGGCCACAGGGGCGGTCGTCGCCTTCGGAGCCGTGCCGCCAGCTAGTGCCGCGACCTCGCACTCCAAGGCCGCCGCGTCCGGCTCGATCGTCTACCTCAAGAACGGCAGGGTCTGGATCGCCCATCCGAATGGCACGCATGCCAGGCAGTTCACGCTGCATGCCTTTAACTGGTCCTCACCCTCGGAAGCCAACAACGGCATGATCGTCGTGGCCGGCGGCCGGGCCCACAACAACCCGGGCGGCACCGACGCGGACGCCAGCTCCTACCTGTACAAGTTCCGTCCAGATGGCAACCAGATCGGTAAGCCGATCCCCACCTGGGGCAGTTACTCCTCGCCGGCCTGCCCTACTTTCGCGCCGCTGTCGGTCGAGGTCTCACCCGACGCATCCAAGATCGCCTACGGCATCTGGGAGTGCGGGAACGACTCCGACACCGCCTTGTGGACGCCGGCCAATTCGACCCGGCTGAACTTCCCGCACCAAAAGCTCGGTCAGGATGACTTCTACGAGCCGCACTGGATCAGCAACTCGACGTTCCTCGTCTCGCACGCGGGGCCGACGGTGTCCGACTCGCAGGCGCGCTGGTACACCCACGGCGTCACCCAGGCCGACGACACCGGTTACAAGGGCTGGAACGAGCCGTCCATGACCGGCACCGGGGCCCAGGGCGTGATCGACCGGGGCGGGGACAAGCTGGCCGTCTTCGAGGACGACGCCGCTGACTGGACGAACGGCAGGCCGCGCCACGTCCGGCTGTGGCTGTACTACTCCGGTTCCAAGATTCCGAACAACTGGCCCAAGCGTTGCATCCTCGCGCTGCCCGCCTCCCATTTCCCCAGGCCGCTCTACCTGCACCCCAGCTTCTCTCCCGATGGCAAGAAGCTGATCTGGGCCGATAACCGGGGAGTGGAAGAAGCCTCGGTCGCCACCCCGAGCAAGTGCTCGTCCTACCATCCACACCTGCTGATACGCGGCGGATCGCAGCCCTTCTTCTCCGCCGGCAGCGAGCGGCCGGCTGCCGCCCATCCGCACCAGCCCGGCTGATGCCGGCTTAGGCCCGGGGGGCCCGGGGGGCCGGGGGGCCCGGGGGGCCGGGGGGCCGGAGGGCCCAGAGGGGCCGGGGTCCGCTCGCCCTGCGAACGGACCCCGGTTCGCGGCTGGTCTTACGCTAGAGCGCATGACGCTCCCCTCGGGTATCCCCCTCGACGAACTCGATCCAGGCATCCGCCCCCAAGACGACCTGTTCCGGCACGTGAACGGCCGGTGGCTGGTGCGGACCGAGATCCCGGCCGACCGGGCGCGTGACGGCGCGTTCCGGCTCGTGGCCGAAGAGGCCGAGAATGCGGTGCGCCAGATCGTCGAAGAGGGCTCGTCGGCAGCGGAAGGCAGCGAAGAGCGGAAGTTCGGCGACCTGTACGCCAGCTTCATGGACGCGGACCGGGCAGAACTGCTCGGCGTGCGGCCCATCAGCCAGACGCTCGCGACGGCCCGGGCCGTCAGCACCATCGCGGAGCTGCTGGAGACGCTCGGGCGGCTGGAGCGAGAGGGGATCGGGGGCCTGTACCGGATCTTCGTGGACACTGACCCTGGCGATCCCGAGCGTTGCGTGGTGTTTTTCGAGCAGGGCGCCATCTCGCTGCCCGATGAGAGCTACTACCGCGAGGACCGGTTCGCATCGGTCCGCGAGGCGTTCGCTGGTCATGTGCGGCGCATGTTCGAGCTTGCGGGGCTGCCAGATGCCGACCAGGCAGCCAAGCGAGTGGTCGCGCTGGAGACGGCGCTGGCTGGGCACCACTGGGACAAGGTCACCTGCCGCGACCGCGAGAAAACTTACAACCTGCTCCCCTGGACCGGCGTGTTGTCGCAGGGTCCTGACCTGCGCGGGTGGCTGACGGCCATGGACCCGCCCGCCGGTTCCTTCGACGAGATCGTGCTCCGCCAGCCGAGCTTCAGCTCCGGGCTGGCCTCGCTGCTTACCGACGAGCATGTGCCGGCGTGGCGGGACTGGCTGTGCTGGCAGGTGATCCACGGCGCTGCCGACTACCTGTCCGAAGCTTTCGTCGATGAAGACTTCGACTTCTATGGCCGCACCGTGAGCGGTACTCCCGAGCTGCGTGAGCGCTGGAAGCGGGGCGTCTCGCTGGTCGAGGGGGCGATGGGGGAAGCCGTCGGCCGGGCCTACGTCAGCCGCCACTTCCCGCCCGGCGCCCGGGAGCAGATGGACGTCCTGGTGGAGAACCTGCGCGAGGCCTACCGCCAGAGCATCGAAACGCTGGAATGGATGGGGCCGGACACTCGCCAGCGGGCCCTGGACAAGCTGGCGAAGTTCACGCCGAAGATCGGCTACCCGGCTAAGTGGCGCGACTACTCGAGCCTGACGATCGACCCGGCCGATCTGATGGGCAACGTGCGAGCCGCTCACGTCTTCGAGTTCCACCGCCAGCTGAACAAAGTCGGCAAGCCCGTGGACCGCGACGAGTGGCGGATGACGCCCCAGACGGTCAACGCCTACTACAGCCCGGGAATGAACGAGATCGTGTTCCCGGCTGCGATCTTGCAAGATCCGTTCTTCGATCCCGGCCGCGACGCAGCGGCCAACTACGGAGCGATCGGCGCGATCATCGGCCACGAGATCGGCCACGGCTTTGACGACCAAGGTTCCAAGTTCGACGGTGACGGCAGGCTCACCGACTGGTGGAGCGCGGCCGACCGGCAGGCGTTCGAGGCCAGGACCCGGTCGCTGATCGAGCAGTACAACGCCTTGGCGCCGAAGCAGACACCTGACCAGCACGTCAACGGAGCGCTGACGATCGGGGAGAACATCGGGGACCTCGGAGGCCTCGGCATCGCGTGGAAGGCCTACGTGGTGTCGCTGTGCGGCGAGCCGGCGCCGGTAATCGACGGCCTGACCGGCGCCCAGCGCTTCTTCCTGTCGTGGGCACGTATCTGGCAGAGCAAGGCCAGGGACGCAGAGGTCGTGCGACTGCTCGCCATCGACACGCACTCCCCCGGCGAGTTCCGCTGCAACCAGATCGCCAGGAATCACGACGAGTTCTACGCCGCGTTCGATGTCAGCGCCACCGACGAACTGTGGCTGGAGCCGGCGGCCCGGGTGAGTATCTGGTAGGCGCTGTCCGGCTAGCATCGTCTGATGAGCGATCACTTCGTTCCGGAGGATTTCGAGGTTCCTGAGGGGCTCACGGCCGAAGAGTTCCGGCTGGAACCGCTCGGACCTCAGCACAACGATGCGGACTATGCGGCCTGGACGTCCAGCATGAGCCATATCCAGGCAACGCCTGGATTCGCCGGGACGGGCTGGCCGCACGAGATGACGCCGGCCGAGAACCTGCGCGACCTCGAACGCCACGCGCAGGACTACGCCGATCGCCGCGGGTTCACCTACACCGTGCTCGGTACCGGCTCCGGCGACGTCATCGGCTGCGTGTACATCTATCCCCCGCGTCCGCCGCGCGACCAAACCCAGGATGACGTGGCCGTAAGTTCCTGGGTGCGCGCGGACCACGCCGAACTCGACCCGGTGCTGTACCGCACGGTCAGCGCCTGGCTGGAGCAGGCCTGGCCATTCCGCTCGGTCAAGTACGCGCCACGGGCCTGACCTCGTGGCGACGCAGGTCAGCGGGCTGGTGTCGGTCTCCCGGATACCAGCCCGCGACCAAGCGGTCAGTCGTCTACGGTGGCGATGAAGAGCCGGGATCCTGGCGGGGCGATCTTCAGGAAGTCAGCCGAGGTCGCCTGAGCCTCGGCGGTGCCCAGAGCCGATTCCAGTGCCGCCTGGTCGGCAAAGTACAGCTCAGCCTCCCGGTAGAAGGTCTTCTCACCGCCGTCGACCGCGGTGGTGAACATGCTGGTCTCGGCCCGCTGCAGGCCGGGAATGGCGTGCACGAGCGGCATGTGCGTGCCGAAGTAATGCCGGTCGAAATCGGCCGGGTCATCAGGCTGGGTGTACATCGCGACGAGTTTGACGGTCATGACAGGAAACCTTACGCCGGTGTCACCTAACGGGCGGTAAACCCAGCAGGCGCGGTCGGCGTCATGTAGTCGGGACGCCAACCGGGTCGGAGGGTTCTCGATGTTGCGACATTCAGCTGGCATGTGGTCCGTGCGGGTGCAGGTGATCGTGTCGGCGGCTGCGGCTGCCGTTATCGCGGTCCTGGGTACCGGGCCGGTCCGGGCGGCCGCCGCGGTGAAGCCGGATGGCGGCGTTACGGCGAGACTGGCCGCGATTTCGTGCACCTCGGCTGGCAGTTGCGCCGCTGCCGGGTTCATGAGCACGCCCGCTCAGGCTAAGCCTCCGGGCCAGAACATGGTCTTCCTGGTCAGCGAGCGGAACGGCGTCTGGGGCAAGGCCGAGCAGGTCCCGGGTTTGCCGGCACTGCAGGGCGGGAGCGCCGGCGCGGTGGTGTCCGCGTTGTCGTGCTCGTCGGCCGGGAACTGCAGTGCGGGCGGAACCTACACCGACCAGGCCGGCCAGGGCCAGGCGTTCGTGGTCACCGAGACGAACGGCGTCTGGGCCGATGCCGAAGAAGTTCCCGGGCTGGCCGCCCTGAATACCGGCGGGAACGCCACCATCACGCAGATGTCCTGCACGCTCGCGGGTGGCTGCCTCGTAGCCGGGACCTATGAAACTGACAGCCCGGCAGGCCGGCAGGCGTTCGTCGTCCAGGAGATCGGCAGCGTCTGGGGCACCGCCGAGGACATCCTCGGCCTCGACGCGCTCAATACCGGAGGCGCCGCTCAGGTGCGGACGTTGTACTGCGTCCATACCGGCAACTGCACCGTGGGCGGCGACTACAACGACTCATCGGGAGCCCAGCCGTTCGTCGCGTACCAGAATTACGGTGAGTGGTACAGCGCGCAGACGTTCCCGGACATCGCCGCCGCGAACACCGGCCGGAGCGCCAGCATCGACGCGCCGTCGTGCCAGCGAAGAGGCATCTGCACCGGCGTCGGCACCTACCGGACCCCTGACGGCCATGCGCACGCCTTCTCCGTCAGCGAGCAGAACTACATCTGGAATGCCTTCCAGCCGATCCCCGGAATGACGGCCCTGCCGCAAGGCGGAGCCGCCACCTCCACCGTCGGCTACCTCTCCTGTCCCACGCCAGGGAACTGCACCGCCGGCGGCAAGTACACCGACCCGGCCGGCAACACCCACTCCTACCTCGTCACCCAGACGAACGGAACCTGGGGTAACGCGCAAGCGCTGCCCGGTCTGGCCGTCCTGAAGCCCATCCACTCTCCCGTGCTCACCGGCCTGTCCTGCCGGTCACCGGGCAACTGCACCGCCATCGGCAGCTACAGCACCACCCTCAAGACCGCGGCCGGGCAGATCTTCGTCCTATCCGAGACGAATGGAAAATGGGGCAAAGCACTGCGACTGCCCCGCTCAGCAACACTGAGCAAGAGCGGAAAGCTCAACCCCCAGGCCCTGTCCTGCGGCGCACCAGGCAGTTGTACCGCCGGCGGAACGTACACCACCCCAAGCGGCCATCTGGCGCCTTTCCTCGCCACCCAGAAGAACGGCATCTGGGCCAACGCCCAAAGAACCCCCGGCACCGGCCCGTAGCGACGTCCTGGCCCCACCCGCGATCAGGGTGATCAGCTGCTAAGCGCCCGTTTTGCGGGATTGTGTCGGATCGTGATGCTGTCTGCGACAGAATCGCGGCATGTGGAGCGTTAATCTTCCCTGTCACGCCTGGTACGGCTTTTGCGCCGACGGCGCGTGACCGTGTCCGGATCTGGTGCCAGCGCTGAGGTTGTAGTGCTGGGAGCCGGGATGGCCGGGGTTACCGCCGCCCGGGCGCTCGCCTCCGCCGGGGCGCGGGTCATCGTGCTGGAGGCAGGCCATCGGGTCGGCGGCCGGGTGCGCACGGAACGGGACTTCGCCGAAGCGCCGGTCGAGGCAGGAGCGGAGTTCATCCACGGCGTCACCGCCGCCACCTGGGCCGACGCCCGCGCGGCCAAGCTGCGCGTTCAGGCGATCTCTTCCGTGCGCAATTCCTGGTTCACCCTCGGCGGGAGCACGCGCTGGCTTCCCGCGCACCTGTTTCATCCCGGCGTGTGGCCCGGCCTCACCATCTTGCGAGCATTGCACGCCGCCGCCGGCAGCGACGTCAGCGCTGCTTCGTTTCTGCAGGCCAGGGGTTACCAGGGGCGAGCGCTCGAGCTGGCCCTGCTCACCTTGACCGCGCACCTGCCCGGCAGCTCCGAGCAGGTCGGCGTGGCCGGACTGGCCGCCGACGGAGTGCTGCACCTGGAACGGGGGCTCAACCACCGCCTGCTCGACGGATACGACCTGCTGCCACGGCACATCGCCGCCGGGCTCGACATCCGCTTCGGTCAGCGCGCCACCGCGATCGCCTGGGGACCCGAGGGGGCCGAGCTCACCGTCGCCGAAGGCGGCACCGTCACGGCCCGCGTCGCGATCAGCTGCCTGCCGCACGGCGTCCTGGCCTCAGGTGCGGTGCGGTTCGACCCGGCACTGCCCTCTTCCAAGGCCCAGGCGATCGCCCGGATTCGCACCGGGCCGGTCACCAAGGTGCTGCTGCGATTCAGCGAACGGTTCTGGCCCCGGCCGATGGCGCAGCTGGTCTGCGGCACGGGCCCCGTCACCTTGTACTGGCCTACCGGCTACCGAACCACAGGTCCGGCCGTCCTGACCGGCTACGCGACCGGCCCGCGCGCCCTCGCGCTCTCCCGGGCCGGGCATGACGACGCCGTCGACACGGTCCTGGAGGATCTCGCCCGCCGATTCCCCCGCGCCCGCCCCCGCGCAACCGTGACCGCCACCCGGTTCATCGACTGGCCCACCGACCCGAGTGCGTTCGGCGGCTACACCTACCTGCCGCCCGGCGCTCTCGGGGCCAGGGCCGCGCTAGCGGCACCCGACACCGCGGCCCTGCTTTGGGCCGGCTCAGCCACCACCTCGAGCCCCATCGCCGACACCGTAGAAGCCGCGTACCTCAGCGGCCTGCGCGCCGCCAGCCAGGCCCGCCACATCCTCGATAGCGGCGGCTGAGTGGCGGATACCGGTGACCGAAGTGGTGAAGGCGCGGAGAACTTGGGCCGTGAATGTGGTGCGGCCGACGCGATATGCCCGGTTTGAGATAATTCGCTCTGCCGGAACCCGGGCTAAAGGCCTGCCGTTTATTGACTCGCGGGCGTGTCGTTCGTGGTGGCGGGGCGGGGCCGGGACCGCTCGGCGGGCCGGCTGGCGGGTGT
>Ga0134128_10004096_pt1 | contig 17893 bp, 12 predicted proteins | sample KB31754_FD_96462 | JGI IMG/M metagenome (GOLD analysis project Ga0134128, IMG submission 96462) | Terrestrial soil microbial communities with excess Nitrogen fertilizer from Kellogg Biological Station, Michigan, USA - KB3-175-4 | ecosystem: Environmental > Terrestrial > Soil > Unclassified ... | reverse complement strand
GACCTCACGCTGCCCGAGCCAGCGGAGACCGAGGAGACCAGCCCGCCAGCGCTCAGGGAAGGCGGACGCTATTTGATCACCGGCGGCCTCGGCGGCCTCGGCCTGACGCTGGCGGCTGACCTGGCGCGGCGGTCCCGGGCCCGCCTCGTTCTGCTGTCGAGAACGGGCCAGGCCTCGCACCCCGATCAGCAGGCAGCCATCGCCGAGATGGAGCGGACCGGCTCCGAGGTCCAGGTCATCGCGGCCGATGTCTGCGACCCGGAATCGATGGCCCGCGTCCGCGACCAGGTGATCGACTCACTCGGCGGCCTGGACGGCATCGTGCACGCCGCCGGCGTTCCCGGCGGCGGCCTGGCCGAGGTCAAGGACGAGGCCGCGGCCCGGGCCGTGCTCGAACCGAAGCTGGCCGGCTCGCTCGTGCTGTTGAGCACGCTCGGCGAGATCACGCGGGACTTCATCGCGCTGTGCTCGTCGGTAACCGCCGTCACCGGCGGCGTCGGCCAGGTCGACTACTGCGGGGCCAACGCCTTCCTCGACGCGCTGGCCGGGTCAGGCCACGGCCTGCCGGGCAAGGTGATCTCGCTCAACTGGGGCGGCTGGAGCGAGGTCGGCATGCTCGCCAAAGCCTTGGAGACCGACGATCTCCAGGCCCAGCGCCAGCTGGAGATCGACCATCCGCTGCTGCGCACGGCCGCAATCGTCGAGCCGGCCGGGCCGGTACGCGCCGAGGGCACGATCTCCGCGTCGACCCACTGGGTGCTCGGCGAGCACGTCATCGGCGGGCAACCGGTGCTGCCGGGCACCGCGCACCTGGAACTGGCCCGCGCCGTCGCGAGCCTGACCGGCCCCGTGGACGGCGGCGCGATCGAGTTGCGCGACGTCGTGTTCACCGAACCATTCGCCGTGCCCGACGTCGCCGACTATTCCGTCACGCTAGAGCGCGGCAAATTCCGGGTAACAAGCGGACGCAAATCTTTCTCCCAAGGGATTGTCGGCATTATCGAAGCCGGCCGTCGTCCGGTCGTGGACGTCGGGGCGATCCGCGCCCGGTGCCGGCCTGCGGTCGACTCGGCCTGGGAGACGGGGCGGACGAGCGCGGTGACGTTCGGGCCCCGGTGGGATTGCCTGGCGCGGGTGTGGATCGGCGACGACGAGGAACTCGGGCTGATCGAGGCGCCGCCGCCGGTCGCCGCCGAGCTTGGCCAGTGGGGGCTCCATCCGGCCCTGCTGGACGTGGCGACCGCGTTCGGCGTGAGCAAGCGCGACGGCGCGTACCTTCCGCTCAGCTACGGTCGCGTCGTCGTCCGGGGGCCGCTGCCGGCCAGGTTCTACAGCCACCTGCGTTACGAGGCGGCCGGCGGCGGCGTTCTGTCGGCGGCGGTCACGATCTGCGACGAACAGGGCAACGAGCTGGTCGCGATCACCGACTTCACGCTGCGGCAGGTCGATGCCCAGGCCCAGTCCGTGGTCGGCGGTCGCGCGGCCGCGACGGCGGCCGGCCCGGCCCGATCTGCCGACGGGCTGATCAGCCCGGCGGACGGCGCCCTGGCCTTCCGCCTCGTGCTGGCCGCCGACCTGGGTCCGCAGGTCGCGGTGACGCCGGCCCGCCTGTCCCAGATCGCGGCCAGGATCGCCGGCGAGGGTGCGGACCTCGCCGGGGACAGCGGCGGTGCCCAGGCACCCCAGCCAGGCGGCGAGGCCGGCCCGGGCGGCAGCCTGGAGGACAACCTGATCAGGATCTGGACCGAGGTTCTCGGGGTCGCCCCGTCCTCCGCCTCCGACGACTTCTTTGACCTGGGCGGTAACTCGCTGGTCGCCGTCGGCCTGATCGGCACGGTCAGGGAGGCGTTCGGGGTGCGGCTGCCGATGCGCATCTTGTTCGAGGCGCCGACGGTGGCCGGGCTGGCCGCCCAGATCAGGCGAATGCAGGCGGAGCAGGGAATCGACGATCGCGTTGGCGGGGCGGCGCAGGAAGAGCAGATCCCGACCATTCCCCGGGCCGCGAATCCATGACACGGGAAGGAACCGCCTTGACCGCCTTAACGCCTGACAATCCCGAGTCTCCGGTGTGTTCCTACACCGAGTGGGATCTGCTGGAAGAGGTCATCGTCGGGATCATCGACGACGCGCATTTCCCGCCGTGGCACCTCAGCCTGCCGCCGGTACTGCCGGCCGGCCAGCGGGACGTCTTCCGGCGCCAGGCCGGGCGGCCTTTCCCGGCGAAGCGCGTCGAGGCGGCCCGCAGGGAACTGGACGAGTTCGCGCGCATTCTCCAGGCCGAAGGCGTCAGGGTAGTGCGCCCGGAACCCATTCCGCAGGACCGCCCTTACGGCACACCCGACTGGACCAGCACCGGCATGTACGCGGCCATGCCGCGCGACGCGCTGCTGGTAGTCGGGGACGAGATCATCGAGTGCCCGATGGCCTGGCGGTCCCGCTATTTCGAGTCCTGCGCCTACCGCCCGCTGCTCAAGGCCTACTTCAAGGCGGGCGCGAGATGGAGCGCCGCGCCCAAGCCGGAACTGAAGGACGAACTGTACGACAGCACGTGGACCGACCCGGGCGATGGCCAGCCGGCTCGCCTCGTGATCACCGAGTTCGAGCCGACCTTCGACGCCGCGGACTTCATGCGATTCGGGCGCGACATCGTGGCGCAGCGCAGCAACGTCACCAACGACTTCGGCATCGAGTGGCTGACCCGCCACCTGGGCGATCAGTACCGGATGCACGTGCTCGAGTTCGACGACAGCCACCCGATGCACATCGACGCGACGATCATTCCGCTCGCCCCCGGCCGGCTGCTGGTGAATCCCGAACGCGTGCGGGAGGTGCCGAAGCTGTTCAAGGGCTGGGACCTGCTCAGGGCACCTGTTCCGGTGATTCCCGATGCCCATCCGCTCTACCTGACCAGCAAATGGATCAACATGAACGTCCTCATGCTCGATGAGAAGCGGGTCGTCGTGGAACGCCAGGACGAGCCGATGATCGCGTCGATGAAGGCCTGGGGCTTCGAGCCGATCCCGTGCGACTTCCGCAACTTCAACAGCTTCGGCGGGTCGTTTCATTGCGCCACCCTCGATATTCGTCGTCGAGGCAGTCTTGAGTCCTACCTGTAATCAGTAAAGGGCAGATAAGAACTATTTAGCACTAAACATTAGCGCGGGCTTGTTGCGCCGTTTCCAGAGCCCGGTCAGGCCCAGGGCCAGTCAGGGCCTACGCTGCCCGGCGTACGCCTCACGGCCGATGCCGTCGCGCCAGGCTCGGCTGGAGATCACCTCGCAGGCCGACGTGCGGGCGCGGTCCCGCTGCCTACGGTGTGGGGTCATGAAACGGATACGGCTTGCCGTGGCGGCGGCCGGTGTGATCGCCGCCGTCATTCCCCTGACCATTTCGGCCGCGTCGGCCGCCCCGGCCGCCCTCTCTCGGCGCGGCGTGCCGTCGGTGCCGAAGCTCGCCTGGCGGGCCTGTCACGGCGGCTTTCAGTGCTCGACGGCGCGGGTGCCGCTCGACTACCGGCGTCCGGGTGGCAGCAAGATCAGCCTGGCGCTGATCCGGCACCTGGCCACCGCCAGCCCGGCGCGCCGGCTGGGAACGATGTTCATCAACTTCGGCGGTCCGATGGAGCAGTTCGAGCCGTTCCTGTCCGGGTTCTCAGCCATTCCGGCGGCGTTGCGCGACCGGTACGACATCGTGGCGTTCGATCCGCGCGGGTTCGGGTTCAGCACCTCGATTCGCTGTTTTTCCAGCGTGGCCGCGGAGAACAAGTTCCTGGCCGGGCTGCCGCCGTTCCCGGTCGGCGCCCGGCAGGACGCGGCCTGGGAGCGGACCTGGGCCCGGTTCGACGCTCTGTGTGCCCGGCGGAACGGCAGCCTGCTCGACCATGTCGCCACCGCGGACACGGCCAGGGACCTGAACCGGCTCCGCCAGGCCGTGGGTGCCCGCAAGCTGAATTACCTCGGCGCGTCCTATGGCAGCGTACTGGGCGCCGTCTACGCGAACCTGTTCCCGGCCACGACCGGGCACCTGGTCCTGGACGGCAGCTTCGACCCCGTCGCCTGGAGCCGAGGGACGTTGCCTGCCTCGCTTCGGCTAGGACAAGACCTGGCCACCTCGGCGGCGCTGCGGTCATATCTTGAACTGTGCGGCCAGGCGCCCGCTTCGGCGTGCGCGTTCTCGGCCGGAACGCCGTCCGCTACCGAGGCCAAGTTCGCCCGGCTTGAGCAGATCGTGCGACGGCATCCGGTGATGTTCGGCAACCCGCCGCAGCCGATTACCCTGGCCAAGCTGCTTCTCGCCCTACCGCTAGGCGACGTTGACCAGTGGCAGGGCAGCACCGCGCTGCTCCAGCAATTCTGGCTCGCCGCCACCTCGTCTTCGGGGTCCGCGGGCGCCAGGTCTTTCTGGCGCCCGGCGCACGCCGCCGCGTCCGGCGCTCCCTACACCGGGCTAGAGCAGACGTACGCCGTCAGTTGCGCCGACGAGGCGGACCCGCGCAACGTCGGCGCCTACTCGGCCGCCGCACGGCTGGCGCAGGCCAGGGCCGGCGGCTACGGGCTGTATTTCACCTGGACCGACGAGCCTTGCGCGCACTGGCCCGGCACCGGAGCGGAGGACAAGTACTCGGGCCCGTGGAACCGCCCCACCGCCAGCACCATCCTGGTGCTGAGCCTTACCGGCGACCCGCTGACCAGCAACCAGGACGCGATAGCGATGTCCCGCGACCTCGCCAGGGCGCGGTTGCTGACCGTCGCGGGCTGGGGGCACACCGAGCTCGCCAACCCGAGCAACTGCGCCATCCGCTACGAGGTCAGCTACCTGACCACCGGCGCCCTGCCACCGGACGGCACCGTCTGCGCCCAGAACGTGGCTCCGTTCCCCGTCCCGTCCTCCGGCTGAAGGCAGGGCGACATCCTAGGCACCCGAGCCCGGGCGGTGCGGTCCGAGAAGGGCCAGCACCGCCCCGGGTTCGCTTACGGTAGATACGTGTCCGCCGAAAGTGACATTTCGTACCCGCTCGACGGCTCTGCAGCGCTGCCGTCTTATCCGCCGACGGCCGGTCGCCCCCGCCCGCCGCTGACCAAGCGCCTGCGGCCCGGGCACTGGATGGCGATCGACCTCGTGGTTGGCGGGCTGGTCGGCTTGTCCGCGGTGCTCGCCTCGACGCATGGCGTCCTCGCGCTGCCGTCCAGGTTCCTGCTCGCCGCCTTGATCGCCGTCCCGGTCGCGCTGCGCCGTCGCTATCCGCTGCTCGCGTTCTGCGCGCTGATCGTCGTGGCGGTCGGCGCGACCGCGGCCGGCTTTGCCCTCCCGGCCGGACCGTCGTTCATCTTCGCCACCTCGGCGTACGCGCTTTACACCGTGGCGGTCTGCTGCGCCCGGCGGGTCAGCGTCGCCGCGCTCCTGGCCGCGTTCGCGGTGGGCCTGGCGACGCAACTCCCTGTCTACCAGCACCACCGCAGCGCCGGGAATCTGGCGTGGCCGGCGTTCGCCCTGATCATCGCCTGGATGACCGGCCACTCGGCGCGGCAGCGCCGCCGGTACGCGCAGATGCTGCAGCAGGAGGCGGCGAGCAGCGCGGTCGCCGGGGAGCGGCTGCGGATCGCGAGGGAGTTGCACGATGTGGTCGCGCACAGCATGAGCGTGATCGCCGTCCAGGCGGGCTACGGCCAGTACGTGATCGACACCAGCCCAGCCGACGCGAGCGAAGCCCTCGGCGCGATCCAGGCGACCAGCCGGGACGCGCTGGAGGAGATGCGCCGGATGCTGGGCGTGCTCAGGCAGCAGGACCCCGAGTTGCACCGCCCCCGCTCCGCGCCGCTGGCACCCGCTCCAGACCTCGACGACCTCGATCGGCTCATCCAGCGCACTCGCGGAGCCGGCCTCCAGGTCAGCCTGGAACGATCCGGCCCGATCCGCGCGGTGCCCGCGGGTGTCGGCCTGTCGGCCTACCGGATCATCCAGGAAGCACTCACCAACGTAGTCAGGCACGCCGGCGCCGGCGCCCGCTGCACGGTGCGCCTCCGCTACGACGAGTCGACCCTGCACGTCCTGGTCGCAGACGACGGCGGCCACCCGCTAGTCCACGCTGCCCTAGCTCCCTCCGCCTCGCTGCCGGCTGGCACGGCTCCCTGGGCGGCAGCCTCGCCGGTGCCCGGCTCCGGCCATGGCCTGGTCGGCATGCGCGAGCGAGCGCACCTGTGCGGCGGCGACCTCACCGCTGGCCCGCGCCCGGACGGCGGCTTCCAGGTAACCGCCACCCTCCCCCTGGGTTGGCAAACACCGCCGAGCGATACCCCATGACGATCTCGATCGCGGTGGCCGACGACCAGGCGCTGGTCAGGGCGGGATTCTGCGGCATCATCGCGGCGACACCGGGGCTGCGCGTGGCGGGCCAGGCGGCCAACGGAGCGCAGGCGGTCGAGGTCGCCCGCGCTACCAGGCCGGACATCGTCCTGATGGACGTTCGGATGCCCGTGCTCGACGGCATCGAGGCGACCCGCCAGATCACGACCTCACAAGGCACGGCGGGTGTCCGCGTGATCATCCTGACGACCTTCGACCTCGACGAGTACGTGTTCGGGGCCCTGCATGCTGGGGCCAGCGGATTCCTGCTCAAGGACACGCCCCCGGCTGGCCTGCTGTCCGCGATCCGGGTAGTCGCCGCTGGCGAGGCCCTGCTCGCGCCGAGCGTCACCCGCCGCCTGATCAACGCCTTCACCGGCACGCCCGAGCAGGCCCGCGACCAGGCGAGACCGGCCCGCGCGACGGCGCCAACCGTGTCCCGCGCCGACCGGGTCACCCAGCTACTCACCGGCCGCGAGCGCGAAGTTCTCAGCCTCGTCGCCGAAGGCCTGTCAAACGCGGAGATAGCCCTGCGGCTCTGCATCTCCCACGCCACGGCCAAGACCCACGTGGCGCACCTGCTCACCAAGCTCGACGCCAGGGACCGGGTCCAGCTAGTGATCATCGCCTACCAGTCCGGCCTCGCCGACCGCTCGTGAAGCTAATGAAGTCCCGGACGGCCGAGTCGATCCCGGTCTGGTCGAACACGCTCACCTGAACCGGACTAGCAAGTCGAGACGGGTATGTGTCAGACGCGCCTGATCCTCGCGCACCAAAATTTGCTGCCTGTGAATGGGTTAACTCGTCTGTCAGCGGTAGCTGGGGAGATAGCGGACTACAGGCAAGCGGCAAATGGAGGTGGCCACGATGAAGAAATGGCCAGGTAGCGCAAAGCCCGGTAGGCGGAGGTTGGCCGTCGCGGTTTCTGTCGGAACGGTGGCAGCGTTCGCGGCGGCCTGCGGCAGCAGCGGCTCCGGCCCGGCTGGCAAGCAGGTGCCGGCCAGCGCCAGGCAGACGATCGTGTTCGCCACCCAGGGCCTGGGCGCGGAAGGCACGGCGAGTCAGGCGGCGGTGAAGGCGTTCGAGAAACTGCACCCGAACATTCATGTCAGCATCCTCACGCTCTCGCCGACCTCCGACGTCGCCTATCAGCAGCTGACGCAGCGCTTCACCGCCGGGTCAGCCACGCCCGACGTCATCACGTCCGACGTGATCTGGCCCTCCACGTTCGCCCGGCCCGGCTGGCTGGCGAACCTGCACAAGTTCCACCCGGACACGAGCGCCTTCTTCCCTGGCCAGATGGCCACCGGGCAGTACAAGGGCGGCATCTACGCGATTCCCTGGTTCATCAACGCCGAAGGGCTCTACTACCGCAAGGACCTGATCAAGACCCCGCCGACCACGGCGGCGCAGCTGTTCAAGGACGCGACGGGTGCCATGAAGTCAGATCCCAAGCTCAAGGAGGGACTGGCCTTCGAGGGTGACAAGTACGAGGGCGCCGTGACCGCCTTCCAGAGCTTCGGCGGCCAGATCGGACTCTCTGACCTCGGCAACGTCGACAACTCCGCCAACGTCGGCGTGCTGACGATGATGTACGACGCGGTGCACAAGTACCACATCGCCCCGACGGCGGTCTCGACGTGGGAGGAATCCAACGTGCAGGACGCCTGGCTGTCAGGCCAGACGCCGTTCGCGCTGAACTGGCCCTACATCTTCGCGCTGTCGCAGGGTTCGCACCCGTCTTACTCGGCGGTCAAGGACAAGACCGGCTGGGTGCCGTTCCCGAACCCGACCGGCAAGCCCCAGGCCTCGCTGGGCGGAGACGACCTGGTGATGAACGCCAAGAGCACCCACCAGGCGGCGGCCTGGGAGTTCATCAAGTACCTGACCAGTGATCAGGCCCAGATCGCCCGCGCGATCGCGGCCGGAGACCCGCCGTCGGTCAAGTCGGCCTACACCGCCAAGCTGTACGCGGCGGCGCCGTACTTCAAGCAGGAGCAGGCGGTCTTCAACGTAGCGACCCCCCGCCCGGTGACCCCGGTCTACACCCAGATCTCCAGCCAGTTCCAGACGATGATCTCGTCGGTGCTGAGCGGGCAGGCGACTCCGTCGAGCGCGTTGGCGACGGCCGCCCCGACCGTGAAGCAGCTGCAGCAGACCTCCGGGTGAGCCGGAGGTGACGACATCGCGGCCAGCACGGCGGGGGGTTTCAGGGGGGTCGTCCCCCCGGGCCAGCACAGCCGCCGGCGGACGCTTTAGCCTCGCCGCCAGGGACCGCAGATTCGGTTACCTGCTGGTGGCGCCGTCAGTGCTGACGCTGCTCGCGATTACCGCCTACCCGCTCGTGTACAACCTCTGGAACTCGTTCCAGCATGACGTGATCAACAGCGGGGTGCCGCCCAGCTTCGCCGGGGCGAGCAACTACCAGCGGATCTTCACCGACCACCAGTTCCTGCCCGCGCTGGCCCACACCGCCGGTTTCACGGTCGTGTCCGTCGCCGTCGAAACCGTCGTGGGCCTGGCGCTGGCACTGGCCCTGAACCAGAAATTCCGAGGTCGCGGCATCGTGCGGGCGGCGGTGTTCATTCCGTGGGCCGTGCCGACGGTCGTTTCTGCCCAGTTGTGGAAGACGATGTTCGACCCGCAGAACGGCTGGGTCAATTACGTGCTGACATCGCTGCATCTGCCGCTCGGGCACACCACGTGGCTGGCCGAGACGTGGACGGCCTGGGCCGCGATCCTCATCGCCGACGCCTGGCGGAACACGCCATTCATGGCGATCGTGCTGCTCGCCGGCCTGCAGGTCATCCCGAACGACATCTACGAAGCGGCCAGGATCGACGGCGCGGGTGCCTGGCAGACGTTCTGGCGGCTGACGATGCCGCTGCTGCGGCCAGCGCTGATGGTCGCGCTGATCTTCCGTACGCTGTCCTCTTTCCTGATCTTCGATGTGGTCTACGCGATGACCGGCGGCGGGCCAGGGACTTCGACCAGCGTGGTGTCGTTCCTCAACTGGCAGGCCTTCTTCATCAACGCGGACTACGGCTACGGCGGCGCGGTCTCGGTCGCGCTCGTCGTGATCGCGCTCATGATCGCAGCCGTGTACGTGCGGGTGTTCAGGTCCGAGCAGGTCCTCTAGGGGGCGCGGATGAGGAAAGCGGCCTTCCGGGCGGGGTTCTACCTCCTGATCGCGGCCTTCGTCGTGGGCAGCCTGTTCCCGTTCTACTGGATCGTCATCACCTCGCTGAAGACTCCCGGCGAACTCAGCGGCGGCACCACCAGCCTGCTGCCGGGACACATCGACTTCGGCAGCTACTCGGCCGACCTGACCCAGAGTTCGGCGACCGGCCTCAACTTCGGCCGTTCCCTGCTGAACAGCGCGATCGTTGCCCTCGCCACCACGGCGATCACCGTCGTGCTCGCGGTCCTCGCCGGATATGCGCTGTCCCGCACCAAGATGCGGGCCAAGGTGCCGGTACTCGGCTTCGTGCTCATCGCGGGTTTCTTTCCGCCGCTGGCAATGGTCGGGCCGCTCTTCCTCGCCTATCGTCACATCGGCCTGCTTAACAGCTATCCCGCGCTCATCATTACCTATCTGATCTACAGCCTGCCGCTGGCCACCTGGTTCCTGGCGAACTACTTCTCCCAGCTTCCCCGCCAGCTCGAGGAAGCGGCCGCCGTCGACGGTGCCTCTCGGCCGGCGACGTTGGGCCGGGTAATTCTCCCGCTCGCCGTGCCCGGTATCTTCACGGTGGCGATCTTGTCATTCATCCTGGCCTGGAACGACTTCGCGTTCGCTGTTTCGTTCATGGAAACGCCCGACAAGTACACCGCGCCGCTCGCCATAATCGGGCTGGGCCAAAGCCAGTTCCAAGTTTTCTACAACCGAATTGATGCCGCAGTAGTGATGACGACCCTGCCCGTTGCGCTGCTCGTGATCTTCGCTCAGCGGCGAATCATCTCCGGCCTGACCGCAGGAGCACTCAAGTAGCGTGGTTTGTTTCGTACTTGCCTAAGGCCGGAAGAAAGTTGCGGGCAGTCGCAAACAGCCGCTCAAGATCCCGGTCGGGGGCCGTGGGCGGGCTGTGCAATTAGCTGCCCGCTTGCCAGGATAACGGGCACAACTACCTGCTCGGGCAAGAGTCGGCTATTTCAGCTCGATTGCTCCCTGACAATGGCGAGGCGGGCCGGTTGCGTCGTTGATGTGCGTTTGCTCCGCCGCTTACCGGCACAGGGGCGCCGAGCAGTGCCCGAATGGACTTCCGGGACCGTTCGGCGCCTTGATAGGCTGGTACTTCCAGTACATAATCCCGGAAATCGGGAGTGTCGGAGATTGCCACTTTGCAGCGTGCCGGCGGCGCCGATGCCGTTTCGGAATACCCGGACTTCTTGATGACGGAACAGTTCTTTGACCGGGACAACGAAGTCGACTTTCTCCAAGATTGCCTGGTCTCTTGCGGTGACCGTAAAGGCGGCCGGGTTGTGATCATCCATGGTGCTACGGCGATGGGGAAGACGGCGCTGCTGCGGCGTTGCGCGGAGCAGGCGGCGCAGGCGGGTGCTCGGTTTCTTATGGCGACGGCCGCGAGCGGCGAGCAGGCGTTGCCATTCGGAGTCGCCCATCAACTTTTCCGCCACGCGGTGTCGCTTTTCCCGGCCGCCGGGGGCCTGGTGGCCATGCTTGACCGCGCCGCGCTCGGCGTGGGCGTGATTGGTTCGCGGGAGGCTGGCGGCGTGGATGCCGCTTCCCTGCACGTGCTCGATAGGCTCTGCGTCGGGTTGCTTGAACTCGCCGAGCGAGAGTCGCTCGTCATCGCGGTGGACGACATGCAGCACGCGGACGGGGCCTCGCTGGAATTCCTGCTTTACCTAACTCGCAGGATTCGGCTGAGCCGGGCGCTGCTGATACTCACGCATAACGGCTCGGCGGATCCGCAGTTCCAGGCCGACCTGCTTTCGCAGCCGCATTGTGCCCGTATCGCGATCAGCCCGCTTTCGCTTGACGGCGCGGAGCGGATGTTCGCCGAATCCCTTGGTGCTGCGGGCGCGGCGCGCCTGTCGGGCGCGAGTCATGCGATCACTGGCGGCAATCCGCTGCTACTTCGCGCCCTTGTCGAGGATCAACACCCGGCCAGCGAGTCGGATCTGTCCCGGTTCCCTGATGCCCCGGTTGCTGGGCAGGCCTACGCGGAGGCTGTGCTCAGGTGTCTGTATCGGAGCGCGCCGGAGGCGCTCGCGGTCGCTCAGGGAATCGCGATTCTCGGTGAATCGGTGTCGCGGGCGCGGATCGGGTCGCTCATGGGCCTCCGGTCCGGCGTTATCGACCAGGCCGACCGGGCCTTGACGGAGGTCGGGTTGCTCGAGTCTGGGAGGTTCCGGCACGAGGCTGCTCGTGAGGCCGCGCTTACCAGCCTGCCCGCCGATCGCCGGGGCGCTTTGCATCGCCGCGCGGCGCAGCAATCATTCTCGGCCGGGGCGAACGCCGTTTCCGTGGCTCGTCAACTTGTATTGGCAGGCAATCCCAGCGAGATGTGGGAGTACGACATCCTTGGCGAGGCGGCGGAAACGGCGTTGAGAGACGGCGACCCCGACTTTGCTATCGCATGCTTGCAAAATATCCTGGAGGCAGGCGACGGGCCGCTGGAGCGTGTCGGCTACCGGGTCTTGCTGGCCAAAGCCAAATGGCGGATTAACCCGCTGGCCGCCGGCCGTCTCCTGTGCGGGAACGTCGATCGCGGGATTGTCGACGTGATCCGGAGCGGGCAACTCGCGGGTCGCATGGCGGTGGAGGCCGTCATTCAGTTGCTATGGAGCGGTCGGCTGGCCGAGGCAGCACGTGCCCTAGACCATATGAGCAGCCGTAATGACAATACATCCCTCAGCACGGCGGTCGAGTTGAACCGGGCCGAAGGCTGGCTAATGTACGCTCACCCGCCATTATCGAGCAGAATACCCTCCTTGCCGAAGTCAGCGGGCCTGATGAACTTGCGGGCCGGTGATCCGTACCCGCGGTCCACGGTCGTGCTGGCTGCTGTGCTGCGTAACGACGACAGGATCAAGGTCGGCGATTCCGGCCCGGGGGAGATCGACGCCGAGCCAGTGGAGGCGGCGGCGCAGATCCTGCGGCATTCGCGGCTCAACGACGACGAGATGGAAGCTACTCTCGCCGCCCTGCTGGCATCGAGCTACGCCGACCATCTGGAAATGGCCTTGTCCTGGAGCGGGACCCTGCTCGACCAGGCGTCTGCGGCGCATCTCGCGCCCACCTGGTACGCGATGCTGACTTGGATCGGGGCGAGGATCTCGCTGCAGGCAGGGGACCTGGAGCGGGCGCGGGCACTCGCGCTGGACGGACTCGCGCGGATGCCGCTGGAGAATTGGGGCATCGCGGCCGCCGGCCCGCTGGCTGTTCTTGTCCAGGCGAACACCACTATGGGCAACCTGCGGGAGGCGGCCAGGTATCTGAGCCAGCCAACTCCCGGCGCGACGCTGGAGAGCATGTTCGGGCTGGACTACCTGCACGCCCGGGGCCGATACGACCTGGCGACCAACCGGCCGGCCGAAGCGCTGACTAGTTTCCAGGCGTGCGGGGACCTGATGATGAAATGGGAAATGGACTCACCGGCGATCGTGCCCTGGCGGTCCGACACCGCCCGCGCCCTCATCATGCTCGGTGAGCAGGAAAAAGCCAAAGAACTGGCGAAGACCCAGATCAGCATCCTGAAAAACGGCAATCCCCGCACCCGCGGCATCTCCTTCCGCGTGTGCGGACTGGCCAGTGAACCGCCGGAGCGCCAGCATTTACTCAGCCAGGCTGTGGACCTTCTGCAGAACTCCGGCGATAGCGTGGAACTCGCGTACGCGCTCACCGACCTGAGCCATGCCCACAATTCGCTCGGACAGGTCGGCCGGGCGCGGCCGCTGATACAACGCGCCCGCCGCCTGGCGGAGAAATGTCACATACGACCGCTGTTCCCGCTGCTGTGGCCCGCGGCAGCTAGCGGGGCCGAGGCGGCGCCGGACGGCGATGAGCTGGGCAGCGGCCTCAGCGACGCTGAGCATCGGGTCGCCGCGCTGGCCGCGCAAGGCGACACCAATCGTGAGATCGCCGCGAAGCTCTTTATTACCGTCAGTACCGTTGAACAGCATCTGACTCAGATCTACCGCAAACTCGGCATCGGCCGGCGAGCCGATCTCCCGGTCAGTTTCCGGATATCCCCGTGCTGGCCGACGGCCGGCCAGGAATGACCTCCGCCCGGCCGCCAAGCCCGGCGACCATGACCCGGACCAGTGTCTTGAGCTGGCGGTGGTAGGCGGCGGGTGAGGCGGCGCTTGACTGCAAGCCCCGGGCGGAGGCGATCAGCAACTCCGCGACGGTGTCCGCCGTAATTCCGGCCGAGGCCAGGTCCAGGTCCCCAACGGCGGCGGCTTCGGCGACGATGTCCCTGACCAGTCGCTTGTACCGGTTCGCGGCGGGCGAGATCACGTTCGCTGACAGCCGATGCTTGGCGTCCAGCAATTCGGCCGCGTGCGGGGAGCGCCGGATCGTCTCCGCGTAAGTGCCGAACCAGGCGGCACAGACCGCGGCCAGCTTGTCAGCGATCGGGTCGGGCTGCTGCCTGGCCGCCTCCGCGTCGTCCAGCATCCGCTGAGACAGGCTCTGGCTCAGCGCCAGGAACACTTCGTCCTTGGACGCGAAACTCAGGTAGATGGTGCCTTTGCCGATTCCAGCCTCGCGTGCGATGTCCTCCATCGACGCGCGTCGGTAACCGTACTGCCCGAACACCCGCAGTGCCGCGTCCAGGATCGCGGTGCGGCGACCTTCGGCATCCCCGCGCGGTGGGTTCATGCTAAACGGACAGGCGCTTGGCGGGCTGGACGCAGATCTCGGAGATGCTCAGCTCGATGGGCTGGGTGATCGCGAACAGCACCGCTCTGGCCACATCGTCGGCTCGGGCCATGATCGGGCCGGCGACGGCCGCGACGTGGTCAAGCGCATCCTCGGAAAACAGTCCGTCCGAGGGCAACCCGATGTCCTGGCCGAGCGAGGCGGCCAGTCCGCGCAGCAGCTCGGGCTGGTTGCGGGCGAGGTTGGTCGCGGTCAAGCCCGGGATCACATTGACCACCCGGATCGGGTCGTTCTCCAGCTCCCGCCGCAGCGAGGCGGTGATCGCGTTGCCTGCCATCTTGGTGGCTCCGTAGAAGCCGGGTACCTCCACCTGGGTGGCGCTTGAGGAAATGTTCACGATGTGGCCCTGCGCGCCGCATGCTCGCATGGCCCGCGCGGCCGCCCTTGAGCCTACCGCCAGCGCGAGCACGTTGACCTCGAGCATTTCCCGCCATGCCTCAGGGTCGCCGTCGGCCAGCGAGCTGCGATAGGAGACGCCGGCGTTGTTGACCATCACGTCGAGCCGCTCGGTGTCGGCCATCGCCCGGTTGACCAGCCCCTGGACCGAGCCGGGATCACGGAGCTCAACCGCCACCGCAGTGGCCGTGCCGCCGCCCTTGACCACCATCGCGATCGTGTCCTCAAGCGCTTCGGCCCGGCGTCCGGCGGCGAACACGTGCGCCCCGGCCTCACCCAGCCGCACCGCGATGGCCCGCCCGATGCCGCTGGACGCGCCGGTAACCACTGCGGTCTTCCCGGTCAACGATCCCATGAACACGCCTCCCGAACTGACGAACTGCCCGCCCTGACTAGTTGACTGAGAAGACCAAAATAGTCAGATGGCCAGCGGGTGCGCAAGCACCCACTGGCCGCCGGACTCACGCTGGCGGCTGAACCGACAGTGCGTGGTGGAACACGTTGAGCGGATCCCACTTAGCCTTTACTTCCTGCAGGCGCGGGTAATTGTCCTTGTAATAAAGCGTGTACCAAGGAACCCCGGAAGTGTTCCAGACCGGGTCGGTCATGTCTATGTCCGGGTAGTTAATGTAGGAACCGTCGCTGATGCCGTTCAGGGTCGGCACGCCGCCCGTATCCGAATGCACTTGCTGATAGAGGTTGCGAATCCAGCCTATAAACAAGTCATCCTGCGACGGATCGTCCCAGTAGACGGTGTAGATCGGCTTATTCATGGAATCGCGCTGCGCTACCGCGGTCGCGTCGGGCGCGACCGTATTGACCTGGCACCCGTATCCTCCGAACAACACCGCGGCTCGCGGAGTCGAGATCGATGTGTCCGTCAGGGATCGGTACATGGCCGCGATCTGCGTGGCGGTGTAGCTCTCCCGCATGTACGAGCCTTTGCTCTTATTGCGCCATCCGACGAAGTTGCCAGAATCGGTCGGACCGTAGAACTCCGTGAACTGCAGCCACGGATAGGAAGTGTCGCCGGCTGGCGTCGCGGCGAGGGTTATCGGCTTGATCACGGCCGATACGAAGTCGTCCACCAGTTGGTCGGAGCCGGGCGCGGTGGGATCGACCACGATCGTGAGCGGCAGGACCGGGCTGCTGCTGACATGCAGGCATGAGAGCTGTGCGAACAGCCCGGCAAACCGGCTGCCGGGCTGGCTGTTGTCCTGATGCCACTGCAGGTAGCCCTCGACGATGGCGGTGAAGGTCGACAGCGGCATGGGCCACGGCCAGGCGTAGGTGATGACGCGCTGCTTCGCGGGCGGCTTGGGCAACAGCAGGCTCGGGTCGTTGCCGGTCGCCCCAGGGGTGCGCATCAGATACCGCGTGACAATCCCGAAGTTTCCGCCGCCACCGCCGGTATGGGCCCAGAACAGGTCCTGGTTCGGGTCGTTGCCCTCCCTGGTGGCTATCACCGTCCTCGGCGTCCCGGTCTTGTCCACGGTTACTACTTCGACGCCGTACATATGGTCGGGAACTATGCCGTTTATGCGAGCCAGAATGCCGTACCCGCCGCCGCAGAAATGGCCGCCCACGCCCACGTCAAGGCAGATACCGGCGGGCAGTGACACGCCATAGTCGATGAAGAGCGAATTATTGACATCCCGAAGGCGCGCGCCAGGCTCCACCACGAAGGCCCGGAAAGCGGGGTCGAAGTAGATCGAGTTCATCGCTGACATGTCGATCTCGACTTTAATATCGGAACTGTTCCAGAAGTTCTCGAAGCAATGCCCCCCGCTGCGAGTGGCAATCCGCTTGCCCGCATGGAGAGCATCGGCCAGTGCGCGTTCCACCTGCTCCGTCGAACCGACGACGCGCACATAGTCCGGCGTGCCGGCGAACCGCCCGTTCCAGCCGTCAACAAGATCTGGATAACGAGGATCGCTGGGCTTGACGGTCGCCCCTTTGAACACTGGCAGCGGCTTGCCCGCGGGCTTCGGCTCGGCCCGTGTCCCCGTGACCAGTGCCGCCGCCGAGGCGGTGGCCGGAAGTCCGGCGGCTACCGCGCCGCCCAAAGCCGCACTGCCAGTGAGAATTTGACGTCGAGAAAGCTTGTTACGCACGGGTACCTCATTGTCTGGGCCTAGTGAACTCTTACGGCTATCGGCAAAACACCCGAGAATATGTGCTCGTTGACTTGGACTTCTGTCCGGAATGTTCCCCTATGAGCACTCGTATCACTATGAAGATCTTCTCTGTCTTCCGTCAACCCCTAGTAACCCCTAACCGATACGCGATCAACCCCTATAAATCCTTGGGCAAACCAGATTCTGATGATGGAAAATATGTCAGGAAATAGCATCAACAAAACGTACTGTAAATCCCGGCCGTGGCGTAAACTTGTCTTTGTGGACAGCATGACATCGCGGTATGGCAGCGCGGACGCCAGCGATTTCAGGGGCGTCGACAATAGTCCTGATCCATCGGCGATGATCGCGATGATGGACTCGCTCCGGCCGCTGAACCGGGTGTCGAGGTCGGTCCTGCTTGACCGGCTGCGCCTGACGGAAGCCCAGGCGGTTCTCGACGTAGGGTGCGGCACCGGCGACGACCTGATGGAGATGGCCAGGCAGCTGCCGCCGGGCTGCCGGGTGGAAGGCGTAGACGCCAGCCACGCGATGATCGACGAGGCCCGCAAGCGAGCCGCCAAAGCCGGCGTCGACGCCACGTTCGGCGTGGCTGATGCGCTCAGCCTGCCCTACCCGGATGCCGCATTCGACATCTGCCGGATGAAGACGGTTCTCATTCACGTCGCCGACCCGCAGCAGGCCGTCCGCGAGATGGTGCGCGTTACCAGGCCCGGCGGGCAGGTGGGCGTGCTGGAGCTGGACAACGGCACCATGGTTCTCGACCATCCCGACCAGGACCTGACGCGGACGATTCTGGACGCGGTCTGTGCGTCAAGAGCGCATCCTTTGATCGGGCGGCAACTGCACCGGATGTTCCGTGCCGCGGGACTGACCGGCGTAACGGCCGATCCGGTCGCGTTCCCCGCCCCTTACAAGCTCATACGCGCCCAGTTCAGCCCGGTGGTGACCCGGTTGTGCGAAGAGGGCGTCCTTACCGCCGGTCAAGCTGACGGCTGGTGGTCCTGGCTGGCTCGCGAGGCCGAGGCGGGCGCGCTCACCGGCGCCGCGATCACCTTCGTCGTCACCGGCACCAGGGAACCAGGCCTTCCTGGTTGAGTCACCAGGT
>Ga0134128_10004094_pt1 | contig 17894 bp, 19 predicted proteins | sample KB31754_FD_96462 | JGI IMG/M metagenome (GOLD analysis project Ga0134128, IMG submission 96462) | Terrestrial soil microbial communities with excess Nitrogen fertilizer from Kellogg Biological Station, Michigan, USA - KB3-175-4 | ecosystem: Environmental > Terrestrial > Soil > Unclassified ... | reverse complement strand
GTCGGCACCTCCGCGGGCGCGGTGGCCGCCTGCGTTCTCGGCGCGGAGGCGCACCGCTGGCGCCGCGCGGTATCGGGCCTCGAGCGGGTCTGGGCCAATTTCCGCACCGGCCAGGTCTTTCGCGTCAATCCCGGACACATGCTGCGCGCCGGCACGCATTGGCTGCTCGCGCTGCTGTCCGGCGGGCTCGTGCTGTCGCCGCCGAAGGCGTTGCTCGACAACAGCCCGCTGCGGCAGCTTCTGGCCACGAACCTGGATTGCTCGGGCATTCATCGCAGCATCGCCCGCGGGCATCTCAAGGGCTTTGCCCTCTGCGCGACGAGCTACGCCAGCGGCCAGTCGGTCGCCTTTTTCGACGGCCGGGAGTCGATCCCGGAGTGGACCCGCGCACAGCGCATCGGCCGCCGCACCGAGCTCACGCTCGATCACCTGATGGCGAGCGCCGCGATCCCGCTACTCTTCCCGCCCATGTGCATCGGCCGCGAATACTTCGGCGACGGCGCCATGCGCCAGTTGAATCCGCTGAGCCCTGCCATCCACCTGGGCGCCGATCGCCTGCTGATCATCGGCGTGCGCGCCCGGCAGGCGGGGGGCGTGGGCGCCGGCAGCGGCACGAGCCGTGCGATGCCGACACCGGGCGAGGTTCTCGGCTACATGATCGACACGCTGTTCACGGATCAGGTCTATGGCGACCTGGAGCAGATCGAGCGCATCAACCAGCTGGTGCAGGAGGCGCCCTTTGCGGCGCGGGGGCTCAGTCACGTGGACACGCTGATGCTGGCGCCGAGCATCGATCCGCGGGAGATCGCGGCGCGCTACACCGCCGATATGCCGCGGAGCCTGCGGGCGCTGCTCCGTGTCATCGGCGGACGGGACGTCTCGGGATACCAGCTCGCGAGCTATCTGATGTTCGAGGCGGGCTACACGCGCGCGCTCATCGAGCTCGGATATCGCGATGCCATGGAGGCGCGCACGGCCCTGATGGCCTTCATGAGCGGCGAGCGGCTGCCGCCCCTCATGACCGCGGCGGGCGTTGCGCAAGCAACCTAGCGACTCAACCCCGTGTGGCGGGCGGACGCGGTTGGGAACTCGAGGCCGAAGCGCGCCACGAGCTTCTCGACGATGTAGACGGAGCGATGCTGGCCGCCGGTGCATCCGACGGCTACCGTGAGATAGCCGCGGTTGCTCGCGACATATTCGGGGATGCGCGCCCGAATGAACCCTTCGATGTCCGCGATCAGGGCCGCCACGTTCGTCTGCCCCTCGAGGAAGCGGACCACCTCGGCGTCGCGGCCCGTCAGGCCGCGCAGCGCGGGCTCCCAATAGGGGTTGGGAAGAGAGCGGGCGTCGAAGACGAAGTCGGCATCCCCGGGGATCCCGTGCTTGAAGCCGAACGACTCGAAAGTCAGCGACAACCGGTCCGTGTGCGCCTCGCCGAGGCGGCGCTTGATCAGGTCCCGCAGCGCGTGCACTCCCAGCCGGGAGGTATCGATGACGAGGTCCGCGGCGTAGACGATGGGCTCGAGCACCTGGCGCTCCAAGGCGATCGCGGCGCGCAGATCGACATCGTGCCGGCTCATCGGATGCTTGCGCCGTGTCTCGGCGAAGCGGCGCAGCAGCTCCTCGTCCGTCGTCGTCAGGAAGACGATCTCGCACTCGATGCCGCTGCGGCGCAGCTCGGCCGTGAGTTGCGGCACGGTGGCGATCTCGGCCGCCGTGTTGCGGGCATCGAGGCCGACCGCCGCTCGCTCGTAGGTGCTTTCCGGGCTGCGGGCGGCGTGGGAGATGAAGGGCTTGAGCAGTGCGGCCGGAATGTTATCGATGCAGTAGAAGCCCAGATCCTCGAGCATGTGCAGCGCCACGCTCTTGCCGGCGCCGGACAGCCCGCTGACCACTATGACGCGCACTGCGTACCGGGGCTCGAAGGTGACGGGTCAGGCGCGCAACGCCCGACCCTCCACGGCGTGATGGTCCGTCAGTTTCTCCTTGTGTTTCTTGATGCACCGGTCGAGCTTGTCGGCCAGGAGGTCGATGGCGGCATACATGTCCGCCTCGGTCGCGTCGGCGTGGATCGAGTTGCCGCTCACGTGCAGGGTCGCCTCGGCTTTCTGGCGCAGCTTCTCCACCGTCAGGACGCAATGCACGTCGATGACCTGCTCGAAATGCCGTCCGATGCGCTCCAGCTTTTTTTCCACATACCCCCGCAGGGAGGGGGTAACGTCGACGTGGTGCCCGGTGACGTTGAGCTGCATAGCCATCTCCTTCTCACGTGTTGTGGCTGACATCATCTCGATTCACATCTGGCCCAGACCGGCCCGCCGGCGCTCGTTGGAGGGGGGAATGCCCATCGCCTCGCGGTATTTCGCGACGGTGCGGCGGGCGACCGGAATGCCTTCCGCCGAGAGGAGCTCGGCGATGCGGCCGTCGCTCAGCGGCGATTCCGCATCCTCGTCCTTGACGAGCTTCCTGATCTTGGCTCGGATGGCGGTCGAGGAGGTGCCCGACCCATCGGCGCCCTCGACGTGGCTGGAGAAGAAATAGCGCAGCTCGAACACGCCGCGCGGGGTGTGCATGTACTTGCCCGAGGTGACACGGGAAATGGTCGATTCGTGCATGCCGATCGCCTCGGCGATGTCCTTGAGGATCATCGGCCGCATGTGCTCCTCGCCGTGCTCGAGGAAGGCGGTCTGCCGCTCGACGATGGAGCGGGCGACCTTGATCAGCGTCTCGTGCCGGATCTCAAGGCTCTTCAGCAGCCAGCGCGCTTCCTGCAGCTGGGCGCGCATGGTGGCATGGCTGGCATTGCGCCCGATGAGGCTCGCGTAGCTCTGGTTGAGGCGCACTCGGGGCAGGGTGGCCGAGTTGATTTCCACGGCCCAGCCGTGCTCGGTGCGCCGCACGAATACATCCGGCACCACGTATTCGGCCGAGCCCGCGCTGACCGTGGCGCCGGGCCGGGGATGACAGGAGCGTACGAGCGCCAGGGCGCAGGCGAGGTCCTCGTCGCTGACCCGAAGCTCCCGCTTGACGATGGCGAGCTCGCGGCCGGCGATGCGCTCCAGGTGGTGACGAGCAATCTCGATCGCAGCCTCGAACCCCGGAATGGCAGGGTCGAGCTGCCGCAGCTGCAGCTCGATGCACTCGCCGACCGACCGGGCGCCGACTCCGGGTGGATCCAGGGCCTGAACGCCGGCAAGCGCGGCCTCGACCTCGGCGGCGTCGCAGTGGATCTCGGGCCGCAGGGTATTGGCGATCTCCGCCAGCGGCTCCGTCACGTAGCCGTCATCGCTGATCGCATCGACGACGGCCCGCGCGATGGCGAGCTCCCGGGGCTCGAGCTTCGCGAGCTCGAGTTGCCACAGAAGGTATTCCTGCAGTGATTGGCCGGCGGCGTCGGCGAATTCCTGCTGCCGGTCATCGTCTTCACCGCTCCAGGGCGTCTCGGCGGGGCCGACGCTGTGCTCTCCCCAGCCCTCATCCAGCACTTCCACGGCGCTCTCGCGCGGACCCTCTTGCGGGGCCTCGGCCGGTTCCGGCGTGGCGGCGTGCTCCAGCGAGCCGGCCTCCAGGCCTTCCTCGTGGCCCTCGTCCATCGCCTCGAGCATCACGTTGGTCTCGAGGAGCTCGCGGATGTGCGCCTGCAACTCCAGGGCGGGCAGCTGCAGGAGCCGGATCGCCTGCTGCAGCTGCGGGGTCATCGTCAGTTGCTGACCCAGCTTGAGCTGCAGGGAGGGTTTCAGCATGCGGGCACGAGGGTGGCCTTGAGCCTTTCCAAAGATAAGTCTCTGATCCTACGCATTTTATCAGCGCTTCCGAGCAGCGGCGCAACCGCAAGGCTCGGAGGGCTTTTACAGCCTGAACGACTCGCCCAAGTACACCTCACGCACTTGGGGGTTGGCAAGGATTTCTTCCGCAGTTCCTTGAGCGATCACGGTGCCCTGATTGACGATATAGGCCCGCCCGCAGACCCCCAGGGTCTCGCGCACATTGTGATCGGTGATCAGCACGCCGATGCCGCGGCTGGTCAGCTCGCGGATGATGCGCTGGATGTCGAGTACGGAGAGCGGATCGACGCCGGCGAAAGGCTCGTCGAGCAGCATGAAGCGGGGTTCGGCGGCGAGCGCCCGCGCGATCTCCACGCGCCGGCGCTCGCCGCCCGACAGCGACAGTCCGAGGCTGCGGCGTACGTGTCCGATGCGCAGCTCCTCGAGCAGCTCTTCCAGGCGCTGCTCGCGCGCGGCGCGCTCGAGATCGCGGCGTGTCTCCAGGATGGCGAGCACGTTGTCCTCCACCGAAAGCTTGCGGAAGACGGAAGCCTCCTGCGGCAGGTACCCGAGCCCGAGCTGCGCCCGGCGGTGCATGGGCAGGAGCGTGAGGTCGGTGTCTCCGAGTTGAATCTGCCCGGCATCGCAGGGCACCAGCCCGACGATCATGTAGAAAGCGGTCGTCTTGCCCGCGCCGTTGGGTCCGAGCAGGCCTACCACCTCGCCGTTCGACACCTCGAGGCTGAGATGGCTGACGACCTTGCGGGATTTATAGCTCTTCTCGAGCCCGCTCGCGCGCAGCGCAGTCATGGGTGACCGGGCGGCCCGGGCGCGCCCTTGTCGGGCTTCGGGGCCTGCTTCGGCACCGACTGCGGCGTCAGGGTAATGTGCACGCGCTGGCTGCCCGGAGAGCTCGCCTGCACTTTCTCGGAGCGGATGTCGTAGACGATCTCCTGACTGGTGATGTCATTGCTGCCGCCCGAGAGCGAGAGCAGCGCATCCTTGGAGAGACTCACCGTTCCGGCGCTGACATCGTAGACGATCTGATCGGCGTGGCCCCGGGTCACGCCCAGGGCATCCGCGCGCTGCTGCTCGAACACCGCCGGATTGCCGATGATGGTCGCGCGCGCGATGCGGTTGTCCGTGATCTCCACGGTCGCCTGATCCGATTCCAGGCTGCCGCGCGGCGGTGCATCGATGCGGACATTGCCCTGGAAGGTCCAGCGGCTGTTCGCACATTGCGTGGTGGCGGAGCCCGCCTGTGCCGCCTGGGCGAGACAGGTGGTATCGGCGCGGTCCGCGCGCACGCGGGTGCTGCCTTCCGAAACCACGACGTTACCGATCAGCTCCACTTTGCCGGTCTTGGTGTTCAGCTCGGACGAGTTGGCATCGACCGTGATCTTCGCCTGCGGATTGATCAGGTGCGGCGGCGGCTCGGCCGCCGTCCCGGCGGCGGGCGCGGCGACGGCGCGCGCGGCCAGCGCGAGTCCGAGCATCAGGAGGTTACTTCGAGAACGTAGCATGCACGGCGGATTCTAAATGCACGCGCTGGTCCTTCAAATCCGCCTCGAGTCCCGTCGAGGCCAGCACCAGTCCCGACCAGAGCAGGGTCACGCGATCCCTGGTGCTCACGACGTCGCTGTTCAGGTCCACGGAAAGCGCATCACTGCTGATCTGCGCGGGACTCTGCCCGCTCCGGAAGGCGCCCGCAACGTGCACGTTGCCGGAGAGCTCGACCTGTTGCGCCGCCCGCTCGAGCTCGCCGTGATCGGCCGTCGCCGTCCACGCATTGCCGTTCTGGTCGCGAAAGCTCATCTGCACCTGGGTGAGGCGCACCTGGTCCTCGTTCGGCTGTTGCTGAATGGTGGCGGCGTTCAGCGTGTAGAGCGGCCGGCCGTCGACTCCCGTCTGCACGAGGCGCGCGTTGCGGGCCAAATAGCCCTGGGCCCAGCCGCTCTGCTGCACCGCCGTCGACGCCGGGGCCCCGCTTTGCTGCCGGGACAGCAGCACCGACGCCACGAACACCGCGACGATGGTCAGAACGGCGAAGATCCGGTAAATCACTTGGCCGCAGCGGCGCGCTCGCGCGCGCTCAGAAGATAGTCGCAGACCTCGCGGACCGCGCCCCGGCCGCCGGGAAGACTGGTAACAATTTGCGCGGCTGCGCGCGCTTCCGGATGCGCGTCCGCCACGGCGAAGGCGAGGCCGACCTCGCGCATCAGGGGGATGTCCGGTGCGTCATCGCCCACGCACGCGCAGACGCCGGCAGCGAGTCCCAGCCGCTCGCGCAAGCGGTGGAAGGCGGCAAGCTTGTCCTCGACGCCCTGAAACAAGTGGCGGATGCCGAGCTCGCGGCACCTGCGGCTCGTCATGGCGGATCTGCGTCCCGAGATGACGGCGACCGTCACTCCGGCGGCTGTCAACCGCTTCACTCCCAACCCGTCGCGAACGTGGAAGACTTTCAGCGTCTCGCCGCGCGCCCCGAAGTAGAGGCGCCCATCGGTCAACACTCCATCGACGTCGAGCACCAGCAGGCGCACTCGAGCGGCCGTGTCGGCCCGCATTCCCGCGGTCGCGGCGCTCACACGACGCCGGCCCGGAAGAGGTCGTGCACGTTGAACGCCCCGACCAGGCGCCCCTGCTCGTCGGCCACCGGGAGTGCGGTGATGCGATGGACCTCCATCAGGTGCACCGCCTCGGCTGCGAGCTCCTGCGGGGAGATGGATTTGCAGGGCGATGTCATCACCTCGCTCATGGCGGCGGTATGGATGTCGACGTGACGATCGAGCGCACGGCGCAGGTCGCCGTCCGTGAAGACGCCGAGAATTCTGTTGTCGTCATCCACGACGACCGTCAGCCCCAGTCCCTTGCGGGACATCTCCAGCAGGCCTTCGCCGAGCCGCGCGCGCGGCCCGACACGGGGCAGCGCCGCGCCGGTGCGCATGATCTGCTCGATGTGCAGCAGGAGCTGTCGTCCCAGAGCCCCGCCGGGGTGCGAGCGCGCGAAGTCCTGCTTCGTGAAGCCGCGCGCCTCGAGCACCGCGACCGCCAGCGCATCCCCCATGGCGAGAGTTGCCGTGGTGCTGGCGGTGGGCGCCAGGTTCAGCGGGCAGGCCTCCTCCGGCACGCTGACATCGAGGGCCACGGTGGCTGCCCGGCCCAGCGTCGAGTCCGTCTTACCGGCCATCACGATCAGCGGCACCGCGAGCCGCTTCAGGTGGGGCAGGAGCAGCAGCAGCTCCGGAGTCTCGCCGGAGTTCGAGAGCGCCAGCACCGCATCGCCGCGCGTGATCATGCCGAGATCGCCGTGACTGGCCTCGGCGGGATGCAGGAAAAACGCGGGGGTCCCGGTGCTCGCCAGCGTCGCCGCCACCTTGCGCGCGACATGGCCGGACTTCCCCATGCCGGTGACCACCACCCGGCCCGCGCAATCCAGGCAGACGCGGCAGGCGGCGGCGAAGCGATCGTCGAGGCGCGCGAGCAGCGCCTCGACCGCGCGGGCCTCGATGGCGAGGGCGCGGCGGGCAGCGGCCAGCAGGCGGTCGGTATCGGCGGAGGCGGCGGCGGGGCTCATGGCCGGTGATAATATCCGAGGATGACCTCACAGGAGATTGCGCGGCTGATCCGCGCCGGCCTGCCCGGAGCCGACGTTCGGGTGCAGTCGGATGACGACACCCATTTCCAGGCGCGGATCGTCGCTCCGCAGTTCGCCGGCAAGCGCGGCGTCGCCCGCCATCAGCTCGTCTACCGGACCCTCGGTGAGCGGATGGGCCGGGAGATCCATGCGCTCTCGATCGAGGCGCTGACGCCGGCCGAAGCCGGGCGGGAGTGACATTGGATAAGCTGCAGATCCAGGGGGGCACCCCTCTCGAGGGTGAGGTGCGCATCTCCGGCGCCAAGAACGCGACGCTGCCCATTCTCGCCGGCGCGCTGCTCGCCGACGGGCCGGTCGTGGTCGGCAATGTCCCTCACCTGAAGGATGTCACCACGACCGTCGAGCTGCTGGGCGGCATGGGTGCGACGGTCACTGTCGATGAGCGCATGCGCATCGAGGTCGACTCCACCACGGTGCGCGACTGCTTCGCGCCCTATGAGCTGGTCAAGACCATGCGGGCCTCGATTCTGGTGCTCGGGCCGCTCGTGGCGCGCTATGGACGCGCCGACGTGTCGCTGCCGGGCGGCTGTGCCATCGGTGCCCGGCCCGTCAACATCCACGTCGCGGGCCTGCAGGCGCTGGGGGCGGACATCACGATCGATGGCGGCTACATCCGCGCACGCGCCGGCCGCTTGCGGGGCGCGCGCCTGGTACTCGATACGGTGACAGTCACGGGCACCGAGAACCTGATGATGGCGGCCGCGCTCGCGGCGGGCGAGACAGTGATCGAGAACGCCGCGCGCGAGCCCGAGGTGGTCGATCTCGCGCAGTTCCTGATCTCGATGGGCGCGAGGATTCAGGGCGCGGGCACGGACAAGATCGTCGTGGAGGGCGTCGAGCGGTTGCGCGGCACGTCCTACGAGGTGCTGCCGGACCGCATCGAGAGCGGTACTTATCTCGTCGCCGGAGCCATCACGCGCGGCAACGTCAGGATCAAGAACACGCGTCCCGACCATCTGGATGCCGTGCTGGCGAAACTGCAAGAGGCGGGCGCCACGGTCGGCGTCGGGGACAACTGGGTGGAGGTCGACATGCGCGGCCGGCGCCCCCGGGCCGTCGATGTGCGCACGGCGCCGTACCCCGCCTTTCCCACGGACATGCAGGCGCAGTTCGCCGCGCTCAACACCGTGGCCGAGGGCGTCGGCACGATCATCGAGACCATCTTCGAGAACCGCTTCATGCACATGCTGGAGATGCGCCGCCTCGGTGCGGAGATCCGGCTCGAAGGCAACACCGCGATCATCCGCGGCGTTGAGCGTCTCACGGCAGCGCCCGTGATGGCGACGGACCTGCGTGCCTCCGCGAGCCTCGTGCTGGCCGGGCTGGTCGCCGAGGGCCTCACCGAGATCGAGCGGATCTATCACATCGACCGCGGCTACGAGGCGATCGAGGAGAAGCTGGCGCAACTCGGCGCGCAGATCCGGCGCACACCGAACTAGCCAACAGAGGAGCTGCATATGCGAATCGGCATGGTGGGACTGGGGCGCATGGGCGCCAACATGGTGCGCCGGTTGATGCGGGGCGGTCATCAGTGCGTCGCGTTCGACAGGTCTCGGGATGCCGTGCAGGCCGTCGCGGCCGATGGGGCCATCGCCGCCAACTCGCTCAAGGAGCTGGTCGCCGCCCTGAGTCCGCCGCGCGCGGTGTGGATCATGGTTCCGGCCGCTCTCGTCGACAGCGTCATTGCGGAGCTGCGCCCGCTCCTCGCCGCCGGCGACATCCTCATCGACGGCGGCAATTCCCACTATCAGGACGACATCCGCCGCGCCGGGGAGCTGAAGCCGGCGGGGCTGCACTACGTCGATGCCGGCACGAGCGGCGGCGTTCTCGGGCTCGAGCAGGGCTACTGCCTGATGATCGGGGCCGAGCCGGCCGTGTTCAACACTCTCGAGCCGATCTTCGCGACGCTCTCTCCCGGCGGCCGCCGGCCGCAGAGCCAGGGTGGCAAGAGCGCCGCTCAGGCGGCGGCTGAGATGGGCTACCTGCACTGCGGCCCGAATGGCGCCGGACACTTCGTGAAGATGGTGCACAACGGCATCGAGTACGGAGTGATGGCGGCCTACGCGGAAGGCTTGAACCTGCTGCGGCATGCCGACGCAGGATTGAAGCGCGAGGACACCGACGCCGAAACCGCGCCGCTTTCCAACCCGCGTCTGTTCCAATATCAGCTCGACATCGGCGCGGTGGCGGAAGTCTGGCGCCACGGCAGCATCATCTCCTCGCGCCTGCTCGATCTGACCGCGGAGGCGCTGGCGGCCGACCCCGTGCTCGGCCGCTTCGGCGGCCGTGTGTCGGATTCCGGGGAAGGGCGCTGGACCGTGCAGGCGGCCGTCGAGATCGGGGTGCCCGCCCACGTCCTGTCCGCCGCGCTCTACTCGCGCTTCGAGTCCCGCGGCCGCGCGGAGTTCGCCGACAAGCTGCTCTCGGCCATGCGGCTGGGATTCGGCGGGCACCTGGAAAAAACCGCGGCCGAGCAAAAAAAATCCTGAGACGAGGAGAGGCGGATGGAGCGACGCGACAGTGACACCCTGGTGCTCTTCGGGGCGACCGGAGACCTCTGCTACCGGAAGATATTCCCCTCCCTCTACAACCTGGTGCGCCGGGGCCTGCTGCATGTGCCGGTGATCGGCGTCGCGCGCGCGGGGTGGAATCTCGAGCAGCTCGGTGACCGGGTGCGCGACAGCATCCGGACGTTCGTGCCGTCACCGGACCAGGATGCGCTCGCGCGCCTGGTGGCCCTGCTGCGCTATCACGACGGCGATTATCAGGATCGCCAGACATTCGTCGCCCTGCGCCAGGTGCTCGGGGACTCGCAACGGCCGCTCTACTATCTCGCCATCCCGCCCAGCGTGTTCCCGGTGGTGATCGATCACCTGGGGACTTCCGGCTCCGCCCAGGGCGGGCGGGTGGTGGTCGAGAAGCCCTTCGGGCGCGACCTCGCCTCGGCGCGAGCGCTCAACCAAGTCCTGCACAAGCAGTTCCCGGAAAGCAGCATCTTCCGCATCGATCACTACCTCGGCAAGGAGGCGGTGCAGAACCTCCTTTATTTCCGCTTCGCCAACTCCTTCCTGGAGCCGATCTGGAACCGCAACTTCGTGGCCAGCGTGCAGATCACCATGGCGGAAGCGATCGGCGTGGCGGGCCGCGGGAAGTTCTACGAGGAGACCGGCGCCATTCGCGATGTGATGCAGAATCACCTGCTGCAGATCCTGGCGTTGCTGACCCTCGAGCCGCCGGTGAACTCCGAGGGCGAGTCGCTGCGCGACGAGAAGGTGAAGGTGCTGAAAGCCATCCGGCCCGTGAGGCCGGACGCGGTCGTGCGCGGCCAATTCAACACCTACCGGCAGGAGAAAGGCGTGGCGCCCGATTCCAAGGTGGAGACATACGCGGCGATGCGGCTCGAGTTCGACTCCTGGCGCTGGAGCGGAGTGCCGTTCTTCCTGCGTGCGGGCAAGTGCCTGCCGGTGACTGCGACGGAGGTGGTGGTGGACCTCAAGCCGCCGCCGGCGCGCGTCTTCGGGGAGCTGGGCCCGGACTATCCCAACTTCGTTCGGTTTCGTGTGGGGCCGGATGTGGCGATCGCGTTGGGTGCGCACGCCAAGAAGCCGGGAGCGGCGATGCAGGGGCGGGACGTGGAGCTGTTCGTCGCGCAGCACGAGGCGGATGCGATGGATGCTTATGAGCGGCTGATCAGCATGGCGCTCATCGGCGATACGTCACATTTCGCACGCGAGGACGAAGTCGAGGCCGCCTGGGCGGTAGTGGACGCGGTGTTGGGGATGCCGGACGCACCCTATGTCTACACCTGCGGCACCTGGGGGCCGAAGGAGTCGGAGCGGCTGCTCACCGGTTCCTGCAGCTGGCACAACCCGGGGGCGGAGCCGCAGGGCTGGACGCGCTCCTGCGCGCCCTCGCATCTGCCGATGGGCAAATTCGCGCCTTGATCATGGGCACATCCCGTGCCTAGGCGGTTCCTGGCTCGATGCCGCAGCGATAGAGGCGTTCGGCCCCCGGGTCGAGGCGCAGCTGATCGTGCCATTCGGGGCGATTGAAGGCGTTCGCCATGCATTCCATCGGCTCCAACGCGACCGAGCGCCGTGGGTCGCGCTTCAGCGTGTCGCCGGTGAATACGTGCATCACACCGCGCTCCTGCCAGACGGTTACGCCGAATCGGGTCTTGGGATCGGTGAGGCGTGTAAGGATGCGGCCGCTCGCGTCCACCGCCCAATCGGTATAGCCCTGGTCGAGAATGAGGCCACCGATGAGCCTTCCGCGGCGGAAGTCGAGCGCCAGCGCCTCGGCCAACGGCGCGTAGGCGGCCTTGCCGTCGAGCGCGATCAGATCGGCCCCGGTGCGGATCAGCGTTCGCGCCGGCACCTCCAGCATCCATTCGTCGGCGACACCCTCGCTGACACGGAAGTAGGGATGCCAGCCGAAGAAGCAGGGGGCGGGTCGGTCGCCGCTGTTGCGCATGCGCGCCTCGAGAGTCAGGCCCGCGGCATCCAGGGTGAAGCTCACGCAGAGGTCGATGGCGAAGGGATAGCCCGTAGCCCCACGCACGGATGTACTCAACCTCGCGCGGGCGCAGCCGGTGCCCGCAACGAGCTCCGTCACTTCAAACTCGGCATCGCGCACGAAGCCGTGGCGGGATTGCCGCTGCCCGGGGGCGGCTCCGGGCTGCAGGTCGTACTCGACGCCCTCGAAGCGGTAGCGCGCATCGGCGATGCGGCCTGCGAACGGCACCATGACGGCGAAGCGTGAGCCCGGATGCGCGAGGATTTCGGCGGCATCGCGCTGGCCTGCCGCGATATCGAACGAGCCGCTGCCGCGGGGCACCTCGAAGCCAATGAGCGCCGCGCCATGACGGGCGATCTGCACGCGCCGGCCGGCGTCGTCCCGAAGCACCACGATCGGCTGATCGCCGCGCAGTGAGCGTTCGACTTCGTATGTCATGCCGTCACTTGCTGCCGGGGGTGGCAAGCTCCGCGGCTTGCTCGAACCAGAGCTCCACGCGAGCGTGGCCGGCCACCGCTCGCAGGGCGATGAGGTTGGGGTCTTGGCCGATGAACGCGGTAATGGCGTCGTGCTTACCGCCGCCAGCGACCACGAAGAGCGGCTCGGCGACGTTGGCGAGGAAGTCGGGGGTGACGCTGACGCCCAGCATGCCGTCTGGCCGTTGGACGGCGATGGCGAGATGGCCGCGCGATTGCTGCAGCTGCTCGGGTCGAAAGAGGGAGGCGGTGTGGCCGTCCGCGCCGAGCCCCAGGAGCGCCAACCCTATGCGTGCGCTGGAATCCAACAGAGCGCGCAGGCGGCGCTCGTAGTCGCGGGCGGCGTCCTCGAGGGGGAGCTCGGTCCTGATGCGCAGCACCTGCTTGTCCGGAAGCGCCAGCTGATCCAACAGGGGGCGGGTCTGGCGGTAGTTGCTGGCGTCGGAGTCGGAGGGAACATAGCGATCATCGGAGTAGATGATCGTCAAGGGACCGCCTTGCGGCGGTCGCCGGCGGGCAACCTCGCGGTACGCGGGGAGCGGTGTGTGGCCGCCGGATAGCATGATGACCGGCGGCGCGCTGGCCGGTCGAGTCGCGGCGGCGCGGATCGCGCGCTCGAGGCGATCGGCCAACGCGGCGTCGAGCTCGGAGCGGGTGGGGAAGCGGCGAACGTCGATCTGGGGCATGGTGGCTCCTTATCAGCCGGCAATCGGGGGCCGCTCGGCGACCCGCACTTTCACGCTGAACTCACTGCTTCCCCGTTGGTAGCGAACGGTGAGCGTCGTGCCGGGCTTGCTGCTGGCGATGCGGGCGCGGGCATCCTCGGCCGACGTCACCGGGGTGCCATCGATCGAGAGAAGGAGGTCGCCGGGTTTGAAGCCGGCCTCCTGCCCGGGGCTCGCAACGTAGGCGATGACGACGCCGCCGTGCGCGAGCCCGAACTGCTGCGCCTGCATGTCCGAGATATCCTCCGGTACGATGCCGATCCAGCCGCGGATGACCCGTCCATACTTGACGATGTCGTGCAGCACGCCGCGGACCATATCGACCGGGATCGCAAAGCCGATGCCCTCGACGCCCAGGCTCTTGGCGACGATGGCGGTGTTGATGCCGATCAGCGCGCCGCTGGAATCGACCAGCGCGCCGCCCGAGTTGCCGAAATTGATCGGCGCGTCCGTCTGGATGAAGTCCTCGAAGGTGGTGATCCCCAGATGGCCGCGGGCGGTGGCGCTGACGATGCCGTGCGTCACCGTTTGCGAGAGGCCGAGAGGATCGCCGATGGCGAGCACGATGTCGCCGACCCGCAGATCATCGGAGTTCCCGAAGGTGATCACCGGCAGATTGGGCAGATTGACCTTGAGCACGGCGAGATCGGTGTCGGGATCGGCCCCCACGACCTGCGGCTGCGCGATCCGGCCGTCGGCGAGCTGCACGCGGATCTCCCCGGCGTTCGCGATCACGTGGTAGTTCGTCACGATGTGGCCGCTCGCATCGACGATGACTCCGGATCCGAGGCTGCGCTCGTAGCGCTTCTCGTATCGCGGCAGGACATCGCCGAAGAGCTCGCCGAGCGGCGATGGATCGACGCGCTCCACGACCTCGCGGGCGGTGTATATGTTGACTACGGCGGGGGCTGCGCGCTGAACCGCGCCGGCATATGTGAGATGCGCCGGTCCGCTGGCGGGCGGCGCGCTCTGCACCGGTGCAGGCGCTGATGCCGGTGCCGGCGGCTGCTGCGAGCCGGCGCCCCCGCGGATGAGGTCCGGCCGCACCGCGACGATCACGAAGGCGAGCGCCAGCCCGCCGACCACCGATCCGGCAATGAACGTCAATCCGCGGCTCAGTCGCTCCAGCATGTGTCCACCTCTCGCTGTGTATAATGCCGCGCGACCGCGGGAATTGGGGAGCCTGCCGATGAGCGTATGCCTTATGGCTGCCACTGGGCCCGTCCTCTCGAGGGGAGGCGCCTGATGGCTACGACCGAGCGCAACACCGAGTTGCGCGCGCCGAGCGAGCCGTTGCCGCCCGGTGCCACGCCTGTCTCTAAAAAGCGAGGCTTCTGGGCCTGGCTGAACAAGCGCCTGCCCGTCGATGAGTTCATCGCCGATCAGCTGACCGGCTACTACGCGCCGAAGAATTTCAATATCTGGTATTTCTTCGGCTCGCTGGCGCTGCTGGTGCTGGTGATCCAGCTCGTCACCGGCATCTTCCTCGCGATGTTCTACGACCCGAGCGCGGCGGATGCGTTCAACTCCGTGCAGCGCATCATGCGCGAGGTCGACTGGGGCTGGCTCATCCGCTACACGCACTCCACCGGCGCGTCGTTCTTCTTCATCATCGTCTACCTGCACATGTTCCGCGGCATCCTGTACGGCTCGTACCGGCAGCCGCGGGAGCTCCTGTGGCTGGTCGGCATGCTGGTGTACTTCGCCCTCATGGCGGAGGCGTTCATGGGCTACGTGCTGCCCTGGGGCAATATGTCGTTCTGGGGCGCGCAGGTGATCGTCAACATCTTCGGCACGGTGCCGGTCATCGGGCCGGGGCTCGTGCAGTGGATCCGCGGCGATTACGGCATTTCCGGCGCCACCTTGAATCGCTTCTTCGCCCTGCACGTCGCCGCGGTGCCGCTCATCCTGCTGCTGCTCGTGATGCTGCATCTGGTCGCGCTGCGGCGAACCGGCTCGAACAACCCCGACGGCATCGAGATCAAGGAACGCACGGGAGCGGACGGCAAGCCGCTCGACGGCATCCCGTTCCACCCCTATTACACGGTCAAGGACGTGGTCGGAGTCGGCGTTTTCTTCGTCATCTTCGCGCTGGTCATCTTCTACATCCCGACGGTCCACGGACTGTTCCTGGAGTCGGCAAATTTCGAGCCGGCGAATTACCTCTCGACGCCAGCCGAGATCCATCCGGTGTGGTATTTCACGCCTTACTACGCCATCCTGCGTGCGACGCCGAACAAGGGCATGGGGGCGCTGCTCCTGCTCCTTGCGCTGGTCTCACTCCTCCTGCTGCCCTGGCTCGATCGCTCGCCGGTCAAGTCCATGCGCTACAAGGGGTGGATCAGCCGCGTGATGCTGGCCGTGCTCGTCATTTCCTTCATCGGGCTGGGGTACCTGGGGCTGCAGCCCGCGGAAGGCGTCTACGTCATCCTCGCGCGCATCTTCGCGATCGGCTACTTCGCTTTCTTCTGGCTGATGCCCTTCTATTCGCGCATCGATCGGGTGAAGCCGGTACCGGAAAGGGTGGTCTACCATGCGCACTAGCACCCTTGTTGAGCGCGCATCCATGCGCCTGGTTACCGCGCTGCTGCTGTCGGTGGTGCTCTGCGCGGGCGCCACGCGCGCTCTGGCGGCCGGCGAGGCGTCTGCCGATGCGGATTGGCAGAGCTGGAAGGCGAACGCGAACGATACGGACCTCGCCTCCCTGCAGCGGGGGGCGCGCGATTTCGTCGGGTACTGCCTCGGCTGCCATTCGCTGAAGTACGAGCGCTGGTCGCGGCTCGGCCAGGATCTGCAGATTCCCACCTCGCTCCTGACCAAGGACCTGATCCCGCCCGGCGAGAAGCCCACGGGCTACATCACGTCCCCGATGCTTGCGGCGGATGCGGAGAAATGGCTCGGCAAGGCGCCGCCGGACCTGTCGCTGATCGCGCGCTCGCGCGATCCGGACTATCTCTACCAGTACCTGAAGACGTTCTACGTCGACTCGGAGCGAGCGACCGGCGCCAACAACCTGGCGTTCCCGCAAAGCGCGATGCCCGATATAGTCGCGCCGCTGGAGGGGCTGAAGATCCCCGTCTACAAGACCATCGAGGTCGCCGGCGCGGGCGGCAAGATGAGCCAGGAGCAGGTCTTCGATCACTTCAAGCAGATTGCTCCCGGCAGCATGACGCCGCAGCAGTTCGATCAGTTCGTGCACGATGTCGTGAATTTCCTGGATTATGTCGGCGATCCCGACCGCGCGGTGCGCCGCGCGATGGGGATCTGGGTGGTGCTCTTTCTGCTCGCCTTCACCTGGTTGGCCTGGCTCCTCAAGCGCGAATTCTGGAAGGACGTCAAGTAGCGGGGCCGCGGACTCGGTAGAGTGAGGGGGGCTCGGGTGCTGGCTGGACCGCGGGAGCGGAATCGTGTCGAGCAGACGTTCCATAATGACGCTGTTTTCCGCGCCGAACGATCCGTGGAGCCACCGCACGCGCATTGTTCTCGCCGAGAAGAGCATCGGCATCGATGTCGTCGATGTGGAGCCGGGCAAGTACCCTGAGGATCTGCTGGATCTCAACCCGTACCACACGGTCCCCACGCTCGTCGACCGCGATCTCGTGCTCTATGACTCGCGTGTGATCATCGAGTACCTGGATGAGCGCTTCCCGCATCCGCCGCTGATGCCGGTCGACCCGGTGACCCGGGCTCAGTTCCGGCTGGCGCTTTATCGCATCGAGCGGGACTGGTACACGCTGCTGCAGCAGATCGAGGTGGAGGACAAGAAGCATCTGCCGAAGCTGCGCAAGGTACTGGCGGATACCATCGTGCAGGGTGCGGACCTCTTCAAGATGAAGCCGTATTTCCTGTCGGACGAGTTCTCGCTGGTCGATGCGACCATCGCGCCGATCCTCTGGCGTCTGCCGCATTACGAGGTCGAGCTGCCTCCCAAGGCGCAGCCGGTCCTCAAGTACGCGACTCAGGTTTTTTCCCGTGCCGCGTTTCGCGACTCGCTTTCGGAACGGGAGCGCGAGATGCGGCCTTGAGGCGCTGAGCATGCTCAAAGCTCCTCCCAAGCGTCCGTACCTGCTGCGCGCCATGCATCAGTGGATCACCGATAGCGGCCACACCCCGCACGTGATCGTCGATGCGGAGCGCGCGGGCAGTGAGGTGCCGCGCGCCTATGTGCAAGAGGGCAAGATCGTCCTCAACCTCAGCTACACGGCGACGCAGCGTCTGAAAATCGACAACGACGTCGTCGAATTCGACGCGCGCTTTGCGGGCGTGGTGCATCACGTTCGCTTTCCGGTGAGCGCGGTGATGGGGATTTATGCGCGTGAGACGGGGGAAGGGATGATGTTTGCCGAGCAGGACGCGGGGCCGGAGACACCACCGCCGTCTTCGGGGCCGGCGCCTGCGGAAGAGGGGGGCGGGGGGCCCAAGAGGCCACAATTGCGGGTGGTCAAATAGCTGTTTTGCCTCCGGACCGTGCGTGCAAATTTCCTTGCCGCGGGGACGCCGTGAATCCGGGTTGCGCCGGCTCGCGCCGGCTCACCAATCCCTGGAGGCTCAGCTTTACGGCATCCCTGCCACGCAAGCCCCGCGGCAAGGAAATTTGCACGCACGGTCCTCTATTGCAGAGAGCCCGAAAGCGATCCACTGAGCGGACCCGGGCCGTTCCCCGGGTCTGCGAGATGAATCCTTGTCACAGGGCGCGCTCGCGCAAATCGCCGGGAGCGATTTGCGCCAATAAACGAGGGGAGCCGGCCTGTAAGCCGGG
>Ga0134128_10004093_pt1 | contig 17895 bp, 17 predicted proteins | sample KB31754_FD_96462 | JGI IMG/M metagenome (GOLD analysis project Ga0134128, IMG submission 96462) | Terrestrial soil microbial communities with excess Nitrogen fertilizer from Kellogg Biological Station, Michigan, USA - KB3-175-4 | ecosystem: Environmental > Terrestrial > Soil > Unclassified ... | reverse complement strand
GCGCGCTCGCCAAGGCGGCCAAGGCCGGTGAGATCGCCAAAATCCACCACATGGACGCTGCCGTCCGGAGCGAGCGCCGCAGAGCCCGCGGTCAGCGCCCCGCGCCAATCCGGAATCATGGAGAGACTGTAGGAAAACAGCACGCGGTCGAAATGCGCCAGGCCAAAGCGCACCGGCGAAAGCTCTTCCGCCAATCCCTGGGCCAGGGTGATGCGTGCCCCCAACCCCGCCCGGCTGACCGCGGCCTGGGCGGTCTCGAGCATGGCTTGCGACGCGTCCAATCCAAAAAGACGCGCGCCAGGATAGCGGCGGGCGATGGCGATGAGATTGCGCGCTGTGCCGCAGCCCACCTCCACCAGGGTCTCGGAAGGTTTGAGCGCAAGTTCGTCGATCAGCCGGTCGCGGCCGAACAGATAATATTTCCGCGTGAAATCGTAGATGTGCCGCTGCCGCCGGTAGACGCGGTCCATCAACCCGGCATGCGCCGCAACCTCAGGAGAGAGGGCGGCGGGCATAGATGTGGAAGCCGCCATAGATCGATGAGCGGTCCTGGGCATGCAGCACGCGGCTTTGCCATTCATGATAGAGCCAGGGCGCCAGAAGCTCGGGCGGCAGCTTCTGGGGCAAAGGGCTCTGTTCACCGGCCGTGCGGAAGATCACGCGCGCATCGCTGGAATGGGCGGTGCGGTCGATCTCGGTCCACAGCGCGGCCAGCTGGGCCGAGCTCATCCAGTCCTGCGCATCCAACAGCACGAAACGATCCAACGACTGGGCCGGCTGGCTTTTCAAGAAATCGAGCAGCGAAGCGTGATGCACCGACACGGAAGAGACACGGGCTTTCAGGGCTGTGTAATTCTCTTCCTTCAAATAATCCGGCACGGCTTCGCGGCCTTCCAGATCGTAACCGCGGCCGAAAGCCTGCCAGGCGAAATAATTATCGCGGATGGGAAAATCGCAGGCCAGCCGCTCCACCCGTTCGCGCAAAACGGAAATCGGGTCGCCATTGCCGGAAGAGACGAGCGCGTCATATTGCGCCGGCGGAATTCCCAGCGCGTAGAGCGAGATCGGCGACTTCGAGATCAGCTTCACCGGCGCGCTTTCGAACAGCGGCGCCACGATGGCGTCGAACAATTCCCGCTGCTCGCGCGGCGTCTTCGCTTCGAGAATGTCCGCCAGCTTCTTGCCATGCAGACGCGCCACGCCATGCAGAAGGCCGATGAAGCGGCCCAAAAGGCCGTGGCGATAGAGGTTGCGCGCGAACATCTCGATGCGGCGGCGGGGAAGCGGCGCGCCGTGCGGCGACTGCCAATGGCTGCGCGTGTCCGGGTCGAGCTTGTCGCGAATATAAAGGTCGAAAGCGGCAAGGTTGGCTGGATCGGATGCGCCGCCAAAAAACCGGAAGAAACTCTCATGATCCGGCAGATGTTCCAGCGCCGCCAATTTCAATCGCGTGAGCGCGACATGATGCGGGTTGAGATCGAGCGCGATGATCTTGGCGGGTTGGGCCGTAAGATAATTCAGGACATTGCAGCCGCCCGAGGCGATGGTGACGATCCGGTGATGGGGCTGTAGCTTCAAAGCGTCCAGATCGACGCTGGGGTCCTCCCAGATCTGGTTATATACAAACCCTTGAAACATAAGGGTAAAAAGCCGCTCCAGGACGCCCCTGGGGCTGGCCGGCGGCGCTTGATGCGCGGCCTGTTGCAGAAGCGCGTTGGCCATGTCCTGCCTTTCATGATCGCCGGGCATTTCCCGGACGCATCGATTGCACGGCGTTTCTGTGAATCGGTTCGATAACGGGCATAGGGCATTTGCATGACGGATTGGCGAAGGCGGCGAAGCGTGATTGGTTTGCGCTATGCGTGAAGCAGGCAAGGCGGCACTGGCCGAAGTTTTGAATCTGCTCGAGTTGGAGCCGATCGAGGAGAATATCTTCCGCGGCTTCAGTCCCAAGGCGCGCACCCAGCGCGTCTTCGGCGGCCAGGTACTGGGACAGGCGCTGGCCGCGGCAATCAGAACGGTCGAGCCGTCACGGCTCTGTCATTCCCTGCATGCCTATTTTCTGCGCCCCGGCGATCCGCGCATTCCCATTCTCTATGAAGTGGATCGCGCCCGCGATGGTCGAAGCTTCACCGCCCGGCGCGTGGTGGCGGTCCAGCATGGCGCGCAGATTTTCAATCTGGCGGCCTCTTTCCAGCTGCCCGAAGCCGGTTTCGATCATCAATTCGAGATGCCCAAGGTGCCGCCGCCCGAGCAGTTGGAAGATGCAGGCCAAGTCCTGATGCGCCGGCTGGATCAGTTTCCGGAACGTCTGCGCGACTGGATCACCCGCCCGCGTCCGTTCGAGACCAGGCCCGTCATCCTGGATGGTCCAGGCGACCGGGCGCCGCGCCCGCCTTTCGATCATATCTGGTTTCGAGCCGCGGGTCCGGTGCCAGGCGATGTCCGCCAGCGCCAGATCGTGCTTGCTTATGTCTCCGATATGACTTTACTCGATACCTCGCTCCTGCCGCACGGCAAGAGTTTTTTCTCGGCGGTACAATTGGCCAGCATCGACCACGCCATGTGGTTTCATCGCGATGCGCCGCTCGACGATTGGCTGCTTTATGCCCAGGACAGTCCCTCGGCCAGCGGCGCGCGCGGCTTCAATCGCGGCCTGATCTTCGACCGGAAGGGCGTATTGATTGCTTCGGTGGCGCAGGAAGGACTGATCCGCCCGCGTGCATGACGCGAGGCTCAGGAATTGCACTGGGCGCCGGAAGAGGAAGGTGCCGGCGTCGAATAGGGAATTTGCAGGACGCGACGCGGCTTCAGATAAAAATCATTCGACCAGGATATGGGCGAAGTGATGAAGGCGCTCAAGGGCGACGTATAAATATAAGTCACGCGCGCCCAGATCACGCTGTCGCCCCCGCCCTGCGTGACCATTCCGCTGGGGACCGTCGGCGTCGCGCCTTTCGCCTGAGGGGACGCGCTTGAGCCGCTTGCATTCCAGGCGCAACTCCACGACACGACAGGCGGCTTGCCCGCTCCACCATCGATGACGCTGGTAATAGTAACGGTGGCGCTGCTTGTGGAGTAGCCATACATCATCGCGCTCATGGCGCCGAACACGGTATCCATGTCGCTGCCGCTCGTGGCGCTTTCGCGCGCGATGAGATCGGCCGCCGTCGAAGCCATGTTCGTCAGCGCGGTGCGCGTGCCCAAAGCATTGGAGAGCTCGACCAAGCCCAACAGCATCGTAAGCAGAATGGGAAGCACGAAAGCGAATTCGATAGCGGCCAATCCGCTTTCATTGCTTCGCCAGCGCCGGGCAAGTTTCAGCGCCGTCAGCATCCCGAAACACTGCTGTTATAGGGTTCGTTGCGAAAAGCCGCGGTGCCGGAAAGTGTGTGGATATTCCCGCCTGCCGCGTCGGCGTAAGTCCAACTTTGATTCAACAGCTGCGACAGGCCGGGAAACCAAATGGGAAAGGGATAGGTGGCGCGCACCAGCACGATATCGCAGACCGTTCCCGGACTGTAATTGGCCGTGGCGGGGTCGTTAATCGAGTCGCCGCTGGGGGACGCCGTATAGCTGCCGAAGCCGGCGCCAAAACTACTAGCCTGCTTGACCGTAATTTGAAGCTTGCTGCAATCGAGCAGGGGCGTGACGTTGCAGCAAACTTGGCCGTTGAACCATTTCTGGGAGGTGCCATAGGTGGTCATGGCCGTCGATCCAACGCAGGCCGGATTGGATTGCGTGGGATCGATCGCGGCGGCCTGGCCGGTGCGGATCAGGCGCGCTGCCTGCGTCACCGAATTCTGAAGTGCAACCTGTCCGAATGTCATGACGCCGATCTGCAGGATGCTCAGCATCAGGGCAAAGAAGACAGGCGCAACCAGGGCAAATTCGAGGGCGGCGCTGCCCCGTTCTGCGCGGTTGCACATGCGGCGGCGAAGAGACGAAAGGCGCGAACTCCAGCTCATGATTGCCCTCTGGGCGCGGCTATCGGCGACGCCGCCGCATCGACAGCAGAATGCGCCGCCGCTGTTCAACAAGCCCTTAAAACCGGCCGCATTCCTCAGCAAGTTTCGACGGATTTACCCTTCATTAAGAAAGATTACGGTTTGCCGGGAACCGAACGGCCTCATTCAGAAATGCGAAACCAAGACCGCTGAAAAGCAAGAGCATTTTCACCTCTCTCCACCATCATGGATGCGTATTTCTAGGGCTCGGTCCTATGGGGAAGAGATTCGGATTTCTGACCATGTTGCGCGCTTTTTCGCGCGCCACTGGCGCGAACGTTGCCATGATGTTCGGTCTGGCGATCATTCCGCTGGCGATCGCCGTCGGCGCGGGCCTGGATTTCGCCAACGCCGTGATGGTGCGCAATCAGATTTCCGACGCGCTTGACGCGGCGGCGCTGGCGGTCGGTGCCAACAGGACCAGCTCCAATGTCAATCAGCTCGCCACGGATGCTTTCAACGCTAATTATAAGGGTGCGGCGGCGGCCTCGATAACGCCGAACATCACCAACAAGTCCGCAACGCTCACAGGCTCGGCGAACGTCAACACGTCGCTTCTTTCGCTGTTTGGCCAAACGACGCTGCACGTCCAGGTGACCAATTCGGCCGTTTGGGGCCAGACCAAGCTCTGGGTGGCCCTGGTGTTGGACAATACCGGCTCGATGAGCGAGACCGACTCGACCGGCACCAGCAAAATGACCGCGCTGAAAAGCGCCTCGCACAGTCTCTTGACCACGTTGCAAAGCGTTTCCGCCAATGCGGGCGATGTCGAGGTCGCCATCGTGCCTTTCGCCAAGGACGTTAAGGTCGGCACCACCTACGTGAATTCCAGCTGGATCGACTGGTCGGACTGGAACATTCAATATCCCACCAGTCCCGCAAATACCGATGGCCCGGGCAGCAATTGCCCCTTGAGCGATGGCTGCGTAAAACAGCCTGGCAGCACGACATCAACAAGCACCGTGCCATCAAGCGGGACTTATTCCGGCTATATTTGCCCCGGCTCGGTCAACTCCTCTAGCGCTGGGCAAACTGGGCACTACTATGATGGCTGCTTTACCAGCGTTCAGAACGGAACTACCACCGTCAGCCAAGTGGTCAGCCGCGGAGGAAACGCGAGTTGCACCGGATATAGCAATTGCACCTGCTCCAACAACAAATGCACCGCGCAGGTGGCCGTTCCCGCATACACTCACGCCTGGGTAATCAATGACCATTCCGTGTGGGCGGGGTGCGTCATGGATCGCGGCCCTTCCACGATACCTGCCGGCGACACCCCGGCAAACGACTATGACACCAACTCCACCGCACCGAACACAAGCATCACCACCTCTTTGTTCCCGGCGGAGAACAGTGACAGCTGCCCGGTCGCTTCGGTCACCACCCTGTCATACGACTGGACGGCGCTCAGCAACGCGGTCGATGCCATGACGCCGAACGGCGGCACCAATCAGACTATTGGCCTGGCGCATGGCATGCAGGTCCTGACCCAGGGCAATCCCTATAGCCCGCCGACCTTGCCCAACAACACCATGCGCTACATCATTCTTCTGTCGGACGGTCTCAACACGTTGGACCGCTGGTACGGCAATGGCTCGGCGCAATCCACCTCGGTGGATACACGCATGGCGGCGGCCTGCAGCAACGCCAAGGCGCAGGGCTTTACCATCTATACCGTTTTCGTCGATCTGGGCGGCACGCAAGGCAATTCCACCGTGCTGCAGAACTGCGCTTCGGATTCGAGCAAATATTACGACCTGACCACTTCGGGCGCGATCGTGACCACCTTCAACCAGATCGCGCAACAGATCACCAGCCTGCATCTCGCAAGTTAGGACAAGTATGAGTTGGCATTTCCTGGGCGAGGCGAGCGGGCAATTTCTGTTGTCGCTCTGGCACGTGGTTCCCTGGCTTGCGGGTGCAGGCCTGGTGTTCCCCGTCCTTTCTTGGCTGTCGCCCTGTAACAAGGGCAAGCCCTGGTGGGAAAAGCGCGGATTGGGCACCGATCTCGCTTACTGGATTTTCGTGCCGGTCTTCTCCCGCTATCTGAGGATCTGGGTGACGGTGGTCGCCACGATGCTTCTCTTCGGCATCACCGATGGCGACGCCATCGCGCGCTTCTATGATCATGGCCACGGTGCCCTGGCGCAATTGCCGCTATGGCAGCAGGGCGTCATCTATCTAGTGGCGACGGATTTTCTTCTCTATTGGAGTCATCGCGTTTTTCACGAAGGCTTTCTCTGGAAATATCACGCGGTCCATCACGCATCCAAGGATGTGGAGTGGATCTCCGCCTCGCGCTTCCATCCGGTCAATCTGGCGCTGGGCACATGTGCGGTGGACATCGCGGCCTTGCTTTCGGGAATATCGCCGGAAGTCTTCATCGTGCTGGGGCCCTTTACCACCATCGCGTCCCTCTTCGTGCATGCCAATTTGAATTGGACGCTGGGCCCGCTCAAATATGTGGTGGTGAGCCCCGTGTTCCATCGCTGGCATCATGCCAGTGCCGTGCAGGGCAAGAATTTCGCCTCGACCTTTTCCCTTTGGGATTGGATGTTCGGGACATTCCACATGCCGGAAGGCGCGCTACCCGGCGATTACGGCATCGACGATGAACGGATGCCCGAAGGGCTGATGCCACAGCTCATCTACCCGCTCATCCAGGGTGAGCGGGCCTGATTTTCCAAGCCGAAAATTTAGTTGGCTGAGGCCAAGCCCGCCGCGGTTCTGGCGGTGGCCTGGTGCTGATTGATCTGGGACGAAGCGGCCTCGAACACTTCCTTGCCATCGCCCGGCTGCGGCGTCGCTTCGCATTGATGCGAGGTGCAGCTATAGGTGACGCGGCTGGGGCCTTTCTGAAGCGTGATCGTCGCGTCCTCGCGCGCCATCACCGAGATATGGGTGTTGGAGACCTGCTTGCCATCCTGGTCCAGCGCCACCATGTTGGTGTTGCCATAACCTTTGCCCAAGACAAAAGCGTGGCGGGAATCGATCATGTTGATATCGGCGATCGCCGGATTGCCGACATAGATCGTGGCCACCGACTTGGGAAAGGTGACGGTGCGCACTTCATCAATGGCGATCGAGACACCTGCGGCGTGCGCAGGCGCGGCGGCAAGGACAGCCAGGGCGGCGAAGAGAGTGCGGCGCATGACGGCGCTCCTCGAAAATTCCGCCGATAATCTAGGCCCGGCGCTGTAAAAGAAGTTTTAAGCGAGGAAGTTCCATTACGCTGCGAGGCAGTCAAACGCGCTCCGTTCTCGAAAGTTCGTCCAGAGAATGTTTTTTGGTAAACAGAGTTTGACTTTTAACCATCGCATTCTCTCGGAGAGGGCCGTTTCGTGTCTTCGCGGCACAAAGTGGCGGATTCGCGAGCGCCGCAATTAAGCCCAAATTAAATACCCCTCCGCTAGTGTCGCGACAGTCCTGCTGCGAGCGAAATTTTCGTCGGGGTTGGGATGCTAGGGTGTCACTGATAATTGGAGACTAGAATGACCAAGCTGATTTCGCGTTTTGTGCGCGATGAGTCCGGCGCCACCGCCATCGAATATGGCCTGATCGCCGCCTTGATCGCCGTCGTCATCATCACCGCTTTGACCACGATCGGTTCGAACTTGAATACCAAGTTCGCGAGCATCGCGACTACGCTCCGCTAAAACGCGGCAGCGATGTCGATCATAACAGCGGCCGCCTTCTAGACGGGGCGGCCGTTCGTTTTTCCGGTGAATGCAATGGTCGCGCAATTTCTTCTGATCGCGGTGTTACCGGCTCTGTTGGCGACCGCGGCCGGTTGGGATCTCGCGAGTTTCACAATTCCAAATACTCTGAATGCGGCCGTGGTCCTCGTTTTTGGCGTCTTCGCGCTGACGGTGAGTCTGTCTCCTGCCGCGATCGGTCTGCATTTTGTGGCCGGCTTGATTGGTCTCGCCATCGGCTTTGCCCTGTTCGCGCTGGGCTATATCGGCGGCGGCGACGCCAAGCTTTATGCGGCCGCAGCGCTTTGGCTGGGGCCGCACGATCTTGTGATTTACACTTTAGTAGCCACAATCTTGGGCGGATTTCTTACGCTCGCTCTCTTGGGCCTGCGGCAACTGCCGTTGCCGGCGGGCCTGGCGCGCCAAGACTGGATTTCGAGGCTGCACAGCAGCAGTTCCGGCATTCCTTATGGCGTGGCGCTCGCCGCCGGCGTGCTGGCCATTCTTCCGCAGACGGAAATTCTCCGGCTTGCCGCCGGGAGTTGACGCAAGCTTAAGACGCGCAAAAGCTGCCTTATTCGCGCAAACCGTCAGCGTCCTGTTAAGCAAATTCTAAATGGTTTCGTGATGGATTGGCTCGCCAAAGGGAGCTGGCCTCATGAACACCAAGCGTATCATCGTGCTCTGCGTGGCCGGCGTCATGGCGATCGTCGCCGCGCTTTTGGCGCGCGGCATGATGGGTGGCGGCACGCCAAAAGTCGAAGCCAAGATCGCGCCCCAGATGCCGATGAGCGATGTGCTTGTCGCCAGCGGTAATCTTCAACCCGGCCAGGCGCTCGCAGCCGATCTGGTGCATTGGCAGAAATGGCCTTCCTCTTCCGTGGATGCGTCTTTCATCACACGCGGTTCGGTGGGCAGCGTCGATGATGTCGTGAAGGGCACGGTGGTGCGCAGCCCGCTGACATCCGGTCAACCCGTCACCAACACCGCAATCGTTCACGCCAGTGCCGCAGGCTTCATGGCCGCGATGCTCAATCCGGGGATGCGCGCCATCTCCATCACCATCAGCGCCGATTCCGGCGCCGGCGGCTTCATCCTGCCCAATGACCGCATCGACCTGATCTTGACCCGCAAGGGTGACGCCAATCGTGTCACCGCCAGCATCATCCTCGCCGACCTGCGTGTGCTCGCGGTAGACCAGACCTTCAAGCAAGACAAGGACACCAAGACGGTCGTCGGCAAGACCGCCACGCTGGAAGTGACGCCAGCCGAAGCCGAACTGGTGGCCAAAGCTCAGAGTCAAGGCGTGTTGTCGCTGGCGTTGCGTCCGCTGGACAACAGCGGAACACCGGTTGCGAGCAACGCGTCGAGCGCACCGCGCCAACCTTCTGCTTCGGCGTCTTCAGCCGGCGGCGACCTGGGCGACCAGTTTTCGATCATCCGTTACGGCTTGGCGCGTGCATCGGCCACCGTGACCCAGGGAGGAAAGCCCCAGTGAGTATCTCCATGAAGGCTTCCGCGCTTCCCATCGCGACCCTGCTTCTGTTGGGCGCGATCGCGCCCGTTGGCGCGGTGACGCGTCCGCCCGCCGTCGATTCCCCAGCCTTGCCCAGCGAGAACGACGCGCGCGTCATCAAGATCGTGACCGGCAAGGACCAACCGGTCAATCAGCATCTGACTTTGGGGCTCAACAAGGCCGCTATCATCGAGCTCGACGCCGACGCCAAGGACGTTCTGGTCTCCAGTCCCGAGATTGCCGACGCCGTGGTGAAGACGCCGCGGCGCATTTTCCTGCTTGGCACCAAAACCGGCCAGACAAACGCCTTCGTGTTTGACGACAAAGGCCATCAGGTTCTGTCGCTCGACGTGCGGGTCGAAAAGGACGTCGCCGATCTTGCGGCCATGATGAAGGCCAATCTTCCCAACTCCGCTATCAAGGTCGCGGCCATCAACGACAATGTCGTGTTGACCGGCCGCGTCGTCAGCGCATCGGAAGCCAAGCGCGCGGCCGACCTGGCGGCCGGGTTCGCTGGCGATCCCAAGAAGGTCGTCAACATGCTGTCTGTGAGCGATGGCGAACAGGTGATGCTGCGCGTCCACATCTCCGAAATGCAGCGCCAGATCGCAAAGCAGCTTGGCATCAACATGTCGGGCGTGAAGATGATCAACGGCACGCCGTTCGCCATTTCGACCTCCAACCCTTACGGTCTTCTGGGCAGTGCCATTTCTGATCTTTCCGGCGGGCAGGTGGGTCAAGTCTGCGCTACCGGCTCGAGTGCGATCAATCCCGTCGGCGCGCTTGCGGGCGGCGGCATCTGCAATATTCAGAACAATGTCCAGGGCTCGCTCAACGCACTGGAAACGGTGGGGCTGCTGCATACCCTGGCCGAACCCAATCTCACCGCCGTGTCCGGCGAAACCGCGAAATTCCTGGCGGGCGGCGAATTCCCCGTGCCCGCCGGCCGCGACCAACAGGGCAACGTCTCCATCGACTTCAAGCAGTTCGGCGTGGGCCTGGCCTTCACGCCGGTGGTGCTGTCGGCCGGCCGCATCAGCTTGCAGATCTCCACAGAGGTCAGCGAGCTCACCAATACTGGCGCTTTCACTTTGTCGGGCGCCAATGGCGTTGGCTCCGCGGTGGTGATCCCCGCTTTGAATGTGCGGCGAGCCGAAACCACGGTTGAGCTTCCCTCGGGCGGCAGTTTCGCCATCGCCGGCCTGATGCAGCATACGACCAAGCAACAGATCGACGCTTTCCCCGGCGTGAAGGATTTGCCAGTGCTGGGCGCCTTGTTCCGCAGTCGCGACTTCCAGAACGCCGAGACCGAGTTGGTGGTGATGGTGACGGCCTATCTGGTCAACCCCACTTCGGAAGCGCAGCTCGCCACGCCCAGCGACGGCTATATCACGCCGACCGATCCCGAGACCCTGCTGCTGGGTCACCTGAACACGATCTACAAGAAAGAAGCGAAGCCACTCACGCCGCAGGCGCAAGCCCCGGTCGGCTTCGTCGTGCGCTAGGAGAAACTCATGCGCGAGAAAGTCCCCAATCCCTTCCGTGGTCTCTGCCTTTCCGCCGTGCTTCTGGCGGGAAGCTGCTCCACGCAATTCTCCAAGGACCCCGACAATTTCGACGATCCGATAGTCAACCACCCGATCACGGTGGAACCGTCCTACCAATCGCTGAAGCTGTCTTCTTCGACGGCCGGAATGGACGCCGCCGACAGGGAAAAGCTCGACGCCTTCGTCACCGAGTATCGTATGCATGGCAACGGCAAAATCTCCATCGCCGTTCCGGGCGGGCCCGGCATGCAACAGGCCGTGACCATGCTCGCCGACCGGATCAACGAGCTGGGCATCAGCCGCGATCGCATCTTGGTAGCGTCGACCGCTAGCGCACAGATCGAAGTCAATTACATCAGCTATCAGGCCCGCACCAACGCTTGCGGCGATTGGTCGGAAAACCTCTCCTACACGGCGGATAACACGACGGCAGGCAATCTGGGCTGCGCCAACCAGCACAATCTCGCCGCCATGGTGGCGGATCCGCGCGACCTTCTGGGTCCACGCGCAATGGATGGCGCCGACGCGGTCCGCCGTCAGACCGTCATCGGCAATTATGAGACCGGAAAAGTCACGGGGGCCGACAAGTCGGCCGATCAGAAGGCCACAATCAGCGACGTGGGCCATTGACAGGACCTAAGATGGCAAAAGACGAAATCGCCCAGGAAGAATTCGGTGCTTCGCCGCAAGAGCGGCCGGTTCCGCGCATCTCCATTCACGCTTTTTGTGAATTTCCCGACACCGGCGCTGCTTTACAGCGCGCCGGCGCGGATCGCCGCCTGTCCAAGGCGCATCTGACGGTGCAGCTTGGCGGCATTTCGGCCGCGGTCGAATTCTATCATGGGCAAGTGACGCCCAATCTCCTGATCGTTGAAACCAGGCTTTCGGGCCAGGCGGCGTTGGACGAACTCGATCATCTGGCCGAGGTCTGCGACCCCGCCACCAAAGTGATCGTTATCGGTCGCACCAACGATGTGGAGCTCTATCGCGAGTTGATGCGCCGAGGCGCTTCCGAATATCTGGTGGCGCCGATGTCGCCGCTGCAGTTGATCGAGGTCATTTCCAGCCTTTACCTTGATCCCAACGCCAAGCCTGTGGGCCGCGTCATCGCCTTCATGAGCGCACGCGGCGGCGCCGGCTCCTCCAGCATCGCTCACAATGTCGGCTGGTGCATCGCCGAGGAACTCAACATCAACACCACCATCGTGGATTTCGACTTGGCTTTCGGGACAGCGGGGTTGGACTTCAACGACGAGGGCGGCCAGGGCGTGGCGGATGCGCTTTCCGCGCCCGAGCGACTGGACGATGTGCTTCTGGACCGGCTGCTCATCAAGCGCGGTGATCATCTGTCCCTCTTCACCGCGCCGGCCTCGCTGGAGCGCGAATATGAGACGACGCCGGAATCCTATGAGGCGGTGATCGACGCCGCGCGTTTGTCCACGCCATGCGTAATCGTGGACATGCCGCATATCTGGACGTCCTGGGTCAAGACTTGTCTGATCGCTGCCGACGAGATCGTGGTGGTGGCGACGCCGGATCTGGCCTCTCTGCGCAACGCCAAAAACATGATCGAACTGGTGCGCCATGCCCGGCCCAACGACAAGCCGCCCCGGCTGGTGATCAATCAAGCCGGCACACCCAAGCGGCCGGAAATTCCCGCCAAGGATTTCGCCGAGACGATGGGCGTGGAACCTGCCGCCATTCTGCCTTTTGACGCCGCCCTGTTCGGGCAGGCCGGCAATAATGGCCAGATGCTGCTCGAGGTTCAGCCCAAGGCGCCAATTTCTGACAGCATTCGCCGACTGTCCCGTCTGCTCACGGGCCGCGAAGCCATGCCCGCTACAGAGAAGAACGCGCCCTCCATCCTCAACTTCCTGAAGAGCCGCAAACAGGCATAAATATGTTCGGCAAGCGTACCGGAAGTGAACCCGTGTTCCGCGCGCCCGTCGCGGAAGCGGAACCGCGCGCCTCCCAATCTACTCCGCGCGCGCCCCAGGCGCCGTCGCGCGACAATGCGCCGCCGCCGGCTGTTGCGCCGGCCGCAGCCGCGGTCGCTCCGCCGCGGGTGGAAAAAGTCGCGCCCGCTCAGGTTGCGCCCTCGCCGTCCAAGCCGGTGCAGCGGGCCACCGACAATCGGTCGGACGATTATTACCAGATCAAATCCACCATCTTTAACGCCCTGATCGACACGATCGATCTGGCGCAACTGGCGCAGCTCGATCCGGATTCGGCGCGCGAGGAAATCCGCGACATCGTCAACGAGATTATCTCGATCAAGGCGGTGGTGATGTCGGTGGCCGAGCAGGAACATCTGCTCCAAGACATCTGCAATGACGTGTTGGGCTATGGCCCGCTGGAACCGCTTCTGGCGCGCGACGACATCGCCGATATCATGGTCAATGGCGCCAACCGCGTCTTCATCGAAGTCGGCGGCAAGGTCCAGCTCACCAATATCCGCTTCCGCGACAATGCCCAGCTGATGAATATCTGCCAGCGGATCGTCAGCCAGGTCGGCCGTCGCGTCGTCGAAAGCTCGCCGATCTGCGACGCGCGGTTGCTTGACGGTTCGCGCGTCAACGTGATCGCGCCGCCGCTGTCGCTGGACGGCGCCACGCTCACCATTCGTAAGTTCAAGAAAGACAAGCTGACGTTGGAGGACTTGACCAAGTTCCAGTCCATCAGCCTCGACGCGGCCCGCGTGCTGCAGGTGATCGGCCGTTCGCGCTGCAACATCCTGATCTCTGGCGGTACCGGCTCGGGCAAGACCACGCTGTTGAACTGTCTGACGGCCTATATCGACGCCGACGAGCGCATTATCACTTGCGAAGACGCGGCCGAATTGCAGCTGCAGCAGCCGCATGTGGTGCGGTTGGAAACAAGGCCGCCCAATCTGGAAGGCCAAGGCCAGATCACCATGCGCGATCTGGTCAGGAACTGTCTGCGTATGCGTCCCGAACGCATCATCGTGGGCGAGGTGCGCGGACCCGAGGCGTTCGACCTTCTGCAAGCCATGAACACCGGCCATGACGGCTCGATGGGCACGCTCCACGCCAACAGCCCGCGCGAAGCCATGAGCCGCCTGGAATCCATGATCACCATGGGCGGCTTCTCGCTTCCCACCAAGACCATCCGCGAGATGATCGTGGGCTCCATCGACGTGATCGTTCAGGCCGAGCGCCTGCGCGACGGTTCGCGCCGCATCACCAAAATCACCGAAGTGATAGGCACCGAAGGCGACGTCATCATCACCCAGGATCTGGTGTCTTACGAGGTGCAGGGCGAAGACGAAACCGGGCGGTTGCGCGGCAAGCATGTCGGCACCGGTATCGTGCGCCCCGCCTTCTGGGAACGCGCCCGCTACTACAATCTGGAACGTGAATTGGCGGACGCACTCGACAAGGTCAACCAATGATCTTCGTCGTCGCGCTTTTTGCGATGCTGGCTTTGGGCGGCGTCGCCTTCGCCTTCGCCGGCGGGGACGAGCGCACCCAGAAGCGGGTCAGCGCGGTCGCCAAATCCAAGATCGCCGCCCGCGGCAAGAACCAAGTCGATCCCGCACAAAAGCGCCGCAACGTCGCCACGCTGCTCAAGGATGTGGAGAAGAACAAGGCGGCGGCGCTCGAACAGAGCCGGCCCACGCTGCGCCGCCGGCTGGAGCAGGCGGGTTTCGTCAATGCCACGCCCCGGAATTTCTGGATTACTTGCGGTGTGATTGGCGTGGTGACGGCGCTTTTGTGCCTGCTGACGGGCCAGTCCAAATTTGTCCTGTTGCTGGCAGTGTTCGTCACCAGCTTCGGCCTGCCGCGCTGGGTGCTCAATTTCTTGACCAACCGGCGCAAGAAGATGTTCACCAAGGAATTCGCAGGCGCCATCGACGTCATCGTGCGTTCGGTGCGTTCGGGTCTTCCCACCAATGAAGCGCTGCGCATCGTGGCGCGAGAAACGCCGAACCCGGTGGGCATGGAATTCACCCGGCTTGTGGACGGCCTGAAGGTCGGCATCACCCTGGAGCAGGGCCTCAAGAAGATGCACGAAAGCATGCCGACCGCCGAGGTGGGCTTTTTCGGCATCGTGATGACCATTCAGTCCAAGTCGGGCGGCAATCTCTCGGAAGCTTTGTCCAATCTGGCGGCCGTGCTGCGCGACAGAAAGCGGCTCGACGGCAAGATCAAGGCAATGTCGTCGGAAGCGAAGGCGTCGGCGGGCATCATCGGCTCTTTGCCACCGGTGGTGATGACCCTGGTGTGGCTGACCACGCCCGCCTATATCAACCTCTTGTTCACGGAACGGACCGGCAATCTGATGCTGGCGGGCTGCGCTTTCTGGATGGGCATCGGCATCATGGTCATGCGCAACATGATCAATTTCAAACGGTAGATTGCCATGGTCGATGTCGGCATCCTGGATCTCCTGTTCGACAAGACGTTCCTGGCGACGGCGGCCGCCGCCATCCTGGCCTTCGCCACCATCGTGACGCTGGGTCTGCCCTATGTCGAACGCGACGGTCTGGGCCAGCGGCTGAAAGCAGTATCGGCCCGTCGCGAGGAATTGCGGGCCAAGCATCATGCAGCCCTCAACGATAAGCGCGGCAGCCTCAGGGTCGCACCTTCGACCTTGATGAAATCCACGCTGGAGCGGTTCAACCTTACCAATATGCTGGAATCGGAAGACAGCCGCGAAAAGCTGGCCCGCGCCGGTTATCGCGGCCAGGCGCCTTTGATCGCGTTCATGTTCTTCCGCTTCGTGATGCCGGGCATCGTGTTCCTGGTCACGCTGTTCTATCTCTTCGTGGTGACTCATTTCCATTGGGCCACCATGATGAAGGTCTCCGCGGCCTTCGCGGGCGCCTTGATCGGTTATTATCTGCCGGACGTGTTCGTCTCCAACCGCACCGCGCGCCGCCAGCAATCCATCATGCGCGCCTTTCCCGACGCGCTGGACCTGATGCTGATCTGCGTAGAAGCGGGCATGTCGATCGAAAGCGCCTTCGGAAAGGTCTCCGCTGAGATCGGCACCCAGTCGGTGGAGCTGGCGGAGGAATTGGGGCTTACCACCGCCGAACTATCCTATCTGCCCGATCGCGCCCAGGCTTTCGACAATCTGGCCAAGCGCTGCGGCCATTCCGGCGTCAAATCCGTGGCGATCGCGCTCAACCAGGCGGAGAAATACGGTACGCCTATGGGTCAGGCGCTGCGCATCACTGCCCAGGAAAATCGTGAAACGCGCATGCAGGAAGCGGAACAGAAAGCCGCCTCGCTGCCCGCCAAGCTGACTGTGCCTATGATTTTGTTCTTCCTGCCCTGCCTGTTCGTGGTAATCCTGGGGCCGGCGATCATGAAGATCATGCATATAACGCACTGATTTTTTTCGTCCCCATCTGTCTTCCTCAGGCAAGCCATCGGAAGACGCTCGGCGGACTTGGCGGTCCGCCTCGATCCCCCGCTGTCGCTCCGCTCGCGGGGGGAAGAAAGTCGGTGCCAAGGCTCGATAGTGCTTCTTGGCGATATTCCTGTAAGAAATTCCCCCGCCATGCGATTACCCGAAGAGAAAGATGGGTATGGAGACGACGCGATAGGGCGTGTTCTATCTGCGTGCTGTCGCGGAGTATGGGCCGGCGCTGGCCTGCCGGCGCGCCACGCGTTCTGAGCGCTTGAACACGCTAGGGGCCGAATAGAGGATCAATAGGGCAGCGCGACGTGGTCGAGGCTTTCTTCCCCCGCATGGCGAAGCCATTGGCGGGGGAAGATGTCTCTGAGCGCTTGCGCGAAAGAGACAGATGGGGGCTAAATTAAATCAGTAGGCAGACGCAGTCTGCCTGAGCGCCGGGATCCCGTTCTTGGTCGCTGGTTTGGCAGGCGTCTTGGTGTCCGGCTTGGCCTCGGCCGCCTTGACGTCCTTGCTGTCGGGCTTGGCGGTTCTCAGGCTGGGAATCTCCGGCTTGTCGGTCTTCGCGTCCCCCTTGGCGGTCTTCGTGTCTAGCCTTGCTACGTCGGCCTTGGCAGCCGTCATAGGCTTCTCCTCGCCGTTATGTGCCTGTTTGACGATGGGCGCCGCCGTCTTGGCCACATGGCTGGCAGGCCCCGAAACCAAATGCTTCGCGGGCTTGGATGGGCCAGCCATCGGATCGGACGGCACGGGCTGCATCACCACCTCGCTCTTGGCGGAGACTGACGCATTCTGGCTCGACGGCGCGGGCAGGCTTTCGCTGCTGACCGGCTTGGGCAGGGCGGCTGGCGCATGCTCCGCCGGCGCAGTATCCGCCGCCGTCTTCAGCGCGGGCGGCGCGACCTTGTTCACCAGTTCGATATTGCGGGCGATCTTGGGATCGGAAGCACCACCGGCCTTTTCCGCACGCGCCATCAGGGCGCGGGCGCCGCCGGGATCGTTGGCCAGCATGCGCGACAGCGCGTAATTGTTCAGGATCGCGGCATCGCCAGGACGCAGTTTCAGCGCCTGCTCGTAAGCCATGCGCGCCGCATCCTGGTTGCCGACCTGGTCATAAGCCACGCCAAGCGCGGAGTAATAGCTCCATTCCGCAGGCTGCAGGGCGACGGCGCGGGTAAGGAACTGCACCGCTTCCGGTGCGCGGCCATTTTCGGCCAGCGTCTTGCCATACTCGCCGACCACGCGGTGATCGTCGGACGCCACCAGCATCAGCTGCGACAGAATGTGGATCGCATCGTCATATTGCCCGGCCAGACGCTTTTCCCGCGCCTGGCGCACACCGCTTTCGATATCAGTGGGAAGATTGGCGGTCTCCCCCGCCTTGGCCGGGTCATCTTTTGCGTTGCTCGCCACGGCAGGCTTTTTGTGCGCGTCCGAAGCGCCGAAAAGCCCCCCCGTGCTGGCGCAACCGGCGAGCGCCGGCGCCAACGCCAAAAGGGCGATCAGAGAAGGGGTGAAACGCGTCATGGGAGCCCCGGTTTCAATCGGGCTTAAGCATGGTCGCCTTCAGTCAATAAACCCTTAAATATGTTGGCCTATATCAAGCGAATCGGCGAAAGCTTTGGGACAAGAACCAGCAAAGGCCAGGCAGTCCTAATCCTGACGCAATAGAAGAGGTTAATGGCCGCATGTCCTGCCGCCTTACCGTCCTGGGAGCCTTCGCCGCTATTGCGGTCATGGCTTCT
>Ga0134128_10004092_pt1 | contig 17898 bp, 17 predicted proteins | sample KB31754_FD_96462 | JGI IMG/M metagenome (GOLD analysis project Ga0134128, IMG submission 96462) | Terrestrial soil microbial communities with excess Nitrogen fertilizer from Kellogg Biological Station, Michigan, USA - KB3-175-4 | ecosystem: Environmental > Terrestrial > Soil > Unclassified ... | reverse complement strand
AGTTACCGTAGTCGAATATCTCGAATCCGCGGTTGTGCATGCGGGCGCGAATCTCCGGGATGATCGTGTCGCGCGTAAGGTCACCGGCGAATCCGGGAGCGTACGACGCAGGATTCAACGACGGTGAATAGGTCAGCGCGAATCCATGAAAGCTGCCATCGGTCGTATGAAGATCGACATATACGTCCGGATCCCACTTGTCGAACATCGCGAGCGCCGCACGCGTTTCCGGTGCCTCCGCCTTCACGTAGTCGCGATTGAGGTCGAGGCCCTGTCCGTTCGCCCTGGTGCCCACGAGCTCGGGACCGTTCTGCTCCCTGCGATTGACGTCCTGATCGGCAAACTTCTCGTTCCCGTCGGCATTGTAGATGGGAACAGCGATCAGCACCAGCGAATCGAGAACGTTGGGGCCGCGTTGATAAGTGAGATCGCGCACGAGCGCGAGCAGTGCTTCCTTGCCCTCCACCTCGCCCGCGTGGATGTTCGCGTTGACGTATACAATCGGCCGCCCGAGCCTGCGGGCTTCTTCCGGCGTTCTGACGATCGGTCGCGACGCGATCAGATAAGGAATGTCGCGCCCCTCGGTCGTCTTGCCGATCACGCCGTACGCGAGCGGCGCGTTACGCGAGCGGAGTCCGTTGATGAACGCCATCACGTCGCCGTAACTGGATGTCCTGTTGTAGTTCGACGACTCGGCGCGAGTCTGTGGCATCGGGTATATCGGCCGCGATGGATCGATTCGCGCGGCACATGCGACGGCTAGCGAGGCAATGCTCACCGCAACAACGCCGCGCATGGCTGGCGTGATGGTATGGTTCATCTGGTGGTTTGAGGCTCGTCAGTCCTGCGGGTAGAAGCGCGCGCTGGAGCGCGCCATTTGCAACAGAATGGATGCGGCTTCGAACCGCCCTGGAAACCTTACGTTCAGATCGTCCAGTTGTTGCAGGAGCGGCTCGATCCCGATGCTGTCCATGTACCGGAACGGCCCGCCACGAAAGGGCGGGAAGCCGATTCCGAACACCGCACCGACGTCGCCGTCGCGCGCAGACCGGATAATTCCCTCTTCAAGACAGCGGGCCGCTTCGTTCAGCATCGCGTACACAGTGCGGCGCTGAATGTCATCCTCCGAAATCTCCACTCGAGCGCGGCCGGGCGCGAATATTTCGTACACCGATGCATCCACGCCGCCCTTCTTGCCGGACTCGTCGTAGATGTAGAAGCCCTTCCTGGACTTGCGGCCGAAACGCCCCGCATCGATCACGCCTCGCAACGACTCCGGTTGCGAGAGACGCGCACCGAATTCGTCGAACATTATCTGACCGACCTTGCCGGCAATGTCGAGCCCCACCTCGTCGACGAGCGTCACCGGCCCCACTGGAAACCCGAAATCGACAAGCGCCTTGTCGATCGCCTCGATCGATCCGCCCTCGTCCAGCAGCCGGCCGGCTTCACTGATGTACGGAGCCAGTATGCGATTCACGAAAAATCCCGGCGAATCGTTCACGACAATCACGGTCTTGCCCAGCTTCTTGCCATACGCTACGGCCGTCGCGGTCACCGAATCCGAAGTTCGGTCAGTGACGATCACTTCCAGCAGCGGCATCTTGTTCACCGGCGAGAAGAAGTGCATGCCGAGCACGCGCTCCGGACGCCGCGACACCTCGGCGATCCGAGTCACCGGAAGTGTGCTGGTATTTGTCGCGAAGATCGCTTCCGGCTTGACGACGGATTCGACTTCCCTAAGCACCGCATGCTTCACATCCAGATCTTCGAATACCGCCTCGATCACCAGATCGACGTTCGCGAAGCCGGTGTAATCGACCGTCCCGCTCACGAGCGACATCATATCGGCGTACTGCACTCGCGTGATCTGCCGTTTCGTCAACCGCTCCTTCACGACCTTGCTGATCGCGCTCAATCCCTTGCCGACGTGCGCCCAATCGGCGTCCTTGATGCGTACCACCGTTCCCTGCTGGACAGCAACGCTGGCGATTCCTGCCCCCATGAACCCGGAGCCGATTATCCCGATCTTCCGCACGTTCAGCGCGGCCGCGCTGTGACCTTCGGGAAGTCCGCTGTCCTTCTTGAGCGCGGTCGTGGCAAAGAAGAGGAATATGAGCTGCTTCGACACGTCCGTCGCAGCCATCTCTCCGAACAGCCGCGCCTCCTCGCGCAGACCAGCCGGCATCCCCCTGCTCATTCCAGCTTCAACTGCGTCGATCGCAGCGAGCGGCGCTGGAAAATTCCCGTGCGTCTTCTTTTCCGTCTCCTCGCGCGCCTTTTTGAACACGATGCTGCGGCCCACCGGATTCGAATCCAGCAGCAGGCCCGATGCACCGCGACCGCGCGACGTGCGCTTGAGACGCCCTTCCCCCAACGCTCTCGCACGATCGATCGCGATGCGACGCAGAATCGCCGGATGGACCATCTCGTCCACGATTCCGAGCTGCAACGCCTTCTTCGCGCGTACGTTCCTGCTCGTGAGGATCATGTCCAGAGCCGCGCGGACTCCGATCAGACGCGGCAGGCGCTGCGTTCCGCCCGCACCCGGAATCAATCCGAGCTGCACTTCCGGCAATGCCAGCATGGTCTTGGGATCGTCGCTGGCGATGCGCCATCTGCACGCGAGCGAGGCTTCCAGTCCACCGCCGAGGCACGCACCGTGAATCGCTGCCACGAACGGAACTCGCGACTTCTCGAAGTGCTCCACAAGCGCCTGTCCATCGCGGCTCAACCGCTCGGCGTCTTCCGCATCACGCAGTTGCGTGAACTCTTCGATGTCCGCGCCGGCGATGAACGTGTCCGGCTTTCCACTGATCAGCACCGCGCCCTTCACCGTATCGTCGCGGTCGATGCGATCGAACAGCTCGACGAATGCCTCGCGCATGCCGCGCGTGATCTTGTTCACCGGCTCGCCAATCAGATCTATCGTCAGAATCGCGATGCCGTCTTCGATCTCCATGGTCACCGGCGCCTGGTACCGCGCATTGGTTACTGGAGTAGTCATGCGAGGCTCCGTCATACGTCTCGCTCCAGCACCATCGCGAAACCAAGACCGCCGGCTGCGCAGACCGTCATCAGACCATACTGCGCATCGCGTCGGCCCATTTCGTTCAACAGCGTCGTCGTTATGCGCGCGCCGGTCGCGCCGAAGGGATGTCCCAGTGCGATAGACCCGCCCATCACGTTCAATCGCGCGCGATCGACTTCACCTACCGGATCCGCGAATCCGGCGCGATGAGCCCATTCCACCGACTCGAACCCCTTGAGATTGCAGAGAACCTGCGCCGCGAACGCCTCGTGCATCTCCACGAGATCCATGTCGGCGAGCGTGAGTCCAGCCCGTTGAAGCGCGACCGGCGCGGCGAGCACGGGTCCCATCAACAGCTGCTCACCAGGGTCGAGCGCGGCGTACGCGTACGATCTGATGTAGCCGAGTGGCTCGTAGCCGAGCGACCTGGCCTTGGCCTCGCTCATGAGAAGAACGCATGCGCCACCGTCCGTCAGCGGCGACGAGTTGCCGGCCGTGACGGACCCGTACCGCCGATCGAAAACCGGCTTGAGTGCCGCAAGCTTCTCGTACGATGTGTCTTCCCGTATGCCGTTGTCGGTCTTTACAACGATGTCGTATCGCGGGGGCACCACCACCGGTGAAATTTCCGCGGTCAGCCGTCCATCGGCGGTCCCGGCCGCCGCGAGTCTGTGCGAGCGAAGCGCGAAGTGGTCCTGATCCTCGCGTGATATGTCGTTGATCTTGGCCATCTTCTCGGCGCTCTCGCCCATCGTCTCGCCAGTGGTCGGCTCGGCGATCGCCGGCGTGATGGGCACCAGATCCCTGGGCCGGATGCGCGCGAGTGCACCGATCCGTCCCGCGAGAGACTTCGCGCGCGACGCGGCCACCAGTGCGTCCGCAAAGCCGCGCGAGTGCAGGATCGGCACGTTGGAGAGCGATTCAGCGCCACCGGCAATGATCACATCGTTGTGACCAAGCGCTATCTGGTCGGCAGCATCGGTGATCGCCTGATTCGCGGACGCGCACGCGCGGCTCACGCTGTAAGCCTGGACGCCCTTCGGCAACATCGGCATCAATGACACTTCGCGCGCGATGTTGGGCGCAAGTACGTTTGGAACGACGGTTCCGAACACGAGCGCCTCGACCTCGTTGCCGCTGAGATTCGAGCGCTGGAGCAGCTCACTTACGCACAGCTTGCCCAGCTCGATGGCAGAGAGATCCTTGAACACGGTGCCGGCCCGCGTGAACGGAGTTCGCACTCCCGCCACAACCGCAACGCGGCGCCCGTTTCCAAAGGTCGGCATTGGTTGAACTTAGACAGCAGCGCCGCGTTGTGCTACCGAGCGCCCAGCCCAGCCGACCGTCGCGAAATCCCGTCGGCCTCACGATCCATCGTTGTCGCCAACCGAAGGCCGAAATCGGCTCCGCGGTGCATCCACGATACCGCACCCACGAGATTGGCATCCGGCCGATGCTCGCCGGCCCGCTTGCGACCCGGGACGTGAACCGGGACGGGACCTAGTTCAGTACCGAGTCCGGATTCTGTGAGTCATCGAAGGCGAATACTCGCCTCGCACCCTTCCACCAACTGCTCTTGGTGTTCGCCAGAGTTTCGACCTTGACTCGAGATCCCGGGGTTGGCGCATGCACATAACGGCCATCACCTATATAGATGCCGATGTGCGAGATGCGTCTGCCATGGCCGAACGTGAGTAGATCGCCAGGCTTGAGCGACGCGATGTCGCGCTCGATCTTCTTGCCGACCAGGGCCTGCTCGCGCGATGTTCGCGGCAGCTTGGCCCCGAAATGCTCCATCACATACTGTACTAGCCCGCTGCAGTCGAAACCCGACGATGGCGACTCGGCGCCGCGCTTGTATCTGACACCGAGCTGGGCCTGCGACAGTGCCACGATGGAATCGCGGAGTGCGTGGATCGAGCTGCTCAGCCGCTGGAATGGCCTGGGCTCCGGGACAGGCTTGGGGCGCGTAACCGTGACACCCTGCGCACCCACCGACGACACAAATAGAGCGCCGGCAAGAACCGCGACGCCCATAATATTTGTGATACGGTTCCTGCCGCGGGTGTTTTCCATGCTCGATCAAGGTAAAGATCGGCACCGGATGCTGCAATCACGAAAAGAAACCGACAATTACATGTGTCGCATCACATTAGTGATCTCTGGCGGCAGGGATCGCCACGTGACCTTTCACATCCCGATATTCGATCGATCCGTTGCCGTTGGCGCTGATCGCCAGATTGCCGCCAACCCCGCGCGCTTCCACCTCGCCGGATGTCTTGGACCCGACGGTCACGTCACCACCCACGGCGGCGATCTGAATCTCGCCGGATCCGTCGCGAGGGATGGTCACCGAGCCGGCGATGTTGCTGAGGTTGATCGAGCCATCCCCATCAATGACATGGACGTCTCCGTTGACGTTGGCGACGATCATGTCGCCTCGGCCATCAACGATGTCGAGCTTGCCTCCAACCGAATCGATATCGAGGCCACCGTCGCCATGCCTTACTCGTAGCGGTCCGACGTTGCGGAATGTCGACTCGCCGGTGCTGTCAGTTACGTCCAGGGTGAGCGAGGGAGGCAGCTGCACCATGACATCGAGCGTCGCGGCCGCGCCGCCCCCGCGTCGGGACGGCGGGAGAATGCCCGCCACGAAAATCGTATCGCCCGACCTCCGACTCGTTATCTGGATCGCATCGAGGGTCGCGGCAGTTGCGGCATGTGCAGTCCCCGTTACATGTACGTCCAGCGCGGAACGTGTTCCCTGCACTCTGAGATAGCCCGCGCCGACGTCGAGTGCCAAAACGCTCGCACCGTCAACGGCAACACGTATGGAGCGCGTCCCGGTATGCTCCATCCGGCGCAGCGCGCACCCGGTCGACAGCACGACAGCGAAGCCAAAGCCAACGCTGGCCAGCCGACCTACATGCATCGCGGTCACGCGGAACGGAGAATCATAGGCCTCGGCAGGTGTACGCGGTAATTACGCCCGAACATCTATAAGCGCTGTCGTTACGGAAGCGTGTGGTGCCGCAGGACAGCTCAGGGCGCGGCGAGCTGGAGGACCCTGCGATTGAAGTCAATGTTCACCCTGAACGATTTCAGGAAGTTGAGACCCAGCAGCCCGCGAGCACCGGGACTCACGTGTTGCAGCGATCTGAGATCCAGCGAACAGACGGTGAGATTGGTTGCGACCGCCGATCCCACCCGTACCGAATCGACGCGCAGCAGCCGGAGCGGCCCGCTGAGTCCGACTCCAGCGCCCACACCGACCGCGCCGCGCCGCGCTGGAAGATCCAGCTGACGGGTGAGAGAATCATCCAGACAGGTAAGTGTCGCGCCGGTGTCCAGAATCAGGTCGATGGGTCCGCGTCCATTGATGAACGCAGAGACAAGGATCGCCGCGCCGTGCGGGGCGAGGTGAAACTCGACTTCACTTGCGGCGCTGTCGGGTGGGACAGCGACTCGTGTCGGCAATCCGGTCCGTTCACACGCCGCGAATGTAACGGCAAGCGTGATGCTGACAGCAGCGAGCGATATGCGCCGGCGCATGGCGGGATGGCCGCGGCGCACCCCGCCAGACCGGGCATCGCGACATATATGAATGATTCCGGGAATGATCTGCTCCTTTCTGGACAGGAGCAACGCGCAAGTCGTGCGCCGCGCCGCCGGCATTGGCGACAGGCGCGGACGCTTACCGACCTTACATGTCGTGGATGGTCTTGATGCTTGTGACCGTGAGGTGTCGCACGGAGGTCGGGAGGCGGAGGATAGTCGTATCTCCGACCTTTTTGCCGACCAGCGATCTTCCGATTGGCGATGACATCGAGACGTGGCCTTCCTCGAAGTCGCCGTCGCCGAAAACGAGGCTGTAGACCTCGGTCTTTCCGTTCTTCTCGTCGTGCACGGTGACTTCGGAGCCGAGTCCGACGGCATCGCGCGCGATCTGGGAGACGTCGATCTGCGACAACTTTGACAGACGCTGGCGCAGCTGCCCCAGACGCGCCTGAACGAATTGCTGGCGCTCGAGGGCAGCCTTGTACTCCGAATTCTCACGCAGGTCGCCAAGCTCGACGGCCTTACGGATCTCGTTGGGGAGTACAACGTTCAACTCGTGCTGCAGCTTCTCGACCTCTGCGCCGAGCTTGAGCTTGAGCTCTTCGATCATGGGAGCCTCGATACGACGGTGCCGGGTGTGGGAGAGAGGGGAGGCAAAAAAATGAACGCCCGGCCAGGGGGGTCGGGCGAACGGATGATTTGTGGAAGTTATCCGGCCACGCCTGCGGGCGCAATGCGACGAGCGCGAGCGGCATTGGAATCGAGCGGGCAGCTTGGACGAAGGTCCGTGCACCGGATAATATCCCACTGGGTATCTTCATCCAGCCTGTCATGACCGACCTCCATCCTCCCGCAAACGGTACGAAGATCGCCGCACCCAGTCTCGCACCCACGCTCGCACCCACGCTCGCACCCACGCTCGCACCCGGTGTCGCCCCAACCATGGGCCCGACGGTGAGCGAGCGTGAGCGAGTGGTGGATCTGCTGCAGCTGCGCTTTGCCGACGACCGGCTCACGCTGGACGACTTCGAGCAGCGCGTCGCGCTTGCATATCGGGCGAAGACGGCCGCCGAGCTGGAGACGCTGGTCGCGGATCTGACGCCGACAACGATTGCCGGCACCGTGCCCGAGCATGGGCGAGTCGCGGCAATTTTCAGCAGCAACGAGCGCAGCGGTGCGATGTCCGTTCCGCGAGAGCTCGAGATAGTTGCCACTTTCGGCAACGTCGAGCTGGACCTGAGCGACGCGACCTTTGGCGAGGGGCTGACGGAGATCCATGTGTCAGCTCTGCTGGGCAACGTCGCGGTGACGCTTCCGCTCGGCATGCATGTCGAATGCTCCGGGGAAAGCCTTTTCGGCACTTTCGATTGCAAGGCGGCCGCCATTGCTGGCTATCCGGCTGACGCCGATCGAGTCGTTCGAATAACTGGTCACTCGAAATTTGCGTCGGTCGAGATCGGCGCCCAGCCATCCAGGTCGATGCGGCTGGCGCACGACTCGCCGCGGAGATTGAGCTGATGGTTACACGGGCGGCCGCCGTGTCGGGGCTGGCGGTCGCCGTACTCGTGGCATTATGCGCGTGCTCGCGATTCGAGTCATCCCGGAAATCGGATTCCGCAGCGGGCAAATCGGGTGCCTACTTCCGCTTTCCCGCTAAAAGCAGAGCGGCGGATACCGCGATTACAGTAACGGCAACAGGCTATGGACCACTCCGGATCGGAATGACAGTCGCGGCCGCGGCGAATGCACTTGGCTCCCCCGCTCCATCAACCGTTGGTCTGGACACGGCATGCGCTTACGTGCATTTCGACACGGAGCCCGCCGGAATGAGAATAATGGTCACCCGTGATACGGTCGCGCGCATCGAAGTCGATTCGAGTGCGATTCCCGCAGGGCGTGGCGCGCGCGTCGGCGATTCGGAAGCGCGCGTGAAAACGCTGTACGGCCCGCGCGTGTCGGTCGAGCCGCACAAGTATCTGCCAAACGGTCATTACCTGGTGGTGGCTCCCGTGCCGCCAACCGACAGCAATTTCCGTCTGATATTCGAGACCGACGGGAGTCGGGTTACATCTTACAGAGCTGGGCGGCTGCCACAGGTCCAGTGGGTGGAGGGATGTGCATAACATGGATGCGATATCGATAACTCCCGCAACGACTGCGCTCGTCCTCATCGATCTCCAGCGCGGAATCACGGCCGGCACGACCGTTCCACACGCAACGTCGCTCGTCGTGCAGAACGCAACGCAGCTGGTGCAGGCGTGCCACGACGCCGGCGTGCTCGTGATTTTCGTGCGCGTGGACGTCGGTCCGGATGGAGTACTGTTTCCGCGCGTCGACTCCGACGTTCCGCGGCCGGCCTTCAACCCGTCGCCAGGCTGGTCGGATCTCCTGCCCGAGCTCAACGCGGGGCAGCGCGACGTGACGGTCACAAAACATCAGCCGAACGCATTCTTCGGAACCGATCTCGAAGTTCAGCTCTCACGCCGCCGCATTCGCACCATCATTATCGGCGGCATCTCCACCAACATCGGTGTCGAGTCGACTGCCCGCGCGGCGCACGAGCGCGGCTACGACCAGATCTTCGTCGAGGACGCGATGGCCGCGCGTGAAGCAGACCTGCACGAGTTTCCGGTTCGTCGCTTTTTCCCGACGATCGGTAGAGTGCGCAGCACCGCCGACGTGATCACTGCACTGAGCGCGGTGAGGAAGTAGATCGTTTGGTGAACGCCGGCACTCCAGCACGTCATTCCCACTGTAAGGCGCGGATTTATCCGCGCCTTGGGAATCCATCTACCCGTCGTCATTCCCGCGAAAGCGGGAATCCATGTGTCCATCGTCATTCCCGCGAAAGCGGGAATCCATGTGTCCGTCGTCATTCCCGCGAAAGCGGGAATCCATGTTATCGGTTTCTGGATGTGATGAGTGCAGGATGTTACTCGGCAACAGATGGATTCCCGCTTTCGCGGGAATGACGAGTCCCGAAGTTCCCGCCTTCGCGCGAATGACGAATCGCGAGGCCGGGACGTCCATCAACACGATCCTGTTATTGCTGTCGCTGCTTTGCGCGCCGTCACTGCACGCGCAGCAGCGACGGGCTGTCGTCACGGTCGATCCACGTGATTCGATCGCGGCGTTCGATCCGATAACCGCGCTGGGCTCCACCATCGATGGACACACGGAAGACGCCACGCGACACATCTTTACCCGCGCGAACGTCTCCGCGATGAAGTCGGCGAACTTTCATCCGATATCGTACCGCTTGCGGACGGAACTTGGTATCGAAGCCTGGCACTGGAATCCGCGCGGACACTGGAGCGATGCGGCTCATCGACGCGGCTACTGGGTGTCCGACGATGCGATCGGTCCCCCGATCCGCGTATCGTACGGGTACCGGTTGCCACGACGTGGCAACACGATCGATCAGGCCAACGATGATGGGTATTCACGACTGACGGACGGCGATACCACTTCGTTCTGGAAGAGCAATCCGTATCTTGATTCTCGCTACACCCACGACCCCGCTCACAGCCACCCGCAATGGGTGATCGTGGACCTCGAGCATGACGAGTCGATCGACGCGATACGAATTATGTGGGGAGTGCCGTACGCGACGGACTACGAGGTTCAATACTGGGAGGGTGAACAGCCCAGAGGACCGGACGACAACGCAGACGACGCTGGCTGGCGCACGTTCGACGGCGGCGCGATACAAAACGGCGGCGGTGGCGACATCACTCGGCGTCTGGCTGCGCGCGCCGTCAGCACGCGCTGGATCCGAATCCTCCTGCACACGAGCTCGGGGCGTGCACCCGCGGGCTCAGGCGACATGCGCGACGGATTGGGCTTCGCGATCCGGGAAATATTTCTGGGCCGGATCGACAACGGAAGCTTCCACGAAGTCACGCGGCACGCGACAAATCCGACCGATCAGAGTCGCACCTACGTCTCCAGCACGGATCCGTGGCATCGAGCGACGGATCGCGACGAAGGCACCGAGCAGCCCGGCATCGATCTCGTGTTCGAAAGCGGGATCACACGTGGATTGCCGATGCTCACTCCGGTCGGCGTGCTGTATGACACACCGGCGAACGCCGCGGCGTTGCTTCGCTACGCACGCAGGCGACACTACGCGATCCCGCGCATCGAGCTGGGTGAGGAGCCCGACGGTCAATTCATCTCGCCGCTCGACTTCGCCGCACTCTACATGCAGGTTGCCGACTCGCTTCGCGCGGCCGATCCACACATCATCCTCGGCGGTCCGTCGCTGCAGGATGCGCGCACCAAGGTCATGATGGCGTGGAAGGAAAGTGACTCGGATCAGCGCTCGTGGCTGGCTCGTTTCGTGAGCGCGCTCACAGATCACGGACGCGCGCGTGAGCTCGGATTCGTTTCATTCGAGTTCTATCCGTTCGATAATGCATGCACCGCCAGTGGACCCCAGCTCGCGCAAGTGGCGCGAAAGGTACGTGATGCGATCGCACAGTTTCGCCGTGACGGAGTGCGTCGGAGCGTTCCGTTATTGATGACCGAATACGGATATTCGCCGTTCTCCACTGCGTCGGAGATGAATCGCGCCGGCGCGATACTCAATTCGGTGGCGGTCGCCGAGTTCCTTGCTGACGGCGGCTCACAGGCGTTCTTCTACGGGACGGAGCCGAGCAGCCTGGATCGTGACGCCGCGTGTGACAGCTGGGGCGACAATACGCTATTCATCGCAGACGACGACCGTCACATCCTCGCGAGGAACGCGACTTACCACGCAGCCCGCATGCTCACTACGCTGTGGGCCGACTCGGCTGGCGGTCCGCACAGCATGCTCGCGACAAAGGTGACAGGTGGCGCGCCGTCGTCGGGCCGCGCGCCTCCGATCGAGTCGTACGCGTTGCGCCGCCCCGACGGGAAGATCGCACTGTTGATCGTGAATCGCGATCCTGCGAATTCGTGGACCGCCGACGTTCGCGGAATTGGTGATGCTCGCGCGCCCGTCGATGTCTGGCGACTGTCCGCCGAGGAGTACACGTGGCATCCCAACGGAGCGAAGGGATTCGCGAAGCCGGACACCGGGCCGCGAAGGATGAACGTCAGCTCCGGTGAGGCACTGACGTTGCCACCATACTCGATCGTAGTGATGCGTCAGCACTGAGCCGGCGCGACTACTCCATCTCGAATTCGCGCGCGAAGGCGACAGCGAACGCGAATGTCTTCGCGCGACTGCGGGTTTCCATCGCGTCGGCAACGCGCTCGAGGCGGGCGGGAATCGACATGATCTTCTCCTGCGCCTTTTTGCCCATCTCGTTCAACCCTTCGATCGCGTCGATCGCCCAGTAGCGGATCTGCTCTTCGACGATCTTGAGGTAGTCACGCGGGCCGTAGATTCCCGCGCGCCGAATCACGTCAGCCATTTCGCGAAAGTGCGGCATGTTCACGCCAGGCATGTCGATGGACGGCATGATCGACGCCGCCGAATCGAGCGCGCGATTGGGATCGCGAGCGAGCACTTCCTGAAACACGTTGCGGTAGAACACGTAATGACGCGCTTCTTCCTTCGCCACGTTCGCCAGCACTGTGCCGATCATCGGCTCGTACTCGCTGGCCAGCTTACCGGTGTTGGCGTGACTCACCTGTGTCGCGCGCTCCTGCAGCGTGGTGTACACGAACACGCGGTAAGGATCCTTGTCCCAGGTCGGCTCGAAGCCGGACTTGAGATACTCGAACTGCATCTTCTCGAGCACGGGATTGTTCAGCACCAGGCTGTCCCGTGAATAATCGTGCAGCACTGCACCGTGCCGGTCTTCTTCGGCTGTCCACAGATTGGTCCACTTGGACCAGAACGTGTCGCCGCCAAGGTAGGCGGCCAGCAGACGGTGGAAGTGGGGCAGCCCCTCCTCCGTGAGGAGATTGAGCGCGAGAGCGACCCTCGCCGGGGTACTGATCCCTTCGGCGCGCCGGCGCAGATCGCGGATGTGCTTGTCCGGATCCGTGTCGGGTGCGGCAGAGAGCAGCTCACTCGGGAACCAGAGAATCCGCTTGGACTCATGAGCCACCATGAGCTCACGCACCTCTTCTTCGAGATCAGCCAGAACCTCTACTTTGGCCAACGTCTCGGCCTCTGACATGTTCATGCTGGAGTGGTGGTCATGATTGCAAGTTACAAGAAAGCAGCCTTGATGCCAATTCGGCAGAATGCTGTATAGTGGTGCGGAGCGCTGTTCTGGCCCCTCTCATCGCCCCGCAAACGAGCCCTCAACCACGCGTTTAGCGCGATTGGCCGCCATTCCGCTAACTTTCATGATTGCCCTAAAAACGGACTCCGCGTGTCATTCAGCAGTTTCAAGCTCGATCCCAATCTCCTCAAAGGCCTGAAGGAACTGGGCTTTGTTCGTCCCACGCCAATTCAGATGGACGCCATACCCCCTGCCATGGAGGGGCGCGACGTACTTGCATGCGCCGCTACGGGCAGTGGCAAGACGGCGGCATTTCTGCTTCCCATACTACATAAGCTGATCGATCGGCCGCGCGGAACCACGCGGGCACTCATCGTCACGCCCACGCGCGAGCTTGCGGCTCAGATCGCCGAGCATCTCAACGAGATCGCCGTCCATACGCCGATAACGAGTGCCGCAATATTCGGTGGCGTGGGTATGTCGCCGCAGGAGCATGCATTCCGGAGCGGCGTGGACGTGCTCGTTGCAACGCCAGGGCGGTTGCTGGATCACCTGCGGCATCCCTACGCGAAGCTGGACCGGCTCGAGTTTCTGGTGCTGGACGAAGCCGATCGCATGCTGGACATGGGCTTCCTTCCGGAGATCCGGAAGCTTCTCCGTTTTCTCCCGGCCAAGCGTCAGACGCTGTTCTTCAGCGCGACGATGCCACCGCCGATCGCGATTCTCACGCGCGAGATGCTGAACAACCCCGCCACGCTTCGCATAGAGCGGAACGCGGCGCCCCCGACAGGAATCACGCAGGCAGTGTATCCGGTCTCACAGGAGCTCAAGGCGCCGCTCTTTCTCGCTCTTTTGAATCGCGGCGAGATGAAGCAGGCGCTGGTGTTCACACGCACCAAGCATCGCGCCAACCGTCTTGCGGACTTTCTCGTGAAAAACGGCGTCAAGGCCGATCGTATTCACGGCAACAGGTCGCAGACTCAGCGCACCGCGGCACTGGCGGGATTCAAGAACGGAACGTACAAGGTGCTCGTCGCGACGGACATCGCCGCACGCGGAATCGACGTCGAGGAGCTGGGCCACGTCGTCAATTTCGATGTGCCTCTGGTCGCGGAAGACTACATCCACAGAGTCGGCCGTACGGGACGCGCGGATGCAACGGGTGAAGCATTCACCTTCGTTTCACCGGACGAGGAAGGCGACATCCGCACGATCGAGAAGGCGGTGGGCAAGCGCCTGCCGCGTGTGACCGTGCCGGATTTTGATTACAGCGCACGCCCCACGCAGAAGCTCGAGGTCCCGCGCGGCGAGCGCATCGCCGCAATCCGCGCCAAAAAAGCCGAGGATCGTGCACGTGCGGCTGCCAAGGCGGAGCGCCGGTCGTCCGGCGGCGCCGGACAGTCCGGGAGCCGGTCGGGCCAGGCGTCCAAGCCGGCGCGACCAGCGGTTCCCGGCACCAATCGGCCGAAAGCCGGAAGCTCGCCGCGCCGGCCCGGCGGAAACAGAGGCCGCGCCCACTAACCGCGCCCACTAACCGCGCTCACTAAGCGCGCCCACTAAGCGCGCTCACTAACCGCGTGCGCAGCCACGCGTCGCGGTACAGAGAGGCGAGAATTACGGGGCGGGACGCGGCTTCCACCGAGCGCTCCCGCCCCGCTCTAGTACCGATCTTGCAACACGGACGTTTCCACGCCAGCCCAACCTGAACCGGCCAGACTTGTCGCGAGCATTCGTCAACGAAGATGCAGGTGGAACGGTACCGCGCCGCAATTACGCGCTTCCCTCCCGTGACGACCCGACGTTCGATGCAGCCGCGGCCGCGGCACTCCTCGAAGCGGCACGAGCTGGCGAAACGGCGAGCGCCGAGGAGGCGACCGGCTATTACTGGGGCGAGCGCAGGCTGCACGAGCATGTTCGCCGCATTCGCGGCAAGGCCGAAGCCGCGAACGATGATCGACTGGTGCAGCTCGCAGACCGTTTTCTACGGTTGCCCTGACGCTATCCCATTGTGCCCATGACTCTCACCACCTGGATTACTGCATGAACGCGCGGCCGACCCTGTGGCTCGCTGCCCTCACGGACTACATCCCCCCGCTCGCGCTGATGTCGGAGATCGGCCGCAACGCGTGGCCCCAACGTGACAGGCAGCACCGCAAGGCGCTACAGACCGTCGCGAACTCATTGTGCAACATGGTGACTGTGGATCGGCGCTATCCCAACGAAGTGCGCCTCAATCACCCGAAGGGGGGTCTGCTCGTCCTGGACGTCCTCACGCGTCGCTGCACGCTCAACGACGCGGACGTCAATGCGATAGGTCTGGTCGACCGCCTTCGCCTCTGGCTGCACGCGCAGCTCGACAACGCGCGAATTCCGGAAGACCGGATCCGCTGCGTTCGGCTGGAGATGGAGTACACCGCGGGCGAGCGGATGTATCTCGCGAGCGGGCGTGTGTGGGAGATGCATTTCTCGCTTCGATCGGAAGTCGTTACCTTGGACCAGAGCTACGTCGGCACCGCGCCGGCGTGCACGGCGGCGGTGCCGTACGGCGTCGGGGCGCTCGTAGCCTGGTAACACCCAACGGAACTGACACTCAATCGATGACGACTCAGGTTCTCTCCCATCCGGGTGCTGACGAATACGCACCGTACTACAACACCTACATCGCACCCGTGGCTGGCCAGAATGCCCTCGCGACTCTGGCCACGCAGATCGGCGCTCTCGATCCGCTCCGCGCGCTCGACGATACGCGGACACTGCATCGTTACGCGGCTGACAAGTGGAGTGTAAAGGAAGTCGTGGGACACATCACGGACAGCGAGCGCATCTTCGCCTGCCGCATGCTTCGCATCGCGCGCGGCGATCAGACGCCGCTACCGGCGTTCGATCAGCAGCCGTACGTCGATGCGGCTCATTCCGATCGTCGGGCCATCGGCGCACTCGTTGACTCGTTTCGCGCGACTCGCGCAGCGACGATCGCGCTCGCGAGCGAGATTGACGGCGACGCGTGGCTGAGGACCGGCACGGCGAGCGGATTTACCGTGAGCGCGCGCGCTCTGGCGTACATCATCACGGGTCACGCCACGCATCACATCGGAATACTCCGCGATCGTTACGGAATGCCGGTCTAGCGGCGGCGACGCGTGACGCTACCCACCGTACTCGACTTCGTCGGCGTATCGGTGTTTGCCGTCAGCGGCGCGCTCGCCGCTGGACGTAAGCAGCTCGACCTTCTTGGCGTGGTGGTGCTCGCACTCGTGACTGCGATCGGCGGCGGCACAATCCGCGATGTGCTGCTGGACCGAAGTCCGATCTTCTGGCTCGCGAACGCGTCGTACATTCTGGTGATAACCGCCTCCGCGTTGCTCACGGTCGCGTACGCTCGCTGGCGACGGCCGCCTCATTCCGCGCTCCTCGTCGCGGATGCGCTTGGCCTCGCACTCTTCAGCATCACCGGCGCGCAGATCGCCGAGCGCACGGGGCTTCCTCCGGTCAGCTGCGTCGTGCTCGGCACGATCACCGGATCCGCCGGCGGAATGGTTCGTGACGTACTGAGCGCCGAGATCCCGCTGGTGCTCCGCCGCGGAAACCTGTATGCGACCGCGGCGATCGCCGGCACGGCGATCTACGTCGCTCTTGAGGCGCTGGGCGTTCGGCGTCCCATCCCATCGTTCGCCGGAATGACCGTGATCGCCGGGGTACGTCTAGCGTCAATCCTCTGGGGGTTGCAGCTTCCTGTATTCGAGCTCGACTCTACGGCGGCGAAGCGATAGACCGTTCTCCGCCGCACCTCTGTCTGGAGAATCAGATGTCGATTGCCGCAACCGTGCTTCCGGAATTCGATCAGGAGATGGCTACGACTCGCACGATGCTCGAACGCGTGCCGGAGACCCGGGCGCAGTGGACACCGCATGTCAAATCGCGCACGCTGGGTCAGCTCGCGTCACACATCGGCAACCTGCCGCGGCTGGGTCTGATTGCGATGGAGGCCGACGAGCTGGACGTGACTGGGTCGAGCAGTGGCAGAAGTCCGGAATTCGAATCCACGGCGAACCTGATCCGGACGTTCGACGATAACGTGCGGCGCGCCCGCGCCGCGATCGAGTCGGCGTCGGATTCCGACCTTATGGAGCCGTGGACGCTCCGGCGCGCCGGTCGAACCGTCTGGACCCTCCCTCGCGCCGCGGTTCTCAGGTCGTTCATTCTGAGCCACATGATCCACCACCGTGGGCAACTTAGCGTCTATCTTCGCCTGAACGACGTCCCTCTACCATCTGTTTACGGGCCGTCGGCCGACACAGGGGGATAACTCCCGAACGGTGACCTCGCCGCCGCAGGCACGTCTATAAACGGGCTGCCTCCAGGACCCGATCGAGCGAAAGAACCTTCAAATGGAGCGAGCGATGCAGGTCAACTCCCACGATAATCGCGGCCGCTGGATCATCATAGGAGGCGCGATGGGCGCCACCTTCGCCGCCAATACGCACCATCTCCCGATCGCGCTCGCGCTCGGCATTGCGGCCGGAATGACGATCGGCACGGTACTCAACCGGATGGCACCGCGCCGCCCCAGGAGATAGAGTCCGGCTCGGCAGTGTTACATCCCAACTAGACAGCCCCACCCCCCGCCAGCGAAGTTACCATCATGCTTGGTGACATCGTTGACCGCTGGCGGGTACAGGCGATGCGCGCGCTGCAGGGCTGGGCCACCGAGAAGCGTACCCTGCGCGGGCTGCCCGTTACGCTGATCAACACGCGACGCGACATCGACTCCGAGCTCGTCTTCTCACGAATCGACACAGCGCTCGCACTCATTCAGCAATACCAGCCGGCCACGTTCGCGCAGCTGCTGCAGGACTTCTCCCGTATTCAGGTGGTACGCTATCCGTGCCGCGCGGCATTCTACCCCGACTCGCGGACCTGCCTCGTCGAGTTGACGTTCAGCGTGAACCCCGAGTTCACCGAAGCACAGATCGCGTCGTCCATCGTACACGAAGGCATGCACGCGCACGTATTCGCGATTGGAAAATCCGATCCGTCCGAACGGCCGGATGAAGAGCGACTCTGCAGACAGGCCGAGCTCGCGTTCGGCCTGGCGATTCCCAATGGAGAGGCGATAGTGCGACGCGCCACCGAATCGCTCCAGCT
>Ga0134128_10004090_pt1 | contig 17900 bp, 18 predicted proteins | sample KB31754_FD_96462 | JGI IMG/M metagenome (GOLD analysis project Ga0134128, IMG submission 96462) | Terrestrial soil microbial communities with excess Nitrogen fertilizer from Kellogg Biological Station, Michigan, USA - KB3-175-4 | ecosystem: Environmental > Terrestrial > Soil > Unclassified ... | reverse complement strand
CTGGCTGGGCTGGCGCGCTGGCGGCGGATGCTGGAACGTTGGTAACGGCTAATATTACGACTCCGGCGACTGTATCCACGGGTGATGTACGCGGTACGTATCTTCCTTCTTCGTCCAGCAACGGCACGCGGCGCCTCGTTATCACTACCGCGCTTACCGGCTCGCAGGTTGGCCCCGGTGCTACTGTGACATCTGTTCTCGGTGTAACTCAGGTATAGGCTGTATCATGAAAAAGAACGTGGTCATTAAAAAACGCGTGAAAATCACGGTGCCGGAATCGGATGACATGCCGCAATATAAACGCGGCGGTGAAGTGAACGGGCATCAGCATATTTACAAAGGTGGTCATGATGGCCATCGGCCCATGGAAGTTACTTCCAAGCACGGCCACAAACCGATGCACAGGGCATAGCTGCCCCAAAGAGGGGGAATAATGCCGACTGCAATGACATATTCGAGCCTGGTTGGCTCCCTCAAGGCATATCTTCAGCGCCATGATGCGCTGGTTATAGATAATATTCCTACCTTTATTCAGCTCGCGCAGATTCGCATTCCGCGAGAAATGAAGCTGCTTGGCTTCCGACAGGAGGTGACAGGGGTATTTGATGGTACGGCGCAGTCCACGGGCATAATGCAGAAGCCTTCTGACTGGCGTAAGACCATCGCATTCTATGTGGGAACAGGTGTCGATAATAATGCGCACACACCTCTCTTAGAGCGCGACTATGATTACATTCGTACGGTATATCCAGACCCTTCCCAGCAGGGAACTCCCCGTTTTTACGGAGATGCTGATTATAATCACTGGCTAATCCAGCCTTCTCCTCAAATGGGGTTTCCATTCAAAATTCCCTATTACAGCACACTTACCCAACTTGATGATACGACTCAAACTAATTGGCTCACAGTAAATGCGCCTGATTTATTGCTTTATGCCTCTTTGCTGGAAGCGGTGCCTTTCCTGAAAGTCGATGAACGTATCCAGGTTTGGCAAGGATATTACCTGAATGCGAAAAATGCGCTTCAGGCTCAAGAAATCGAAGGAAAATACGACACACAAGCTGTGGTTGGTGAACCTCAGCCGCCCAGTGTTGCGCCCAGGTAGGAGATTAATAGATGGCCAATACATTTACCAATACTTTCGGAGGAAGCGCCGTATCACCGGCTGATGTGGCGTACGCCGGGTATTCTTTCGCATCTGACTTGGTGCTTTTCTGGCCCGCTTTCTCGTATGGTCAAACGAATGTTGCTGCGCGTTTCATGAATTTAACGGCCACAGCATCGGGCCTGAATGTATTTATGCCGGATGCTTTGCTTACCAGCGTTGGACAGGACGTTATCATTTTCAACGAGGGTTCCGAAACTTTCAATGTATTGGACTTTGGTGGTGGTGCAATTGCTACCATCGCGCCGGGGCAGACCTATTATATCCTGCTCAATGACAATACCTCCCAAGCTGGCGGGTGGCAGACGGTACAATTTGGAGTTGGGACTGGATCAGCAGATGCCGCATCTCTGGCAGGTGCTGGATTACTTGCTATAGGTCCATTACTGAATGTGAATTTAATGGGTACTACGATTACCAATCCCGCGACTATTACATCTGCCGCGCGCGCCGTTTTACAAATATGGACGGGCGGTACGGGAACTGTTGAATTGCCTACGGCGGCGAGCGTTGGTGATGGATTTTTCTTCCCATTCTCCAATCAAGGCAATGGAACGGCGACCATTGTTGCAACGGGTGGCGATACGATTGATGGTGCGGCAACATCCGTATTCACGCAAACGCTCTCTGGCTTTATCGTTTCATCAGGTGGTGCGTGGTATACGGTAGGGAAGGGAAGTCAGACCAATTTTGCCGTCACGATCTTGAATCTTAATGTTGCTGGATCAGATGACGTTACCGAATCCTCCACTCAAGCTCAGAATATTATCCAGCAATTTACAGGTATTCTCACTGGTAATATCAATATAATCGTTCCAGCGACCGCTCAGATTTATTTTGTATATAACGATACTACCGGGCCTTATTCTCTCACATTCAAGACAGCGCTTGGATCGGGAATTACCATTGACCAGGGATCACACGTAATTCTTTATTGCGATGGAACCAACATCGTAAATGCCTTTACCTCAACTTTTGGGGGTGCGATTTCTATATCGGCTGGCTCTGCTGGTGCTCCTAATTTTAATTTTATCGGTAGCTCTACCACCGGTATTTACAGTCCCGCGGTTAATCAGATTGCCGTAACGGCGGGAGGCCATGAAGTGATGAATTTCACTTCAGAGGCAAGCGCAGTGAATTTTATTCAGGCGACGGCTTCTGCCACCGGAAGCGCAATCAAGCTTGTTGCGCTTGGTACGGACACCAATATACCGATTACACTATCTGGTAAAGGTACCGGCACAGTAGGGATTGCACAGGCCGCTATTACCGGAGGCGCGATTGACGGAACTGTAATAGGGGGCGTTACGCCATCTGCTATTACGGGGACTACCATTGTAGCAAATGGTGGATTCACGGGTAATCTTACAGGAACCGCACCTGCTGGAACCTTAACTGGTACAACTTTAGCTTCCAATGTTGTTACTTCGAGCCTTACCGCTGTGGGAACCCTAGTAACTGGTGTATGGAACGGAACGCCTATCGATACAAGTTATGGCGGGACTGGGCAAGATACACATACTTCTAGTGGCGTAGCGCAAGTGTTATCGGGTACCTGGTCAGTCTCGACAGCTTTAGCTAATAACACAACCGCCACCACTCAATCAGCTAATGACAACTCAACTAAAGTAGCAACAACTGCATATATAGATAAATTGACTGGTAGTGTTATTGCCAATTCGCTGGCATCTGATGTTGCTCTCAATAACTCTTCCATTTTTTTCGACGGTCCCAGCATAGCGCAGGGGGCCACTGGAACATGGTTTGTTTCTGGTACTATCACTTTATTCACTAACAATTATGGGGCAGACACTTTTACTGTAAAGTTGTGGGATGGAACGACTGTTATTGCGTCAACTAGCCTTGCGCTGCCCGGTGTATCTTCCAGCGGATATTTCACTGTGTCATTATCTGGTTTTATGGCAAGCCCTGCCGCAAATTTGCGTATATCTGTTAAGAGCAGTGGTACATCGAATAGAATTGTCTATAATCAGTCAGGGCTTGCAAAAGATTCGACCATAACGGCATTCAGGGTTGCGTAATGCCAGGAGAATCACACAAAATATTCCCACTTCGCTCTCTTCCCGGCATAAAAAAAGACGGCACGGAAACAGAGGGAAATTATTGGAATGATGGAAAGTGGACTCGTTTTTATCGAGGTTTGCCGCGTTCAATTCTAGGTTATCGCGCGATGACAGATGGCTACCCCGGCCCATCTCGGGGGCTTTTTGTCAGCTTAAATGGTACTGGATATCTCGATATATTCTCAGGGTCTTCTGATGCTCTAAACGTTGCTCAGTTCACAACAGCTGGTTTTGGTAGTGGTCCAACTGATATTACCCCCACGGGGTTTGTTGGAAGTCCGAACAATATTTGGCAACTCGATTCATTATTTAATTCCAATGGCGGCGGCAAAATTGATCTTGTTGCGCATGCCGCTCCAAATCTAGCCGATATAGGCAGCAACATTGCCACGCAAGTTTATTATGGAGATATAACCACCACATCACCTCTTCTTGGTGCAGTAGATGACGTGGGAAATCCCTTCAAAGTTTCCGGAGGGATCACAGTAGCTGCCCCTTACGCTATCGCTTATGGTAGTGACGGTCTTGTCGCATGGTCGGATCAAAGTAATCCGGGATTATTTCCTCTTGCCAATGCTGCCAATCCCACCTCAACAAAAATAGTAAAAGGATTATCCCTCCGAGGGAATAGCGCTCCTGCAGCTATTTTATGGTCAATAGACAGCATTATCCAGATGCTTTTTGTTGGCGGGGACGTAGTGTGGACTTTCAACACCGTTTCGGATCAGAGCAGCATCCTTTCTTCTAGCGGCCCTGTGGAGTTTGATGGCATTTATTATTGGCCTGGCGTTGATAGGTTCTTAACCTACAATGGCGTTCTCAGAGAGCTTCCAAATGAAATAAATTCAGATTTCTTTTATACGAATCTAAATTTTGCACAGCGCCAAAAGGTATTTGGTTTTAAAATACCGCGTTGGGGAGAAATTTGGTGGTGTTTCCCTATGGGGAATTCAACGGAATGTAATCACGCTGTAATTTACAACGTAAGAGAGAATACGTGGTATGATACGCCGCTCCCGGCGGATGGTCGATCGGCGGCTTATTTTGCTCAAAGCTGGCAGTATCCCGTTTTATCCGGCGCTTTTCCTTACCCTGGAAATAATTATCAACTATGGCAATCCGAATTTGGTGTTGATGAAATTCAAGGCGGCAATGTCAATGCAATCTATTCTTTTATTGAATCTGCCGATTTAGCAATTGTTGGGGGTGGTTTAACGGCATCGGGAACTCCTGATGCTACCCCTGATGATGTGTGGACGCAGCTCGTAAGATTTGAGGGGGATTTCAATATAACAACGTCTTTGAATATAAAAATCCTTGGCCGCAATTTCGCTATGGATGAGGATGAGGTTTTAGAAACAGTCCAAATAACTCAATCGAACAATAATTTTGATACACAGGCGCAGGCAAGATATTTGCGCTGGAGGTTTGAATGCAACAGTCAAGGCGGTTCTTACATCACGGGGTTCCCGCTTATATCTTATCGTGCGGGTGATAGGAATCCGGCTTAATATGACATCAAAAGCATCATTCAATCCTTACGGAGTTACGCTGCATTTTCCTGATGGGGATGTGGTATTAAATGCGGGCGCGGGAATGACAATCCTCCCCAATGGGGATTTGATAACATTTTCCGCGCAAATCCCCTCTCAACTGATTGCTAATGGGAATGGATTGCCTTGGCAACCGCCTACTTTGACAGATGGAAAAGCTCCTAATAACAGCATCTATTATAGCAGTGATGCAGCCAAGCTAGTCTATAAGTCAGCCGATTCTGTTGTTCATCCTCTTTATTGATCCTATGCTCCAATTGTTGCCACCACTACCTGTTATTGTAACCAGCAAAGGGGACGCTAAAGGACAAGCTATGTTTCTTATCGACTATGGTACGGAATCCCACTTGGTTTGGGTTGTAGCCTTGGACGGAAGCGGAGAGTTTTGGTGCGTACCCAATCCGGAAGTACGCCTTCAGAAAAATTGGACTTTGGGAAGGCGATAAAAACATTGCTTTGTCAGTGGTTTTTTGCCATAATTAGCCAATCCCCAGCTTCGCGGCCCTTGTCATGCGGATGGAACGGGTTTTCTTTATAGAAAACGGGTTCTCCCATGCTTACTTGGCGTTTTGGTGTTCCGGAAGATTTCGTCTCGCTTTGCGAGCTATTCCGGTCCTCTGGATTGGGAGAGGGTTTCCCGGAAATAAGCCGACGAATAACTATTCCCCTGTTTTTGCGCCAACTGATTACCTTTCATGAGGGATCGCGCATCGTCGGCTTTGTTACGTTTGCTTATTTAAGCAGCGAAGCGGAAGCGCATATGGCCGATACAGGTATTGCCCCAAAGGATTGGCGTAGTGGCGATAGCTTTTGGGCCGTCGATTTCGCAAGTGAACCGGGTGCGGATGGATACAGGATGCTCCGTGTAGCAACGCGTGTTCTTCGCGTCAAGAGAGCGCGTTATTACCGGAAAAAAGATCAAAAAGTTAAAGAGGTGAGGACGATATGTCAGGTGGCGGCGTAGGCGGCACTTTAGGCTCTCTGGCGGGTGCAGCGCTCGCGCCGGAAACGGGCGGTCTGTCCCTGTTGATTCCAGCGATAGCGGGCGCAGGTGGTGCATATCTTGGCGGCAGACTCACAGGAGATAAAAATCCGCTGGTGGATGCGCTTCTGGGGGGTATTGGCGGTGGCCTAAGTGGCGCGCTGAATGTCGGAGGTGGTTTGGGCATTGATAATGCTGCGGGCCTATTTGGTGATGGTGCTACTGCAGCGGGAGCGACTGGTGCTAGCGCAGGCGCATCTGGTCTAACCCAGGGAACGCAGGATTTACTTACTAAATTCGGCGCTCAGGAGGCGATAAGTCCCGCCTTAGCAGCAGCAGACCCGTCCCTCGCAGCGGGTGCGGCCTCTGGTGGCGCTTCCAGTATGTTAGGGGGGATCGGGAAATATATAGCGGCCAATCCGCTCAAAGCAGCTCTAGCGGGTAATGTCGGACTATCCGCCATTCAATCATTGCTCCCCCATACCCAGGTAGACGTAGGGAAAAATGCTGCGAATGTGATTAATACCAACCCGAATTTTAATGCGCAGCTTCCTAAGTATACCATGCAAAACACAGCCACTCCCTATACCGGGGACTGGTATAAATATGGAGAGTCTCCGCAGACGCCATTATACAACGCAATTCCAATGCGCGCCGCGCATGGTGGCTTGGTCGGATATGCTCATGGCGGCAGAGTTCATGGCTATGCTGATGGTGGCCAGATACCCCAACCCGGTATGCCGCCGCAGATGGCAGCGCCATCTCAGGTGAACCCCTTAGCGATTAAAACCGCCCATGATATTGGGGTTCGGATCGGGAAGCATCTTCGCCAGCAATCTCCATTGTTTACGGGCCAAGGTAAAGTCAGTGGCCAAGGGGGCGGTCAGGATGATGCGGTTCCGGCAAAATTATCTGATGGTGAATATGTGATTCCTGCAGATGCGGTTGCGCATCTCGGCGATGGCTCTTCCGATGCTGGCGGTAAAGCGCTTGATAAAATGGTTCATAATGTCCGCGCGCAGAAATCCGTAAAAGGCTTCCCGCCTAAGGCAAAAAATCCGCTTTCTTATATCAAGAAAGGTGCGGCCTAATGTCTGGCGGCGGCGGGTCAGCACCTGCAACACCATCCACCACCACCCAAATCCAAGACATCCCGGCTTGGGAGCAGGGATATGTTACCGATTTGCTGGGGCAGGCCCAGACCATTGCCGCTCAGCCTTTTCAGCAGTTCCCTGGTCAGCAGGTAGCGGGATTTACGGGCGATCAGAATCAGGCGTTTTCTAATATCGAGAATGCAGGGGTGGCAAATCAGGCGAATCAGGCAGCGGCTTTAGGCGCGGCTGGTCAGGGCGCTGCAAGCGCTAATAATATTTATAGTGCAGGCAGTCCTTATCTTCAGGCGGCTACTGCCGCAGCTTCTCCTCAGGGGATTCAGGCGTATATGTCGCCTTACACCAATAGCGTGGTGCAGGGCTTACAGGATACGGCCAATCAAAATTGGAATCAGAATATTATGCCTGGAATCAACGATAAGTTCGTTGGTTCAGGGCAATATGCATCCGGTCGAAATGCGCAGGTTTTAGGTCAGGCCGCTGGCAACTTTCAGACGGGGCTTAGCTCTAACATCGCCAATGCGCTTGAATCTGGTTATAGCACCGCTGGACAGCAAGCGCAAAATCAGGCGGCGAATCTTCTTACTGCGGGTACTCAGCTCGGGAATCTTGCATCCACGCAAGCGGGACAGCAGCTCAATGCGGGGACAACGCTCGGGAATCTCGGCGCGCAATCGGCTGCCACTAATCTTACGCAAAATCAGGCGCTACAGGCGGTCGGACAGCAGCAGCAGCAGCTTAATCAGACGAATCTTAACGTTGCTCAGCAGAATTGGCAGGATCAAACAAATTGGCCCAAAACGCAGACCGAATATCTCAATCAGATCATTCGGGGACTTCCCGCGCCTTCTGCGACGACTGTTGGCACACAGACGACGCCTGCTTACTCTGTATCTCCTTTATCTGGATTGGGCGGCGCAGGCACAACTGCCCTTAGCTTACTCGGTTCCAATGGAAATTCCCTCGGGACAGCTGTTGGCGCGAAAAAAGGGGGGCTAATTAAGAAGTATGCCGAAGGCGGCGCGGTCGATGATGATTCTGATGATGATACGCCTCTTGGCGCGTATAACGATTCCATTCTGACACCTGAAGAGCAGAATGCTCAGATATTAAGCCTATATGGTGATCCTTCTGACGCTTCATCAATTTCGGTTGCTCCTCTTCTTGCCAGCGCGTCTCCGTTGAGTGCCGCTAGCCCGCTTGCAGCGGCTTTTAGTGGTGCATCAGCTTCTCCTATTCAGTCTGGTTCGGGGATGACAAAAAGTGAAATTCAGCAAAACCAGCTTCTCGCACTGGCGCGCGGGATGCTCACACCTACGCCGGGTGGTTCGCCATGGGCCGCATTGGGTCAAGGTGTTGGAGCGCTTCAGGACTTTAATATGGCTGAGCAGAAATTAGAACAAGCGGGGAAATTGCGTGGATTCCAGCAGACTCCCAGTGCGGTACGAGAATACCAGTATTTCAACAGCCTATCCCCTGAAGCGCAGAAGGAATATTTGAAGGTAAAGCGCAATCCTCAATATCTTAATCTGGGGGATAAATATGTTGCACCTGGAACTGGGGAAACTCTGACCAAAGGGCTATCGCCGGAGCATACCCCGGAAGTAAGGGGCGCGCAGGAAAAAGCCAAAAAAGAAGCCGATATATCCACGCAAGCGCAGGCTGATTTGCCACGTATTGCCGATCAGGCGCAGACTGCTATCGACCAGATTAACGAGACGCTTAAAGCTCCTGGCTTGGAGAGCAATTTTGGCATGAAGGGCGTGTTCCCGAATCTCCCAGGGAGTGAAGCGGCGGATGCGGAATCAATGCTCAAGCAGATCAGGGGCGGCGTGTTCCTCAATGCGTACAATCAACTGCGCGGCGGCGGCGCAATTACGGAAATCGAAGGAGAAAAGGCAACCGATGCTTATGCTCGCATGCAAAAGGCGCAATCCGTGGATGCCTTCAAAAAAGCGGCTCAGGAATATATCGGTATTCTGAAAAAAGGCGTGGCTCGTACTCAAAGAACGGCATCTGGAGATGTATTCAATAGCTCTCCCGCATCTTCCGAGCAAAATACATTGCCATCTCCCGTCACATTAGGGCCGGAAGGTGGCAAGCTTATCGGCACCTCTAAGGGTAAGAAGGTCTATGAACTCCCTGACGGCTCGCATGTAATGGAGCAATAGATGCCATTCGCTCCCGTGGATATCAATGATATACAGCTAGATACTCCAGAAAACCCCACCGCTGGAGTATCGAGCAGTTTTGCGCCTGTAGATATTGGCGCAATCGAATTGGATAAAGCCCCAGTTGGTGACACCGCTACCGTTGATTCTGTAAAATCGCTGGGAGGTGGGTTAGAGCGCGGCGCGGCAAGTACAGTCATGGTACTCCCCAACTTACTCAATCAGGCTGTAGCTGGCCCGCAATTGCTGGGGCGTGGCATTGCAGAGGGGGTCGATAATCTCATTGGTATCTCTCCCCAACCACGCGGCGAATTATGGCAACCATTTATGGGTTCCGAAGAAGTGCTCCATAAGTTGCCCCCCGCCCTTCAGCCTCATGACGCGACTACAGCAGCGGGAACGGCAGCAGATTTAGCTGGTCAACTTCTTGGGGGGATAGGTGCCGGGAAAGCAATCCAGGCAATTCCAGGTGCTGTTAATAACGCTTTTGCAAAGCGCCCAGATATTCCTTCTGCGGAAGATACACGCGCGCTAGCAAGTAATTCTTACGCCAAAGCTGAGCAAGCAGGCGGAGTTTTGAAGCCGCATATTACAGACTCATTTATAGATGAAGCGGCAAAGTTGACGCCGCAAACTCCTGCTGCGCGCGCCGTTTTTTCAACGGATACGCCAAGCTCAAAGTTGATAACCAACCTCCAATCTGGCGTGAGGGGAAAGCCACTTACGCTTGCTGAGGCCCAAGAGCTTGATAGTGGGCTTGGAGACATGATGGCCAGCGAGGTACATCCGCAGACAGGTAAACTGACTGCGGAGGGAAATAAACTGCTAAAAATACAATCCGCGTTGAGAGACGCTATCGAAAAAGCGCAGCCACAAGATATCGTTGGTGGTAAAGCGGGATTTGATGCGTGGAATGAGGGCCGTCAATTATGGGCCACCGCTGCCAAGCAAAACGATATCGAGCGTATCATTAACAAAGCCTCTGGCGCCGATAATCCAGCCATTGTGTTAAAAAATGGATTTAGCGCGCTTAAGAATAACCCAACCCGTATGCGTGGATTCACTATGCAGGAACGCGCCGCCATTGCTAAGGCTGCAAAAACGGGGATTATTACCGATGCTCTGAGATGGGGTGGTAGCCGTTTTATTTCTTCGGTGACTGGCACGGCTGCGGGAGTGGCTGGCGGCGGTCCAATGGGAGCTGTTCTTGGCTCTGGCGCTGGATACGCCGCTGGAATGCCGCTGCGCGCTCTTGCTAACGCGCGCCAAATGGGACGCGCTAATGACGTATTGCAAACTATTGCAAAGCGTCCGGCGCTACAATCAATTATAAATCCGAATCCCCCGCCTACACCCATTCCTCCAGCGCCGGTTTCAATTTTGCCGTCTACTGGTAAGCCTTATTACCCCTTAGCTTTTCTTTTGGGAAGCGCGGGAGAAGAAAACGGATATGCCAAAGGCGGTCTTGCTTGCAGGGTTAATCCGCTTTCTTAGCTTTCTTCCCAAGAATCTTATTCGCCTTCGCATCAATTTTTTCTTTGGTGCCAGGGCTGATTTTGCCTTTGTTCTCCATCTGGGTAGCGCGCGCTTTAGCATTAGCAGCATGCCCGGCGTCCGGCATCGGAAATTTCTTAGACCCAGGCATGCCGAAGTCGCTTTTAGGGAGTTTTTTGCGTTCTTTGGTGGTGAGTTTTGCCATAAATCCTCCAATGTTTCGATTTTTCTAACACATTTTTGAAGCAAAATCAATTGCCCTCCATTTGATTATATGGCATAATTCGGCTATCTCATAGCGCGGCTGGTCATGCGCTCAAACAATTTATTTGAGCAAATGGAGCCGTTATGGGTAAAGGTAATACATGGTCCAATGATATTCTTGGACTTTTGTTTAATGCAACTGCTGTCCCCAACATTGCGGATAATGCGGCTAGCGGTCCATTAACCAACTTGTATCTTTCCCTACATACCGCGAACCCTGGCGCTGGTGGAAATCAGACAACCAGTGAAGCTGCGTATACTAGCTACGCGCGTGTTGCAGTAGCGCGCACCAGCGGTGGATTTACTATAAGCGGCACGAGCGTCTCTCCTGCAGCAAACGTAAATTTCCCCACCGCAACAGGTGGCACCGAAACCGAAACGTTTTTTGGTATCGGTACGGCATCTAGCGGCGCTGGTGTCCTACTCTATTCCGGCGCGATTAGCCCGACTATCGCAGTTGCAAATGGGGTGACACCTATTCTCACGACTGCGACCACTGTAACTGAAAGCTAGTCAAACCCTCTTAGGGTAAATTTTGTGACCGATTACATCACCCCAATCGGCGTTCAGCATTTTTCGATTACTATCCCGCCTGGGAATGCAACTGCTACAGCGACAATTAATGCTGTGGGCGCGCGTGCATTTATTCTTATGGGCGGTCTAAATCCATCCGGATCAGTCCAATCCGAGTCACTAGCATATCTCTCATTAACAAACCCGACCACTATTACGGCCACCCGCCGACTTTCCAGCGCTTCAGTGGTTATAAAAGGCTGCATCATAGATGCAACTGAGAATTTAGTAGCGAGTGTGCAGTACGGAACAATCACGCTTCCAGATGGAACTGCCTCCGCCACCGCAACTATATCTCCGGTAAATAACAATAACACCGCAGTTCATGCACTCGGTATGGCCACAGATGCCAACGGGTCTTTTGCGGAGAATAATGCCTTCCTTTCTCTATCGGGGACGACGCTGACAGCTACGGTGCTTGGCGCGTATGGGCTTTTTATCGCATCCTATTGCGTGATAGAATTTGCGAGCGCTGCGCTCAATCAGAATGTTCAGAATCTAGCGATAAACTCCAGCGCCAGCACAACGTCAATTACTTCCACGATAAATTCAGTAGATATTGACAATACAATCTGTATAGCGGGCGGAACGACCTGCAATAGTGGCTCATATTCTAATGGGCAGATATATGGATTTTTATCTAATTCGACTACGTTTGCGCTTGCGATAAACAGCGCCTCAACGGCGAGGAAACAGTATAACGTCTCAATTGTTGAATTAAAAACCGACATCTTACAGAGCGCGGTAAAACGTAACCGGACATCACTGTCTGGCGTTAATTTGAATACATCAACCATATCGTCGGTGATGAAAGCAAGCTCTGTAATCTCATGGCTTAACAACTCGACAAACTCCCCAAGCTCTATCGGTGAAGCTACGGGCGCGGCAGTATTGACCAACGGCACAACGGTAACGGTTTCGCGTAACAATTCTTCAAATAATATTCTCGGATCGTGGGAGGTTGCCGAATTCCCTCCATCAAAACAAGCTTACTCAACCGGCCTATCAACTGGGACAGCAACCGTAATTGGTAAATCGGGCGCGGGCGCAGCGGGCGTTTCTTTAGGCGCGAGCGCAGTCAGCGGCACCGCCATAACTGCCAGCATATCCGTAGGGACGGCGGCAGGGGTTGCCTCTGCCTCAGCCGTATCCACAGCAGGCTCTTTTGGAATAGCCGATGGCGTAAGCATTGTTGCAGGCCGCTCTGCTTTAACGGTTTCTTCGGTGGGGTCATCTTTTGGGCAAGCTACCGTCTCTGGTGTCGGAGGCAATGGAACGTTTGGGGTGGGGATGGCCATCGGCGTAGCAACTGTCTCAGCGATGGGTACGCAGGCAACGTATGCTACAGGGGTAGCTATCGGTTCCGCTGTCGTTTCCGGGCGCACTAATGCTATTGCGCGCAGTGCGGGAACCGCAATCGGCACAAGTACGGCTACCGCACAGGGGAATGCTGCCCCTCAGCCGCCATTTCCGCTACCACCCACGGAATATCCCATAGATGTTCTCATACCTGTGGAATTGCCCATTGCCGCTTGAATTCATTGAAAATACGTGATAGGCTACTTTCACCTGTGAAGTGCGGTCAAATCTGCGCTCGATTTTTAAAATCGTGTGATGGCGCAAATGACCACTTCAGGACTCATAAATTCCCAGTCTTATGATGTTATTTCGCTACTGGAAATGGCTGCGCGCCGTTGCGGGCAGCTTGGCGGGCGCTTAAGCGCTGAAGAAATTATAGACGGTAAAAACGAATTAACCATGACGATGAACTCCCTCATTAATGAGGGAACACCGCTCTGGACGGTCGATAAGCAAATATACGGCCTTAATATCAATCAAAATTTGGTGCAATTTACATCCGGCACCGTCGATATTCAAAATATTCTCTACCGCTTTAATAATCTCCCCTCAGGTGGCGTGGCATCATCCAGCGCGGGCGGAATTGCGGAGAACGCTTTTGACCAGAATCTCAATACAGCATGTACCCAGAATGCGCCAAATGGCAATATTTCTTATGATTTTCTAACAAACACCACGATTGTAACCGTGGGTATGTTAATGAATTCCACGGCCATTCTTAATCCAATTTATGAATATTCAGTGGACGGTATCACCTGGGAAGAGTCGGTTCCTACCGCTCGGGTTCCTGCCACTTTCAGCAAGGGCCAATGGTACTGGCAGGATGTAACATTCCCGCAAACTGCGCGCTATTACCGCGTGCGCGAAACTTCGGGCGGCACACTCGATGTGGTTGAACTGGTATTTGGCACGGCGGCTAATGAGATAATTCTATCTCGACTAAATAAGGATGATTATCAAAATCTTCCCTTTAAAAACCAAACCGGACGCCCGCTACAATATTGGTTTGACCGTCAGATCACACCGCAAATGTGGGTGTGGCCCGCCAGCATGTATAGCTTCAATAGCCTTGTTGTCTGGCGCAGGCGCGAACTGCAGGATGCGGGAGAATTTACCAACACGCTCGAATTCCCGGCTCGGTGGCTGGATACAGTCGTTTTTACATTGGCTGCACGGTTAATTTATATCCTTCCCGGAGCCGATCTCAACCGCGCGCCCATACTTGAGCAAAAAGCTGCAGCTGCGCGTCAGCTAGCATGGACTGAGGAGCGCGATAATAGCCCCCTTTATTTCTCTCCGATGATTGGCGGATACACTCACCAAAGCTATGGAGGGAGCCGCTAATGCTAGCATCAGGACGCGCCTCAATAGCCATCTGCGATAGGTGCAATTTCAAGTTTAAATACGATCAATTGCGTGCGGATGGCAACAGCCCTGGTCTGCGCGTGTGCGAAACATGCCGTGATCCGAAAAACCCTTGGCGGCTCCCCCCCATACAGCCAGACGCTCTGGCTCTTAGATTCCCGCGTCCAGATACGCCCCTCGTTCCGGGCGATGAATAGTTACAGGAGAGAGAAATGAGACAAATCGTTTTTAATTATAACGCGGCTAACAGCGGGGCAGTGATCCCGCTCAATTATGACAATGTTTCCGTTGGCATTGGCTTTGTCTGCAAGGTGACGGGAACGGTTAATTACACAGTTAACCATACCTATGACAACTGTATGGACCCGGCCATCACGCCGACTTGGCTACCCCACGGCACCTCTAACATGATTGCGGCGACTTCAACCCAAGAAAGCAATTTCGTGATTCCGGTGGCTGGGATGCAGGTAGTTATTAACTCAGGGGACGGTTCTGTGCAGCTCGTAGTGCTTCAGCAGGGGATTATCTAATGAGCGCCGCTACCAACAGTTTCGTAAATCGCGCAACAGCAATTGACGCCGCTAGCGGTAGCGTAACCAGCATCAATGGATTAACTGGCGCTGTCATATTGGCGGCGGGAACAAATATTTCCCTTACCCCTGTTGGGAACACCATCACGATCTCGGCGTCCGGGACTATAACTCAAAATGGTCGTTCGGTAACAGCCACCACCGCAACAGTCACAACCACGGATGGCATTGTTAATTTGGCTAATGCTGGTGGAATTTGTGCGGTCACTGGCCCTACGGGCCGCGCTGCTTGGACACCCTTCACGCTTAAGGATGCCAATGGGTTGGCTGGAGGAGGCGGGTATGTATACACCCCGGCAAGCGGCACAGTTGATGGACAGCCTAACTACGTTTTAGCAAACGGCTGGGACTCTGTGGATATCTACAATGATGGAACTAATGAGTTTACGAAATAGGGACTTAAAAATGAAATACCTCTCACGCATTCTTCTTTTTGTTCTGCTAGTTCATGCTTTTCCCGCGACTGCTGCGCAAATCCATGCTGGCGGCACTAATGGACAGATTCAGTACAATAATAATGGTGCATTTGGCGGCGAGAGTGCAGGCGCTGTTCTTGATGTTGCCACCAATCCCGTTGGGACGGCTGGCCAGTGGCTCACCCGTCTCGCAGCCGGTTCTTGGAAAGCCATTCCTGCGGCTCAGGTGCTTGGCGAATGTAATTACGTTGATTATTTCGTAGCTAACAATCTGACCGAAACAACGGTTACTCAGCATACGACCAATTTCCAGAATTGGCTGCTGGATTGCCAGCTTAAGGCATTCAAATATCGCCCCAGCACTGCTGGTGATAATATTACCCAGCGGAGCTGCATCAAAGCAACTTATCCGCGTGGTGGTGCGTTCCTGGGTGAAACGACGCACATTAATAGCCCTCTCATTATTCCGCCATACATCTGCACTAATTTTCAAGAGCAGATATTACGCGAGGGTTCCGCAACTGGCACCGCCCCGGCAACTTATACGGGGCTTACAACTGCAGTTGCATTGAGGAATTTATCGCAGCCAACAGTTATTTACCCTCCGCTTTCGCATAACTTCTCCAATCTTAGTATTAATACGAATACGAATGGTGCCGATAATGGATCGGGTGTTTATTTTGGGAAAAACTGGACTCCCGCAACGGCAACTGTAGTTGCTCCTGGCTCTGGATATGCGCCGGGGGATGTGGTGACATTAGCTCAGCCCAGTAATTCTCCTTATGTTTCCCCTCAAGTCACAGTTTCAACTGTTGATGGATCGGGTGGCATTACGGGATTCACATTCACGCGTGCAGGCTCTTATTCTCTGCCGCCTATTATGCAACAGACGCAATATAATTCTGCGGGATGGACGGCTCTCTATACGCCTGGAACTATAGCTACTAGTAACGTTGGTCAGGTATTTGATGCCGTTAATCCCACATGGTATCTCTCATCTGGTAGCACTGGTGCGGGTACTGGCGCTAAATTCACGTTAACTTGGACGGATGACTTTACCGCAGCGCATTACAATACAGGCGCAGCACTTATTGCTCAAACCATCGTGGGTGATATGGGCATTGAACAGTGCGGCTTAGTACCCGATGGCACCTATGGGCCGAAGTTCTGCCTTGGCTTTGGCGGTCTTAACTACGAAGTGGGTGAGATTGAAACCGTCGGCGGCACGTATGGTATCTGGTTTAACGGCGCGGCTGATATTCATGGCGGTTCTTTCAACCCGGTGAACCCTGTTACGGGCGTGAAGGTGGAGCGCGGCGGGTCATTCAACTCTTTCTACATCATTGATACGCCAAGCAAGGATTGCTTTGAAATCGACGGCACTTCTCAATTTGTCGCCTCTGGTTATGCAATCAACATCGGCTCTGGTCTTACCGGGCTTGGCTGTCTGGTCATTGGCGGTGACACCAATTACTCGGATGCTACTCATAAGGCTTCCGGGATCAATTTTAACTTCTCCATGAACAATGTGGGTGGTACGGGTGTTCCCGGTCTTTATCTGGATTATATGACCGGCGCGAATAGTTTAAATGTCAACATATCCAACACACGCCCGAGCGGAGCTACTGTTACTAATCCTAGCGCCTATTTCGCTCAGTTCGGCACCAATAACACGAGTGTTGGTCAGGTTACGGGAAGTATAGACGCCTCTTATACCAGCGTGTTCAATGGGAATGCCACCAATGATGGTATTCGGGTATGGGATGGTATTAACCGCGCGTGGGCGCAGGGCTTCACTTCCACCAAGTTTAATAATGCGGGGGTTACAACCTTCTCCACCGGAGTACAGGGAAGCACCAACGTTAACTACATTCAGGCACAATCCAATGCTACGGGACTCCCCCCAGGTCTTCAGGCCGTAGGAACGGACACCAATGTGGGGATGCAGTTTAAAACTCAGGGAACGGGCGGTTATTCCTTTTCCACGGGCGCTTCTCCTACGAATCAATTTAGCATCACCAATACCAATACGGCGGTGAATCGTATTTCGGTCACAGGCTCGACTACGGGCAACCAAGTCCAGTTGACGGCTTTGGGTTCTGATACCGATATCGGCGTTGCGTTCTCCGGTAAGGGTGCGGGAGTGCTGCGTATGAATAGCCACATTTCCTTGGGAGGCTCAACCCCCACTGGCCCCTCAACCTGCGGGACGGGTTCCCCCACCGTAAGTGGCAATGATATGCGCGGGGTGATTACTACTGGTACGGGTGCCACCGCATGCACGATCACCTTTGCATCCACCTGGGCTGCAACCCCGGTATGTATGGCAATTACAGATAGTACAGCCTCATTGCCGTTTATCTCCGCCATCAGCACGGGTGCGGTGACTTTCGGGCTTACCGGCGCGCTTACAGGTCATATCTATTATCACTGCTTCCAATAGGGATCAGATAGAAATGCGCAGGAATAGTGATAAACCTTTAGATTGGCTCATGGGTATATTTGCGGCCATTACACTCAGTCTTCTCGGCTGGGTGGGGATGAACGTATCCAGAATTCCGGTAATTGAGAATCAGATAACCAATATCCAGAAAACAGCGGATATGGGGTTTGCTACGCTGCGGGATCATGAATTACGAATTAGGACGCTGGAATCCGCCAACTCACGAGCGAACTTTAGCGCTGCTATGCCAGGCAAACTTACGACCAGCGAATTGCGATATTCCGTAACCCAAGAAAAGGAATCCAGCAAATGAGCTTCGATATAGATGT
>Ga0134128_10004088_pt1 | contig 17903 bp, 16 predicted proteins | sample KB31754_FD_96462 | JGI IMG/M metagenome (GOLD analysis project Ga0134128, IMG submission 96462) | Terrestrial soil microbial communities with excess Nitrogen fertilizer from Kellogg Biological Station, Michigan, USA - KB3-175-4 | ecosystem: Environmental > Terrestrial > Soil > Unclassified ... | reverse complement strand
TGTCGATGACCTGGTGCGCGTCGGCCAGGGCCGCATCGAAATCTGGCGACTCCAGGCCCAGGCCCATGTCGAGGTCAGAGAGCCTGTCGGCGGCCCCGCGCCCGACTGAGCAGGCGACCACCAGGTACTTGGCGCGCTCGTCACCCTCGCACCAGTCGAGCAGGCCCCGCATGATCGCCTTCTGCCCGTCCAGTTCGGCCGGCAGTGCCTCGATCCACTCGCGTCCAGTCTCGTGTCCACCAGGAACCATGGGGCCATGATGCACCCTTCGACTTGCCGCGACCTCGCCACGAGGGTAGAACATGTTCTAGTAATTAGGGCTATCGGGCACGTTGTGGCAGCCGGGAGGCAGCAGGTGGACCTAGTCGAGATGGAGAAGATCCGGCAGCTGAAGTACCGGTATCTGCGGTGCGTGGATCTCAAGCTGTGGGACGAGATCGGGGACGTGTTCACCGAGGACGCCTCCGCCGACTACGGGACGCCGTCGGCCGGGCGGCCGCTGGACCTGAAGTGCCGGGCCGACATCGTGAAGTTCCTGAAGGACAGCCTGGATAACAACATCATCACGCTGCACGCGGCCGGCCAGCCCGAGATCGAGATCGACGGTGACACCGCGACCGGCACCTGGCGGTTCGAGGACACGGTGATGGTGACCGAGTTCCGGCTGGTGATCAAGGGCGCCGCGTTCTACGAGGACAAGTACGTGCGCGGGGACGACGGCAACTGGCGGATCTCGCACACCGGTTACGTGCGGATCTATGAGTCGACGCAGTCGTTCGACGACACGCCGAGCTGGAAACTCACCGCCAACCGCTGGGCGAGCTGAGCTGTGCCTGAGGTGCCCGGGGCGGACCTGCTGACCCAGCCTTTCGCGGACGCCGTGCTCGAAGCCGAGCAGATCATCACCAGCGCCCCGCACATCAAGACCGAGCAGGATCTGGCCGAGGGCTACGACTACCTGGCCGGCTCGATCCGCGCGTCCTTGCAGATGGCCTGGGCCTACCAGCGGGACTTCCCGTTCTTCGTGGCCTCGACCGGTCCGTACACCAAGCTCGGGCTGGACAACCCCGACACCTTGTACTTCCACGCCTACGTGCGCGCTGACGCCGAGTACGTGGTGACCGGCCGCCGGGGGAGCACCGCGGACCTGAGCTTCCAGGTGCTCGGCGGGGACTACTCGCCGGTGCAGGTGCCTGACAGCTTGTCCGCGTTTGATGACCGGGAACTGAAGATCGAGCCGGACGGGTCGTTCGAGTGCCGGTTCGGGCCGGCGCGCGCCAACGGTGGTGCGGGCGGGGTGAGAGAGCAGAACTACTTCACGCTCGGGCCGGGGTCAGCGATGCTGATCGTGCGCGAGGTCTACAGCGACTGGCCGGCCGAGCGCAGGGGCATGATCACCATCAGGCGGGCCGACGGAGCCGGTGCCGCGCCGGTGCCGCCCGACACCAGCGCCATGGCCAAGCGCTACGGCGTGGCCGGCAAGATCCTGGTCTCCCGGCTCAAGACGTTCCTGCAGTTCCCCGAATGGTTCTATCTCCAGCTGCCGGTCAACACGCTGACCGAGCCGCGGTCCACGCCGGGCGGGCTGACCACGCAGTTTTCCTCGGTCGGGCACTATGAGCTGGCCGATGACCAGGCCATGATCATCACGGTGCCGGCCGCACCCAAGGAAGTCGCGCCCTATCAGGGCATCCAGCTCGGCAGCATGTGGTACATCTCGCTCGACTACATCAACCACCAGACCAGCCTGACCGCCGACCAGGCCAGAACCGACCAGGACGGGATGCTGCGCTTCGTGGTCAGCGAGCGTGACCCCGGCGTCGTGAACTGGCTGGAAACCACCGGGCATCGGCGCGGCTACCTGCAGCTTCGCTGGCAACGGCTGGCCAGGGAGCTGACCGCAGATGACGGTCCGGCGGCGAAGATAGTGCCGGCGGCCGAACTTGCCCAGCACCTGCCTTTCTACGAAGAGGCGAAGATCACCAAGGCCGATTACGCCGGCCGGATCGCGGCCCGCCAGGCGGCGGTGGCTACGCGAATGCTCGGCTAACGGCGGATGACTGACAATCGTGACTTATTTGCCCGATCCGGGCTACTCTGATGCTGGGAGTTCTTAATGCTGCTGCAGGACAAGGTTGTCATCGTCTCCGGGATCGGGCCCGGGCTTGGCCGGTCGATCGCGATCCGCAGCGCTGAGCAGGGTGCGAACGTGGTCCTGGCCGCCCGGACCGAGTCCAGGCTGGCCGAAGTCGCGAAGGAAGTGACCGCGCTCGGGCGCGAGGCGCTCGCGGTTCCGACCGACGTCAGCGACCCGGACGCGGCCACCAGGCTGACTGAAGCGACGCTCGAGAAGTTCGGCCGGGCGGACGCTCTGGTGCACAACGCCCTGGCAATGCCTCCCATCAAGGATCTCGGTGTGGTAGACCTTGATGCGGTGCGGGCCTCGTTCGACACTAATGTCGTAGCCGCTCTGCGCCTGACCCGCCTGTTCACCCCGGCGCTCATCGAGAACTCCGGGTCGGTGACGATGATCAATTCCATGGTGGTGCGGTTCTCCCAGCGCACGATGGGGCCGTACAAGATGACGAAGGCTGCGCTGCTCGCGGTCGCGCAGTCGCTGGCGAGCGAGCTCGGCCCGCAGGGGGTCCGGGTCAACTCGGTCGCGCCCGGGCACATCTGGGGTAACTCGCTGCAGTGGTACTTCGGCTACCTGGCCAAGAAGCGCGACGTTGACCCGCAGGTGATCTACGACGAGACCGCGGCCAATACCGACCTGCGCCGGCTGCCGTTGCCCGATGAGATCGCCGACACGGTCGTGTTCCTGTCCTCGCCCATGGCCCGGTCCATTACCGGCCAATGCATAGATGTGAACTGCGGCGAATATCACCATTGACCAGGTTGCCCAGGATTAATCCGGAGTTTGAGGGATCCGTGAAACGTAAGCCGGACTCCTGGGCGAGCCCGGCCCCAGCTACTCCGGTACGCGATCGTGTGGGCACCGTCGGTGATCTGCATGCCTCCGCGACCAGGCTCACCGGCCTGACCGACTTCGGCGAGGATGACTACCTCGACGGCCTGGCGATGCTGCTGGCGTCCTACGAGCGGGACGAGAAGCTGACGCCGCTCGGCCAGAAGATGCACCGGGTGGCGCTCCGCAGCGCGCTGGCGGCCCGGTTGGTCAGCGAGGCGGCCTGGCAGCAGCACCCGGAACACTCATCGGTGACGATCGAGCAGCCGATCTTCGTCCTCGGGCTCCCCAGGACCGGCACTACCGCGCTGCACCGGCTGCTGACGGCCGACCCGGCTAACCAGGGCCTCGAACTGTGGCTGACCCAGATGCCGCAGCCGAGGCCACCGCGCGAGACCTGGGCATCCGACCCGTTCTACACGGCGATGGACGAGGGCTTCAAACAGCATCACATCGAACATCCGGAGTTCATGGGCCTGCACCTGCTCGGTGCCGATCAGGTCGAGGAGTGCTGGCGGCTGCTGTGGCAGTCGATGCGCTCGATCTCGTTCGAGTGCCTGGCTCACCTGCCGACCTACTCCTCGTGGCTGCAGAGCAAGGACTGGACCGACGCCTACCGCAGGCACCGGCGCAACCTGCAGCTCATCGGGCTGAACGATCCCAAGCGGCGCTGGGTGCTGAAGAACCCGAGCCACCTGTTCGCACTGGATGAACTGCTGGCTGTGTACCCGGACGCGCTGATCATCCAGACGCACCGGCTGCCGCGGGTCGTCATCGGCTCGGCCTGCAGCCTGTCCGCGCACGCCACGGCCGGCTTCAGCGAGCGGTTCGTCGGCCCGGTGATCGGCGAGGATCAGATCGAGCTCTGGGCCCGCGGACTCGATGAGTTCATGGCGGCACGGGCGCGCTATGACCAGTCGCGCTTCTGCGACGTCTGGTACGACGAGTTCGTATCCGATCCGCTCGGTACCGTCGAGTCGGTCTATGAGTACTTCGACATCGAGCTCACCGGTCCGGCCGCCGACGGCATGCGCGCGATGCAAGCGGAATCCGCGGGTGAGGGCCCGGGCGGCGTCGCGGGCGGGCCTCGTGATGCCCGATGGCGGCACAAGTACTCCCTGGCCGACTTCGGCCTGACCGCCGAGCAGGTAGACGAGCGCTTCGCCGGCTACCTGGGCACCCGCGTCTAGCCCGAGCAGCTTTTCCACTCGTGGGCGAGCATGGCGAATAGGACGTCGTCGGTCCATTCGCCTTTGGCCCAGACGCTCTGGAGCATGACGCCTTCCTTGCGCATGCCGATCCGTTCGAGCAGGCCCATGGAGGCGGTGTTGCGCCCGTCGCAGCTGGCGGTGACCCGGTGCATGCCCCTGGCGTCGAACAGGTAGCCCAGCAGGGTCCGCACCGCTTCGATGCCATAGCCGCGGCGCCAGTGGGCGCGGCCGATCGTGTAGCCGATCTGGGTATGGACCGGATCGTAGGCGCTCGGCTTGGCGCCGCAGTCGCCGATCAGCTCGCCGGTGGACCGGAGCGTGATCGCGAACTGGAACCACTCGCCCGGCGTGTCGGGATGCATCCGCCGCATGTCCTTGATCAGCCGCTCGCCGTCGGCCCGCGGGTAGGGCGCATTCCAGCTCTGGTAGCGTGCCACGTCCGGATCAGACCGGTAGTTCACGAAGGCAGCCAGGTCGGCGGGCCGGAACCGGCGCACCCCGAGCCGTTCGCTGACCAGTTCAGTGAATCCCTGATCGCCCACGGCGGTTACCTGCGCCTGGATTCCGGCACGTCAGACGGGCCGACGTGGTTCTCCAGCCATTCATCGAGCGGCTGAGTAACCCGGAAGAAGTCGGCGACCTTGTCCTTGGCGGCGGCCGTGTTCAGCCACGGCTCGATCGGCCACTCCTGCCAGGCGACGAGACCTCTGTTTCGCAGCAACTCGATTCTCGGGTGATCGGCCGGATAGCCGCGCGGCGTGGTCTTGAGGGGATCCCGGCCGTGCACCTCGTATCCCTCTTTCGTGATCGCCTCGATGACGCGCTCAAGCTCGTGACCGGTCAGGTCCTCGGCGACCGCCTGGCGGTACCGGGCGATCTGATCCGGAGCCATCTGGTGCATGCCGCTGCCGGCCGCCAGGCCGCTGGCCGAGAACTGCACGTAACCAAATCCGATGACTGCGCCAATTCCGGTCTTGTAGGGCGACTTGTCGGCGCTGAACCTGACATCCCGGTACGGCCGGAAGATCTTGACCTCACCGAACTCCGGCGACAGTTCCTCGGTCAGCTCCTGCATCGGGCCCAGCACAGCCTGGTCGTAGGTCAACTTGTGGGCGGTCCAGTACGCCTTGGAGTTGTCTTCCTCGAGGCCGTCGTAAAAGTCCAGCGCCGCCTCAGACCAGCCAGAAAATCCCATGGCCGAAAGCCTACGACCGGCGGCCGCGTCAGGCGCGACCCCCGGCCCAAGGCGTCAAAAGTCACGTCGTGGCCGGTCGTTTCCGGCCGGTGAGCAAGGCCGCCGCGACCACGCCGGCGGCGGCGAACAGGGCGACGATGAGCAGCACCGCGTGCCGGTAGGTCAGCACCGGATCGCTGGCGACGTGCGACAAGATCGCGACCAGTCCGGCCACGCCCAGCACTGTGCCGATCTGCCTGGCCATATTGAGAATCCCGCTGCCGGTGCCGAACCGGGCGGGCGGCAGCGCCGCGCTGCCGGCGCCGAGCAGCGACGGAATCGCCAGCCCGACCCCGGCCCCGCCCAGCAGCTGCGATGGCAGCAGGTGCGTCAGGTAGGCCGGATCGGCCTGCAACTGGGTGAACCAGAGCAGCATGCCGCCGGCGTTGACCAGGCAACCGATCACGGCCACCCGGCCGGGTCCGCCGAGCCTGGCCGCCAGGCGCGGCGCCACGAGGCTCGCGAACGGCAGCACCATCAGCGGACCAGGGCCGATCGCAAGTCCGGCGCGCACGGCCGAGTAGTGCCAGATGCCGGTCAGGAACTCCACCGAGTTCAGCACGAACGCGCCGAATGCGGCGTAGTACAGGATCGAAGCGCCGAAGGCGCCGCTGAATGCCTTGTCCCGCAGCAGGCCGAGTTCTATGACGGGCGAATGGTGGGCTCGCGACCTGAGCACCATCGCCGCGCCGCTGACCACCGCGCCGGCCATCGAGCCGAGGAAAGCGGCCGAGCCCCAGCCCCACTCCGGAGCCTTGACCAGGGCGAAGGCGATCAGGCCGACGGCCAGGGCGAGCAGCCCCGCGCCCGCCAGGTCGGGCCGGCCGGTGATCCGGTCGTCCTTGCTGTCCGGGACGACCCGCGAGGTCAGCACGATCGCGACCAGGCCGACCGGCAGGTTGATCCAGAACACCCACCGCCAGTTGAGCTGCACGAGGCTGCCTCCGACGACCGGGCCGAGTGCGGCGCCGAGCGCGCCCACGGCCGACCAGGCACCGATCGCGCCTGACCGCGCCTTCGCCGGGACCGAGGAGAGCAGCAGCGACAGCGAGGCGGGCACCATCAGGCCGGCGCCGGCGGCCTGGATCACCCGGGCGCCTGTAAGAGCCGCGACGCTCGGGGCCAGGCCGCACAGCAGCGAGCCGACGGTGAAGCCGATCAGGCCGAGCGAGAACACCCGCCGCCGGCCGATCCGGTCGGCCCACCGGCCGGCTGGCACCAGGATCGCCGCGAACACGATCGTGTAGGCGTTGAGCACCCAGGACAGCGAGCCGAGGCTCGTGCCCGCGTACTCCTTGCCGATGTACGGGAACGCCAGGTTGACGATGAACAGGTCCAGGCTCGACATGAACACCGCGAGAGCCAACACGGCCACGATCGCGGCTACCCGCCGGCCGCCGGGTTCGACTCGGCCCGTCGTCGCTGACGCTACCGCCGCGGTCGATTGCGTTGTGGTCACTGGCCGTCCTCTCGGTGGGTCCAGACTCCGTGAGTCCAGTTATGGTTAGTCCAGAATCTGGACTAACCATAACCCGAGGCTAGCGTGTGCGTCCAGTTTTCGGACTTACCTGATATGCTCGATGCATGGTGACCGCATCAGCCCAGCCGAGAGTGTGCTCGGTAGCGCGCACGCTGGAGATCGTCGGCGAGAAATGGGCACTGCTCGCGGTCCGCGAGGTCTTCCTCGGGAACCGCCGGTTCGACGAGATGGTGCGCCGCATCGGCGCGCCGAGAGACACGCTGGCCTCTCGCCTGCGCGTGCTGACCGGTGCCGGGATCCTGGAGCGCAGGCAGTACAGCGAGCACCCGGCCCGCTTCGAGTACTTCCTGACCGAGGCCGGCCGCGACCTGTACCCGGTCATCCTCACCTTGATGCGGTGGGGCGACACCTACCTCGCTCAAGGCGGCGGACCGCCCTTGGTGCTCGAGCACGAATGCGGCGAGCACCTGAAGGCCCAGGTGGTCTGCGAGGCCTGCGGCAAGCCCGCAGCGGCCGGCACCGCGAAACCGCTATACCGGAAATCGCCGGGAGACTAAGGAACTGGTGACGGGCACCGCACCGGTTGGCACCGTGACCGGCAAGTTCATCCGGATTGGCGGACCGCTGGGTCCGGGCGGCACGACGCCGACCGCGCCGCTGCGCGCGATCAGTCAAAGGCAGAAGGGGAGCGGTGTGGGAGACTGTCGACCGTGCCTGAGCCGCCGACACCGCAGCCTTTTCTCGGTCAGCTCACCTCCTCGGCGATCTTCCTGGTGCTGACCATCGACCCGGGCGGCGAAGACACGGTCGCAGGCCTGCTCGAGGATGTCACCGGCCTGGAGCGCTCGGTTGGTTTCCGGCTCCCCGAGGGCAAGCTGGACTGCGTCGTCGGCCTCGGCTCGGAGGCCTGGGACCGGTTGTTCGACGGCCCCCGTCCAGCCGAGTTGCACCCGTTCCGCCCGCTCGACGGCACTAAGCACCACGCCCCGGCGACCCGAGGCGACCTGTTGTTTCACGTCCGGGCCAATCAGATGGACCTGTGCTTTGAGTTCATCGCTCAGGTGATGAACAGGCTGGCCGGCTGGGTGACGGTCTGCGATGAGGTACAAGGATTCCGGTACTTTGACGAAAGGGATCTGATCGGGTTCGTCGACGGCACCGAGAATCCGGTCGGCAAGGACGCCCGGATAGCCGCGCTGGTCGGCGACGAGGACCCGGACTTCACCGGCGGCAGCTACGTGATCATCCAGAAGTACCTGCACGACATGGTGACCTGGAACCAGCTGACGGTCGAAGAGCAAGAAAAGGTGATCGGGCGCAGCAAGCTGTCTGACATCGAGATGCCCGACGACATCAAGCCGTCGAACTCGCACGTCGCGCTCAACACGATCATCGATCCCGACGGCACTCAGCGGCAGATCCTGCGGGCCAACATGCCATTCGGCTCGCCCAGCCGGGCCGAGTTCGGCACTTTCTACATCGCTTACGCGGCGACTCCCTCGGTCATCGAGCAGATGCTGGCCAACATGTTCATCGGCAAGCCGGTCGGGAACCATGACCGGATACTCGATTTCTCTACGGCGGTGACCGGCTCCCTGTTTTTCGTTCCCACTATTGAATTTCTCGACAATCTGCCCGATCGGCCAGATCCCTCAGTCGGCGCGCCCCGCGCCGGGGACGGATCGCTGCGGATCGGCGGCCTGCAAAGGAGCGCTCAGCAATGAACAACCTGCACCGTGAGCTCGCCCCGATCTCGGCGGCCGCGTGGGCGAGCATCGAGACCGAGGCCAAGCGGACGTTCACGCTCCACCTGGCCGGCCGGCGGATCGTCGACGTAGCCGAGCCGGGCGAGGAGGTGCTGTCGGCGGTCGGCACCGGGCACCTGAGCGACATCACCTCGCCGGGTGAAGGCGTGTTCGCCCGGGCCAGGGTCGCGCGGCCGGTGGTCGAGTTCCGGCTGCCGTTCACGCTCAGCCGCGAGGCGATCGACGATGTCGAGCGGGGTGCGGAAGATCCGGACTGGCAGCCGGTGAAGGACGCGGCCCGCCAGATCGCGATGGTCGAGGACCGGGCCGTGTTCGACGGCTACCAGGCCGGCGGTGTCGAGGGGATCAGGCCGGGTTCGTCTAACCCGCCGATCAGCCTGCCGGGGGAGCCGACCCGCTACCCGGACGTGATCGCCTCCGCGCTCACGGCGCTCCGGCTGGCCGGAGTCGACGGTCCTTACGCTCTGGCGCTCAGCGCGGACGCGTACACGGCGGTCAGCGAGACCTCCGATCACGGCTATCCGATCCGCCAGCACCTGGCCAACCTCATCGACGGCCCGATCATCTGGGCGCCGGCCATCGAAGGCGGACTGCTGGTCTCGACCAGGGGCGGCGACTACGAGCTGCACCTCGGCCAGGACCTGTCGATCGGGTACCTGTCGCACGACTCGGGCACCGTGACGCTGTATTTCGAGGAAGCACTGACGTTCCTCACTCACACGGCCGAGGCCTCGGTTACCTTGACCGCATAGCTGGAGGCGCGGGACGCTGGGCATGTGGGTGTCCAACGGGCTCTCCGGGTCGCGAGTTACGCGCTGCTGATCAGGCGAAGACCTGGTCCAGTGTTTCGGCGATGACGGCGCGGGCGGTCCAGGCCTGAACCTGGTCGCCGGTGGCCAAATCCACCGTCTGGGACACGTCTTCGGGTAGCGGGCCGAACCTGACGGTCAGCACCTGCACCAGTGCCTCAGCCCAGCCTTCAGTCAGGCCTTTGGTCCGCCCTTCGGCACGGCCTTCCGCCCGGCCTTCCGCCCGGCCTTCGGCGCGGCCTTGGACGCGGCCTTGGCTGCGCAGCACTTCTGCGGTGGTCATGTATGCTTCCTCTGCGTCCGGCCCGAGCGAGGCGGCCAGGTCGTGCAGTTCGCTGGCGGGTGCTTCGCTGACAAGCTCAATATAGGTCAGGATCGCGATGAACGCCTCGCCGCCGCCGGGCTGGTCCAGGATCGCCCGCAGCTGATCGGCCCACGGCCGCAGCTGGGCGGGAACCTCGGGGTTGCCGGCGGCGGTCTTGAGCAGCAGCAGGGTGATAGCCGCGGATGGGGTCAGGTCGCGGGCGCGCAGCTGCAGGCTGTCGAGGGCGGCGAGGTCGTCGAGCAGGAACTCGAACCGGGGCAGGTAGGGCTGGGCCGCCTGCCTGACGGCGGGGGCGAGGTCAATCAGGTCCAGCAACTGGACGGGGCCGGCCCAGCGGGCGCGGCCGTGGTGAACGACCAGGGGGATCACCGCCGGCAGCAGGCGGGCCTGCGGATGGCCGCGCAGGTGCTGGTCCCAGATCCGGATGACGTACCGGAGCATCCGGAAGGACATCAGCGGATCGGTGCTGCTCTGGTGCTCGGCTAACAGGTACACGTAGGCGTCCCGGCCGTCCAGCGGCGCGGTGAACAGCAGGTCCGAGTATCGCCACCTCAGCGCTTCGTCGACGAAGCTGGCCGGTACCGGGGTGAGATTGTCCAGGTCGAGCCCGGCCGTCAGGCCCGGCGGCAGCACCGCGCGCAACTGGGACGCCGCGTTCTCGGGCACGCCGAAGATGCGGCGGAACACCGAGTCATGCGCAGTAGGCCGGCCGCCTCCCGGCCTCCGGCCCGGCAGCGGCAGTTGGTGCGGGGGCGTCGGGGACTGACCAGGGCCGAGCTCATTCGGCATGGCCGCACCGTAACGGCAGCCACCTACACCTGCGCGATGGTGCCGAACGGTGCGCAGCCTTTCCTTGGTGCCCTATTCTCTGTCAGCAACCCGCTGGCAGGCTGTAGGGATGCCGCCCACCAGAACACCCAACAGAGGCGGGCGGTTCCGGTCCTTACAGTGTGCGGCGGAGGGTAGAGTCCGCTCGTGAATTCCCCGTCCGACAAGTCATCCAGCCCCGAATCGGCCGAGCCCGAGCCCGCAGCTGAAACTGCGGCCGCGAGCCAGCCGGACGTCAAGATCCCGGCCCCGGTGCCCGTGCAGCGCACGATCGCCGAGGAGCTGTCGGTCGCCGAGCGCCAGGTGGTCGCCGCGATCGAATTGCTCGATGGCGGGGCGACCGTGCCGTTTATCGCCCGGTACCGCAAGGAAGCCACCGGCGGGCTGGACGACGCCCAGCTCCGGACGCTCACCGAGCGGCTCACCTACCTGCGTGAGCTCGAAGAGCGTCGCACCGCGATCATCGAGTCGATCCGGTCGCAGGGCAAGCTGACCGACGCGCTGGCCGCCCAGATCATGAACGCGCAGACCAAGGCCCGGCTGGAAGACATCTACCTGCCGTACAAGCCGAAGCGGCGGACCAGGGCCCAGATCGCTCGCGAGGCCGGACTTGAGCCGCTCGCCGAGCTTCTGCTCACCGACCCGACGAAGAACCCGCACACCACGGCGATGGGCTTCGTCGACGTGAAGCGGGGCGTGTCCGACATCGCGGCCGCGCTGGACGGGGCCCAGGCGATCCTGGTCGAGCGGTTCTCCGAAGACGCCGACCTGATCGGCGTGCTGCGCGAACGTACTTGGTCCAGGGGCAAGCTCGTGGCCAGCGTCAAGGACGGCAAGGAAGAAGCCGGCGCAAAATTTTCCGACTATTTCGACTTTAACGAGCCTTATCCCAAGCTGCCCTCACACCGTATCCTCGCGATGTTCCGAGGCGAGAAGGAAGGGTTCCTGGACCTGACCATGGACCCGGGCGACGGCGAGCTGGCCGGCTCAGGCTTTTCCGACTCCGAGGCCCTGGTCGCCGATCACTTCAAGATCGCCGATCGCGGCCGGGCCGCCGACCGGTGGCTGTCCGACACCGTCAGGGTCGCCTGGCGGGCCAGGATCAGCGTGCACATCGCCGCCGACCTGCGGATGCGGCTCTGGCAGGCGGCCGAAGACGAGGCGGTCAGGGTCTTCGCGACGAACCTGCGCGACCTGCTGCTCGCCGCCCCGGCCGGAGCCCGCACCACCATGGGCCTTGACCCAGGGTTCCGCACGGGGGTCAAGGTCACCGTCGTCGACAAGACCGGCAAGCCGGTCGCGACCAAGACGATCTACCCCCACGAGCCGCAGCGCAAGTGGGACGAGTCGATCGCCACGCTGGCCAAGCTGGCCGCCGAACACAATGTCGACCTGATCGCCATCGGCAACGGGACCGCGTCCCGGGAGACCGACAAGCTCGCGGCCGACCTGATCAAGGCCAGGCCCGACCTGAAGCTGACCAAGGTGATGGTTTCCGAGGCCGGCGCCTCGGTCTACTCGGCCTCCGCTTACGCCTCCCGCGAACTGCCGGAGATGGACGTGTCGCTGCGCGGCGCGGTCTCGATCGCACGCCGCCTGCAGGACCCGCTGGCCGAACTGGTCAAGATCGACCCGAAGTCCATCGGCGTCGGGCAGTACCAGCACGACCTGACCCAGAACAAGCTGTCCAAGTCGCTCGATGCCGTCGTCGAGACCTGCGTGAACGCGGTCGGCGTAGACGTCAATACGGCCTCGGTGCCGCTGCTTACCCGGGTCTCCGGCATCAGCGAAGGCCTGGCCGGAGCGATCGTCGCCCACCGGGACGAACGCGGTCCATTCGCCACTCGCCAGGCTCTCAAGGAGGTGCCAAGGCTAGGCCCGAAGGCGTTCGAGCAATGCGCGGGCTTCCTGCGGATCACCGGCGGCGACGACCCGCTGGACACCTCGGCCGTTCACCCGGAGGCCTATCCAGTGGTTCGCCGGATCCTCGAAGCAGTGAATACCCGGGGGACGACCCCCGGAGCCCCCGCGGGTAGCACTCCGGTGAGCGAGTTGATCGGCAACACCGCGATGCTGCGCTCGCTGAAGCCGGCCGACTTCACCGACGAGCGCTTCGGCCTGCCCACGGTCACCGACATCCTGGGTGAACTAGAAAAGCCCGGCCGCGACCCGCGCCCCGCGTTCACCACGGCGGTCTTCGCCGAAGGCGTCGAGTCACTGGCCGACCTGAAGCCAGGGATGGTTCTGGAAGGCGTGGTCACCAACGTGGCCGCGTTCGGCGCGTTCGTCGATATCGGCGTCCACCAGGACGGGCTGGTCCACGTCTCCGCGATGTCCAAGGGCTTCGTCAGCGACCCGCGCGAGGTCGCCAAGTCCGGCGACATCGTCAAGGTCAAGGTCCTCGGCGTCGACATCCCGCGCAAGCGCATCTCCCTCACCATGCGCCTCGACGAGCCTGGTGCCGGGTCCGGCGGCAAATCAGGTGACTCCCGCCCCCGCGGAGAACGCCAGCCCGCCGACTCCGACCGCCGCCAGCGCAATGACCGCGGCGGCCAGCGTGGTAATGGCGGCAATAAAGGCTCTGGAGGCAGACCAAGCGGCGGCCGTCCAGGTGGCAACCGGCAGCCTGAACCCGAGGGAGCAATGGCCGCAGCCCTGCGCCGCGCCGGCCTAGCCGGGCCCGCAGCCCCCGGCAATCAAGGCAAGCGCGACCGCAAGAAGTAGCCCGGGTTATGCCACCTACTGCCTTAGCATGCGTTGATTGATGTCTGGCATGCGATACTCAGGAGCGTCTTCTGGAGGAGACCAGCGGAGTAGGCAACTATGACGGATTGGCCCGCAATTGTCGGCCTCGGGGCATGCGATGCTTCGTAGTGTTTTTACCGGCCAACGGCACGCGCCGCCGGACGGACTCCGGCCAGGCAGCGACGGTCGGTCGGCGGCCGACGTGAAACCCCAGGCCCCGACATGATCACCAGCAAGCTGAACGGCATTGCATGATCGTGATGAGTTTTCGCTTGACGGCGATTTAGCAGTGACATATGCCGAAATCTCACCGCGCGGCGAAAAGTCGCCACCAGAAATCGGACAAAAGCTACTAGATTTCATGATCGTGGCGAGTTTTCGATGGCCGGCCGGGTAATTCGCCGTGATCACCGACCCGGCGGACGGGCGCCGCGGTCGTGTTCGTGGAGAGTTCCCGCGTGCGCTGGTCACGGCCATGATCAGAGATAGCTTGAGGGCATTGCGCCTAGAGGCGCAGGCCTGGGGCGGATTGCTCGGCTAGGGCGATGATCAGGGCGGCTACTGCTACTACGGTCACGCTGATGGCGACAGTGAGGACGCGGCGGGGGGCTAGGCCAGCGCGTCCTGGGGTCCGGCGGGAGCGGCCGATTAGCCAGATGACGGCGCTGAAGAGCAGCAGCGGGGCGCCGACCACCGGTCTGGTCTTCAGGATCGCGCCGCCGATCGCGGCGAAGGCGATCGCGCTTCTGGTCCAGGCCAGGCTGGTGCGCTCCTGGGCCAGTCCGGGATCGGGTGGCCGGGCATCCTTGGGCGGCCGGGCATCCTTGGGCGGGCGGCCGCTCACTTGAACACCTTGGAGTACAGGTCCACGGCGGCCGCGATCAGGGCGATCAGGCAGACGGTGACGGCCAGGATTTTCGGCAGCTGGCTCTGCGGCAGGGGCTCGGCCAGCCTGATGGCTCGCTGGTTGCGGCGCCACTCCAGGTAGCTGAGGCCAGGCAGGGCCGCGCCGAGCAGGATCAGCGGCGTCGCGATCACCGAGCGGCCCCACGGCACGCCGGGGAACGGCGGCAGGAGCTGGGCCACTGCCAGGCCGGCCGCGATCAGGGCCAGGGCGGTGCGGCTCCAGGCGAGGAACGTCCGCTCGTTCGCCAGGGTGAACCGCACATCGGGCTCGGTGCCTACTGGCGTTGACCCGTCTTTGCCCGCGTCAGAGGTAGCCGTGGCTGGCTCCTAGTTAAGGGTTCTACCTGCAAGGGCGATGATAGCGAGCCTGCCTGCGGCTGCCTGACAACCAGTTGCCAACGATGGGCGTCAACTACGCGAAATCACGAACGACGGAGGTGGATTCGGTGCCGATATCGAGGATCGTGAAGGTGGCCGCTGCGGTCCCGGTCCTGTTTGCCGCCGCGGCCGGGTTCTCGGCGCTGCCGGCGCTTCGCGGCTCGTTCCCGATGCCACCGTCGGCGGCCTGCGCGGCCTGGAATGGCGCCCAGCCGTCTGAGCCGCAGGCCTCATTGACCGGGGTCGCGATGCTGTCTTCCTGCCAGGTCCTGGCCGTCGGAGACGTGCTCGGCCCGAACAACTTCACCGCGCTGGCCATGCGGTTCGGCGGGACTTCCTGGTGGCAGCAGGCCTCCGCGGCGCCGGGCGCGTCGAGCAGCCTGCACGCGCTCGCTGTTACCTCCGGCACCAACGGCTGGGCGGCCGGGACCTACGCCAACGCCAACGGGACGCATGCCCTGATCGAGTACTGGAATGGCACCGTCTGGGCCCGCCAGGCCGTTCCGGAGCCGGGCAGGGGCAAATGGAGTACCGCCCTGTTCGGGGTAGCGGCGAGTTCGGAATCCGGCGCCTGGGCCGTCGGCAACTACCGGACGCGCGCCGGTCATCTCCGGACGCTGATCGTTGCGTGGAACGGTACGGCGTGGCGGCAAGTGGCTAGCCCGAACCCGGGCGGCGCGGGTCGCGATGACCGACTAACCAGCGTCACGGTCATCTCGGCCAGGGACGCCTGGGCGGTTGGCTACTACCAGGACGCCAGGTCGCACCGGCGGGTACTGGTGCTGCACTGGGACGGCTCATCCTGGCGGCAGGAACGCACTCCCTCTTTCAGTCGGTCCGCCGACGCCATGCTTTTCGGAGTCACCGCGATGTCAGCCAGTGATGCCTGGGCGGTCGGATACCTGATCCACCCGGGTTCGAGGACGCTGGTGCTGCACTGGGACGGCCGCAACTGGGCGCGGCAGGTGACGCCTGACCCCGACCCGTCCGGCGATGTCCTGTCGGGCGTGGCCGGGGCATCGCCCAGCAACGTCTGGGCGGTCGGGCAATCGAAAGAGAGCTCGGGCCACGAATCCGGCCTGATCCTGCATTGGAACGGAGTCATCTGGACCCAGCTGCCAAGCCCGGGCCCGGATTCAGGCGACTCGGCGCGGCTGATCGCGGTCACCACATCAGGGCCGGACGACGCGTGGGCCGTCGGTGCCTACCGTACGCCCAACGGCTACGCGCAGGGGCTATTCCTGCACTGGAACGGCCGTACCTGGCAGGCACGACAGGAACGGTAACTCAGTTCCGCGGGCGCCGGGTGGCAAGGGCAGCCGGCCTGATCCTGCACTGGAACGGCCAGCATGGGTCCAGCACCCAGTTCCCGAGCCCACCGCTGGCACCGATCAGACGCTGCTGTTCCACGTCGCGACAGCGGCGACCGGGAACGCGTGGGCGGTAGGCCAATACGCCGATAACGGTGCGCACGGGCTGGCCGTGCACTGGGACGGTCGCAGCTGGCAGAGCTGAGATTTTCACCGGCACGGCACCGCATCCGCCTCTGGCCGACAGACCCTACGGCAGGTAGTTTTGCGGCAATAAAGAGCATTTCTTTCGGAGGTGCGCATGGCCGAGCTGGTCGCAGATCTGGAGCTGCCGGAATTCGATACTGCCGAGCTGAGCGGGGACGGGTACCACGATCGGCTCGCGACGGTCAGGGAGCACGGCTGGCTGGCCAAGTCGCCGATCTCGTACGTCGTGCTGGACCGGGAGTCAGGGGAATTCTTCCTGCGGGCCCGGGGGACCAGGTTCCCCGGCAAGGAGATCGCGGAGCTGTTCGGGATCACCGGCGGGCGGCTGGCCGAGCAGATCGAGGCCAACATCTTGAATCTCACCGGCGACCGGCATCGCCGGATCCGGAGCCTGGTGTCGCCGGCGTTCACTCCCCGGGCAGCGGCGCAGTGGCGGCCAGCGATGCGGGAGATCGCCGCTTCGCTGTGGGACGAGCTGAACGGCGGAAGCGAGTGCGAGTTCGTGTCGGCGTTCGCTGGGCCGTTCCCGGCTCGGACGATCGCCGAGGTCATCGGCGCGCCCCAGGCCGATGCGGCCGAGCTGCAGGAGTGGTCGGGCTGGGTGCAACGGCAGTTCGACATCAAGGCGCTCGCCGAGGAGCCGGAGCGGATCGAGCGGGCCGTCAACGAGCTGTACGACTACGTCGCCAGCCTGCTGGACCGGCGTCGACGGGAGCCGTCCGACGATCTGATCAGCACACTGCTGCGGGCCGAGGAAGAAGGTGACCGGCTCTCGGCCGGCGAGTGCGTCAACCTCGTGCTCAATGTCCTGGCCGGCGGCGTCGACACCACGGTCGCGCAACTGGCGCACGGGATGCGGCTGTTCGCCGCCCATCCCGATCAGTGGGAGCTGCTGCGCAAGCAGCCAGACTTGGTGCCGGCCGCCGTGGATGAGGTGCTCAGGTACGAGCCGATCACCCCGTTCACCGCCCGGATCTGCACCGAGGACATCGAGCATCGCGGAGTGATCTTCCCGGCCGGGACGATCATCGCGATCTGCGCCGAGCAGGCCAACCGGGAACTGGTCGACGGAGGGGGTGCGGACTTCGACATCGCCGTCGGCCGGACGGGGGAGCGGGTGCTTACCTTCGGCGCCGGGCCGCACTTCTGCCTGGGACAGAACCTGGCCAGGGCCGAGCTTGAGGAAGCCTTCACGTTCCTCGCGCCCCGCATGCCCGGCCTGCACGCCAGCGGGCCGGTGCAGCTAGGCGGCGTCGAAGGTATCTTCGGCATCGACTCGCTGCCGCTGGCCTGGTCGACCGCCTAAGTTCCAGGTCGGGTCAGGTTGTGGCGGCCAGCGCCCACGAAGTTCCATCGGGAGAGTCTCGCAGTTCGACGCCGACGGCACCGAGCGCGTCCCTGATCGTGTCGGCGGCGGCGTAGTTGCCGTCTTTGCGCAGCGCGGCCCGCAGGCTGATCAGGGGCTCGACGGCCGGGCGGAGCTGGTCGGCCGGATCGGACAGGCCGCTCTCGGCGGACTTGCCGAGCCGCACGACGAGCCCGCGAAGGACCGCGCGGGCGCGGTCGGAGTTGTCGTTCTCGTCGGTGTCGGAGGCCCAGGCCTCGATCGCGGCTTCCAGGTCCAGGATCGCCGACACCATCGCGTCGCTGTTCTTGTCGCGGACGGCCGCGTCGAACTGGCCTTCGGCGGCGACGGTCAGTTCCGGCAGCTCGCCGAGGGCGGCGGCGCCGCCCTC
>Ga0134128_10004085_pt1 | contig 17911 bp, 11 predicted proteins | sample KB31754_FD_96462 | JGI IMG/M metagenome (GOLD analysis project Ga0134128, IMG submission 96462) | Terrestrial soil microbial communities with excess Nitrogen fertilizer from Kellogg Biological Station, Michigan, USA - KB3-175-4 | ecosystem: Environmental > Terrestrial > Soil > Unclassified ... | reverse complement strand
CTTCGGCGCGACGGGGCCCCGGCTCGTCAATCCGGGTTTCCTTCCGCAGGGAGTGCGTCTGGAGCGAACCGCGGATGAAGCGCTGATCCGCGCCATTTGCGATCAGATCGCTGCGCTGCGCGCAGGCCTCGGCCCGGATGCCGGGCTCATGCTCGATGTGAATTTCGCTTTCCGTCCGGCTGCGCTGCGGCGGATCGCGCGAGGGCTCGAGCCGAGCGGGCTCGCCTGGCTCGAGGCGGATCTGCACGAGCCCGAAGCGCTCGCCGGCGTGCGCCGCGCAACCGTCGTGCCGATCGCCTCGCTCGAAACGCTCCATGGCAGGCGCGCCTACCGGCCTTATCTTCAGGCGCGCGCGATCGATGTGGCCGTGGTCGATGTGCCGTGGAACGGCTTTGAGGAGGCCGTACGCATCGCATCGCTCGCCGAGGCCTTCGAGGTGAACGTCGCGCCTCACAACTACTACGGTCCGCTCGCGGATCTGATGAGTGCGCAGTTCTGCGCCGTGGCCGGCAATGCCGCGATCATGGAGATCGAAGGCGACGATGTGCCCTGGAAATACGATCTGCTGAGCGAGCGGCCGCGGCTCGAGGCGGGTCGGTTCCGCATTCCGACCGGACCCGGCTGGGGCGCAGAGCCGCGCGAGGAGGCGCTTGCAGCGCATCCCTGGACGTCATCACAAGATCGATAGTGCGCCGAGGAGTCCCCGGGCGCCGCAACCGGCGGAGTCGCACCGCCGGCGCGGCGCAGCGGGCGTGTCCTCTCAGCCGGGGTGCTTGCGCCAGTACCGATCGACCTTCTTTCGCCAGCTCGCGGAGGACCCGCGAGAGAGCTCGCTTTGGCTGATCTTCGGCGCCTGCTCGAATGCCGTTCGGTCGAGGACGATCTTTCCTGCCGCCATCATCGAGCTCGCAACGTCGTACGGAACGGGCGTGGTGCGTCCGTCGGAGCCGTTCACGACCACGTAGCGATGTGCCGACTTCGCCGGGACGACATCGGCGACGGTGCCGAGAGTCTGGCCGGAGCGGTCGTCGACCATCATGCCGGAGGAGACGCGGCCCGCGCGCCCTGCCTCGGCAAGCCGCGTCGAGTCGCGCTGATGCGGGCTCGAGGCGCCGGTCGGATTCGCATTCTCATTGGTCGCCGCCTCGGGCGTGCCCCGACCGGTGACGTTGCGTTGATGTGGGCTCGATGCCGCCGCCGGTCCCGAGGACTGTGGCGCCGGCTGAGCTGCGCCCGGGTTCTGCGCGGGCGGGCTCTGTGTTTGAGCGAGGGCTGTGCAGGTGAGGCCCCAAGTCGCAAGCAGGATGCAGGTATCGCGTACGCGCATGACGAATCCTCCGCGTGGTAGATACGTCGAGCCGCAATTCGCGTACCGGGGGTTCGCAGCCGTGGCGGATGCGCCGAGCTGTGGCGGACGGTGGCGGATACGGTGGCGCTTGCGGCGGTCTCACAGGCTCGGCGGGGGCGTCTGCCCGCTCGGCGGATAGGCCGGCAGCGGCCGCGGCGGCGGCGGTAGCCCTCCGGGAGCTTTTGCGAGCTGCTTCATCAAATAATCGACCGCCGCCTCGAGCTGCGCGTCATGCCCAGCCGCGAGCTGACCCGGGTCCGTGTCGACTTCGATGTCCGGATCGACGCCGTGGTTCTCGATGACCCACTGCGAGTCGACTCCGTAAACGCTCTGCTCCGGCACCGTGACGTAGCCGCCATCGAGGAGCGACCAATTGCCGCGAATACCCCGCACGCCGCCCCAGGTGCGAGTGCCGATGAGCGGCCCGATACCGTATCTGCGGAAAAAATAGGGGAACAGATCGCCGTCCGAGGCGGAGAGGTGATTGATCAGACACACCTTCGGCCCCGGATTGATCTGCTGCGGGATCGTCATGCGGGCACGCTCGCGGTCGGTCGTCATGCCGATGAGCATGCGGCGCAGCCGGGCGAGCACGATCTGATCGATGAATCCGCCGCCGTTCCAGCGATCGTCGATGATGAGCGCGCTGCGGTCGAGCTGCGGATAGAACTGGCGCACGAACTGCTCCATGCCGAGCGCCTCCATGTCGGACATGTAGATGTAGCCGATCCGGCCTGCGGAGAGGCGATCCACGGTGTCGCGGTTGTGGTCGATCCAATCCTTCTCGCGCACGGACTGCTCGCTCGCAAGCGGCTGAACGGTGATCTCGCGCCGCTTGCCGCTCGGGCTCGCCGCGATGGTGAGCGTCACCGGCTGATTCTCCAGGCCGACGAAAAGGCTGAAGGGATTGGTCGGTGAAGCCAGCTCGCGGCCGTTCACGGCGAGCAGGTACTCGCCCTGGCGCACATCGACTCCCGGCTCGGTGAGCGGGCTCCGGTATTGCGCCCTCGTATTGTCGCCCGGGTAGACCTTCGCGAATCGGTAGCGCCCCGATGCGCGATCGAGCGCGAAGTCCACGCCGAGAAGCGCCGTCGGCACGCGCGGGACGAGGTCCCCATCGTCGCCGCCGCCGACGTACGTGTGCGAGTTGCCGAGCTCCGACTGCACCTCGCCGATGAGGTAGTTGAGATCCTCCCGCGAGCCGACGAGCGGCAACAGCTTCGAGTAGGCGGTGCGCACCGCCTGCCAATCGACGCCGTTCATCGGCGGCAGGACGAACAAGTCACGCTCGAGACGCCAAGCGTTCGCGAACATCTCCGCCCATTCCTCGGTCGGCCGGATCTCCGTGCGCATGTGCGCGAGATCGAGCGGCGAGGGTTTGCCGGGCGAAGCTTTTGCATCGACGATCTCGTAGCTGCCCCCGGTCTTCTTGTAGAGCACCTTCTCCCCATCCGCCGCGAGGCTGTAGTTGTCCAGGTCCTCGACGACGAGTCCGTCGCTGCGGGCCGCGAGATCGTAGACGCGCAGCGCCGCTTTCAAACGCGGCAGCGGACCCTCGAGCATCTGAGGCGCTCCGATCTGATAGAAGATCTTCTCCCCGCGTGCATCGAGTGCCACGATGTCCGCAGGCGGAATGGGCACCGGCACTGCCCGGCCCATGAGCCCGTCGAAATCGATCTGTACCGGCGCGGAGGCGCCCGGCTTCCAGGGTCCGCTTTTCGATTCCTTCTTTGCCTCGACCGCTCCCTCGTCCGAGCGGGGCGCGAAGGGGGAGGGCTCGCTCTTGCGGAGCGTCGCGACATATATCCCCGTCATCTCGAGCGTTGCCACGTCGAATTCCGATTCGCTCAACGTGGGATTCGCATGCCGCGAGGAGACGAAGTACAGATACCTGCCGTCCGGAGAGAACACCGGCCCAAAATCGTTGGCGAGCGGCTCCGATACGCGTTGCGCTCGGTTCGATTCGAGGCTGTAGATGTAGATGCCGCGCTGCTGATTCGCGCCGGTCGTGCTGTAGGCGAGCCAGCGTCCGTCCGGCGAGAAGCTCTGGTCGTGTATTTCGTTGTATGGATCCTGCGCGACCTGCGTCGTGCGGCCGCTCGCGATATCGAGCAGCCACAGGCGATGGGCGCCATCGGCGAATGCCAGATGCTTGCCGTCGGGTGACCAGACCGGCGTGTAGAAAAAGCCCGTTCGGAAGCGCGTCAGGATGCGCTCCGGGCCGCCTTCGGCCGGGCGTGTCGCGATCTCCTGCTCGCCCGCCGAATCGGTCGTGTAAGCGACCGTCTTGCCATCCGGCGACCAGCTCGGGTGATCCTCGTCTGCGCTGCCCGTTTGCGTGAGGTCGCGCGTTGCGCCGTGCTCGGCGGGCACGGTGAACAGGTCGCCGCGCGCGGAGAAGAGCGCGCGCTTACCGTTCGGCGACAGTGCGTAGTCGGTCTGCTGAGCGGTATCTTTCGTGCGGATGAGCTTCGAGGCATCGACGTACCTCGGTCCGGTGCGCACGCCGTCGTCGGGCACGCTCACCTCGAGCCGGTGCAGCTGCTCGGAGGGCAGATCGAGTACCCAGAGCGCACCGCCCTGTTGGAAGACGATCCCCGCAGCGCCGGCGTTCGGCAGCCCCTCGCCCGGGCTCAGGCTCGGGAAGTCGATGTCGTAATCGACGAAATGCGTGATCTCGCGGAACTGCTTCGAGTCGAGGTCGTAGGCCCAGATGTTCTCGCGCCGCCGCGCATCCCGATCCGAAAGGAAATAGATCCGGCGTCCATACCACATCGGCGCGGTGTCGGTTCCGCGCCAGCTCGTGATCCGTGTCAGCTTCTTCGCGGCGACATCGTAGGTGTACACGTCCTGCGCCATCCCGCCGACGTATCGCTTCCAGGTGCGGAAGTTACGGAAGATGCGGTTGTATGCGAGCGAGCGCCCGTCGGGGCTGAACGTCATGAGCCCGCCGCTGTCGAGCGGCAGTGGCGTGGGAAGCCCGCCTTGCACGGGAACCTCGTAGAGGCGCGGCGTCCAGTTCATCGACATCCGCCGGGAGAGGAACACCACGTCATTCGAGTCGCGGGTCCAGGTGACGACCATGTTGTTCGGTCCCCAGCGCGTGGGCGCCTGCGGGACAACATCCGAGTGGAACGTCAATCTGCGGGCCGCACCGCCGCCCGCGGGGATCACGTAGACGTCCTGATTGCCCTGGTATTTCGCCGTGAAAGCGATCCAGCGCCCATCCGGCGAGAAGCGCGGCATCAAATCGTAGCCGGACTCGGACGTGAGCCGCCGCGCAATACCCCCGGCGCGCGGCACGGACCAGAGATTGCCGTACGCCTCGAAGACGATCGTCCGATCGTAGAGTGTCGGGAATCGCATCAGCGTGCGACCGGCCACGCGCGCGGCGGCGCTCGAGGGGGCAGCTGCCGCGGCAGCTTTGTTTGAAAGAGCAAAGGGCGCGAGGAGCCCGATCAAAGCCGGGAGCGCGCCATGCCAGAGTCTCGAGCCACCCATTGCCTCTCCTTTTCCCTCGAAGAGCACTCGCTCGCTCGCGTCACCACTGCGATGCATCGATGCTCGCGGTGCCGAGCACGCGAGCTTCCTCGCCGGGGCGGAGGGTCAGGGGCCGGCTCACCCAGCGGATGCGATGCTCTCCGGCAGCCTCGAAGCGCTCGTCGGGGTAGTTTCCGCGACTCACGACCGCGACGATCGGACTCGAGCAGACGTACACGAGACCACGCGCGGGCGCTGCGAGCTGCTCGATGCCGATCCGGAAGACGAGACGCATCTCATCTCCCGAACGATGCTCGAGATCGCCGTCGCCCTCCGCGTGCGCCGAGGCGATTGCCGGGTCGTTGCCCTCCACCTGAGCGAGAGCGGCGCAGAGCGCATCGGCATCGACCGAAGAGCGGATCCGCTGCGCGTAGGCGCCGTGGTCCGCATCGGGCACGAACGCGGCTGCAACCGATGGAACGCCCCAGTGCTTGAGCGCCGGCGATGTGACGGACACATCGAGCGTTCCGGCGATCGTTGCACCGCCGGAGCGAGCGAGCGCAGACGAAGCCGCAAGCGATATCGCCGCCGAGAGCAACAGAGACGCGGCTGCAGCCAGCGAGCTCGCCATCGATCACCGTGCCGCGTGAGCGTCAGTGCCCGCGCCGCGGCGAGCGCGGCCAACGGAGCCGGCGAGAATCGCGAACGTCGGCTCCGAGCACGGAGCTCAGGTATGTCAACGCGAGGCGGTGCTCAGGTTTGGATGCGGCCGCCACGCAATCGCGGGGCACGGCGATTTCCAGATGTCGGATGTAGGCGTCGTTCGCCGTGAACAGAATGCATTGCTGAGTGGAGAGGCCCGCGAGCACGACACGCCGGACCTCCGCCTGCTCCAGCAGCGCGCCGAGCGGAGTTGCATAGAAACCCGAATGCCGGGGCTTCAGAATCACCGTGTCATTCTCTGCCGGAGCCAGCGCGTGCGCAACGTCGGCGCCCCGGGCACCGGGCGCTGTGCACTTCGCGAGGAGGCTGCGGAAATCCGAGCGCCACGGGCCGATATTGTCGTTGACGTAAATGACGGCGGCGCCCGCGGCGCGCGCCCGCGCTCGAAGACGCAGGATATTGGGCACGATCCGGCGCGCCGCTCCGAGCACCGCGCGCCCATCGGGGAATCCGAAATCGCTGAACATGTCGAGCACGAGGAGCGCCGCATCGGTTTTCGGCAGACCGAAGTCGCGCGCCTCACTGCGCGGCATGCCGGCCTCGATGCGCTCGGCGGGCGGCTTGCCGCCGCCACACGAGCGTGCGGTTGTTCGCCGGCATAGCGCAATCCTCCACGAGCGCAAGCCCGATCGAGCGAGCGAGCGCATCGACGGCCTCGAAGTCGCGGATGGCGCTCGCAGATGCGCGCTGCCTGAGCCACGCATCGAAAGCCTCGTTGCTTGCGCTCGTGAAGCGGCCTTCGTAATTGAAGGGTCCATAGACGGCGAGCACTCCGTCCTCCGTCAGCAGGCGCGGAAGCGCGGCGAAGAAGGCGCGAACCTCCTCCCAGCCCATGATGTGCAGCGTGTTCGCGGTGAAGACGGCATCGAACGGCTCCTGCGGCCACGGTCCGCGCCGTACATCGAGCGCGAGCGGCGGGGGCAGGTTGGGCCTTGCCGACTCTGCGAGCCATAGCCTGATGCCGGGCAGATTCGCCTCGAGGTCGGAAGTCTGCCATTCGAGCCGCGGCAGGGCCGCGGCGAAATACGCCGCATGCTGGCCTGTCCCGCTGCCGATCTCGAGCACGCGGCGGCGATCGGCGAAGTGGCGCCGCAACACCTCGAGAATCGGGTCCCGGTTGCGGTCGCAGGCCTCGGCGTACGGCTTCACGTCTTGCATCCTGACCGCGATCATACCCGGCCGTCGCGGTGAGGGCGGCGGATCGCTATCATCGGGCGCGGAGCCGGGGGTGAGGCCGCGAACGGAGAGATGAATGAAGCTGCGATCGATCTTTCGACGGGTCCCGAGCGCGCTCGCTCTCGCCGCCGCGGCGGCTGCCGCAACCTGCGCGACCGGTATTGCAAACGCCGCGGACACCGCGGCGGTCCACGCTCGCCCGGCGGCCCACGCGCGCCCGGCGGCCGGCACGCGGCCTGCCGACGGTGCCCGACCCGCAGCGGTCACGGCCGCACGCCTCACGTACGCAAACTCCGAGCCCGGCGAATGGATGGCGGTCGGGCGCACGCATGACGAGGAGCGCTTCAGCCCACTCACGCAAATCAACGCCGACAACGTCGCGAAGCTCGGGCTCGCCTGGTATGCCGACTTCGACACGAATCGCGGGCAGGAGGCAACACCGCTCGCCATCGACGGCGTCCTCTACGTCTCTACTGCGTGGAGCAAAGTGAGAGCCTACGATGCGCGCACGGGGCGCCTCATCTGGGCCTACGATCCCAAGGTGCGCGGCGAGTTCGCGGGCCGCGGCTGCTGCGATGTCGTCAATCGGGGCCTTGCCGCTTGGAACGGCAAGATCTATGTCGGGGCGTACGATGGACGCCTCATCGCACTCGACGCAAAGACCGGCCGCGTCGTCTGGAGCGTCCTCACGCTCGATCACGACAAGCCCGTGACGAGCACCGGTGCGCCGCGCATCGTCAAGGGGCGCGTCATCATCGGCAATGCGGGCGGCGAGTTCGGCGTGCGCGGATATGTCTCGGCCTACGACGCCGAAACGGGCAAGCTCGACTGGCGCTTCTACACGGTGCCCGGCAATCCTGCGAACGGATTCGAGCAGCCGATCCTCAAGACGGCCGCGAAGAGTTGGCACGGCAACTGGTGGCGCTACGGCGGCGGCGGCACCGTCTGGGATGCCATCGCCTACGATTCGGGCTCCAATCTCCTCTACATCGGCACGGGGAACGGCGCGCCCTGGAACCGACGCTTTCGCGGCGCGGGCGGCGGCGACAATCTATTCATCGCCTCGATCATCGCGCTCAATGCCGACACGGGCGCTTATGTCTGGCATTACCAGGAAGTGCCGGGCGATGAATGGGACTTCGATGCGACCTCGCCCTTCATGCTCGCCGATCTCAATATCGATGGCCACATGCGCCGCGTGCTCATGCAGGCCTCCAAGGACGGCTTCTTCTATGTCCTCGATGCCCACACGGGCGCCGTGATCTCTGCGAAGAATTTCGTCACGGTCAACTGGGCGAAGGGGGTCGATCCCGAGACCGGCCGCCCGCTCGTCAATCCGCAGGTTCGCTACGACCTGACCGGCAAAACGGCGTTCGTTGAACCGGGCGGGCAGGGCGCGCATGCCTGGCACCCGCCCTCGTTCGATCCGCTCACCGGCCTCGCCTACTTCTCCGCCATCGAGACGAGCTTCACCGCCACGAGCGCGAAGACTTTCTCGGCGAAAGTGATGGATGCGAAGACCGGCCTCGCATTCGCGGCGCCGCCGCGCGATCGCTCGGTTCCTCCGCCGCGCCGTGCCGCAATGCGCCTCATCGCCTGGGATCCCGTACACGAGCGCGAGGTCTGGCATACCCCGGTGCTCGGCACGATCGGGGCCGGAACGCTCTCGACGGCCGGGAACCTCGTATTCCAGGGCACATCCACGACGAACCGCTTCGTCGCCTACCGCGCGACGGACGGCCAGGAGCTCTGGTCGATGGATGCCGAGACCGGCGTGGTCGCCGCCCCGGATTCTTTCACCGTGGACGGTGAGCAGTACATCGCCGAGGAGGTCGGCTACGGTCTCGCACCGTATGGCGTGAGCAACGGTTCGCGGCTGCTCGTCTTCAAACTCGGAGGGACCGCGAAGCTTCCTCCTGCTCCGCCGCGTCCGCCGCCGCCGGTGCTCGACCCGCCGCCTTCGACCGCCTCGCCGCAGGTCATCGCGAAAGGGCAAAGCCAGTTCCAGAGCCACTGCGCCATGTGCCACGACGCCTCGTACGGCAATCGCGGCGTATTTCCCGATCTGCGCTATTCGGCGATGCTGAGGAGCCCAGATGCGTTCCGCGCAGTCGTGCTCGGCGGCGCGCTCGAGGCCTCTGGCATGGCCTCCTTCAAGAGCCTGCTGACGGGAGGCGATGTCCGAGCCGTGCGCGCCTATTTGATAGAGCGCGCGAATGACCTGAAGGCTCATCCCCCGAGGCCGATTGGCTGATGGCTGTCGCCGCCGAGGGCGCGATCGACCTCTCCCGCCTGCTCGATGAGCGGGCGATCTCGCCTCTGCAGGCGCTCGTTGCCGTCCTGAGCGGGCTCATCATGCTCGTCGACGGCTACGACATCCAGGTGATGGCGCTCGCCGTGCCTGCAGTCGCCAAGGAATGGTCCATCGCACCGTCGCATTTCGGCCTCGCGCTTTCGGCGGCGCTCCTCGGCCTCTCCGTCGGTGCCGCGTTCATTGCGCCGCTCGGCGATCGCATGGGTCGGCGCACGCTGCTCATCGGCGCGATGGCGGTCGTCGGCGCAACGACCATCGCGACCTCGACCGCGGCGAGTCCCTTGCAGTTCGTGATCTGGCGCTTCGTGACCGGCGTTGCCCTCGGTGTCAGCATTCCGAACTGCAACGCCTGGACCGCGGAGTACGTGCCGGTGCGCAGCCGCGCGACGATTCTCGTCGTGATGAACGCTGCGATCGGCGCGGGCGCATTCTGTGCGGGGTTCGTCGCCCCGGTGATCTTTGCGCAGTGGGGCTGGCGGGCGGCGTTCGTGATCGGCGGCGCATCGCCTCTGCTCATCGGGCTCGCGATTCTCGCCATCGCGCCCGAGTCATTGAAGTTTCTCGCGCTGCGCCGGCCACACGATCCTCGCATTCCGCGGATCCTCGCGCGCATCGCGCCCGACATCGACCCTTCGATGGCACTCGGCGATTCCGCCCAGGCGGGAAACGCTGCGCCCGCACTCGCGCCGCAGAGTACGCGTTGGTCCGTGCTCGAGCTGCTGGGCCCGCTCTATCGGCGGCGCACGCTCGTTCTGTGGGTCGTCGTCGGTCTCAACCTCTTCACGATGTACGTTCTCATCAGCTGGCTGCCGACGCTTCTGCAAGCAGACGGCTGGCGGCTCGACGATGCCCTGCGCGGGGCCGTGCTGATCCAGGCCGGCGGCGTGGTCGGGGGCATCCTCCTGTCGCTCTTTTTGAATCGCGGCCACACGCTTCCCGCGTTGCTCACCGCATTCGCAGTCACCGCCGCCTGTCTCGCACTGTTCCGTTTCACCTCCTCCTGGGTGAGCTGGGCGTTCATCGCGCTCATGGGAGCCGGTACGAGCGGCTCGCAGCTCTCGCTCAATGCGCTCTCGACCGCCTACTATCCGCCGGCGATCAAGGCGAGCGGTATGAGCTGGGCGGGGGTGATCGGCAACATCGCCGCTTTTCTCGCCCCCGTCACCGCGGCGTGGGCGATGAACGTCGGCCTCTCCCCGGTGAATATCCTCGCGCTGCTCGCGATCCCAGCCGTTGCGTGCGCGATCGTCGCGACCTTCATGCGCACCGAGTGGCAGTGGAACTGAGCGCGCTCGCTCACTGGTCGCTCGTTCTCGCTCACCCGCGCTAGCGCTCACTCACCCCCCGCGCAACTCGGACGATCGGCCGAGGTTAGCGCAAACCCTCCGTCCGAGAGTATCCTTCTGCGCCGGATCAGCGCTAGGGGAAGCCCATGACGGATGACAAAAACGAGCTCAGCATCCATCGACGCGAATTCGTTGCGGCATCCGCAGCCGTCGGTATCGCCGCAGCGGCCGGAAGTCCCACCGCATTGAGCGCCCCGGAGCGTCAGGTCGTCGAGCGGGACGTAGACGTGAAGACGCCCGACGGCACCTGCGATGCAGCGCTCTTTCATCCCGCGGTCGGCAAGCATCCGGCCGTGCTCGTGTGGACCGACGTGTTCGGGCTGCGTCCGGCATTTCGCAATCTGGGCCGACGTCTCGCTGCCCAGGGCTACACGGTCCTCGTGCCGAACCCCTTCTATCGCACGGCGCGCGCCCCGGTCGTCACGGACGCCTCGACGTTCGATTTCTCGAACCCCGCCGATCGTGCGAAGACTCAAGCGTGGACGGGCCCGATCAATCAGCCAGGCGCTATCGAGAGGGATGCCCAGGCGCACATTGCTTTTCTCGATGCGCAGCGGCAGACGGAGACCTCGCGCAAGGTCGGCACGCAGGGCTATTGCATGGGCGGTCCGCTCGTCTTCAAGACCGCCGCGCAAGTCCCGAATCGCATCGGAGCGGCGGCCACCTTCCACGGCGGCGGCCTCGTGACCGACAAGCCCACGAGCCCGCACCTGCTCGCGCCGAAGATCAAAGCGCGCATGTACATCGCGATCGCCGCGAGCGACGACATGCGCCAGCCCGATGCGAAGGACAAGCTGCGCGAGGCGTTCGCCGGGCACGAGCCGCCGGCCGAGATCGAGGTCTATCCGGGCACGATCCACGGCTGGTGTGTGCCCGACATGCCGCATCAGAACGGCAAGCCGATCTACAACAAGGCCGATGCCGAGCGCGCCTGGGGCAAGCTGCTCGCGCTCTATCGCACGACACTCGCCTGAGCGGGCGCGTGCTCGCACGGTTCGTCCGACTCGCGCGGGCCGCTCCGGTCGCGGCCGCATTACGTCATGCACCGCCCGCGCGGGTCTGCGCGGCGTACACCCGTCTCACCGTATCGATCGTATCGGCCTGCTCCGCGGGCTTGTCGTCGCGGTAGCGCTTCACTCGCGCGAGTCGGAGCGCGAGGCCTCCGGCGTAGCGGCGGCTCGCCTGCAGATCGCTGAAGGCAATCTCCACCACGAGCTCGGGCCGAACGTAGACGGTCCAATGGTCGCGATGCGTCTCGCGCGCGAGGAGTTCGCGAGTCTGCCATTCGAGAAGCGCATCCGTGAGGCCTTTGAACGTCTTGCCGAGCATCACGTACGCGCCGGTCGCCGGATCGCGTGCGCCGAGATGCAGATTGGAAAGCTTGCCCGTGCGCCGGCCGTGACCCCACTCGGCCGCGAGCACGACCAGATCGAGCGTGTGCACGCGCTTCACCTTGAGCCAGCTCGCGCCGCGATTGCCGGCTTCGTAGGGAGCCGCGAGCGCTTTCGCCATCACGCCCTCGTGGCCGGCCGCGAGCGCGGCCGCGTAGAACGCGCGCGCTTCGGGCTCGGACGCTGTGACGAGTCGCGGAACGCGCATCTCGGCGGGGACAGCGGCGGCGAGCGCTTCGTGACGCTCCCGCGTCGAGCGGTCGGCGAGGCTCACGTCCTCGAGGCGCAGACAGTCGAAGAAGAAGCCGCGGACCGGCAGTCCTTCTCGCGCGGTTGCGATATCGAGCTTGCGGCCGAAACGCCGCATCGTGATTTGAAAAGGATGCGGGCGCCCTGCGGCATCGAGCGCGATCGCCTCGCCGTCGAGCACGAGCGCTCGTGCCGTAAACCCGCGAACACTCTCGACGATCTCCGGCAGCGCACGCGTCACTTCGTTCAGCGTGCGCGTGTAGAGTCGGACTTCATCGCCCGACTTGTGCGCCTGGATTCGAGCACCGTCGAGCTTCCACTCGAAGGCCGCCTCGCCGCCGAGCTCCTGCAGTGCCTCGCCGACATCCGTCGCCGTTTGCGCAAGCATCGGGGCGATGGGCGAGAACAGCTCGAGCTGAAAGCGCTCGAGAGCGGCGGCGCCGCCGGTCAGTGCGGCGCGTGCCACTTCCGCGAGGTTCGGCGCGTACATCGCTGCTCGGCGCACGTTTGCGACGGGCAGTTGCGCAGCGGCTGCCACGGCATCGATCATCACGCCCGCGAGCGCCCCCTGGCGCAGCTCGCCTGCGAGGAGACGCACGAGGAATTCCTGCTCGGCGGCGGTCGCGCGCACGAAGAGGTCGCGCAGAGCTTCGCTCCGCCGGGTGGCGGAGCCCGTACCTCGCAGCGCCGCGAGTGCTTCGAGGGCCTGATCGACTTCAGCTATGGTGAGCTGCGGTGTGAGCGCTTGCGGCGTCGAGGCGGCCGCCGAGACGGCCTCCCGGATCAGCGACTGGCCGACACCGATCCGCCCCTGCGGGAGCTCGCCCGAGAGGTAGCGCACCGCGATTTCGATCTCGCGCGGCGAGAGTGCCGCGAGACAGGCTGCGAGCTCGCGAACTTTGTTGAGGCGAGACGGATTTGCGGCGACCCGCTCCGAAGTCTCGACCAGACGGGCGAGCAGAGTCACGGTTTAGAAGCTCACTGCGACAGCGCGTCGTCGCACTGCCGAAGCTTCTCGGCGAGCGACCGCGTCTCGACGCCCGCCTCGAACCAAGCGGCGCTCAGTGCTCGATAGCGTGCGAGCGCCGTCGTGTACCAGGCTTTGGCCATGCGCCATTCCGCAAGGCGCGCAGCGCTGGCTGGGTGTCGAGCGGACGCGAGAGCCGCATATTGATCCCCGAGCAGCGCTTCCGCATGTGCGCGGATCAGCCGGAAGTTGGCATCGTTCGCTCCGCTCCCCGATCCGGCGTTCATGGCGGCGAGCGCCTGCTGCAGCAGCGCGAGAGCACCCCGCGGGTCCCCTCGAAGGCTCGCGAGGTAGGCGAGTCCCGAGAGCGACTGCCCTTGATCCCAGTGGTATTCGGCGATTCGGGGATCGGCGGCGGAGAGCGAGCGGAAGGACGCGAGTGCGATTTGGGCGTGCCTTTCCGCCTCATCGAGCCGTCCCATGCCGGCGAGCGCATCGGACAGGTCCTGCTCCGCGAAGGCCTCCAAGTGTGCGAGATCGGCGTTGTTCGGAGCAGCGCGCGCGAGCGTCCGCAAGAGAGGAAGCTCCTGCTCGTACGCCGTCAGGGCGGCGGAGTCCTCGTGCCGGTACTCGAGGAGCTCGCCGAGGCGGCTATAGCCGAGCGAAAGCGTGCGCACGGCGCGCACATCGTGCGGGTCGGCGGCATGGAGCGCGGCGAGCCGGGCGATCGACTCGCGCATCTGCGCGTCGGCACCGGCGAGATCGCCGCGGATTTTGAAGAGCTTGTAGCCGTGGTCGAGCAGGCTCGTCGCACGGAAGTACTGGAACGTGCGATTCGCCGGAGATTGCTCGAGGAGCTCGCGGCTTCTGGTCACCGTTTGCTCGGAGAACGACAAGGCGCCTGCCGAATCGCTCTGAGACCACATGAGGTCGCTCAGCTTCCCCGCTGCGACGATGAGATCGCGCTCAACGTCGAGGTCACGAGGCGCTTCCGCGAGGGCGGCCTGCAACAGCGCGAACGCCTGTTTGAAGCTCGTGAGCGCGCCCGCGTAGTCGCCTTCGTTCGCCTCGCGTGCGCGTCCCTGCAAGTCGCCGAGCCGCAGGTAGGCGGCCGCGAGGGTGCGCTGCGAGCGGGGATCCCTTTGTACAGTGCCCGATAGGCTGTCGAGGTAATGCAGGGCGGTGCCGATCACGAGCTTCCGGCTCCGCTCCGCGCCCGGCAGATCGCGGATCGAATCGTGAATGTCGAAGATCAGCGTCCTCGCGAGCCCGCGGACATCCTCGAGGCGCTGCTCGGCGAGCGCGCGCTGGCGCTCGGCGATCCGCGCTTCGCGGGTGGTCATGATGATGCCCCCGATGAGCGCGGCGGCCACGAGGCAGCCGGCGGTGACGGCCAAGGTGTGTCGTGCGACGAAGCTCGATGCGCGATAACGAAGCGTCGGCGGGTGCGCCGCGACCGGCCGGTGCGCGAAATGATGGCGGATATCCAGAGCGAGCTGCTCGACCGTCGCGTAGCGCCGTGCCGGCTCGCGCCTGAGCGCCATCATCGCGATGCTGTCGAGATCGCCCCGTAGACGGCGGCTGCGAAAGTCGCGGCGGGGCACGATCGTGCTCGGCTTGCTGAGCGCGGGAGTGAGCACGGCCCGCGCCACATCGCGAGTGATGCGGTCCGAACGGCGATAGGGTCTGACACCGGTCAGCAACTCATACAGAACGACCCCGAGCGAGTAGACGTCGCTTGCCGCCGTGACGGGATCGCCGCTCAGCTGTTCGGGGCTCGCGTACTCGGGTGTAAGGATCCGCAGCGCATTGACCGTGGTCTCAGCGCTGCCAGGGACGATGCCCGGCTCGAGGGCCTGCGCAATGCCGAAGTCGAGCAGCTTCACTGTGCCCTCGACTGTCACGAGAATGTTGCTCGGCTTCAAATCCCGGTGGATAACCATGTTCTGGTGCGCGTATTGCACCGCCGCGCACACTTCGAGGAACAGCTCGAGGCGTGCACGCACATCGAGCCGTCGCTCGGCGCAGTAGCGTGTGATCGGCACGCCTTCGATCAGCTCCATCACCAGGTATGGAACGCCCTCTTCGGTCGTGCCGCCGTCGAGCAGCCGCGCGATGTTCGGGTGCGCAAGATTCGCGAGGATCTGCCGCTCGGCGCGCAAGCGCTGCGCGACGAACTCTGCGTCTACGCCCGCGCGAACGAGCTTGATCGCTACCACTTGCCGGTATTCATCGTCGGCGCGTACGGCCCGGTAGACCCGGCCCATCCCGCCACCGCCGATTTCCGCAAGTATGCGATACGCGCCGATTCGCCGCCCCTCGAGCCGGTCGGGTGGAGGCGTCGGCTGGCCGGTGGCCGCCTCGGGGTACATCGAAAAGATGGACATGCGCTCGCCGGCTGTTTGTTATGCGGAAGCGATGCCGCCCGTGACTACTATATAAGGAATCAGGGTCTTATGATGACCGTCCGCTGCAACGGCCCGAAGGGGAAAACGCCCGATGCTCCGACACGACCTCATCGTCTCGTGCGCTCTTGCGCTCGTTGCCGCGTGGGCAACCCAAGCGGCGCCCGCCCGGCGCGCAGGGCCGACGTTCACTGCCGAGCAAGCCTCCGCAGGCAAGCAGGCTTACGCCGCCCAATGCGCGAGCTGCCACGGCCGCACCCTGAGCGGCGGGGAATTCGCGGGCCCTCTCAACGGGAATCGATTCAGCCAGGATTGGGGCGGCAAGACGGCCGAGGCACTCTTCACGTTCGTGCGGACGCGAATGCCTCCGACGAAGCCCAATTCGCTCACGCCGCAGTCGACAGCCGCCGTTCTGGCCTACCTGATCGAGGTGAACGGCGGCACTGCCGGGGCAGTGCCGCTGCCGATCGAGTCGAGCGCGCTCGCAGGGATGCATTTGCCGCGCAACCCCGTCGCGCCTTCGGCGCCGATGATGCCCCTGTCGCCGCTCTCGCCGCCGGTTCCACTCGTTGCCGTTGCGAATCCGCTCGATCGCATCACGCCGGTCACCGCGTCGATGCTGCAGAGCCCGCCGGCCAGCGAGTGGCTCACGTGGCGGCGCACGTACGACGATCACGGCTTCAGCCCGCTGAAGCAGATCGATCGGCAGAACGTCCGCAGACTGCGGGTTGCCTGGACATGGTCGCTCCCGAACGGCCCGAACGAGACGACTCCGCTCGAGCATGACGGAGTTCTGTTCGTGTTTGGCGATGGAGATGTTGTGCAGGCGCTCAACGCCGCGACGGGCGATCTGCTCTGGCAGTACTCACGCCGTCTGCCGGAGGATGCTCAGCGCTCGACCAAGCGCAACCTCGCGCTCTATCGCGACCGGCTGCTCGTGCCGACCTCGGACGATCACATCGTTGCGCTCGATGTGCACACCGGCGCGGTCGTGTGGGACTCGCCGGTCGTCGATTACCGGCAAAGCTGGCGCCTCACCGGCGGCCCGCTCGTCGCGAGCGGCAAGGTGATGCAAGGCGTCGCGGGACAGTCCTCCGGCGGCGGTCAGATCGTCGCGCTCGACTTTGCGACGGGACGGGAGGTGTGGCGCTTCCATACCATCGCGCAGCCAGGCACCCCGGGTGGCAACAGCTGGAATGGATTGCCGGCGGAGAAGCGGCACGGCGCTTCGGTGTGGACCGCGGGGAGCTATGACCCGCAGCTGCATCTTGCGTATTTCGGAGTGGGACAGACGTACGACACCGGCCCGCTGCTGCATCCGATCGGAGAGCCGGGCATCACGAACGACGGTCTCTACACCGACTCGACCCTAGCGCTCGATCCGGACACGGGCCGGCTCGTCTGGCACTTCCAGCACATGCACAATGACCAGTGGGACCTCGACTGGGCCTTCGAGCAGCAGCTCATCCGGTTCCCCGTTGACGGGAGTGCGCGCAAGCTCGTCGTGACCGCCGGCAAGCTCGCCATTTACGAAGGGATGGACGCGGCGACGGGCCGGTTCGCGTTCTTCAGGGACGTGGGCATGCAGAACGTCGTCTCTTCCATCGATCCGCGCAGCGGCGAGATGACGATCAATCCGGCCGTCGTGGTCGGCGACGGCAAGCCGCATACGATTTGTCCGCACGCAGGTGCCGGTCACAGCTGGACCGCTGCATCCTACGATGCGGCATCGCGGATCGAGTTCATCTCGCTCAACGAAGCATGCATGGACCTGATCCCGGCGCCGACGGGCGAGCGGCCCAATCTCTCCTCGGGCGTCGACTGGTTCATCCGCCCGACCCCGGGGAGCGATGGCAAATACGGCCGCGTGGAGGCCTTCGATCTGGCAACCGGTAAGGCGCGCTGGATAGAGCGGCAGCGCGCGCCCGAGACGACCTGCACGCTCGCGACCGCGGGCGGGGTGGTGTTCGAGGGCTCGCTGGATCGCAATCTGAAAGCGTATGACGCGGCGACCGGCAAGACACTCTGGCAGATTCGTTTGAACGACGTACCGAACTCGTGCCCGATCACCTACAGCGTGCACGGACGGCAGTACCTCGCGGTCACGGTCGGCAGCGGCGGTCCGCTCACCCAGACCTATTCCGTCCTCGTTCCGGAGATCGCGAATCCGCCCGCTCACGGCGCCGAGGCCTGGGTGTTCGAGCTGCCGCCGAATGCGGGTGGCGCTCGGTGAGCCGGCCCACCTCGGGAAGGCTCGTCGCGAAACGCCTCAAGGCGCCGCCTGCCGCGCGTTGCGCGGGTGGTCCTGATGCCTGCGCCGCGCCCATGATGGCAAACGCACGCGGCAGCGCCTCGAGGCTCAGTCGCCCGTTGCCGGGCAGCTGAATTTCCGCGCTTTCTCGACCTGCGGCGGCTGCAGCTTCCAGCCGGAGGGTATCTCGAACTGGTCGGCAGAGATGCTCGAAGTGTCGATCGCCGTCGTCTCGTTCGTGAGTGAGATGAGGCGCACGAG
>Ga0134128_10004084_pt1 | contig 17913 bp, 13 predicted proteins | sample KB31754_FD_96462 | JGI IMG/M metagenome (GOLD analysis project Ga0134128, IMG submission 96462) | Terrestrial soil microbial communities with excess Nitrogen fertilizer from Kellogg Biological Station, Michigan, USA - KB3-175-4 | ecosystem: Environmental > Terrestrial > Soil > Unclassified ... | reverse complement strand
CGTGATGATCCCCGGGATCATCGCCGAGGACGACGACCGTCCGGTCCCGATGAAGCCCAAGCTGGATGTGCTCGACTTCTGGTCGGTCGTCAAGCCGGAACTGACCGGGATCAAGGGCTTGTGTACTCAGGTCACCGCGTTCATGGACGAGCCGTCGCTGCGCGCGCGGCTGACCGAGTTGTCCTCGGCCGGAATGGAAGGCGTGGTGTTCGTCGGCGTGCCGCGCACAATGAACGACGGCGAGGGCTCGGGCGTCGCCCCGACCGACGCCCTGTCGATCTATCGCGAGCTGGTGACCAACCGCGGCGTGATCCTGATCCCGACCCGGGACGGCGAACACGGCCGGTTCAACTTCAAGTGCGACCAGGGCGCCACCTACGGCATGACTCAGCTGTTGTATTCGGACGCGATCGTGGGTTTCCTGCGTGAGTTCGCCCGGGAAACCGCTCACCGGCCCGAGATCCTGCTGTCCTTCGGCTTCGTGCCGAAGATGGAAAGCCGGGTCGGGCTGATCAACTGGCTCATCCAGGACCCGGGCAATGCCGCGGTGGCCGATGAGCAGGAGTTCGTCCAGAGGCTCGCCGCCAGCGAACCGGCGCAGAAGCGCCAGCTGATGGTCGACCTCTATAAGCGCGTCATCGACGGCGTGGCCGACCTCGGTTTCCCGCTGAGCATCCACCTCGAGGCGACCTACGGGATGTCCGGGCCGGCGTTCCAGACGTTCGCGGAGATGCTCGCGTACTGGTCACCCGCTCAGCAGGGCTAGCTCTACCGGGCGAGGCTAGGTGGGCGGCGGCTGGTCGCGCGGTGCGGTGAGGCGCGGTGACCGGTCCCGGCCGACCCAGGCCAACAGCCCCACCACGCCGGCGGCGGCGAAGGACGCGATGCCCAGCCACACCACCGCGCCGGTGAAGGAACGGGTGTTGGGGTCTGTGTAGCGGGCCTGGGCGGTCATGGTGCTCACCACACCCGGCTTGAGCTTCCACGACACCACGTCGGGCTCGACCCGGTCGCCGTTGGTGGAGGTCACCACGCCCGGAAAGGCGACCGTGAGCTCGACGTCGGCCTCGGAATCGGTCAGCGAGGTCAAATCGGCCCGGCCCTCCAGGATCACCAGGTTGCCGTTGCGCCGCAGCGACAGGTTGACCCCGGAGGCGTCGGAGTTCATGTTGGCCAGCTGGGGCAGCTCGGCGAATGTCAGATCGGAGAACACCGCCTGGGAGCCGACGTAGCCGTCGCTGTCGTAGTTCGACACCGCCACCTTCTGGCTGAACGGCAGGTTGTTGCTGTCCAGCTGCGGGCCGGTGTCCTTGGGGGTCTTGGGTTTCGCGGCGGCGACGATCTCTCCGGACACCAGGTCGTCGGGGGAGATGGTGAGCGACGCCCGTACCCGCAGGCATCCGGTGGCCAGCGGCACCAGCAGCAGCAACATTGCGATGGCCACCAGGCGGCGCCGTCGGGTCCGGGCGGCTCGGAAGCCTCGGCCGTGGGACGGGGGAGAGCTGGCGCGCACCAGGTCATCGTGCCAGATCCGATGTGCCACTTAAATAAGTGACACGTCGTAGTGGGGTCTTTCGACGTGCGCCGAGTTCCGCGGTGTCACAGCGGCAATTCGCGGCCCAGGATCGCAAACTCCCGCGGGTCGCCGGCGAAGCGGTAGCGGCGGATGACGTCGGTGAAGCCCAGGCGCCGGTACAGCCGCCAGGCGCGGTTGGGCTCGCCATTAATTTCCGGTGTCGACAGCAGCACATTCTTTTCGTCGCGACCCGCCAGCAAGCGTCGAGCCAACGCCTCGCCGAGGCCGCGGCCCTGGGCGCGGGGATGGATGTGCAGTTCGGTCAACTCGAAATAGCTACTCATCAGCCGTGCGATCTCCTGGGGCGGCGAGCCGCCACGCTGCATGCCCAGCACGACCTGCTGCTGCCACCACTGCCCGGGCGCGCCAGGGTAGCCGTAGGCCACGCCGAGCAGCGGGGCACTGGTCAAATCTTCCGCCGAGGGTGTTTGCGCGCCCTCGTCGTCGGCTACCTCGGTTTCGACGACGCCGGCCCCTTGCCAGCCACGTCGACGGATGTGTTCCAGCCACATCGCGGCGCGCTGGTGCTCGGTGCCCCGCGGGTATCGCATCGCATCGACATACACCGTCAGGGCGTCCCTGAGGCGACGCTCCATATCGTGGGGGAGCAGATCGATGAGGAATATCGCCAATTCGCGGTTCCCTCCTCATCCGGTAATCAGACTCATGCGGTGCTTCGGCGTTCTGTGGTCTATGGGGACCAGGCTGCTGTCGACCATTATCGGACGCCTACGCGGCGAAGCGACGAGCGGTCGTGGCACCGAACGGACGGACCGCCCCGGTTCGGGAAGCCGGTTGTAGCGCACGGCCGTTCCGGTCTGGCGCGATGCCGGGATTAGACCGGGATAGAATCGGCGCGGAACCAGTGGTATGGGGCAGATTGACCTCGTATCATTCAATTAGTTGCCCGCGCAAAGGGCATCCGCGTGTACCGATGGTCACGTGCCAAACCGTCGGCAAGGAGGGACGAATGCCACTCTCCGATCATGAGCAGCGGATGCTCGATCAGATCGAGAGCGCTCTCTACGCCGAAGACCCCAAATTCGCCTCAAGTGTCCGGGGCGGAGGGTTTCGCGCGCCCACGGCCCGTCGGCGTCTGCAGGGCGTAGCGCTGTTCGTCGTCGGCCTGGCGATGCTGGTTTCCGGAGTGGCCTTCAAGGCCACCTGGATCGGCGGCAGTGTCCCCATTCTCAGCATTTTCGGGTTCATCGTCATGTTTGGCGGAGTGGTGTTCGGTATCACCGGTCCCCGGTTGTCCGGCAGGTCAGACCATTCCGGATCGGCGCCCGGCTCGCTGCGCCAGCGGCGCAACAAGGGCGGCGGTTCGTTCACCAGTCGCATGGAAGATCGGTTCCGCCGCCGCTTCGACAACTAGCGCCGACCGACACGCGGGGTAGCCAACGGGCTGCCCCGTTTTGCTTTTCTCGCTGTTCTCCAAGCCCCGGTGCCGGGCCGGCTGTCATCGTCGCAGGCTTCGGCCATCCGGCTGACGCGTGCACAACCGTCGATGCTGTTTTGCGGCGCAATCGAGCCCTAACCGAGGTGTGGGCCAGCGGCTAAGCCCCACTGGGCCCCACCCGTGTTCCCCACTGTGCCCCACTGTGGGATGTTTTCCCTGATAGAACAGCTGTTTCGGCGGGCCTGAATACTGCGCAGAAAAGGGGCCGACACGCCTCTCGTGTGCCGTCGATAACCCTGTGACGACGGATAACCCGGGAAACACCACGGCGACAAGCAGATAATGGGGTGAAGTGGGGGGTTGTGGGGTATGGTGGCTGCAGTGTTTGGGTGACCTCGAACAGGAGGTGAGCTGGTGTTTCTTGGCACCTACACGCCCAAACTCGATGACAAGGGGCGGCTGACGCTGCCCGCCAAGTTCCGTGACGCGTTGGCAGGGGGGTTGATGGTCACCAAGAGCCAGGACCACAGCCTCGCCGTCTACCCCCGGGCGGAATTCGAACAACTGGCCCGCCGGGCAAGCAAGGCCTCGCGGAGCAACCCTGACGCCAGGGCCTTCCTGCGCAACCTCGCCGCCGGCACCGACGAGCAGCATCCCGACGCCCAGGGGCGCGTCACGTTGTCGGCCGACCACCGCCGTTATGCCAGCTTGTCCAAGGACTGCGTGGTGATCGGTGCGGTCGACTACCTCGAAATCTGGGATGCGCAGGCCTGGCAGGACTACCAGCAGACCCACGAAGAGAACTTCTCCGCGGCCAGCGATGAAGCACTCGGCGACATCATCTGAGGCGCATGCCCGTGCAACGTGGCCTCTGCCCGAACCGACCCTGGCGTACTTCCCCAACGCCAGGTTCGCGCCTTCGGGCAGGGACCTCGATGCAGAGGCGCCTCACCGGTCCGGCCCGAACGGGCCGGGAATGGTTCCGCGCCGGCACGCTCGGGCGGTGCAGACCCGCATCGGTGCGCGGGCCGCTCTCGTGGGGGCCCTTGCGGCCGACGGGTGTCGGCAGATCCGGGGAGGCGTTGCGGTGGCTGACAATTCAGATTTCGGGCACGTGCCCGTCCTGCTGGAGCGCTGCGTCGCGCTGCTCACACCCGCACTGACCCGCCGCCATCCGGACGGGACGGGGGCGACCCTGGTCGATGCCACCGTCGGCGCGGGAGGGCACGCGGAGCGGTTCTTGACCGAACTGCCGGGTCTGCGGCTGATCGGGCTGGATCGCGATCCCAGCGCCCTGGACATCACCCGATCGCGGTTGGCGCGATTTTCCGACCGGGTCACGCTGGTGCACACCCGCTACGACGGGGTCGCCGCGGCGCTGGCCGAATCCGGATATGCCGCAACCGAATCGGTCGACGGAATGCTGTTCGACCTCGGTGTGTCGTCCATGCAGCTGGATCGCACCGAACGGGGTTTCGCCTATGCCCAGGACGCACCGCTGGACATGCGGATGGATCCCGAAGCGCCGCTCACCGCGGCCGACATCCTCAACACCTACGACGAGGCGGAGCTGGCGAAAATCTTGCACCGCTACGGCGAGGAGCGGTTCGCGCGGCGCATCGCCGCGCATGTCGTACGCCGGCGTGCCCGGGAGCCGTTCACGTCGACCGCGGACTTGGTAGCCCTGCTCTACGAAGCGATTCCGGCCGCGGCCCGACGCACCGGCGGACATCCGGCCAAGCGCACCTTCCAGGCGCTGCGGGTCGCGGTCAACGACGAACTGGATTCGCTGCGCGCCGCACTTCCGGCCGCGCTGGACGCGCTTGCTGTCGGCGGGCGCATCGTGGTGCTGGCCTACCAGTCGCTGGAAGACCGGATCGTCAAGCGGCTGTTCACCCAGGCGGTCGCTTCCCGCACCCCGATGGATCTGCCGGTCGAACTCCCCGGCCACCAGCCGCGATTCCGGGCCCTGACGCAGGGCGCCGGACGCGCCGACGCCGCCGAGATCGAACGCAACCCGCGCAGCGCCGCGGTGCGATTACGGGCTCTGCAACGAATGGAAACACAGCAGGCGACCGGGAAAGGCGATTGATGAAAGCGGACCGCGAGACGTCGACACGACGCGGGGGCACCGACCGCCCGAGCGCGCGCGACGGTTCTGCGCGGCGGGGCAGGCGCCCGGCGCCGGACTCCGGCGCGGCGCGACGCACCCGCGGCGGCAGGACCTCGGCGCCCGCCCGCGAAACCCGCGCGCCCAAGGCCGGACCGCAGACCAGCCCCGTCGCCCGGCCGGCCGAGCGGTCGGCCCGGGCCAAGAACACCAGCCAGGCCAAGGCGCGAGCCAAGGCCCGGAAAGCCAAAGCGCCCAAGGTTGTTCGTCCTCGGCTGACCGAGCGTCTGGCCGCGCGGCTGGCATCGATCGACCTGCGCCCGCGGACACTTGCGAGCAAGGTTCCATTCGTCGTGTTGGTCATCGGTGCGCTGGGCGTGGGGCTCGGTCTCACGCTGTGGTTGTCCACCGACTCCGCCGAGCGCTCCTACAAGTTGAGCCATGCCCGGGAGCGGACCCGGTTGCTGCAGCAACAGAAGGAAGCGCTGGAGCGCGATGTACGCCAGGCCGAAGCCGCACCGGCGCTGGCGGAGGCCGCCCGCAAGCAGGGCATGATCCCCACCAGGGATACCGCGCACCTGGTCCAGGACCCGTCCGGGAGTTGGGTGGTCGTCGGCACCCCGAAGCCGGCTGACGGTGCTCCGCCCCCGCCGCTGAACAGCAAGCTTCCCGACGAGGCGCCGCAGCCCCCGAAGCCGGCGGCCCCTGCCGCGGAGGTCCCGATGCGGATCGAACCGGTCCCCGGCGGTCCCGCCCCGGCCAGGTCCGGGCCCGAAGCGCTGTTGCGCGCACCCGACGGCGCCTCGACGGTGGGCGGTCAGCACTTCCCACCGGCAGTTCCCCCGGTGCCCGGCGCGCCTGGTGCGCCCGCGGCGCCGGCTACCGGTACGCTGCCCGGCATGCCAGGCGGCCCCGTTACCGGTGTGCTGCCCGGCATGACCGGTGGGCCGGCGACCGGTGCGCTGCCGACGCCGGGCCTGCCGATGCCGGCGACGCCCGCGGCCCCCCCGTTACCCGCCGAGGTCCCGATTCCCTTGGGCGGCCTGCCCATTCCGGCTCCTGCCCAAATGCCCGCGCCCCTACCGCCGGAGGTTCCGGTCCCGGTGCAGCTAGGTCGCCCGGCCGCCCCTGCGCCGATCGTCCCCGCCGCTCCGGCGCCCGCCCCGCTGCTGCAACCGGGTACCGGCGCCCTGCCCGGGCCCGCCGTGGCACCGCCAGGTGCTCCGAGGTGAGCCGCGGTGACTCCCCGCGGGCACGCCGGTCGCAGGCGACACGCCCGACGCGTGGTCCCCGTAAGGACTTGGAGGGCAACGTCGCCCGGCAACCCAAGCGCCGCGCCAAGCCGCAAGGCGAACAGGGTCGCGGCGTTGTGGAATCGAAGCGATTCCGCAAAGCCAAGCAGCCCAAGGATGTCCGCGTAGCGCAGCGGTCCGAGCCGGTGGGATCAGGGCACTCGGCGCGGGAGCGGCGCACCCGTCAGATCGCGCAATTGGCCAGCCGCGGCGGGTCGTTCGTTTTCCGGCATCGCGCCGGCAACGTGGTCATCCTGGTGATGATGCTGGTGGCCGCGGCCCAGCTGTTCGCCCTGCAGGTGACCGAGGCCCCGACGCTGCGCGCCCAGGCCGCTGGGCAACTCAAGGTCACCGATGTGGAAAAGGCGGTGCGCGGCAGCATCATCGACCGCCGCAAGGATCAATTGGCCTTCACCATCGAATCGCGTGCGCTGACGTTTCAGCCGAAACGCATCCACAAGCAGCTGGACGACGCCAGAGCCAAGAATTCGGCCGCCCCTGACCCGCAGCAGCGGTTGCGGGATATCGCCAACGACGTCTCGGGCCGCCTGGGCAACAAGCCCGACTCGGCGACCCTTTTGAAGAAGCTGCAAAGCGACGAGAATTTCGTCTATCTGGCTCGCGCCGTCGATCCCGCTGTCGCCAGCGCGATCTCGGACAAATTCCCCGAGGTCGGTTCCGAACGCCAAGATCTGCGCCAATATCCGGGCGGATCCTTGGCCGCCAACATTGTGGGCGGCATCGACTGGGACGGCCACGGGCTGCTGGGGCTGGAAGAGGCCATGGACTCGGTGCTGTCCGGAACCGACGGCTCGGTCACCTATGACCGCGGATCCGACGGTGTGGTCATTCCCGGCAGTTACCGCAACCGGCATCGGGCGGTCAACGGCTCGATGGTGCAGCTGACCCTCGACGACGACATCCAGTTCTATGTGCAGCAGCAGGTTCAGCAAGCCAAGAACGTGTCTGGCGCGCATAATGTTTCGGCCGTGGTGCTCGATGCGAAGACCGGCGAAGTGCGGGCCATGGCCAATGACAACACCTTTGACCCTTCCCAGGACATCGGGCGTCAGGGCGACAGACAGCTGGGCAACCTGGCAGTGTCCTCGCCGTTCGAGCCCGGCTCGGTGAACAAGGTGATCACCGCGTCCTCCGTCATCGAGTACGGCCTGTCCAATCCCGACGAGGTGCTGCAGGTTCCCGGCTCGATCCAGATGGGCGGTGTCTCCATCCACGACGCGTGGGACCACGGCGTGATGCCCTACACCACCACGGGCGTGTTCGGAAAGTCCTCCAACGTCGGCACTTTGATGCTCGCCCAGCGGGTTGGCCCGGAGCGCTTCTATGACATGGTCCGCAAATTCGGGCTCGGGCAGCGCACCAACGTGGGGCTGCCCGGTGAGAGCGCCGGGCTGGTACCGCCGATCGACCAATGGTCGGGCAGCACCTTCTCCAACCTGCCTATCGGCCAAGGCCTTTCGATGACGCTGCTGCAGATGACCGGCATGTACCAGACCATCGCCAACGACGGGGTGCGGATGCCGCCGCGGATCCTCAAGGCCACCATCGCGCCCGACGGGACCCGCACCGAAGAACCGCGCCCGGATGGCGTGCGGGTGGTTTCGCCGCAGACGGCTCAGACCGTGCGCAACATGCTGCGTGCCGTCGTGCAACACGACCCGATGGGCTACCAGCAGGGCACCGGCCCCGCCGCCGCGGTGACTGGCTACCAGATGGCCGGCAAGACCGGTACCGCACAGCAGATCAACCCCGCCTGCGGCTGCTACTTCGACAACGTCTACTGGATCACGTTCGCGGGCATGGCCACCGTCGACAACCCCCGGTATGTCATCGGCATCATGATGGACAACCCCGACCGCAACGCGGACGGCACGCCGGGCCACTCGGCGGCCCCGCTGTTCCACAACATCGCCGGCTGGCTCATGCAGCGCGAGAACGTGCCGCTGTCGCCGGACCCGGGCCCGCCGCTGACGCTGCAGGCCACATAGCGGGTCGCCGCCAGACGGGCCAGCGGTGATCGCCAGCGCGGCGTAGCCGGGCGCAGCGGGTCGCCGCCAGACGGGCCAGCGGTGATCGCCAGCGCGGCGTAGCCGGGCGCAGCGGGTCGCCGCCAGACGGGACGGCGGTGATCGCCAACGGCGTCACTCACCACCCGCGGCCGCGTGTGGATCGCCTCATGGCCGGGTGCGGCTCGGTAGGGTGTCATGGCCGATCATGAGGATCATGCGGTGCCGGAGGGAGGTGTGACAGAAGTGGTGTCGGTGCCCACCGGGTTACGCCCGGGCGCCGTGGCGGGCGTTCCGCTGTCGGCGCTGGTGGCGCAGGTCGACGCAGCACTGACCGACGACACCGCGGTCCCCGACGTGACGGTTACCGGCGTGACGCTGCGCGCCCAGGACGTGATGCCCGGTGATTTGTTCGCCGCGCTGGCCGGTTCGACCACCCACGGGGCCCGGCACGCCGCCCAGGCGATCGAGCGCGGCGCGGTCGCCGTGCTGACCGATGCCGGCGGGGCTGCCGAGATGGAGGCTCTAACCCAGAGCGTGCCGACGCTGCTGCATCCCGACCCCCGCGGCGTGCTCGGTGGGCTGGCCGCCACGGTGTACGGAAATCCCTCAGAGCGGGTCACGGTCGTCGGAATCACCGGCACGTCCGGCAAGACCACCACGACCTATCTGATCGAGTCCGCGCTGCGCGCCGCCGGCCGGAGCGCCGGGCTGATCGGCACCATCGGCATTCGCATCGACGGCGAGGACATTCCCAGCGCGCTGACCACCCCGGAGGCCCCCGTCCTGCAGGCGATGCTGGCGGCGATGGCCGAACGGAGGGTGGACACCGTCGTCATGGAGGTCTCCAGCCACGCGTTGGCACTGGGCCGCGTGGACGGGACCGGATTCGCGGTCGGCGGTTTCACCAACCTGTCCCGCGACCACCTCGACTTTCACCGGACGATGGCCGACTACTTCGAGGCCAAGGCGTTGCTCTTCGACCCGAACTCCCCGCTGCGGGCCCGCCGCGCCGTGGTCTGCATCGACGACGAGGCCGGTCGCGCGATGGCGACCCGGGCCGGCGATGCGATCACCGTCAGCGCCGAGGGCGAACCCGCGCACTGGCGCGCCATCGACGTGGCCCCGATGGGCGCCGGGGGACAACGATTCACCGTCGTCGGCCCCACCGGCGCGCGACACCAGCTCGGCGTTCGGCTGCCCGGCTACTACAACATCGCCAATTGCCTTGTGGCACTGGCTGTCCTGGACGCCGTGGGGGTGTCTCCGGACCAGGCATCGGCGGGGCTGTTGCAGGCCCGCGTGCCGGGGCGCATGGAGGAAATCGACGCCGGCCAGGATTTTCTGGCGCTGGTCGACTACGCCCACAAACCCGGCGCGTTACGCGCGGTGCTGACCACCTTGGCGCGTCCGGATCGCCGGCTGGCGGTGGTGTTCGGCGCCGGCGGCGAGCGCGACCCCGGCAAGCGGGCACCGATGGGCGCGACCGCGGCCGAGCTGGCCGATCTGGTCGTCGTCACCGACGACAATCCGCGCGGTGAGGACCCGGCGTCGATTCGCCGCGAGATCCTGGCTGGGGCGGCCGAAAGCGGTTGTGCGGCAGACATTGTCGAGATCGCCGACCGGCGCGACGCGATCAGACACGCCGTCGCCTGGGCGGGCCCGAACGACGTGGTGCTGATCGCCGGCAAGGGTCATGAGACCGGCCAGCGCGCCGGCGGGCATACCCGCCCCTTCGACGACCGGGTGGAGCTGGCGCAGGCGCTGCGCGACCTCGACGGGGTCCAGCGATGATCGACCTGACCGTCGCCCAGATCGCCGACATCGTCGGCGGCACCCTGTCCGACGTCTCGCCGGAGGACGCCGCACAACGCCACGTCACCGGGACGGTGGAATTCGACTCACGCGCCGTCGGGCCCGGCGGGCTGTTCCTGGCGCTCCCGGGCGCGCGCTCGGACGGCCACGACCACGCGGCCTCGGCGGTCGCCGCCGGTGCGGTGGCGGTGCTGGCCGCCCGGCACGTCGGTGTCCCCGCCATCGTCGTCGCGCCCGAGGTGGCGTCCGGATCGCGGGCCGGGGTCCTCGAGCACGACCCGGACGGGTCCGGCGCGGCGGTGCTGGCGGCGCTGGCCAAACTGGCCAAGGCGGTGGCCGCCGAACTGGTGGCGGGCGGGCTGACCATCGTCGGGATCACCGGGTCATCCGGGAAGACCTCGACCAAGGATCTGGTGGCCGCCGTGCTGGACCCGCTGGGCGAGGTCGTCGCCCCGCCCGGGTCGTTCAACAACGAGCTGGGACATCCGTGGACGGTGCTGCGCGCGACGCCGGACACCGACTACCTGGTCCTCGAGATGTCGGCGCGCCACCCCGGCAATATCGCGGCGCTGGCCGACATCGCCCCGCCGACGATCGGGGTGGTCCTCAACGTCGGTACCGCGCACCTGGGCGAGTTCGGCTCGCGCGACGTCATCGCACAAACGAAATCCGAACTGCCGCAATCTGTTCCGGCCTCCGGGGTGGTGATCCTCAACGTCGACGATCCGGCGGTGGCGGCAATGGCCGACGTGACCGCGGCCCGGGTGGTTCGGGTCAGCCGCGCCGAGAACACCGACGCGGGCCCCAGCCAGCTGTGGGCCGGGCCGGTGTCGCTCGACGAGTTGGCCAGGCCGTGCTTCACGCTGCATCACCGCGGCGCCTCCGGGACCAGGCAGGCGCAGGTGCGCCTCGGCGTCTACGGCGATCACCAGGTCGGTAACGCCCTGTGTGCCGCGGCGGTCGCGCTGGAATGCGGCGCCGACATCGAACAGGTGGCGACCGCGCTCGCCGGCGCCGGCCCGGTGTCGCGGCACCGGATGCAGGTCACCACCCGCGCCGACGGCGTCACCGTGATCGACGACGCCTACAACGCCAACCCCGATTCCATGCGAGCCGGGCTGCAGGCCCTGGCCTGGATCGCCCACGGCGGTGGCGAATCGGGCACGCAACCGCGGCGCAGCTGGGCGGTGCTCGGCGAGATGGCCGAACTCGGTGAGGACGCGATAGCCGAGCATGATCGCATCGGCCGGCTGGCCGTGCGCTTAGATGTGTCTCGACTCGTTGTCGTGGGAAGTGGGAGGTCGATGAGCGCCATGCACCACGGAGCGGTCATGGAGGGTTCGTGGGGCGCGGCCGATAAGGGGGCCGTCAACGTGGCAGACCGCGACGCCGCCCTGGCGTTGCTGCGGGCGGAGGTGCAGCCCGGCGACGTCGTCCTCGTCAAAGCCTCCAACGCGGCCGGCCTGGGCGTGCTGGCCGACGCGCTGGCCCGTGACGATCGCGAGGGCGGCGAAGCCGGGCGAAGCGGGTCGTCACCATCAGAAGACGCAGCGGCCGCAGAGGACGGCGGGACCCGCCCATGAGACAGATCCTCGTCGCCGTCGCCGTCGCGCTGACCGTGTCGATCCTGTTGACCCCGGCGCTGATCCGGTTGTTCACCAGACAGGGATTCGGCCACCACACCCGCGACGACGGCCCGCCGACCCACCACGCCAAACGCGGCACGCCGTCGATGGGCGGCGTGGCGATCGTGGCCGGCATCTGGGCCGGTTATCTGGGGACACACCTGGCCGGACTGGCATTCGACGGTGAGGGCGTCTCCGCGTCGGGTCTGCTGGTGCTCAGCCTGGCCACCGTGCTCGGCGGCGTCGGCTTTCTCGATGACGTGATCAAGATCCGCAGGTCGCGCAATCTCGGGCTGAACAAGACCGCCAAGATGGTCGGGCAGGTCACCGCGGCGGTGCTGTTCGGTGTGCTGGCGCTGCAGTTCCGCAACGCCAACGGCCTCACACCGGCCAGCGCGGACCTGTCTTACGTGCGGGAGATCGCGACCGTCGCGCTGGCTCCGGCACTGTTCGTGTTGTTCTGCGTGGTCGTCGTCAGCGCCTGGTCCAACGCGGTCAACTTCACCGACGGCCTGGACGGGCTCGCGGCCGGCAGCATGGCCATGGTCACCGCGGCCTACGTGCTGATCACGTTCTGGCAGTACCGCAACGCGTGCGTCACCGCGCCCGGGCTGGGCTGCTACAACGTGCGCGATCCGCTGGACCTGGCGATCGTCGCCGCCGCCACCGCGGGCGCCTGCATCGGCTTTTTGTGGTGGAACGCTGCGCCCGCCAAGATTTTCATGGGTGACACCGGATCGCTGGCATTGGGCGGCATCATCGCGGGCATCTCGGTCACCAGCCGCACCGAGATCCTCGCCGTGGTGCTGGGTTCACTGTTCGTCGCCGAGGTCAGCTCAGTTGTGTTGCAAATCTTGACTTTTCGTACCACCGGGCGCCGGGTGTTCCGGATGGCGCCCTTCCACCACCACTTCGAATTGGCCGGCTGGGCCGAGACCACGGTCATCATCCGTTTCTGGTTGCTCACCGCGATCGCCTGCGGCCTGGGTGTGGCCCTTTTCTACGGTGAGTGGTTGGCCGCGATCGGTGCCTGATGAGCGGTCTTGATCCCTTGGCGCCGGGCGCATCGGTGCTGGTGGCCGGTGGCGGGGTGACGGGCAAGGCGGTGCTCGCGGCGCTGACCCGATTCGCCGCGGTGCCGACCCTGTGCGATGACGACCCGGCCACCTTGCGCGGTTATGCCGATGCCGGGGTGGCGACGGCACCGACGTCGACGGCCGCCGAGCAGATTTCGCGCTACGCCCTGGTGGTGACCAGTCCGGGCTTCTCGCCGGCCACGCCGCTGCTTCGCGCCGCGTCGGCGGCGGGCGTGCCCGTGTGGGGCGACGTGGAGCTGGCCTGGCGACTGGACGCCGCGGGTCACTATGGACCGCCGCACCGCTGGCTGGTGGTGACCGGGACGAACGGCAAGACGACGACGACGTCGATGCTGCACGCCATGCTGACCGCCGCGGGCCGGCGAAGCCTGTTGTGCGGCAACATCGGCAGCCCAGTGCTCGACGTACTCGGCGAACCCGCCGAGCTGCTGGCCGTCGAGTTGTCCAGCTTCCAGTTGCACTGGGCGCCCTCGCTGCGGCCCGAGGGCGGCGCGGTGCTCAACATCGCCGAAGACCACCTCGACTGGCACGGCACCCTGGCCGACTACGCCGCGGCCAAGGCGCGGGTGCTCGACGGCCGGGTGGCGGTGGTCGGGCTGGATGACCGCCGGGCGGCGGCGCTGCTGACGACTGCGCAGGCGCCGGTGCGGGTCGGCTTTCGGTTGGGCGAGCCGGCCGCCGGGGAGCTCGGCGTGCGCGACGGCCAGCTGATCGACCGCGCCTTCGCCGACGACATGACGCTGCTGCCGGTCGAATCGATACCGGTGCCCGGACCCGTCGGCGTGCTCGACGCCCTGGCCGCCGCGGCGCTGGCGCGCAGCGTCGAGGTGCCGGCCGAGGCGATCGCGTCCGCGATCGCGACCTTCCGGGTGGGTCGGCACCGGGCCGAGGTCGTGACCGTCGCCGACGGCGTGACCTACGTCGACGACTCCAAGGCCACCAATCCCCACGCCGCCGAGGCGTCTGTGCTGGCCTACCCCCGGGTCGTCTGGATTGCCGGCGGTTTGCTGAAGGGCGCATCGGTCGACGCCGAGGTCGCCAGGATCGCATCCCGGCTGGTCGGGGTGGTGCTCATCGGCCGAGATCGGCGAGAGGTTGCGGAGGCGTTATCGCGACACGCGCCGGATGTCCCCGTCCTGCACGTTGTGGCAGGCGAGGATGCTGGTATGGATGCGACTGCTGTGGTTTTTGGTGCAGATGTGACAGAAGTGAAACATTTGGGCCGGGATCTCGGCACTGCGGTCATGAGCGCGGCGTTGGCCGCGGCTCGTGGCCTGGCCACGCCCGGTGACACCGTCCTGCTCGCACCGGCGGGCGCATCGTTCGACCAATTCGCCGGTTACGCCGACCGTGGCGACGCGTTCGCCGCCGCCGTGCGCGCGGCGATCCGGTAGGGCGGGCGTGGGTAACGCACTGACCCGGCTCCTGGGCCGGGGTAAAGCGACCACTGAGGCCACGGAGGCCGCCGCGACCGAGCACGGACCCGCCCAGGACGCCGACTCGGTGGCGACGGACACCGGCGCGGCCCCGACGGACGACGCCGGCAAGGCCGACAAGCCCCCCAAGGCGCAAAAGGACAAGGCCGGCGCCCACGACGGCGGTTCGCACAACCGGTTCGGTGCCTGGCTGAGCCGGCCGATGACCTCGTTTCACCTGATCGTCGCCATCGCCGGCTTGCTGACGACGCTCGGCCTGATCATGGTGCTCTCGGCGTCGGGCGTGCGGTCCTACGACGCCGACGGGTCGGCCTGGATCATCTTCGGCAAGCAGGTCTTGTGGACGCTGATCGGGCTCATCGCCTGCTACACCTCGTTGCGGATGTCGGTGCGCTTCATCCGTCGCGTCGCCTTCACCGGCTACGTCGTCACGGTCATCCTGCTGGTCTTGGTGCTCGTTCCCGGCATCGGCAACCTGGCCAACGGATCCCGTAAATGGTTCGTGGTCGCGGGCTTTTCGATGCAGCCCTCCGAGCTGGCCAAGATCGCCTTCGCCATCTGGGGTGCGCACATGCTGGCGGCCCGCCGTCTGGAGCGCGCCAGCCTGCGCGAATTGCTGATCCCGCTGGTGCCGGCGGCCGTGATCGCGCTGGCGCTGATCGTGGCGCAGCCCGACCTCGGGCAGACGGTGTCGCTGGGCATCATCCTGCTCGCCCTGCTCTGGTACGCCGGCCTACCGCTGCGTGTCTTCGGCACTTCGCTGCTGGCGGTCTTCATGGCCGGCGCGATCCTGGCGATGTCGGCCGGGTACCGGTCCGACCGGGTGCGGTCCTGGCTGAACCCCGAGAACGACCCGCAGGACACCGGCTACCAGGCCCGGCAGGCGAAATTCGCGCTGGCCCACGGCGGCATCTTCGGCGACGGCCTGGGGCAGGGCACGGCCAAATGGAACTATCTGCCCAACGCCCACAACGACTTCATCTTCGCGATCATCGGCGAGGAGCTCGGTTTCATCGGCGCGTTCGGGCTGCTGGTCCTGTTCGGGCTGTTCGCCTACACCGGGATGCGGATCGCCCGCCGGTCGGCCGACCCGTTCCTGCGGCTGCTGACCGCCACCACGACGATGTGGGTGCTGGGTCAGGCGTTCATCAACATCGGTTACGTGATCGGGATTCTCCCGGTGACGGGCATTCAGCTGCCGCTCATTTCTGCGGGTGGGACATCCACCGCGGCAACGCTTTTCATGATCGGGATCATGGCCAACGCAGCCCGTCACGAACCCGAGGCGGTGGCCGCGCTGCGGGCCGGCCGCGACGACAAGGTGAACCGGCTGCTGCGGCTGCCGCTGCCCGAGCCCTATTCGCCGACGCGGCTGGAGGCTTTCCGCGATCGCAAGGGGTCTCGCGCGCAATCGGCCGGGGCGCCACGCAAGGGCGCGGGGTCGCCCGGGCGCAAGGCGCCCCGCGCTGCCGATGCACCGCCGCGGCCGGCGCCCCCGCGCGCGGCCGGCCGCCCGGCCCGCCAGTCTGCGGGTGGCACGCGCTCGCGGGCGAGGCATCATGGATCTGGCCAGCGCTATGGGAACCTTGGAGCCAATTCTGGAGCCAGTCAGGGCGCCGGCCGGCGTCAGCAACGGCGCACACGCGCATTGGAAGGTCAGCGTTACGGGTGAACGACACGGTCAACAAGCCGACCGGCGGGCGGGGGGCAGACCCTCTGCCCGCCGGTGCCGCGTTGTCGGCTTTTAGTCCGCTGTCGGTCGTGCTGGCCGGCGGGGGAACGGCCGGCCACGTCGAGCCGGCAATGGCCGTCGCCGACGCGCTCAGCGCGCTCGACCCGCAGGTCCGGATCACCGCGCTGGGCACCGCGCGGGGGCTGGAGACCAGGCTGGTGCCCGAGCGCGGGTATGACCTCGAGCTGATCACGCCGGTGCCGCTGCCGCGCAAGCCCAGCGGCGACCTGGCCCGCCTGCCGCGGCGGGTGTGGCGGGCCGTCCGGGAAACCCGCGCCGTGCTGACCGCGGTCGAGGCCGACGTGGTGATCGGCTTCGGCGGGTATGTGGCGCTCCCGGCCTATCTGGCCGCCCGCGGCCTCCCCGGCGGGTACCCACGGAAGCGCCGGGTCCCGGTGGTGATCCATGAAGCCAACGCCCGCGCCGGGCTGGCCAACCGGGTCGGCGCCCGCAGCGCCGAGCGGGTGCTCTCCGCGGTGCCCGATTGTGGGCTGCCGGGCGCCGAGGTGGTCGGAGTGCCGGTGCGCGAGGCCATCACCTCGCTGGACCGCGCGGCACTGCGCGCCGAAGCGCGCCGACACTTCGGTTTCACCGAGGACGCCCGGGTGCTGCTGGTGTTCGGCGGCTCGCAGGGGGCGGCCTCCCTGAACCGGGCCGTCTCCGGTGCGGCCGCCGAGCTGGCCGACGCGGGCGTGGCCGTGTTGCATGCGCACGGTCCCAAGAACGTGCTCGACCTGCGCGAACCCCGCCCGGGCGATCCGCCGTACCTGGCGGTGCCGTACCTCGACCGGATGGATCTGGCCTATGCGGCCGCCGACCTGGTGATCTGCCGGTCCGGGGCCATGACGGTCGCCGAGGTCTCGGCGGTGGGCTTGCCGGCGATCTACGTGCCCCTGCCGATCGGCAACGGGGAGCAGCGGCTCAACGCGCTGCCGGTGGTCACCGCCGGCGGCGGGATGGTGGTCGCCGACGCCGACCTGACGCCCGAGCTGGTCGCCCGGGAGGTGGCGGCCCTGGTGGGCGACGCGCCGCGGCTGGCGGCGATGACGACGGCCGCCGCGCGCGTGGGACATCCCGACGCGGCGCGCCAGGTGGCCCAGGCGGCGCTGGACGTCGCCAGGAAGGCGCAGCTCGGCCGCTCGAGCGGCCGGTGGACCGGGGGAACCCGGTGAACACCGAACAGCTGCCGCCCGAGCTGCAGCGGGTCCACATGGTCGGCATCGGGGGAGCCGGCATGTCGGGCATCGCGCGCATCCTGCTCGACCGCGGCGGGCTGGTGTCCGGCTCGGATGCCAAGGAGTCGCGCGGCATCCACGCGCTGCGGGCCCGGGGCGCCCAGATCCGCATCGGACACGACGCGTCCTCGCTGGATCTGTTGCCCGGCGGCGCCACCGCGGTCATCACCACCCATGCCGCCATTCCGAAATCCAACCCCGAGCTCGTCGAGGCCCGGCGTCGCGGCATTCCGGTGATCCTGCGCCCGGCCGTACTGGCCAGGCTGATGGATGGGCGCACCACGCTGATGGTCACCGGCACGCACGGCAAGACGACGACGACGTCGATGCTCATCGTGACGCTGCAGCACTGCGGGCAGGACCCGTCGTTCGCGGTCGGCGGCGAGATGGGCGAGGCCGGGACCAACGCCCACCACGGCAGCGGCGACTGCTTCGTCGCCGAGGCCGACGAAAGCGACGGATCGCTGCTCGAGTACACGCCCAACGTCGCGGTCGTCACCAACATCGAAACCGATCACCTGGACTTCTACGGCAGCGCCACCGCCTACGTCGACGTGTTCGACTCCTTT
>Ga0134128_10004083_pt1 | contig 17916 bp, 18 predicted proteins | sample KB31754_FD_96462 | JGI IMG/M metagenome (GOLD analysis project Ga0134128, IMG submission 96462) | Terrestrial soil microbial communities with excess Nitrogen fertilizer from Kellogg Biological Station, Michigan, USA - KB3-175-4 | ecosystem: Environmental > Terrestrial > Soil > Unclassified ... | reverse complement strand
AGGCTTCTTTCAGTGTGGAGCACCGGGCTATCGGGTGCTCTGTCTGTGCGCTCATAACCTTTACGCAGTTACCACAGGTGTTTTATTCCACGGACGGCGGCTCTAGGCCACCGTAACGGCAGATTGCCGCCTGTAAGCGGCGCCCCGGTCAGCGCAACTGAATAATCATCGTGAAGTCTGGCCGCTGCTCAATTGTGCCTGGGTCTTGCTTCCAGAGGCTGACCACCGCTTTGGCCGGCAAGTCGGTGAATCCCAGGCGGTCGATTTCCTTCATGAAGGGGCTCATGTTATTGCAGCCGCCCGGGAAGCCGCAAGTACCGCCGCAATGAATCATCTGTCTCAGCCTGGTGGGCTGAAAGGTGCTGTGCATGTTACTTATATTGGAACTTTTGCGCATATCCAGATAGATGTACTGGTAGCCGAAGTCCCGCGCGTTATAAGCCACCAAGCTGAAATTCGGGGTGGTGATCGGTTTTTCCAGCTTGCCTGTGGCGTTGATGCGGGCAATGTAGTCGGTGACGTTGTAGATCACGGTGGCGGAGGAATTTTTCGCATCGAATTGCAGTTGCTCCGGACCCCAGAAAAACGGGAAGTTGGGATTGTTGACCTCGACGGACGTGATGCGGTCCGGATTCCAGATTCCGATGGTCGCTGAGTTGGCTGCCACCAGAAGTAATGGGTTGAGAATGAAGCGCGACTCCTCAGAAGGACCAAGAATGCTTCTTTCTCCGGCACCATATATGGCGGCGCCCGCGGTGCCCCACCACGGCCGCTTGTCTACAATGGCGCCGAAGACCGCCGGATCCGGCTCGTACGAGCCCTTGATCAAAATTGCCGCCGGCGCCAGCGCCCGAAAGCGCATTTCCAGAATCTCATCTCTGGTTTTGAAGTTCAGTTCCGCCGGCTTGTTCAGAGGCACAGCCACTGGAAACTGCGATTTTGCATCGGCGCCGAGCGAGAGTTCGTTGGCCAGAGACTGCCGGCATAGCAGCGTGCCACCCAGCACGATGCTCATTGCCAGCGCTTTGTATATACGGCGTGTCACTCTCAAAAACCTATGCAGCAATGGTACCACGCATGGTGCCGGGCATAAAAAACGGCCTCGGGCATATGCCCGAGGCCGTTAGATACCAATATCTCAAAGGGGAGAGCGCTTGTGGCGATACTTCCCTAAGTTAGCCGTTGAACGACCAGTCTGCCACTGGTGTCGGCGGCGCGATTACCGTCTCCACCTGTTCGGCCGGCTGCTCTTGAGCTGCTGGTTGGATTTCGGCTACCGATCCTGCTTGAGGACCTCCCGCGGCGGCCAACTTGAGTGTTTCATCAAGAAGACCAGACTTTTCACGAAGCAAATACTCGATATAGTCTCCACGGCTCATACGAGATGCGGCAACCTGCTCATCTAGCAAGCGGTGGGCAAGCGGTGTTACGCACACTGCAGTGGTTGTGCCTCTGTTCTTTCCGAAGAAGAACGATTTGGCACCACCCTTGGGGCCTGTCTGCTTGGCAGAGGCCGGCAAGCGAAGTGGCGGTTGGCCTGCGCGCTCACGGATGAGCATCTCAACGTAATCACCATTGGAAACGCTTGCTGCGGCGGCTTGCTCTTTCAACAATTGGCGGCCAAGGGCCGTCAAATTGAATGATACGGAGCCTGACTCTTTGCCTGGAAAGCGAGAGCGCCGTGGTGACGTCGTCTTGGCGGTGATTGTCGTGGGTGTTGTGACCGTTGTGTTCATCTAGCTTTCGGCGGTAGTCATATCGAGCGTACTCGTGTGAACTTCCCTGCCTTTCCTCCCTTTCTGATAGAACTTACCGATTTGAACGGTTACGAATTTCTCAACGGTAATGCAGATGGTTTATCTGCGTTTGAAATCAATAGCGGAAAGCTATTGCCGGATTGTTGGGGCAACCAAGTTGTAGAGCTTGTATCCACGCCTCAGCCAGTTAGCGATTGGATTCGTTCTGAACCTTTGTTGTGTTTGCTCTTTTTGATTTCGCTCTTACAAGCGACCTCTTGAGAGCTGCCCTGACAACCCTTTTCAAGCCCTTGATTATAGAGCAGTTTTGCCGCAATTAGCAGTAGTCATGTATTACAGTCTTATTATTTATTGAGGTATTCAAGCAGAGTTTTGCAAACGTTCTTTACATCACAATCGCTGAATCGCCCACAAGTTGAATGTCCACGCGATCAAGATCCCCATGGCAGCTCCGACTAGAACCTCGATCGGCGTATGCCCTAGGAATTCTTTAATCCGCTCTCCGGAGATGTGAGGATGTTCGGAGAAAATTTCCACCATCATTTGGTTGAGAACCTTCGCTTGTAAACCCACTGTCCGCCTGACTCCGGCCGCGTCGTACATAACGATGACGGCCAGACAAAGAGCGATCGCGAAAGCGACCGAATCAAATCCTTCAATCAAACCCACTGATGTAGCCATCGCCATCGTGGTGGCACTGTGACTGGAAGGCATCCCTCCTGTCTTAGCCATGGTGCGGAAATCGAGATGACCGGTGCGGGCCAATTTCGATACCGTCTTCAATGCTTGAGCTATGAAACTGGAGATGAATGAAACCAATATCACCTGTCCGCCGCGATGCTCAACCGGAGGAATGATGCTCGGCAGTCCGGGAAAGAAGGCCGTGGCAGGCAGAATCAGAGTTGTAATGAGCGAATCCATGAATATCTTGAGAGGGTGTTCTTGGGTTGTTGTCCAATATCGTTTGGATATCTAATTGATGAGTGATACCGCGGGCGGGGTCTGACCCGTAGGCGACAGGCATGCCTCGCCCCTACAATTCTATGCTCCATGCTCATCAATTTCGACGATGAATGGCATAAGAAAGTAGCGCGCGCAGGGCCGTCGTGGAGGCATCAGGCAAGCCGCAGGAGGCGAGCAAAGACTTGCCTTGGCTTTCCAGCAAAGCGAGCTCTCGCCGTGAGCCTTCCTCACCGTAGATGCTTACCCAAGTCAACTTTCCGGCAGCTTGATCCTTGCCGGGGGTCTTGCCCAAGCTCTGCAGGTCTCCTGTCAGGTCGAGCAAATCGTCGGCGATCTGAAAAGCCAGTCCCAGCACCTCGCCGAAGGAAGTAAATGCCGAAAGTATGTCTTCATTGGCTTGCATTAACCTGGCGCCGGACCAGGTAGCGAAGCGGAGCAGCGCTCCCGTCTTGCGTTTGTGAATGCTTTCCAATAGTTGAGCTGTCGGCGCATCAGCCTGTACCGGCGTGCGCAAGCCGGCTTGCTCGCTCAGGCTCTTGGTCGGCACCACAAGACCTGTGGCAATCGAGTCGGATACCTGTCCGCCCACCATGCCGTCTGGTCCGGTAGCCCTGGCAAGCTCGGCAGCCACCTCAATGAGACATTGTCGATCGACTTGCAGCGGCGTTTTGCGCAGCAATACTTCCGTGGCCAAAACCAAGAGCGCATCGCCGGCGAGCAAGGCCATCGCTTCGCCGAAGACTTTGTGGTTGGTTGGCTTGCCGCGACGAAAATCGTCGTTGTCCATGCAGGGCAAATCGTCATGAATCAAACTCATGGCATGGATCATCTCCAGAGCGCAGGCACACGGCATGGCTGCCTGTACGGCGGTCAAACCGGCCGGCTGCAGATGTTCCATGGCCTCGGCAGAAGCCAGGCACAAGAGAGCACGAAAACGTTTGCCGCCTGATAAAAGCGAATAGCGCATGGACTGCCACAAACTTTCGGGCTCGCACAGCGCCGTGTATTGCTCGAGGCTTTGCTCGATAAGCTGCCTTCGAGGCGTTGCATATGCGTCTAAATCGAAGTTCAGCACCGGCGTGGCGACCATATGCGCTCCAGAGGCGAAGGCATCCTATTATCTTTTAAGCGCCGCCGAGGGTAAAGCACTAAGTCTTGTTAGATGACGACGACGGCGACCAGAAATATTTGAGCAGCGTGCGTCCGAGATTGGCAGCGGCCATGCTCCACTCGACCAGGCTTTTCTCCTTGCGCAGGTACAGCATTACTATTGGCGAGAGCGATTTGAGCATCGTCTCGGTGATCTCCTTTTCCTGCGGCTCGGACGCCTGCCTCAATTTCTGACTGATTTGCTCCAGTTGGGCGCGGGTGATCTCACCTTGCAAAAATGTAAGGTTGGTTGCCAGCTCGCATTCCTGCTGGATGCCCGCAAGCGTCCGATAGAAACGTCCGGCTTGTCTGCTCATGATCAAACAGAAACAGCCGCCGCCGATCAAGCCGACGATGAGAGCCAGCTTAGCCACAAGCAGCGGTGGCAGCAGGACAACCAGCGCACTGACTGAGGAGGCGAGCGCCGCTGTAAATACGGATAGAGCCAGCTTCGCGGCCTGCGGCAAGCGGGTGCGAAACAGCTCGCCGACTATTAGGTAAGCCGAGGCGCAGATGCAGATCACCACGAGCCATTGGACGAACGGCAGCGCCAGCGGATAAAGCTTGTGCAATAGATGAGTAATGCCGTGTCCTTGAGGCATGCTTATGTTTCTTGAGTGAGAGAACGGGCAATCAACAAGCGCTGAATTTGGTTGGTGCCTTCGTATATCTGTCCGGCTTTTGCATCACGGAAGACGCGCTCGACCAGCCTCTGCGAGTCGAAGCCGGACAGCCCCATGATACTAATCGCTTCGGTAGCCGCTTTCATGGCGATATCCGTGGCTTGCACTTTGGCCATTCCGGCCAGCACCGCGTCCGACTGCCCGCGGTCGATGGCGCAAGCTGCCTGGTAAGTGAGCAGGCGAGCAGACTCGGTAATGGTGGCAAGCTCGCCTAAGGTATTGAGCGCGCACTGATACTCGGCACTGCCGGCGCTGTGGGATTTGCGCTGGGCCAAATAGCGGGACATCGCATCCAGAGCCGCTTGAGCCCAGCCGGTTGCCTGGGCGGCGATGGTTACTCTTCCTTTTGCCAGGCTGCCGAGAGCGACTTTGCGTCCCCAACCGTGCTCGCCCAGCAGATTGGCTCGCGGCACTCGGCAGTCGTTGAAGACAATTTCGCAGGTGGAGTACCCGCGCATTCCCAGCATGTCGAATTTCTGACCAATCTCAAATCCCTCGAAGCCTCGCTCGACAATGAAGGAGGTGATCGTTTTTTCAGGTTCCGAAGCGGTGCCGTCGGAGGCCGTTAGCTTGGCCATAACGATGTAGTAGTCGGCTGACGCGCCGCTGGTAATGAAGGTTTTTGTGCCGTTTAACACGTACTCATCACCGACCTGTCGGGCGGTCGTGGCGAGCGCTGCCGTGTCCGAGCCGGCACCCGGTTCGGTCAATCCGAAGGCAGCCAAATATTGCCCCGACGAGGAAGCCGGCAGATATTTTTTCTTTTGCTCGTCGGTTCCAAATCTATAAATAGGTTCCTGGCAAAGCACATGCACGCCAAGCGAGCTCATGATGGGCACGCAACGGCGGGCGAATTCCTCGTTGACTAAAACAAAGCTCACATAGTCGCCACCCTGGCCGCCATAAGTCTTGTCAAAAGGCAGTCCGCCGAACCCCTCTTTGCAGGCTCTTTCAAAGAGATCGCGCCGGAAGGAATTTTCAACGTCAGATCGGATACATTCCTCAAGCGGGATCGATTCCGCAAAAGCGCGCGCTTTTTTCAACCATGAGCGCTGCGACTCTGATAAAAATGGAGATTCGGCGGCGTGCACGTCAGGCAAACTCTCAGTCCGGAGCATTTGGGTATCCCGTGTTGAAAACCAAAGAGACTACACCAGCGAAAATCGTAAAACCGCGCGCATTGCGCAAGGGCGATACGGTGGGAATCATAGCACCGTCCAGCACTCTCTTTCAGGAGGGGGAGCTGGAATTTACTTATCAGTGGCTGCAGAAGCTCGGCTTGAAATGGAAACTCGGCAAACACTTGTTCGAGCGCTACAGCGAATACGCCGGATCGGACGAAGCGCGTGCCGAAGATCTGATGAACATATGGTGCGATCCCGAGGTGGACGGCGTTTTGCCGCTGCGCGGCGGCAACGGCGCACCACGTCTTTTGCCGCTTATCGATTTCGAGCTGCTGGCCAAAAGCCCAAAAATGTTTGTCGGATACAGCGATCTGACTGCGCTTTTAACGACGATTCATCAGCGTACAGGGCTGGTCTGTTTTTACGGGCCCATGGCCACATCGTTCTACAAAACGAGCTACAGCCATCGCTATTGGACGAAAGCGATTATGTCCAATCGCCCCATCGGTGTAATCACCGATCCGCTGCCGGCGCAAATTTGGAAGCCCGCCTATCCGCCACCGCGGATGGTGATTGCCGAAGGACACGGTCGCGGCCGCCTTATCGGCGGCTGTCTAACCCTGATCAAACAGCTTCAAGGCACGCCCTTTGAAGCAGATATGGACGGCAAGATTGTTTTTCTAGAGGATGTTCACGAAGAGCCTCATCAAATCGACAGGATGCTCACTCAACTTTTGCTGGGCAGCAATTTGAAAAAGGCGGCGGGAATTTTGGTGGGTGAATGCGCCGGCTGCACGCCCGGCGAAAGTAACCGCAGGCGACTGTCGCTCAATCACAGTGTGGAGGCCGTCGTTCGCGAGCGCCTGAGTAACCTCGGCATTCCGGTTGTATACGGCTTGCGCCTCGGACATGGCGAAGACCAGTTTACCCTGCCGTTAGGGGTGATGGCCACGTTGGAGGCGCGCGGGACTGCCGTCAAATTTAAAATCGAGGAGAGCGCTGCCCACTAGAGGCAGCACCGCAAATAAAGATGATACTCAACAAGACAAAGCAAGCTTTGAAACCGCGAGCCCTGAAGCTAGGAGACCGAGTGGGACTGATCTGTCCGTCCAGCCGGCCTCAGACACCGGCGGTGGTGGCACGCTGCCACCGTCTGATCGCTGAAATGGGTTTTAAGCCGGTAGTCGGCAAGCATGTTCTCAGCAGCTACGGCTTTACGGCCGGCACCGATGAGCAGAGATTGGCCGATTTGCACGGCTTTGTCGAGGATGACTCGATTGCCGCCATCTTCTGCCTCAGCGGCGGTTACGGCGCCCTGCGCCTATTGCCGCATCTCGATTTCGCCGCTATAGAGCGCAGCCGTAAACTGTTCGTCGGCGGTGATGATGCAAGTTGCCTGCTCAATGCCATTAATGCCGCCAGCGGCCTCGTCTGTCTGCAAGCGCTCAATCTCGAACAGATCAAGACCAAGCAGACATACGACAGGCTGAAAACGGCAGTGACCAGCACCAACGTCTGGGCGCCGTTGGTGGCCGCCCAGTCAGGGGAAGAATTGCTTTCCGGCAAGCACGACTTCTATTGTTGCGTGGAGGGCATTGCTGAAGGCAAGTTGGTGGGCGGCAATCTCACCGCCTTCATTACACTCATGGGCACGCCCTACCAGCCCGACATGAACGGCAAAATAATTTTTCTCGAGGACCTCGGCGAGCAAAATGGAATTTTGGATCGCTGGTTTACCACGTTGTACCTTTCAGGTGACCTGCAGTATGCCGCCGCAGTGGTCTTTGGTTCTTTCAAAGATTGCGGCCCGAAAAACTCGGATACGATGCTCTCGGTAATGGATCTGTTCGGTGACCGTCTGCAATATCTGGGCAAGATTTCTTGCTTCGGATTGCCGTTCGGGCAACAGGACGACAGCTACCCGGTCCCGATCGGGGTGAATGCACGCCTGACGGCGGCCGAGGGCAGGCTGGAGTTCCTCGAGCCGGCCCTCGTTCTCAAGAATTGATTGTCGATTACTGTAAGCGAATAATTCTTGCTGAGGGACAACTGCGTCAGTCGGGTGGAGGAAGTATGAACGGGAATAGAGACCGGTGGGCCAGCATCGCATCGCGTAGCCTGGCAGCCGGGTGTGCTCTTTTAATTGGACAATCCATAGTGAGCCCGGGCGCCGTCCTGGGCCAACCGCCTCGGCAGTTGAATGCGCCGGCTTCACCCATTGCTGCGCTGCCCGGCGAAGCGGAGCAGAAAGTTGGTGTCAGCGACACGGAGGTCACCATCGGCTCCTGTGCTGCCCTGACCGGGCAATTGAAAGAGCGCGGGGCGCTGGTTGTCTCGGGCGGCAACCTGTATTTCAACTACATCAACGGACAAGGCGGAGTGAACGGCCGCAAAATCAAGCTGGTCAGTTGTGACGACAAATACAGCGGCGAAGGTGCCGAAGAGTGCTTCTATTCCTGCTTGAAGGGCAAAGTATTTTGCGGCACCTTGTTCGAAGGCTCCCCGCAGGCAGCGCGTTACGTACCCAAGTCCGAGCAGGCTCACATGCCGATGGTCGGCTTTTCCAGCGGAGCTGAATTTATCATCAAGCCGGTGCACCGCTATGTCTTTCAAGTGCGCGCCCCATACGTAGACGAGGCGGCCAAACAAATAGACACGTTGTCGAACACGTTGGGCTTGCATAAAATTGCCGTGGTGTACCAAACCGATGCCTACGGAGCGGCCGTCCACGAGGCTCTGAACCAGGCTTTGAAAGCCAACAATGCCACTGCCGTGGCCGACATTCAACTTGAGCGGTTGACACATAACATCGAGCCGGCCATCAAGAAGCTCAAAGCAGCCGAGCCTGACGCGGTGATCCTGGGGGTGACGGGCGATACATTGCCCTTGTTGGTTCAGGCCGGCAAGCAAATCGGACCACACGTCCAGCTCATCGGTTTTTCCAACGGTGCCGATCTGGTCACCAAAGAAGCAGGCAAGGAAGCCGACGGCATGCTGATCACACAGGTGATTCCGCTTCTGGGATCGAACGCGCCGACGGTGCAGCTCTATCATAAGCTTTTACGCCAGAGCGGAACGAGCGAATCGACCTTTAGCGGCTTTGAAGGTTTTTTGATTGCCATGACCGTGGTCGAGGGGCTGAAGCGCTCGGGCAAGGATCTAACGCGCGATGGCTTCGTAAAAGCTCTGGAGTCAATCAAAGATTTCGATATCGGACTGGGTCCGAAAGCTCTCCTCAGCTTTTCTGCCGGCTCGCACTGCGGTTTGAGAAGCAGTGTCTACTGGACGGCCGTGCAGGACGGCAAAGTCGTGCTTTGGTCGCCCAAGAAAAAATAAACGCTGTCCTGATTGATTAGCCGCCATTCACTCTTCCTTCTTTTGGGGGGAATTCTCCCACTAAGGGCGGATCAGGCTGTGGTGATAACCGCAAACGCCCCTCGAAAGAAGTGGGCGCCGCGACTATAGTTGTGCAATCCCCCGGTCCGATGCTTCTACCGTGGTCAAATCGCCGGCTCGGGATGCGCCATAAGGCAATCAACCGTCCAGAGGAAAATGCAATGCTCAAATCCCAATTCATCACAGCGACATTAGTGCTGGCAGTGTCCGGCTTGTCGCTGATTCCGCCGGCTCACGCCCAAGCGGTTGGAGACGGCGGCGGCACCACCGGTGAGCCACTAGATATTCCGATCGTCGTGGCACCGCCGGCGACGCCCGAGCCCCTCAATCCCATGGACGGAGGCTCGCAAATCCAGAACACCGGTGCCGGTGATGTCGGGGGCAACGGCTTCTTCCAGTTGCCCAACTTCATCGGCGACACCCGCGAGGAAGACAGTCACTACAACACCATGCACCAATATCCGTTCCCGGCTTGGGATACGTATCAGCAGGTACTGACCAACTATGTGCAGATGGCTCGTGCGCAAGGCGCCGTCGCCTATCCGCCGCCCCCATACTCACAGTACAACTACGTTGCCGGAGATATGACCGTCGGACCAGGCGGCCCGGTAACGCCGCCCCAGGGCGCCGTGCCGACCTTCGTCAACGGCGGCAGCGGCGTCAGCGTCAATCCGAACAACGGCGATGTCACAGGTGTAGGCTCTGGATCCGGCACCACAACCACCACCACCTCAGTTACCGGCACGGTCGTCACGCCCGGGCTGGTCGGTCAATAACGGCGCATCTATTGATCATTCTCTGGATATGGGCAAGGACGGCTTCGCGGCCGTCCTTGCTTTTAGTTGGCTAGTTTTCGTTTCGCTCGGGCTGCTCGCCAAGTCCCAGCACTTCCTGCTCGATGTCGCGTCCGCTCATCTGTCCGTCACGGATTTCGGCGATCACGTGGCTGACGAATTGCGTGATGTCGCTTGCCACGACACCATCCTCGCCGAGCAGATCGGCCGCGCAATCGCCGGCGGCGCCATGTATGTAGGCGCCGGCTACGGCAGCATAAGAAGGATGCATTCCTTGTGCCAGCAGGGCGGCGATTACACCGCTTAAAACGTCCCCGGCTCCGGGCGTGGCCATTCCCGAATTGCCCGTAGGAATGATGTAGACGCCCTCGGTCGGCGTGGCGACAACCGTGTGTGCGCCTTTGAGTACGATGTTGCAGCCGAATTTTTCGCAGGCCGCTGTCGCCGCCGCCACGCGGTCGGCCTGGATTTCTGCCACTTTGGTGCCGGTCAGGCGTTCCAGCTCTTTCGGGTGGGGAGTGAAAACGAAGTTTTCCGCCGTTTTCAGTTTTAATCCCTTACTTTTGGCGATGGCATTGAGCCCGTCGGCATCCACGATGCACGGCTTGTCGATTTGGCTGAGCAGGCGCTCGACCAAGTCGACCGTCGCTTTTTCAGCGCCTAGCCCGGGGCCGATCAGCACCGCTTGCGCGTCGGCTAACTGTTCTTGCAGCTGTTGCCAGGCAGATAGATCGATGCCACCAGATGTGGTGGCGTCCAGCGGCAGGTAAACGATCTCTTCCGGCGGCAGGTGCTCGACCACAACTTTCGGTGTTGCCAAAATGACGTAGCCGGCTCCCGAACGCAGAACGGTGCGGCAGGCAAGCATGGGAGCGCCGGTCATGCCCAGGCTGCCGGCGATGGCGAGCACCTTGCCGAAGGTGCCTTTGTGTCCGTCGGGAGGGCGATACGGCAGCCAGTTGCGCACGTGAGCGTGCGTGGCCAGCCACCACTGCGGTGACGCCAGCTGCGGTGAGAGATCATCGAGTGCAGGTGGTGGCATGTTGATGCTCGGCAGGCCGATGTCTACAACTCTAATTACCCCGGCATGTTGTGCTCCCGGATAATGCAAGAGCCCTGCTTTCAGGTAGCCGAAGGTAACCGTCAGGTCGGCAGCGACTGCGTCGCCCATTATTTGTCCGCGATCCGAGTCGATTCCCGAAGGCAGATCAATAGCCAGCACCGGCTTGCCGCTGCTATTGATAATGGCGATTGCTTCTGCGTATGCGCCTTTAACGTCACGGTCGAGCCCGGTTCCCAGCAGCGCATCGACAACCAGGGAGCTGCGATCGATGGCTTCCTCTAATCCTTCCAGGCTGTCTTCATCAAAATAATGTATTGTCAGCCCGGCGCAATTCTCGATGATCTTCTTATTGATGGCGCTTTCAGAGTGCGATGAAGCATCCTTGCCGGTGCCTCCTACCATATAAATGGAAAGCGGTATGTGCTGCCGTTGCAGATGGCGCGCCACCACCAACCCGTCGCCGCCATTGTTGCCCCGACCACAAACAATTACCACCGGCCCCGCCGTCACTGCGTTGGCTTTGACGAAGAGTTCCGCCTGATGTGCTGCCTGCAGCCCGGCTGCTTCCATGAGCACTAATCCCCAGTCGTTGTGGCAGGCTTTAATCCACGCCGCCTCCAGTGCGCGAAGTTGAGCGGTAGTGGGGATGCGCGAGAGTTCGTACATTGCTTACTCGACTTGCGGAGCTGCCAGATCGCTTTGTACGACGACGCAGCGAGCATAATGTTTTTCCCGCTTTTCTTCGAGCGGAGGCACGCCATTGAGGCACCGCGCTTCTCGCATGTGGCAGCGAGGATAGAAGCGACAGGCATCGGGTAGATTGATCAAGCTGGGAGGCTGTCCTTCAATCGATTGCAGGCGATCGTTGCTGCCGGGGCTGGGTACGGATTTGAGCAAGCCCATTGTGTAGGGCATGCGTGGATTTTTGAAAAGGTCGCGCACATCGGAGTGCTCGACTATTGAACCGGCATACATCACGGCCACTTCATGACACATCTCGGCAACGACGCCGAGGTCGTGCGTGATCATGATGATCGACATGCCGCGATCTTTTTGGATCTCGCGCATGAGGTCGAGTATTTGCGCTTGCACCGTGACATCGAGCGCGGTGGTAGGCTCATCGGCAATCAGCAGTCGGGGATTGCAGGACAATGCCATAGCAATCATTGCTCGCTGTCGCATGCCGCCCGAAAATTGATGAGGATAGTCATCGATGCGCGCGGAGGCCTGCGGAATACGAACCTGCTCGAGCACTTCAATCGCTCGCTTGCGAGCCTCTCGCCGATTGACTTTCTGGTGCAGCTCGATGGCCTCCATTATTTGCTCGCCCACGGTATAGACGGGATTTAGTGAGGTCATCGGATCTTGCGGAATCAGTCCGATGCGATTGCCTCTTATCGTCCGCATCTTATCTTCGGAAAGGCTGAGCAGGTCCGCACCATCGAAGACCACCTGCCCGCAGACGATTCGCCCGGGCGCCGGTATTAGTCGCAGGATCGCCAGCGATGTTACCGACTTGCCACAGCCTGACTCTCCGACGATACCCAAAACCGAGCCCTCTCGAACGTTGATGGTCAATCCATCAACAGCTTTGGCTTGGCCGAATTCGGTGTCGAAGACGACGGATAGATTGCGGATTTCAAGCAGATTTGAAGGGGGCGTTTTCAAGCAATTTCCAGCCAGTGGTGAGCTTTTTACCGTTTAAGCCATGATGCCAGATAGAGCCCGCCGGGTCAATTTGGGCCGCTAGTCGAGCTTGAGGTTTGCAATGCACAAGGGAGAGGCATATTGAAGCAGCGCCCGCTTTAAGAACGGGACTCTGGTTAACTGGTTAAATGGTATTGGTCATAGGAGCCAGAAAATGAATCCGGATAGCGTTAGCCGAACACGCGACATTTCGGTGCTTCAGCTTTTGACCAGGCTGGTGGTTGAAACGGAGAAGCTGATAAAGTTGGCGGATGACATCAATCAGCATGCCACTACTCCGCAAGCTAAGTCGGCAATGAATCTCATCGGCTCCGAAGTAAACAACATCCTGCAAATAATCAAGATGTCGATTGATCCGCTGTACAACCTCTACGAAATTGATCCGGGCATGAAGGCGGCAAAAGCTGAGCGCGATGCTCAGTCGCCCGAGGCGGCTGCCGGCGAGGCTCCGGCCGTCGAGGCCGTGGAAGAGTATGACGAGAACATGCTCTGGAGCGAAGTTACGAGCAAAGAAAAATCCTGAGCCCCGTTTGCTGTATATCGTGATTGTGAGTTAGTTGTGATCGTGGTGCCCGCCGGCCTGCATCATGTTAAACACATGAAGAACGGCCGGGAAAATGGCGTCCAGCGAATCGGCTACGCCCCCGCGCGAGCCGGGCAGACTGATGATCACCGTTTTTCCGCGCACGCCGGCAATGCCTCGTGAAAGCATTGAGTAAGGCATGCGGTTTTGTCCGTAGGCACGGGCGGCTTCGGCAATACCGGGAATTTCCTTTTCAATCACATGAGCCATGGCCTCAGGCGTGCAATCACGGGGACTGAGTCCGGTACCGCCGGTGGTGACAACCAGATCCAACTTCAGATCATCGCAATAGCGTTTTAGCGCTGCTTCAATTTGCTTTGCGTCGTCTGGAATAACGGCGTAGTCTTTAACATCCAGGCCGGACGCCTCGAGGCGCTGTTTGATGATTTTGCCTGATTCGTCCTGCTTCTTGCCGTTGGAGATAGAGTCCGACATGACCAGCACAGCCGCCTGCAGCGCTTGCGGCAAGCGGTCTTTGAAATCGGACTTGCCGCCGTGCTTTTCCAGCAGTTTCACGCCGAGGATTTCCATCTCCTCATCGATCATTTTCAGCATGTCGTAGAGTGTAAGTGCAGCCACTGATGCGGCTGTGAGCGCTTCCATTTCGACGCCGGTTTTATAAATGGCTTTCACTTCGGTGGTGGCGCATATAGTGTCATTACCGAGTTCGAATTGCACTGCGACGAAATCGACGGGCAGCGGGTGGCAATAGGGAATGATCTGGCTGGTGTTCTTGGCGGCTTGAATGGCGGCTACTTTAGCCACGGGCAAGGGATCGCCTTTCGGCACCGTGCCCTGTCGTATGGCGTCGATTGTCGAAGGAGAGGCCTTGAGCCTGGCTTCGGCGCGAGCGGTGCGCAAAGTATTGGGCTTCTGCGAGACGTCTCTCATGGCGCTGGTCCGTTCTCTTGCTGGACTCGAAAGAAGCACAGTCTAGCAGATGCATCGAGCGCCACTGCTCGCTCGTTTTAAATCGAGAGAGAGAAAATTTGCAAGCAGTGACGGCAGTTAATACCAGGCTGAAGGGCAGTCACTCTGATGACCGGTGGTCAGCGCGCCGCTACTTATGCCTGATCCGATCGTCTCGAAGGAATCGTAAGGAGGCGGCCCGTCCGTGCCTTCGTCTCCGTAAATCATGTCGTTATAGCCCGACTGTGCGACGAAGCTGTCCAGGTTGGTGATCGGCAGAACCGGAGCTGCTCCCTGCGTTTGCAATGCCAGATTGGCCGGTGCGATAAAAGTGCCTGGAATCGGCATTCCGCTTGCCGTTTGAGAGTTGAAGGGCGAGGCATTCGCGGCAGGCAATCTGCTTAGGACCCCCTGGTAGGAATTTTGTCTTGTCCGTGCTGTCGTCGTGTTGCTTGGCGGTTGGGTGAAGAAATTGCCCTGGCTGTTGCCTTGCGTCATAGTTATGTCGCTTGTGGGGGCATTGTCCCAGCTCGAGCCGGAATCGCCAGAGCCGCCAGTCTGTGCCCAGCCGGCACCTTGAGCCAGCGCCGGCGTAACGCCAATGAGAATGCTACAAGCGGCAATGAGTAACGACAAACGAATCATGTCGGCGCCTCTGATAAACAAGTAGTAAAGGAGAGATTGCCAACATCCTAATGATGCTTGGTGGAATATTTGTGGAATTGGTCTGCGAGGACAGGCTGGGCTTTTCAGGCTGCGGTTGACACCGATCACCGGGCCCGGTATGGTTTGGTGCTCGTTGGCTATGCATTTGCATATGTGTGGACATAAGTGAGCGAATATCTTGTCATCAGCTGCAGCCTGAACCCGGATAGCCATAGTCGTCTTCTATGCCAGGCTGCCTTCCGGTCGCTTTCCCAAGGTAACGACGTGGAATGGATCGATTTGCGCGACCTCGGGCTGCCTGTCTGCGACGGGGACAGTGCTTACGCGCACCCGGCCGTGGAGCCGCTGGCGACAAAAATTGCCAATGCCCGCTGCATCCTTTTGGGCACCCCGGTCTACAACTACGACGCCTCGGCGGCCGCGAAAAATATGCTGGAGCTGACCGGGCGGGCATGGACGGAGAAAGTTGTCGGCTTTCTGTGCGCCGCAGGCGGGCTCATGAGTTACATGTCGGTGATGAGTTTCGCCAACAGTCTCATGCTGGACTTTCGCTGCCTGATTATTCCGCGCTTCGTGTATGCAGACGGCAATGTTTTCGGCGAGGACGGGATCAAGGACGAGAAGGTTAAAGCACGCATCGAAGAGCTCGTGCAAACGGCAAACAGGCTTACCAAGGCACTTTCAGCTTAGACAGGAGAGGGTTATGAAGAAGAATCAAAAGTCAAAAAACGGCAAACACGACCATACCATGGGCAACGGCAAACAGCCCAAACAGAAGCGCAGCCCCTTGCACTCCACCCGCATCGACTTGAACGAGAAGGTACGCGGGCATTTGTGCGAGATTCTCAACCAGACGCTGGCTGACTCACTAGACCTTTACACTCAAACCAAGCAAGCACACTGGAATGTGAAGGGCGTTCATTTCTACCAACTGCACTTGCTGTTCGATGAAATCGCCGGCGAGATTCTCGATTATGTCGATTTGTTCGCAGAGCGGATCACATCCTTGGGCGGAACGGCATTCGGTACCGTGCGTATGGCCGCTGAAGCCAGCTCACTGCCTGATTATCCGACCGACATCGACGAAGGAATGGAATTTGTCGTGGCCCTGGCCGAGAGGCTGGCTCATTACGGAGAAATGTTGCGCGAAAACATTGATGTCACCGACGATCTCGGCGATAAGGACACAGCCGATATCTACACCGAAGTGTCACGTGATATAGACAAACGCCTGTGGTTCTTGGAGGCGCATTTGCAAGCCGGCTCGGCGGAGCGCGAAACCAGCCATGGAACGCTGGTTACGCAGGCACGGCGCGGGTCAGCCTAGTCAAGACCAACCCGGCGGCGATGATGTCAAAGTTGCTTGCCACAAACTCCAAAAAGATAAACGTATTGGCAATGAGCCGTCCGGCCCGCTACAATTTAGCCGCTTGAGGACTTATTTGCGGAAGGACAACATGTCTGACGGTTCTATCTTGTTGGAATTGGACGGCTCGGCACAGGCGCGCTACGCCGCTGAGGTCGCCTGGTCGATTGGAAAAGCGACCAACGTTCGAGTCGACGCCTTGCATGTTGTCGATTCGCTTGCTGCCTGGGACTTTCTGGCTTTCGATATCGCGGGCTTCATCGGAAGCGGTCCGTATTTTGAAGCTCACGATAAGATGCGCGATTGCCTGACTGCAATCGGCACAAACCTGATCGAGGTATACAGTAAGCTCGCCAAGCAAAACGGCATCGAGGGCCAAACATTCCTCGATGACGGATCGACCATCCGCGAGATTTGTGCCCGAGCTAAGGATTACGATGTCGTCATTATGGGACACCAGGGCACCGGCATGGGATCACCTGATGAGGACAAGCGCAAATTGCCGAGACGTTCGGTAGTGGAAACTCTGACGTATTACATACCGCGGCCCCTGCTCATCGTTCAAGATCGCTGCCGCATGTGGAGCAAGGCCCGCATTCTGGTAGGCTCGCAGCCGGTTCCGGATACGCTTTTGCGCAATTGTGTTTCCTTCATTTCCGGGCTCTCCGCAGAACCGATGTTGCGTTTCCTGTTCACGACGCCTCCCAATCAGTCTAACGTCAAGAAAGATTTGACACCGCCTGACGGTGTGAAGGCGATTTCGGACATTTCGAGAATTTGTCCGGAGCTCACCGGCAAAAGTATGGACGCACGCTCCACCGATGACATCAGTGAATATCTGCAGCAAGATGCTGAAAATGAGGCCGATGTTCTTTTGGTGGTGCCCGTCATCGAGCAAAACGGCGTGCGGACAACCGCATTCGGTATCACCCCTGATGTGATGGTGCGTTACCTGAATCATCCGGCGATTCTCTTCTGGATGGAGGAGAACGAATCGGCTAAGGCTCCCGGATCAGGACAGAGCGTATCAACGGCAGTCTAGGTTGAAAGACCAGTACGAGAGCAAACTGACGACGGCAACCGAGGCGGTAAAGCAGATTCGGTCCGGCGACGGCGTATATTTGCATTCAAATGCCGCGGTGCCACGGTCGCTCGTTGAGGCTATGGTGGCACGCGCCCACGAACTGCGGGACGTCTGCATCTACAAGCTCATCACTTTCGGCGCGGCGCCGTACGCCGATCCCGACTGCGAAGGATCGTTCTATTTGCATTCTCTATTTATCGGACCGAATGTCCGTTCTGCCGTAAACGAAGGACGAGCGGACTATACTCCCATCTTTTTCAGCGAACTTCCGCGGCTGTTCAAACAGAAGAAGCTGAAGGTGGACGTGGTGCTCGTGCAAGTGACGCCACCTGATGCAGACGGCAACATGTCCTACGGACTCTCGCTAGATTGCACGCTGGCGGCCCGAACGCACGCTCGCTTGATCATAGCCGAAGTGAACAAGCAGGCGACGAGGACTTTCAGCCAACACAAGCTGCATGTCAGTGAAGTCGACTGCATTGTCGAGTCAGATTACGCCTTGCCGGAAGTACATTCGGAAGAACCTGGTGAGATCGAACTGGCGATTGGACGAAACGTGGCTTCGCTGGTGGAAGACGGTGCCACCATTCAGTTAGGTATTGGCGGGATTCCCAATGCTGTGCTGAAAGCGCTTGCCGGTAAACGCGATCTCGGCGTGCATAGTGAAATGGT
>Ga0134128_10004082_pt1 | contig 17917 bp, 16 predicted proteins | sample KB31754_FD_96462 | JGI IMG/M metagenome (GOLD analysis project Ga0134128, IMG submission 96462) | Terrestrial soil microbial communities with excess Nitrogen fertilizer from Kellogg Biological Station, Michigan, USA - KB3-175-4 | ecosystem: Environmental > Terrestrial > Soil > Unclassified ... | reverse complement strand
TCGACCCACTCGAGCAGGCCGCGCTCCGCGAAGCAGCGCGCGCGCTCGGTCTGCTCGGTCTCGGCGACCCCGGTGAAGGGCACCACCACCGCGCGCGCGCGCGCCGCGAGCGTTTCCATGAGCGTGTTATAGCCGGCCTGGCTGACCGAGAGCTCGCAATTGCCGAGCAGCGTCGTGAAGTCGGTGCGCGCGCGCTCGAGCGTGATGCCGCCGTGCGCGAGCCGCGCGAGCCTCTCATACGCCGCCGCGTTGAGATTGTGGCCGGCCAGCACGCGCCAGGGTCGTTCCTTCAAGGAGGTCAGTGCCCGGCCACGCATCGCAGCGTCCAGCAACGCCTCTCCCACGGCGCCCCCGCCCGCCGAAACGATGACCTCGCCATGGCCAGCCGCAGTTTTCCTTTCCTGCGGCGGCGCATCGACCACGTAGCCCGAATATTCGACCTTTGCCGCCAGCCGCGGCGCCAGCGGAAAGCTTCGCTCCAGCCGGACCACGCTCGGATCGGAATGCACCAGCACGCGGTCGAAGAACCGCTCGGCGAGCGCGACCGACTCCTCCTGGCGCTCGCGGCTCTTTTGCCCGCCGAGCAGGTCGCGCAGCGAGCAGACGATCGCCGGCCGCGGGCGCGCCGCGGCGGCCTCCTCCAGGAGCGGCAGCAACTCGAAGCGCATCTGCCGCCGGCCGAACGGAAAAAGCTCGACAAGAAGCGCGTGCGCCCCGGATTCGCGCCAGGCGTCGAGCAGCGCCTGCGCGCGCCGCCGCTTCCAGGCCTCGTCGATCGGGCGGCCCGATTCGTCGAGCAGCGTCTTGAACGTCATGTCCGCGCTCGAAGCCGGCGGCAATTGCACGAGGCGCGCGCCGCCGAAGGCGATGCCGGCGACCGGCGGGCCGCCGCTCGCGACCGTCACTTCCATGCCCGCGGCGACGAGTGCGCCGGCGAGCGTTGCCGCCCGCTTCAGGTGGCCGACGCCGAGCAGGTGCTGGACATAGATGAAAACGTGCCGGCGGGCGCTCAATTCAAGGCACTCGCGCGACGCAGGGGCGCAAGCAAGGCCCGCAGGCGCGCGGCGGCCGCGTCGATGCTGCGCTCCTCGGTAACGAAAGCCTGTGCCGCGGCACCCAGCCGTTGGCGACGGCCCGAGTCGGTCAGAAGCTGGCGCGCGAGCGCGGCGAGTTTCGCCTCGTCGCCGGCCGGTGCGAGCAGACCGGTGCGGCCGTCCATCACGACGTCGGGTACGCCGCGCACGGCGCTGGCGACGACCGGAAGTCCTGCAGCCTGCGCCTCGAGGAGCGCCATGCCGTAGGCCTCGTTCACCGCCGGCCAGACGCACAGGTCAGCAGCGGCGTAGAGCCCGGCGATTTCGCCGAGCGCCAGCGCGCCGGGCAGCACTGCACGCCCCGGAATACGGGTGGCAAATGCCGCCTCGACCTCGGCGCGCGCGTCGCCATCGCCCGCGACCACGAGGCGCCAGGGCAGATCGTCGAGCCGCGCGAGCGCACCCGCGAGCTGGCGAAGCGAGGCAAGCTTGTCGCCCGGGCGCATCATCGCCGCCACCGCGATCCACGGGACCGAAGGATCAAGGCCATGCAGGCCCGCGAGGCGTGCCCGATGCGCCGCTCGTTCGCCGGACGCCGCGCGAAACGGTGCCGGATCGAGAAAAGGCGCTAGCGTGTGAACGCGCTCGCGCGCGGCACCAAGCTGGAGCAGCCCCTCGACATCGTCCGCGATCGGGCAAAGAAGCAGCGCCGCCTGGCGGATTGCGGCGGCGGCGCCCTCGTGTCCGAGTGCCCAAGGACCCTGGGCGCGCTTGCCCGCGTGCGAGGGCTCGGCGACGACGTACGGAATTCCCAGCGCCGAGCTTGCCACAGGGCCGAGCCAGTCGGGCGCCTTGTAGTACAGGTGATAGGTGAACCAGAGCTCGGGCCGCGTTTCGGCGCTCGAGCCCAGCCACTGCTCGGCGAGACGCCGCCCGAGCGCAGTCCCCTGATCGCGAAGCGCCGCCTGGCGGCCGGCGTCGCCCTCGCTGTCATAGCTGCGGAAGGTGGAGACGAGCTCGACCCGATGGCCCGCGCGCGCGAGGGCGTCCATCAGCAGGCCGGCGACGCGCCGGTCTCCCGAAGGGGTGGCGTGGGTGGGCGACTTGAGCGGCGCGTAGAAGGCGATGCGCAGGGGCTGCTCCCGGGGACGGCCGATTCTAGGCCGCGAGGCCGAAGCGGCGCGAGAGCCTCTGCAGGTTCGCTTCCAGCCCGAAGCGGCTGTTCACCCGTAGCCGCCCCGCGTCGCCCAGCCGCTGGCGCAGCGCCGGGTCGCGGATAAGCGCTTCGAGCGAGCGCGCGAGCGCCTGCGGCGACTCGGGTGGCACGAGCAGGCCCGTTTTTCCGTCCTCGATCAGCTCGGGAATCGCGGAGACCGACGTCGCGACGCACGCGAGCCCCTGGCTCTGCGCCTCGGCCAGCACGTTGGGAAGCCCGTCGCGATCGCCATCGCTCGCCACGCGCGAAGCGAGCGCGAACAGGTCCGCGCTCCGATAGAGGGCAAGGATGTCGTCCTGCGCGAGCGCGCCGCGCCACTCGATGCGATCGGCGAGGCCGAGCGCGCGCGCGCGCCGCTCGAGGCGAGATTTCAGCGGCCCGCCGCCCGCGTGCAAAAGCCGCCAGTGCAGCTCGCGCGGCAGGAGCGCGAGCGCATCGAGCAGCAGATCGGTGCCTTTTTTCTCGACCAGGCGGCCGATGGAGAGAATGTTGACGGGCTGTGCCGGATTCTCGCCTTTGTTCTCGATCTTGTTTTTTTCAACAAAGGAAAATCTCGAGAGATCCAGCCCGTGATAAACCAGCTCTACTCTGCCGGCCGGCGCCAGGGCCGACAGGTGCGCCTCGTTCGCGGCGGTGCAGGTGACGAGCCACTCGCAGGAAGCGAGCTTCTCGCGCTTTTCCCATTCGGGCGTCGTCCAGATGTCCTTCGCGTGCGCCGATCCCGTCCACGCGAGCCCTTTCAGCATCGCCGCGTAGCGCGTGACGGAGGCGGGTGTGTGCAGGAAATGCGCGTGCAGGTGGCGCACGTCCGCCGGCAGCTCGGCGCCGAGGACGAGCGCCTGCCCGAAGCGGCGGATGCGGTTCGGCGTCGGATCGCGGGCGAGGTCGCGCAGCCACAGGTTCCGGGCGCTTTTATAGCGGGGTGTTTTCCTCTGGCGTAGCCAGGCGCGCAGAACCCGAAGGGGCTCGCGCAGGAGATATTCGGGCAAGTACAGGACCTCGGCGCGGATCTCGTCGTGCACCGGGTGGCGCCGCGGGTCGGTCGGATGGCGCAAGGAGACGATGAGAATCTCGAGGCCGCGGCGCTCGAGCGCCGCGATCTCCTGCGCGATGAAGGTCTCAGAGAGGCGCGGATAGCCCTTCAGGACGAAGGCGACGCGGCCGCTGCCTGCCGGACTCATTGCGCGGAGCCTACAGGAAGCTAGGCGCTGCGCGGGAGCGAGTGCGGCTGCTCCGCCGCGACGGACTGCTCGATCCACGGGGCGACGAGCCGCCCGACGTTATCCAGCCCCTCGAGCAGGCCCGGCACCACGATTTCCGAGGGCCGGTTCTGGCGCGGCAGGAGCCGCAGGGCGGAGGCCATCACCGCCGGATCGTAGCGGCCGTCATCGGCGAGCATCGAGACGAGGCCGAGCTTGGCCGCGCGCGAAATGCGGATGTACTGCTCCAGGCGCGGCTCGGTGCGCGGCACGATGAGGGCGCGCTTGTCCAGGGAGAGCACTTCGCAGAAGGTGTTGTAGCCGCCCATGGCGACCACGCCCGCGGCGCGGGCGACCAGCGATTCGAGGTGGTTGTGGAAGGTGATCGCGTCGACGCGCTTCAGGCGCGCGGCGCGGTCCATGAACTCGGCCTGGCGCTCGGGTTGCATGAAGGGCCCAAGCACGAGCAGCGCCGGATACGGCAGCAGCGGATCGTGCTCGTAGGCGCGCAGCACCCACTCGATCAGCGCCTCCCCATCGCCGCCGCCGCCGGTCGTGACGAGCAGGTACGGCCGGTTCGCGATCTCTGGGAGGCGCGGCGGGGCGCCGTGCGTGGGCACCTCGCGATGCAGGTACCCGGTATAGACCATCTTCTGGCGCACGCGGATCGGCAGCGACACGCCCTCGAGCGGGTCGCAGATCTGCGGCAGGCCGTAGACCCAGATCTCGTCATAGAGGTCGCGCAGCGCCGGCAGGACGTTCTTCCTCTGCCACTCGGGCTCGAGCAGCCGCGGCTCATCGAGCACGTCGCGCAGGCCGAGCACGAGGCGGGTGCCGCGCGGCTTTAGGAACTCGAGCGTCTCCAGCACCTCGCCCCTCAGGCCCATCGGCTCCTTGTCGACGATGAACAGGTCGGGCTCGAACATCTCGGCCGTGTGCCGGATGATCGAGCCGCGCATCCGGAGCGTCTGCTCGATGTCGAGGTGGAGATTGAGCGAGGTGTACTCGCCGCTGCGCAGCTTGATGACGCCCGGGATGCGCACGAAATCGACGCGCGCGCGGAAGTCGAACGAGCCGATGATGGGCGAGCCCGACAGGATCAGCACCGAGACGTGCTTGAAGCGCTCGACCAGCCAGTGCGCGATGGCGCGGCAGCGGCGCAGGTGCCCCAGCCCCATCGTGTCGTGGCTGTAGATGAGAATCCGGCCGTCGTTGCGCTTGCCGTTCATGCGCCCTCCCCGGGACGGCGGCTGCGGCGAAAAGCGGGCATTCTACCCGAGCCCGTGGCCCGGGGTTTCTTCAGTGGAACGCGGGCCGAAGATCGTCGGACTCGCGCGGCCTGTACTTGACGTCGCGCACGCCGGGCACGGCGATCGCGATCTCGATGATCTTGAGCATCTCCTCGGTGCTGCAGCCCGATACCGCGACGACCCCGGCGCTCGCGCTTACCGTGGCGCGCGTGTCGCGCGTCTCGGCCGAGCGGCGCAGCGCCGCCCACACGTGCGCGGAGAGCGCGAGATCCTCGAGCTTCGCGCGCGAGGCCTCGGTCTCGGCGAACTTGGGCGAGCGCACGATGCCGAGCACCTCGTCGACGCATTCGTCCACGCTCACGCGCTCGGTATTGAGCACCACGTCGTAATGCTCGGCGTCGGTCCACTGCAGGCCGTAGTGGCGCTTGACGATCGCGGTATGCGCCGCGTCGTTGCGGTGGATCTCCTCGGCCACCAGCGCGACGTCGCCGGTGCCGAGGCGCTCGCATATGCGCTTGCGGCGCGTTTCGACGGGCGCGCACACCCGCACCGTGACGACGTGAGGAATGTCGCGCATCAAGTGGGTGGCGCCCCAGCCGCGGATCACCGCGCCCTGTCCTTCGAGCGCCTTGGCGATGATCTCGTCGGCCGAATGAATGAACAGGCTCGTCTGGTCGGCGGTCAGACGCTGCAGCAGGCCGGCCTTGCCGTCGAGCAGGTTCACCACGTGGCTGCGCCGCACGCGCATGCGGTCGGCCAGGTGGTCGATGACTTCGTGATAGATGACCGGCAACGCCAGCGCCTCACCCAGGCCCGACGCGACGTCCTTGCCCAGCGAACCCATCTCGCGCGTGATCGCGATGACCGGCATGTCCGCCTCCCCTTTCCAGCCTCCGGCCAGCAGTTTACGCCAGCGGCGTCGGGCACGGGCGACAGTTCTTCCGGACCGGCCTGCTTGACGCGCGCAAAGCGCGAGGACTAGATTGCCTCGGTCCCGCTCCAAAACCAAGAACCGGGGCGGGCCCCCAAACCTCTTCCAACCATTTCAACGCGAAAGGCATCCCCCATGAGATCGTCGTTCGTTCGTCTTGTCTGCCGCCTCCTGGTTGCCTGCATGATCGGCCTGCCGTTCCAGGTCCATGCGGGATTGATCGGCACCGACCAGGTCGTTACCGCCGAGCAGGCCCTCGCCGCCCGCGGCATGGTGTCCAGCGTCGTCAGTCGCGCCGACGTCGCGAGGCAGCTGCAGTCGCTCGGCCTCTCGCCCGAGGCAGCCAAGGATCGCGTCGCCGCGCTCACGGATTCCGAGGTCACGAAGCTCGCCGGCCAGATCCAGAACCTGCCCGCCGGGGCCGACGCCACCGGTCTCGTGGTGCTCATCCTGATCGGCGTGCTCATCTGGTACCTCGTCAAGAATTAGCGCCGGCGGCGGTTCGCCGCGCGGCAATCCCGGCCCGCGTACGCGCGGGCCTTTTTTTGTGCGCGGCGCTCGTCACGCTCTCGGGCTGCATCTCGCTGCCGCAGACCGTGGCGCTCTCCGGCCACGCGCCGCCCGGGCTCCCGCCCAAGGTCGAGCTCGAGAACGTGCCCTTCGTCCCACAGGATGACTTCATGTGCGGTCCGGCGTCGCTCGCCATGGTGATGAATGCCGCGGGCCGGCCGGTGACCATGGAGGCGCTCGAGCCCCAGGTCTACCTGCCCGGCCGCAAGGGAAGCCTGCAAACCGAGATGATGGGCGCCACCCGGCGCGCCGGGCTCGTCGCCTACGTTATCGAGCCGAAGATGGAAGCGCTCATGCGCGAGATCGCGGCCGGGCGGCCCGCGATCGTGCTGCTCGATCTCGCGTTCCGGATCGCCCCGATCTGGCACTACGCCGTGGTGATCGGCTACGACACCGAGAACGAAAAGTTCATCGTGCGCTCGGGCCGCAAGGCGCGCGACGAATGGAGCTACCCTTTCCTGGAATATCTGTGGAAGGACAGCGGCTACTGGGCGATGCTCGCCCTGCCGCCGGGCGTGCTGCCGGCCAGCGCCCGCGAGGACGAGTTCGCCGCCGCGGTCGCCGCGCTCGAGCAGGCGGGCGGCAAGCGCGAGGCGCGCGAATCGTACCGGGCGCTGCTCGGGCGCTGGCCGGAGAACCTGGTGGGCCTTTTCGGCCTGGGCAATACGGAGTACGCGCTCGGCGACCTCGCCGCCTCCGAGGACGCATTCCGCCGCGCGACGCGGGCCCATCCCGACTCGGCACCCGCTTTCAACAATCTCGCGCAGGTGCTGGCGGAGCGGGGGCGCCTTGCCGACGCGGAGGTGGCGGCGCGCCGGGCAGTGGAGCTGGGCGGACCGGCGAAGGCCGAAGCCAGCAAGACCCTCGAAGCAATCCTCGCCCGCAAAACCGCGCGTTGATCGCGCGGTCCCCCTGCTCACGCGTGCGCTATTTGCGCGCGCCGATCTCGTCCAGGCGGCGCTTGGCCGCCACGCGTACCGCTTCCTTCAGGTCCGGATGCGCCGCCATGAAGCTCTCGAAGTCATCCTTGTGCAGGACGAGCAGCTTGCACGGAATGAGCGCGTTGATGGTGGCCGTGCGCGGCAGGTCGGCGATGAGCGCGATCTCGCCGAAAAAATCGCCCGCGCCCAGGCGCCCCCGCGGCGCGCCGCTCTCGGTGTCGACCTCGACTTCGCCCGAGACGATGAAATACATCGAGTCAGCCTGGTCGCCCTTGCGGATCAGGCGCTCGCCGCGCTCGGCGCGCCGCGCGCGCAGCACGCTCGCCACCGCCGCGATGCGCGCCGCATCGAGCGTCCTGAAGAGCGGAACCTTGGCGACGAGGTTCCAGGTGTCGACGAACTCGCGCCGCCGCACCGCCTCGATGAAGGCCGAGGCGATGATGCCGACCGGGATCGCGAACATGCAAAGGCCGATCACGGCGGTGAGGCCGCCCGCCATTCGTCCCCACAGCGTCACCGGCGTCACGTCGCCATAGCCGACCGTGGTGAGCGTGACGATGCCCCACCACATCGCCGCAGGGATGCTGCCGAACTTCTCGGGCTGCGCGTCGCGCTCGAAGTAGTAGACCAGGCTCGACTGGAACACGAGCAGCGCGAGCATCAGCACCGCGGCGCTCCAGAGCACGCGCCGCTCGCTGTACACCGCCTCCGCGAGGAACTGAAATGCCGCGGTGTGGCGCAGCAGCTTGAAGATCGGCACGATGTCGAGCCAGTCGAGATTGAGCCCGACATGCGGGGCGAGCGCGAACGGGATGCCGGCGACGAGGTCGACGATGCCCGGCAGGGACAAGACATAGCGCAACCGCTCGCCCGTCGCGGTCTCGGCGCCCACGTTCTCGGGCGCGATCCAGATGCGCAGCAGGTATTCGATCGCGAAGCCGAGCGTGGTGAGCAGCAGGACCGCGTCGAGCAGGTCGCCGTGCACGCGGCCGATCTCCGGGACCGACTTCAGCACCGCGGTGCTCACGCTCACCACGATGAGAACGACGAGGCCGACGCGCAGCGCGTCGCCGAAAACGCCGCCGCCCTCCTCGCGCGTGAAGAGGTGGTGCACTTTCGCGCGCAGCGATTCCCCCGCCTTCGCCTCGCTCACTCGGCCTTCCCGTCCCCCGGCGGCTTGTCCCGGCGTTTCGGCCAGGTCCACCACACGATTAGAATCGCGAGCGCGAGCGCGACACCCATCTCAAGATAAATGACCCACATCCTTCGCGCTCTTGCCCTCCTCGTTCCCGCGATTCTAGTCCTCGGCGGATGCAGTGCGCCGGCGGTCTGCCCGAAGTGCCCTGAAGCCGGGCCCGCGGCGAGCGCCCCGGTCCGCTACGAGCCTGCGCCTTTTGCCACGCTCCCCGGCTGGGCCGGCGCCGAGCTCGCGCCCGGCCTGCGCGCCTTCGTGGCCGGCTGTCCACGCATCGCGGCGGCAAGCGCGCTTGGCCGCGCCTGCGCCGCCGCGCGCGAGCTGCCGGCGGCGGACGAGGCCGCTGCGCGCCGCTTCGTCGAGGAGACTTTCTCGGCTTGGGCGGTGCTGACCCCCGAAGGCAGCGCGGAGGGGCTCGTCACCGGCTACTACGAGCCCGTTCTGCCGGGCAGCCGCGAGCGCAGCGCGCGCTTTCGCTACCCCGTCTACGGACCGCCGCCCGATCTCGTGACCGTCGATCTGGAGGCGCAGCACCCCGAGCTGCGCAACCTGCGCCTGCGCGGGCGCCTGGAAGGCACGCGCCTGGTTCCCTACTGGACGCGCGGCGAAATTGAAGCCATGGACCTTCGCGCGCCCGTGCTGGCGTGGGTCGAGGATCCGGTCGAGCTGCTCTTTCTCCAGATCCAGGGCTCGGGCCAAATCACGCTCGAATCGGGCGAGCGGCTGCGCCTGGGCTACGCCGACCAGAACGGCCATCCCTACCGCTCGATCGGGAGATTTCTGGTCGAGCGCGGCGAGCTCAAGCTCGAGCGCGCCTCGATGCAGGGGATCAAGGCATGGGCCGCGGCGAACCCCGCGAAGCTGCGCGAGGCGCTCGACGCCAATCCGAGCTACGTGTTCTTTCGCGAGCTCCCGGCGAGCAGCGACGGTCCGCCGGGCACGCTCGGCGTCCCGCTCAGCGCGGGCTATAGCCTCGCCATCGACCCGCGCGCGGTGCCGCTCGGCGCACCCGTGTACCTCGCCACGAGCTGGCCCCTGTCGGCCAAGCCGCTCGAGCGCCTGATGGCGGCGCAGGACACGGGCGGGGCGATCCGCGGCGCCGCACGCGCTGATTTCTTCTGGGGAACGGGAGCGGAGGCCGGCAGCCTCGCCGGCCAGATGCGCCAGCGCGGACGGCAGTGGATCTTGTGGCCTCGAGGCGAGCCGCTGCCGCTACTTTAGGCGCGCGAGCTCGTCCAGCTTCTTGCGCAGCGCGCCGATCTCCATGCCACCGCTCGCCTTTTCGCCGTTGGCGAAGTAAAGCGTCGGCGTGCCGTTCACGCGCAGCGACCGTCCGAGCTCGAGCACCTTGTCCACCGGATTGGCGCAGCTCGCGCTGGCGGTCGGGACTTTCGGCTTTTCGTTCGCCGCGAGCTCGATCCACGCCTTCGCGCGGTCCTTCGAGCACCACACCGCGCGCGAATGGTCGGCGAGATCGGGCCGGATCACCGGGTACATGAAGACGTAGACCGTCAGGTCGTCAATCTGCAGGAGCGTCTGCTCGAGGCGCCGGCAGTACGGGCAGTATGGGTCGCTGAACATCGCGAGCACGCGCTTGCCGTTGCCGCGCTGGACCTTCACCGCCAGGTCGAGCGGGAGCTGGTTGAACTCGATCTTGGTGTGCTTCTGCAGCCGCTCCTCGGTGAGGTCGCGCTCGGCTTTCACGTCGATCAGGCGGCCGGTAAAGACGTAGCTCCCCTTTTCGTCGCTGTAGACGATCTTCGGCCCGTCGAGCGTCTGCAGGCGCACTTCGTAGATGCCCGGCAGCGGCGAGGGCTGGACGCCTTCCACCTTGACCCCGAGCCTGGGCTCGAGCGCTTCGCGGATTTTCTGCTCCTGCGCGAGCGCGGGCAGCGCGACGAGGAAAAGCAGGGCGGGCAGGCAAAAGAGTCTCATGTGAGGTTCAACCCATCGCGTGGCGGATCAGGGCATTCTTTAGGACCGGCAACCGGTCGACGAGTTTCAGCCCGGCGTTGCGCAGGCGCGCGACGGGCGCGCTGCGCGCGCCAAAAAGCCGGTAAAGGCCGTGCACCGTGGCTCGCATCGCCAGTATATCCTCGGCGCGCGCGCGCTCGTAGCGGCGCAGCAAGCGCAGCTCGCCCGGATCGCTGCCGGGAACGCGTGCCGCGATCACCCCGGCGAGGGCGCGCGCGTCCTGCAAGCCGAGGTTCGCGCCCTGCCCTGCGAGCGGATGAACGACGTGCGCGCTGTCGCCCGCGAGCGCGACGCGCGGCACGACGAGCTGCCCGGCGGCAAGGCGCTGCAGCGCAAACGCCCGCGGCGCGGTCACGAGCGCGAGCTCGCCAAGCACGCCGTACGAGGCGAGCGCGACTTCGCGGCAGAGCGCGTCGGCATCGAGACCGAGCAGGCGCTCGGCCTCGGCGGCCGCGGCCGACCACACCATCGACACGTGATCGCCCGGCAGCGGCAAAAGCGCGAGCACCGCACCCTCGCGATCGGCGCCCTGAAACCACTGGAAAGCGACGTTGCGGTGCGGGCGGCGGCTGGCGAAGTTCGCCACGACCGCGGTCTGACCATACGCCTCTTGCCTGCTCGCTATGCCGGCTAGTGTCCGCACGCTCGAGCGCGCGCCGTCGGCGCCGATGACGAGGCGCGCCTCGATCCTGCGCCCGCCGGCAAGCACGAGGCTCGCCTCGCGCGGGGCGAGCTCGATCCGCTCGAGCGCCGCATCGTCGATGAGCGCCAGGCCGGGCTGCGCCTCGAGCGCGCGCCAGAGCGCGCGCTGCACGAGGCGATCCTCGACGATCCAGGCGAGCTCGCTTGCGCCCGAGCGGTAGGCGTCGAACTCGATCGCCGACCGGCCGTCGTCGCCGTAGACGCGCATCGCGTGAACCGGCGTGAGGCGCTCGCGCGGCAGTGCCTCCCAGACGCCGAGGCGGCGCAGGAACCCGGCGCTCGCCGGGCTGAGCGCGTAGATGCGCGAGTCGAAGTCCGGGATATCCGCGTCGCGCGCGGGCGACGCCGGTCGCGGCGCGACGAGGGCGATCGGCGCGCCTTGGAGCGCGCGCGCGAGCGAAGCGCCAACGATGCCGCCGCCGACGATCGCCGCTTCATAGCAAGTCTTTGACTGCACGCCTCTTTTGCGCGAAAATCGCGCCCCGCATTTAAACCCGTTTCAGCGTGGCGAATTAGCTCAGCTGGTTAGAGCAGCGGAATCATAATCCGTGTGTCCCGTGTTCGAATCACGGATTCGCCACCATTCTTTTTTCCCGCGCCGGACGGGCGGTCTCAAGAACACAGGCCGCCGAGCGCTTCGGCGATGCGCCTAACAGCATTCGTCCAGCCTTCGGTGCGCTTTTCCTGCCTGAACAATCGCGTCGCCGGATACCATGGACTGCTCTCGCGCTCGCGCATCCAGCGCCAATCCGGCGCGAAGGCAAGCATCAGCCATACGTTTTTTGCCATCGCGCCGGCAAGGTGCGCGATGGCCGTGTCCACCGAAATGACGAGGTCCATCTCGGCAACGAGCCCGGCCGCGTCGTAGAAGTCCTCCTGCTCCGAGCCCGTGTTGTCAACACCCAATGACGCGAGTAGCGCGGCATCTTCCGCGTCGACATCCTTCTGCAGGCTGATAAAGCGTGCGCCGGGCACCGCGAAAATCGGCAGCAGATCTCGCAACGCCGACGAGCGCGCGCGATCCTTGGCGTATTCCCGACTGCCCGACCACACGATTCCCACGCGCAGCGCCTTCCCTCCCGATAGGCGCTTGCGCCATTTCTCTCTCGCGGCGGCCGTAGCGGAAAGATACGGGAAGCCCCCAGGCACCGTTGCCGGCGTGGTTGCAAACGCGAGCGGCAAACCAGGCAATGGGCACTGGCAGTCGAATTCCGGCAGCGTTTCTCCGGAAGCGATCACCTGAGCAACGCCCTCGAAACCTTCGAACAGCCGTTTTAGGCGCGGCTGAACATCCAGAATCACCTTGGCCCCGAGCGCGCTGACCCGGGGTGCATAGCGCGCGAACATGATCGTATCGCCAAACCCTTGCTCGGCATGAAGGAGAATCGTCCGACCCGAGAGGGCGAAGTCCCCCCGCCAGAGCGGTTGCGAAAAGTCACGGAAACGGCCATGGAACTGCTTTGCGCCATGCCGCCAGGCATAGTTCCGCCAGCCGCTTTGCCAGTCGCCTGCCGATAGCTCGGCGATCGCGAGATTCAGACGAATGTCCGCGTTGCCCGGATCGACGGCGACCGCCGCATGGTGGCTTTCGATGGCAGCGGCCGTTCGCCCGAGAGCGAGCAGCGCGTTTCCGCGATTGCTGAGCGCCTGTGCGTGATCGGGTTTTTTGCGCAGTGCGCGCCTGAGCAGCTCGAGTGCTTCGTCGTCTTCGCCGAACGCGCGCAATGAAACCGCGAGATCGCAGAGCACATCCGGATCGCTCGGGTCAGCGGCGAGCGCTTTCCTCAAGTCGGCCGCAGCCTCGGCGTGCCGGCCGAACTGCTGCAGGAGGATGCCGCGGTTGTAGAGCAGATCCGGATCGCCCGGCGCGACCTTCAGGCCGCTCTCGAAGCTCTGCAGCGCTTCGTCGTTTCGGCCCAGATCGCGAAACGCGTTGCCGCGGCTGTTGAAGGCATCTGCGAACGAAGGTCGCGCTTGCAAGGCCGAATCAAAATGCGCGAATGCCTCGTCGACGTCGCCGCGCTTGAATTTGAGCACCCCGAGGAGATTGTGGGCCGCGGCGTGGCCTGGGGACTCCTCCAGGATTTGGCTGTAGAGCAGCTCCGCCTGAAGGAGGTTGCCTTCCTCGTGCGCCGCGACAGCGCGTTTGAGCAAGGAAGCAAGCGCGCCACCCTTCGGATTCGCCATCGCCCGACAATGTTACCTTCGTCGGCCGCCCGGGTTTTCGGTAAACTTGACCGATGATCCGGGTCACGCTCTTTTGCCTTTTTTGCGCTTTGTCTTCCGCCGCCTGGGGCCAGTTCCGTTCGATCCCGGTTGAAGCTAAGCGCGGCGAGATCCGCTCGCTCGGGAACATGGACGTCGAGATCGACGGCAAGGCGATGCGGCTTTCGCCCGGCGCGCAGATCCGGGACGCGGGCAACATGATCGTGCTGCCTACCGCGGTTCCCGCGGGCGCCAAGGTGAAGTACCAGCTCGACCCTCAGAACCTGGTCAACCGCGTCTGGATTCTCTCGCCCCAGGAAGTGGCGCAGCCCGATCCGCGCCGATGAAGCCGGCCGGCAAGCACTACATCCGCACGTTCGGCTGTCAGATGAACGCGGTCGACTCGGCGAAGATTGCCGAGTCGCTCGGCGGCGAGGCCGCCGCCACTCCGGAAGAGGCCGACGTCATCGTCTTCAACACCTGCTCGGTGCGCGAGAAGGCGCAGGAGAAGGTGTTCGCCGACCTCGGACGCGTGAGGCAGCTCAAGCGCGCCAACCCGGAGCTCATGATCGCGGTCGGCGGTTGCGTGGCGAGCCAGGAGGGGGCGGCGATCCTCACGCGCGCGCCCTATGTCGATGTCGTATTCGGGCCGCAAACGCTGCATCGGCTACCCGAGCTGCTCGGGCGGCGACGCTCGAGCGGGCGGCCGCAGGTGGACGTGAGCTTCCCCGAGAACGAGAAGTTCGACCGGCTGCCCGCGACCGAGGCGCGCGGCGCGGCGGCGATGGTGACGATCATGGAGGGCTGCAGCAAGTACTGCTCGTTCTGCGTAGTGCCCTATACCCGCGGCGCGGAAGTGAGCCGCCCCTTCGAGGACATCGTGCGCGAAATCGCGCGCCTGGCCGAGGGCGGCGTGCGCGAGGTGACGCTCCTCGGGCAGAACGTCAACGCCTGGCGCGGAACCGTCGATGGCGAGGCCGCCGATTTCGCGGAGCTGCTTCTCTATCTGGCGGAAATCGACGGCCTGGAGCGCATCCGCTACACGACCTCGCACCCGCGCGAGTTCACCCAGCGCCTCATCGACGCGCACGCGCAGTGCGCCAAGCTCGCCGCACACGTGCACCTGCCGGTACAGTCGGGCTCGGATCGCGTGCTCGCGGCGATGAAGCGCGGCTACACCTCGCTCGAATACCGCTCGATCGTGCGCCGCCTGCGCAAGGCGAAACCCGGGATCTCGCTGACGTCCGACTTCATCGTCGGCTTCCCCGGGGAGACCGAGGCCGACTTCGACGCGACGCTCAGGATCGCGCAAGACCTGGCGTTCGACGGCTCTTTTTCCTTCCTCTACAGCCGGCGACCCGGAACCCCCGCGGCGGAGCTGGAGGATTCGCTTCACGCAACTGAAAAATCGCGCAGGCTCCAGGCGCTGCAGGCCCAGCTCGACGCGCAGGCGCGCGAAGTGAGCGAGTCGATGGTCGGCAGCGTGCAGCGCGTGCTCATCGAGGGCGCATCCCGAAAAAATTCCGCCGAGCAATGCGGGCGCACCGACAACAACCGGGTCGTGAATTTCCCCTCGGCCGGCCCCGTGCCGGGCGCGTTCGCCGAGGTGCGCATCACCGAGGCGCGCGCGCACACGCTGCGCGGCGAGCTTTTGGGAAGCGATGCGCGCTAAGCCCGGCGCGGCCGAGGTGCGGCTCGAGCCGGTCGACAACCGGCGCCTCGCCCGGCTTTGCGGCGCGCTCGACGCGAACCTGCGCCAGATCGAGGCGGCGCTGGATGTGACCATCGCGCGGCGCGGGACGCGTTTCACGGTGCGCGGGCGCGAGGCGGCGCGCGCGGCGCAGGCGATCGAGCATTTCTACGATCGCGCCGCAGGCGAGCTCTCGCTCGAGGACGTGCAGCTCGGCCTGGCCGAGATCGGCCACAGCCGCCCCGCCCAGGTCGAGGGCGACACACGCCCGCACCTGCGCACGCGGCGCGAGGACCTGCACGGCCGCACGCCGCACCAGGTCCAGTACATCGAGAACATCCTCGCGCACGACATCACGATCGGCATCGGGCCCGCCGGCACCGGCAAGACCTACCTCGCGGTCGCCTGCGCGGTGGATGCGCTCGAGCGCGACAAGGTGAAGCGCATCGTGCTCGTGCGGCCCGCCGTGGAGGCGGGCGAGCGGCTCGGCTTCCTGCCGGGCGATCTCGCGCAGAAAGTCGATCCCTATCTGCGGCCGCTCTACGACGCGCTCTACGACCTCGCCGGATTCGACAAGACCGCGAAGCTCCTCGAGCGCGGCACGATCGAGCTCGCGCCTCTGGCCTACATGCGCGGGCGAACCCTGAATAACGCCTTCGTGATCCTGGACGAGGCGCAGAACACCACGCCCGAGCAAATGAAGATGTTCCTCACGCGCATCGGCTTCGGCGCGAAGGCCGTGGTCACCGGCGACGTCACGCAGATCGACCTGCAGCGCGGCCAGAAGAGCGGCCTGGTCGAGGCACGCCGGATCCTCGCCGACGTGCGCGGCATCGCCTTCACCGACTTCACCGCCGCCGACGTGGTGCGTCATCCGCTCGTCGCGCGCATCATCGATGCCTACGACCGGCACGCGCAAGAAAATCCGCCCCCGAAGTAACGTCGCAGTTCAGCGGGCAGCGGCCGGTGCGCCGCCGACGCCCCTGCTCAGGCGATTCGTGCGCGCGGCCGCGGCCGCGCGCGCGACCATCGCCTTGCGCATCGTGGGTGCGAGGGAGTCGAAAAAACTCAACAAGAAATACCGGGTGAAAAACCAGGCGACCAACGTCCTGTCGTTCCCATACGGCGGCGGCAGCGGCGACGTCGTGCTGTGCCACCCGGTGATCAGCAGGGAATCGCGGCAGCAGGGCAAGTCGCTGCGGGCGCACTACGCGCACCTCGTGGTGCACGGCGTGCTGCATCTGCGCGGTTACGACCACGTGACACGGCGGCAGGCCGCGCGCATGGAGCGGCGTGAAATCGGCATCCTGCGACGCCTCGGCTACGCCGATCCGTACCGCGGATAGCGGGACGGTAAAATACCCGCTCTCCCCGCCCTCCGATGAGCGACCCCGCGCGACCCGGCCTGCTCGAGCGCCTCTCGGCGCTGATCATGCGCGAGCCCGGCGATCGCGCCGACCTCGTGCGCCTGCTGCGCACGGGGTACTCGCGCAACCTGCTCGATGCCGACGTGCTCTCGATCATCGAGGGCGCGCTCACCGTCTCGGAGATGCAGGTGCGCGACATCATGATCCCGCGCGCGCAGATGGACGTGATCGACATCCACGAGCCGGTCGAGAAGTTCGTCCAGCAGGTGATCGCCACCGCGCACTCGCGCTTTCCGGTCATCGACCAGAATCGCGACGACGTGATCGGCGTGCTGCTCGCCAAGGACCTGCTGCGCCACTATGCGGGCGAGGAGGAGTTCAACGTGCGCGAGATGCTGCGCCCGGCGATCTTCGTGCCCGAATCGAAGCGCCTGAACGTGCTCCTGCGCGAGTTTCGCGCGAGCCGCAACCACATGGCGATCGTCGCCGACGAGTACGGCGGCGTGGCGGGCCTGATCACGATCGAGGACGTGCTCGAGCAGATCGTGGGCGACATCGAGGACGAGTACGACTTCGACGAGGCAAGCGACAACATCCTGCCCCAGCCGGGCGGACGCTACCGCGTCAAGGCGCTGACGCAGATCGCCGACTTCAACACCGCCTTCGGCACCAGCTTTCCGGACGACGAGCATGACACGGTCGCCGGCCTGGTCATCGCGCAACTCGGCCGGCTGCCGCGGCGCGGCGAGAGCTTCCTGCTGGGCGGGCTGAAAGTGCAGGTGCTGCGCGCCGACAGCCGCCGCGTCTACACGGTCATCGTGGAGAAGCCGAAGACGTGAGCCCGGGCGGCGTGAAGCCCGGGCCCTACGCCCTCGCTTTCGCCGCCGGCGCCGCGTCGGTCATCGGCTTCCAGCCGGGCTGGTTTCCGGTCCTGCTGGGCGCGTTTGCGCTGCTCGTCCATCTCTGGATCGCCTCGGGGCGCTCGGGATTCTGGCTCGGTTTCGCCTACGGCCTCGGGCTCTACGGCGTCGGCGTCTCCTGGGTCTTCATCAGCATGAACCGGTTCGGCGGCCTGCCCGCGCCGCTCGCCGCGCTCGCCACGCTCGGCTTCTGCGCGCTGCTCGCGCTCTTTCCCGCGCTCGTCGGCTGGGCGCAGGCGCGGCTGCCGAATCCGTCCTCGCGGCCGCTCGCCATCCCCGCGCTCTGGGTTCTCGTCGAATGGCTGCGTAGCGGGTTCCTGACGGGCTTTCCGTGGCTTGGCCTGGGTTACGGCGCGCTCGATACGCCGCTCGAGGGCTATGCGCCCGTGGGCGGAGTGCTGCTCGTCACGCTCACGGCCACCGGCGCCGCCCTCCTTCTTCGCCAGTTCGCAGTCGGTGAGCGGCGCTGGCTGAGCGCCGCGCTTTTTGCGGCCATCGGCGTCGTGGGCGCCGCGCTGCAGGCCGTCGAATGGACCAAGCCCAAGATGACACCCGTGAGCGTGAGCCTGCTCCAGGGCAATATCGAGCAGAGCCTGAAATTCGATCCGGCGCGCCTGGGCCGCATCCTAGAAACGTACGCGCGCCTCGCGGAGGAAAGCCGCGCCCGCCTGATCGTGCTGCCCGAGACCGCGATCCCGCGCTTTCTCGACAGCGTGCCTCCGC
>Ga0134128_10004081_pt1 | contig 17918 bp, 17 predicted proteins | sample KB31754_FD_96462 | JGI IMG/M metagenome (GOLD analysis project Ga0134128, IMG submission 96462) | Terrestrial soil microbial communities with excess Nitrogen fertilizer from Kellogg Biological Station, Michigan, USA - KB3-175-4 | ecosystem: Environmental > Terrestrial > Soil > Unclassified ... | reverse complement strand
GCCTACGTCCCGCGCACCGACACCTATATCGAGAAGGAATCGACCATCAACGAGCAGATCGACCGCATGCGCCACTCGGCGACGCGCGCGCTGCTCGAACGCGACGACGTCATCATCGTCGCCTCGGTCTCCTGCATCTACGGCATTGGCTCGGTCGAAGACTACACGGCGATGACTTTCGACCTCCGCAAGGGCCAGAAGGTCGACCAGCGCGAACTGCTCCGCTCGCTCACCCAGCTCCAGTACAAGCGCGGCGACACCGGCTTCGTCCGCGGCACGTTTCGCGTGCGCGGCGACACAGTGGAACTGTTCCCCGCCCACTATGAGGATGCCGCCTGGCGCATCACCCTGTTCGGCAACGAGATCGAATCCATCGCCGAGTTCGATCCATTGACGGGGAAAAAGTCCGGCGACCTGCTTTCCATCCGCGTCTTCGCCAACAGCCACTATGTGACGCCGCGCACCACCATGACCGGCGCCATCCGCCTGATCCGCCAGGAGCTGGCGGGGCGCCTGCAGGAGCTCAACGGCGCCGGCCGCTTCCTCGAAGCGCAGCGGCTCGAGCAGCGGTGCCTGTTCGATCTCGAAATGATGGAAGCCACCGGCTCCTGCGCCGGCATCGAGAACTATTCTCGCTATTTCACCGGCCGCAAGCCCGGCGAGCCGCCACCGACGCTGTTCGAATACCTCCCCGACAATGCGCTGGTCTTCGTCGACGAAAGCCACGTCACCATCGGCCAGCTCGGCGCCATGTATCGCGGCGACCTCCGCCGCAAGGCCACCCTCGCCGAGTATGGCTTCCGGCTGCCCTCGGCGATGGACAACCGCCCGCTCCGCTTCGAGGAGTGGAACGCCATGCGCCCGCAATCGGTCTATGTCTCGGCCACCCCCGGCAAGTGGGAGATGGAGCAGGCCGGCGGCGTCTTCGCCGAGCAGGTGATCCGCCCCACCGGCCTCATCGACCCGCCGGTCGAGATCCGCCCGGCCAAGACCCAGGTCGATGACGTGGTCGACGAAATCCGCGGCGTCGCCAAGGCCGGCTACCGCACGCTGGTCACCGTCCTCACCAAGAAGATGGCCGAAGATTTAACCGAATACATGCACGAACAGGGCATCCGCGTCCGCTACATGCACTCGGACGTCGACACCATCGAGCGCATCGAAATCATCCGCGACCTGCGGCTCGGGGCCTTCGACGTGCTGATCGGCATCAACCTGCTGCGCGAGGGCCTGGATATCCCCGAATGCGCGCTCGTCGCCATTTTGGATGCCGACAAGGAAGGTTTTCTGCGCTCCGAAACCTCGCTGATCCAGACCATCGGCCGCGCCGCGCGTAACGTCGATGGGCGGGTGATCCTCTACGCCGACCAGACCACCGGCTCGATGGAGCGCGCGCTGGCCGAAACCAGCCGCCGCCGCGAAAAGCAGACGGCCTACAACACGGCGCACGGCATCACGCCGCAATCGGTAAAATCGAACATCAAGGACATCGTCGACAGCGTCTACGAAAAGGACCACGTCACCGTCTCGATCGGCAAAGGCCGCGACGGCAAGGAAAAGCTCGAAGTCGGCGCCAACCTCGCCGCCGTCATCAAGGACCTCGAACGCGAAATGAGGGAGGCCGCGACGAACCTGGAGTTTGAAAGAGCGGCCAAGCTGCGCGACGAGATCAAGCGGCTGCGCGAGATGGAACTGGATACGCTGGAAGGGGCGGCGGGTTAGGCGTGTATCAAGAACGCCTCGGGCGCCCATCGAACTATACGTCTAGATGGGGCTTCCGTAGTAAGGTAATATTTCTAGCTCTATTAGTCGGACAGCGGATCGAAGTGTCTCCGTAAGAGTAGAGATGTTCGTTCCCCCAAGATCTGCATCGTTGACACATATCGCGAGATGGGCTTTGTCCAACGCTGGCTCACCGCCCCGAATGTGCAAGTGTGGGCCGGTCTTGTAGACTGCGGAATGGCTAGTATCTTTCAAATCCGGATCGCAGTGAAGACAAAGTAACTGAACATCACGATCTTCGCGTGATCTTTTTCTATAGATGTGCAGATAAGCCCGGTCCAATGACCATGCCTGATCAATTATACTCTGTGTCCACCGCTCGTGGTAATTCATAAATATCCCTACACGCGTGCAAGGCACGCGTATCTGGTCAGGAGCCGTTTGAGACGGATTAAGGCCGTTCGGCACAACGCCGAGAACATGGTCCGCAAAGCCGAGGGGACGCACGCTAGTAGATTTGGGACTGCGCAGTAGCGGCCTAACCAATGCCGCAATTGCCGTCGGCCGTGAACGCACGACCTCCTCCGTGGCCAATATCCTCGTCAACCCGCCAAACCCAGGATGCGGCTACGCTCCATCGGCGTAATACCGTAAGCGCGGACAATTAGCGCGTCCAAATCCTGCGCGTCAGCTTCAGACGCCTTCCCCGCGAGCAATCTGTCGACAAGGATGGCAGCCAATTTTAGGTCACCCGCTGAGACGGAATTTAAGTCAGGTACTGGGACATCACGCAGTGTTGCCGCCTCAATACGGCTATATCCCTTGGCAAACTTGGGGGTGAAGACTCGAAGGTACCAGCTGGCAACCGATGAATTCAGAACAGCAACAAACCACTTCAACAAATCCACCTCCCCGTCCTCCCGCTTGGCAGTCAAGAAGGGCGTATGGCTCACAGCCATGACTCCGGAGATATCAAGCGCAAAGCGGGGTGTAAGAAAAAGGTGAGGGACGACGATCTTCGGCCGCTTCATGACTTTGGGCGGTCTTGGCCTCTCGGGCTTCCACCAAGGAGTTGAGCTTGACCTCTTCCTTCTAGTGAGTACCTCACGATTAGCTACCAGATGAGAATAGGTAGATGGGTACCGCTCCTCGATCTCGTGTTCATCAAGGAGCCTGTCGCCCTCGTAAGGATAGAGTACAAGAGTGTCCGATTTTTCTTTCAAGCCAAATCTACTGATGTCTCGATCTTCCCAGACATACATGTAGATGCTACGTTCGCCTAACGGGACCAAATCCGCGCTTCTTAGAAATACAGGGTCCGCCCCGGTCAAAAACCCTTGAGCCGAATTCAGATAGTCACTCAATTTCGGTAGCCGCGCTAACTTACTCTCAAGCGCGGTAAATTCTGGGCTTACAATAGCCCAATCCTGACGTTCAAAGTACGACTGCGGCGTCCTAAAGGCTCGATAGTACGGAGTATCGACGTCCCTACGATCTATACACGCCTGCAAAACGCCGCCAACGAAGTCACTCGCCTGAGCAAGTTGGGCATCCTCGCCCGCAATCTTCGGCACCGTCTTTTTTTGGACAACGAGCAAAACGCAATAGGCTCCGACCCCCTCGAACACGTCAACGGCGGAAAGATCGACCAAGCACCTAACGTCGAACTCAGACGATATCCTACGTCTGAGAAAGCGTGCATTGCGAGCCGTGAGGAATGTCTGGGGCAGCACCAGACATACAAAGCCGTTTGGCGCAACCGCGTCGATCGATAACTTAACAAATGCCAAGTAGGCATCCGATCGTCCGGTAAAATCATCGCCCAAATATTCCTCGTAGAGGGCCTTTTCAGCAGCGACCAGATGATCGAGCTTCACATATGGCGGATTTGAAAGCATTGCGCCGTAGCGCCCCTTCGCAATGGTTCCAGAAAGCGCATCACCAACTGCGTCAGACCTGCGGATCGGCAACACGTCCGGCAAACTTTCAGTTGCCACAAGATGTAGAAGTGTCAATGAAAGTGTCGTTGCGGCAACTGCATTCGCATCACGATCTATCCCCTCGGTAATTCCGAACACCTCTTTAATAGAGGCAGCTGTGGTCCCGGGAGCGAGAGGATTGCACTGGAGTTCCAGCAACGTGGGAAGAAATATCCCCGAACCGCACGCCGGATCAATTGACCTAAGGCTACGAAAAGTCCTAGGAGTCGTGTTCTCTCTGATAAATCTACCAAAAAATCCCGCAATAAATTGCGGAGTATACACGGCTCCACTACGTTGAGGTAGGACTTGCTCGGGGACAGGGGGAAAAAGTGAAGCTTGCGAAGTCGTCGCTGCGTCGTCTGTTTTAAAAATAGCCACATATCGTTCATAGATTCGACTTAGCGCATGTTTGGACAGTAAAGCAAAATTTAGATCATACGCAGCATCACGCGGGGTATAGAAATCACGAAATAGATTGTTCGCCGTTGATCGGTCAAAACTCCGAAAGACAGCTAAGTCATCTAAATTTATGAACTGCCCCAGACCTTTAGAAACATCAGTCTTTGACAGGCACTCCGCCAAAGCTGTACCAATGTCTATCGTATCTCCTTGCAGCTGAGCGACGATGTCTAGAAGGAGACGCTGGCCTGTCCCTGCATTCGCAAGTCTGCGATCCTCACACCCACGAACAAATATTATAGCATTGAACAGTGTCGAAGGACTTTGATTGGTGCATTCCGGATAGTCGGCCTTCAAAAGGCCTTTCCATCGCTCAAGCACCTGAATTACCGCATCGTCACAGGCCTGAACTCGCCTCGAAAGTTCGGAAGAGCCTCTTAGCTTTGAAATCTCGGAGGGTGAGAGCCGGCTAACGAAGTCCGACTCTCGCATTTGAAACGTCTGGTCTGCCTCTTCGTCGTCGAACCCTAACGAGAGGTTGTTGACTCTCCGAATATCGACCTCGGACACGAAAACATGCCATTCGACGAGGTTGTTATAAGAAATCGCTAGGAGCGACCGCATCTGCGCGAGCGAAAGGTCACTGGCTCGACTTGGCGCGCGAAGGAACGTAATCACGGCTGAATAGTCTAGGCCGTGCTCGACAATCAGATGGTCAGCGGCTGAGCCTACACCGAACGTTCCTTCAAACTCGTAGCTTGGTGTCCAGTCCAGCGCTTCCGCGAACCCCCTAATTGCCAATACCCTGGCATCACGAGGGGTTTCCGGATTCGTTATCTTTCTTATCTCAAGAAGGGGAGAGGCCATCGAGGTTTCCGCACTTGCCCTTGCTTATGGCAGCCTTAAAGAGATTCCTCTACCCCATGTGACAGGCTCTGGTGTCGCGGTGCTAGCCAATTAGTCACAGGTGTCGCCTATTGCTCGCTGGACCACCGCTGCGGATCAATTTCCAGAACGCTTCGGCGGTGCCGGTGACCCAGCTCTTCATCCGTATTGCCGGGTCGAAGGATTGGGGCAGCAACCAGGCCGGATCGGGCATCGCCGCCGGCACCCACGCGCAGGTGCTGCTGGCTGACGGCGCTGACAAATGCGTCGTCGACATCAAGCTGAAGACCAAGGCCGGCGTGGATTTCGGCGGCCGGGTCAGTCTCTGCCAGAACCACACTTTTGTTTATCACGGGCAGATGTGAGGGGTGGTGCGCTCCTACCGCCGGGTCATTCCCGCGAAAGCGGGAATGACGCCGAGGATGGAAGCGTAAGGCGGTGCCCTTGGCCTAAACAGAGATTCCCGCGTGCGCGGGAATGACCCGGTGGGCGGAACGGCAACTCAGTGCCCTTGGGAAGAACTGCCTGGCGACACCTATGTGCCGTCAGCCGAGAAAGTAAACACCCGGTCATTCCCGCGAAAGCGGGAATCTCCGTTTCTCGCGGACTCAGCGACTGCCCAAACAGAGATTCCCGCTTTCGCGGGAATGACGCCGAGGATGGAAGCGTAAGGCAGTGCCCCGGGGCCTAAGCAGAGATTCCGCTTTCGCGGGAATGACCCCGGTGGGTGGGGTGCGCGGAGGTGCCAACCGAGAGGCGCATTATGAGGCGATCTGTTCGAACAAATCTCGCCACTCGGGGTTGTCTCGCTCGATCAGTTCGATCTTCCAGTCGCGCCGCCATTTCTTGAGCTGTTTTTCGCGCGTGATGGCGGCGAGCGGCTCGTCGTGCTGTTCGAAATAGACCAGCCGATAGATGCGGTAGCGCGAGGTAAAGCCCGGCGTCAGCGCCTCGCGATGGAGGTAAGTTCGGCCGGGCAGATCGCCTGTCACGCCGATGTAAATTGAGCCATACTTCCGGCTGGCCAGCATATAGACGAAGAAATGGCCTTCCGTGCTCATGCGTCCAGTTAAGCACAGGGTCATTCCCGCGAAAGCGGGAATCTCCGTTTTCTCGCGGACACCGTGTTCGCCCTGAACAGAGATTCCCGCTTTCGCGGGAATGACCCGGTGGATGGAAGGGCGGCGCACCACCACCACCGCCTGCTTTTATCCCCGCGGTCTCCGGTGGCCTTATCCTTGTGGCGACAACCGCGAGGAACGACCCCATGCCCACCGAACCAGACCCCGTTACGAACCGGCCGTCGCCCGGCAGGGGCCGGCCGTGAAGTCTATCGCGCAGCGGCTGGCGTTGGCTGAGACGATGGAGCGCGAATTGCGGCTGCTCCATCGTGCCTTCGAGCCCCTGCTGGCCAAGGCGCCGGCGGTCGAGGCGCCGGCGGGGCTGGTCGAGGCGGCGAAACCGGCGCTGGCGGCGGCGCGGCGCGTGCTGTCGCGCGAGCCGGGAATCGGCAGTCTGAATATGCCGCGCACGCCGCCGACCGTTGCCGACATGGCGCTGCGGCTCACGCTGGCGCACGTACGGCTCGTCGAATTTCGCCACCGGATTGAGGAGATCGAGGGAGCGTTCGCCGCGGAGGAGGATGAGCCCGAGTCCGCCGAAGAACGGTAAGTCGCTGAAATCACAGCGAAACCGGAAAAGATATCCCCGTCCTTTCCGGCGGGCGCATAGTTCTTCCGCGTCCGCCGATCGAAGCGGGGCCCTGACGAGGGGCCGGCGGGCGCGGCGGAGGAACGGGGGTCGCCCCGTTCGCGGCCACGCGTTCCCGACCACGCCGGACGCCTCAGGCGCTGCCGGTCCTGCTTGGGAACCGTCGCCGAACATCCGTCCGCGATGGGCGTCATGCGTCTCGCATGATTTGTTCAGATGAGGCGCATGGCGCCCACCGCCCGCTTTGCCGCGGGCAAAGCACAAAGACCCCGGCGGGCGGGCCCGGCCGGGAGTTTGGCGTTGGGGGTTGACGCCGCCGCTCTTGCCGGGCTCCCTTGCCGGAAAACGGAGCGCGCTCAGGAAAAGTGGGAACCGGTTTTCCGGTTCGAGCGCGCGACAACTAAAACTGGAGGGGAAATCATGCGGCTCGATCACGTCAACATTCACGCCCGCGACCAGGAAGCGGTGCGCGATTTTCTCGTTGCGCTGCTGGGGCTGAAAGTCGGCTGGCGGCCGCGATTCGATACGCCGGGCTACTGGCTCTATGAGGGCGAGCCGGCGACCGCCGCGCCGTCGAACGGGGTGACCGGCGCCGTGGTTCACCTCTGGCCGCGCACCTCGGCGCCCGGCGCCGGCTGGGTCGATCACCTCGCCTTCGGCCCCTGCGGCGAGGCTGGCGCGACGCGGGAAAAACTCAAAACGCTCGGCTTTCCCTTCACCGAAACGGCCCTGGTCGACACCGACATCCACCAGTTCTTCGTCACCGGACCGGAGGGCATCAGGGTCGAACTGCAGTGCCGGCGGGGGTGAGCCACGCGATAGGCACAGCCAACAACAATAACGCCGGGTCACCCCGGCGGAGGCCGGGGTCCATCCTGATGGCTGGCCACAACGGCAACGGTCGCGGCGAAGCATCAGGATGGATACCGGCCTCCGCCGGTATGACCGCGGTTGAGGAAAGGCACCGGTTCCCCGCGAGGCCCGTCCCCCGTTTCACCCCCGGTTAACCAGCCGTGGGTTGCGGCCATAGGCAGACCTGCGACATCATATAGCTTGCCGGCGCGCCGCGAAGGTGGCCCACTGGCTCGGGACACGCGCGGAAACGGAGGGATTTTCCATGTTGTCGAAAAAACTCATTGCCGGCGGCCTTGCCGCCATCGCCTTTGCCATCAGCGCCGGCGCGGCGCTGGCGGCGCCCGGAGAGGCGATTTCCAACGTCAATGTCCGGTCGGGGCCGGGCACCTCGTACAAGGTCGTCGACCAGCTCAAGGCCGGCGAAGTGGTGGATATCGCCCATTGCCAGGCCGGCTGGTGCTATGTCGGCAAGCCCGGCACCGATGGCTGGGTCTCGCAGGCCTATCTCCAGCACATCGCCAGCCCGGTCATCGTACCGCCGCCGATCGTCGTCCGGCCGCATATCGTGATCCGGCCGCCGATCCATCACCGCCCGCCGCATTACCGGCCGCCGCATCATCGTCCGCCGGTAAGGCCGCCGCATCACGGCAAGCCGCGGCCGCCGATCTGCACGGGCAAGCCGCAGATTCAGATCTGCCTGCCGAAGAAGTAACTTCCGGGAACACTCGGAGCGTATTCAGGAAAACGCCCGTCCCCGCGAAGGCGCGGGGATGGGAGCCGGTTTTCGCTTCTGATACGTGACCCCTGAAATCAGGCTAACGAAAACTTAAGGGAACCGACTACTTGCGGCGGCATTTGTTCCTCACGAACTGACTAAACGAAGCGGCCGCCGTTCTTCCCGGATGGCGGCCGCGCCCGAAATGAGGACCTGATATGCCGTTTTCCCCTAAACTGCTTGCCGGCGGGCTTGCCGGCGTCGGCCTGTTGCTGAGCGCCGGCGCCGCCCTCGCCGACCCGGCCCAGGCTACCGCCTCGGTCAATGTCCGCTCCGGCCCCGGCACCGCTTACGGCGTCGTCGATACGCTCTATCCGGGCGAAAGCGTCGATGTTGGGAACTGCCAGGCCGGCTGGTGCTATATCCAGCACAACGGCCCGGACGGCTGGGTTTCCGCCAACTATCTCGATGAGGGCGGCGGCAGCTATACCCCGCCTCCGGCGCCTGCCTATGACGACGGCTATTACGACGACGGGCCGGATTATTACGAGCCCGCCCCCATCTACATCACCCCGCCGCCGATCTATGTGAATCCGCCGCACTACCCCTATCCGCACCATCGGCGGCCACCCTTCCATTGGCCGCCGCCGAATGGCGGCACCCCGCCGCACAAGCCCCCGCCGAATGGCGGCAATCCGCCCTGGACGCCGCCGAATGGCAATCCCGGGCAGCATAAGCCCCCGCCGGGCTTCCCGTTCCCCAACGGCAACAACCAGCCGCATTTCAACAATCCGGGCGGCCCGCCGGTGTTCCACCAGCCGCATGTTGGCGGCCCCAAGGGCGGCAATATCTGCCAGATTGATCCGACGGTCTGCCAGCCGGGTCAGCATCACCAGCATTAGCCTCGAATATGACTTAATCCCCGGCTCAAAGGCCGGGGATTTCTCCATCGGTCACTGACTTTTACACCGGCCTGCGGCGTGGTAATTTCGAAGTTGGTGCGGGCGACGCGGTATAGCGAATCGCCTGGCTGGAACAGCCTGAAATGCCATCCCGCCGGTGATGGCGGGGCGTTGGAAAAGGTGGATCGCCAGATGACGACGTCACGTTTAGTACTGGGCCTGCTTCTAGCCGGGCTCGCCATGGGCTTCGGTGCCGGCGCCGCACAGGCCGCCACGGCGCGCGCCAGCGACACCATCCCGATCTATGACAATCCCGGCGACCATCTGCCGATCGGCCGCCTCGTCCGCGGCGAAGTCGTCCGGCTCGATCGCTGCACGCCGCGAGGCGTGTGGTGCCGCGTCATTCACAACGGCCCGACGGGCTGGGTGCTCGCCAGCTACCTGATCGGTTCCGCCGCCAAGATGGAGGCGACGCCCGGCCGGTCGCTGATAAACCCGCTCCGCGATCCGCTCTTCCTCCCCGGCCTCAGACGGCCGTGAAAGCTCCATCCGCCAAGGATTTACCGCCGATGAAAACCACCCGCCTCGCCGCTACCCTTGCCTTTGGTGCCCTGAGCCTGCTGCCGCTCACCGGCGCTGCGATGGCCGCCTCGGCCTATGCCAGCGACAAGATCAGCATTTTCGCCGAGCCCCGCAACCGCGCCAACGAGATCGTCGGCATGCTGCAGGCCGGAGAGACCGTCACCATCGATCGCTGCACGGCGAGCGGCAACTGGTGCCGGGTCTTCCATAACGGCCCGACCGGCTGGGTCCCGGCGTCGTACCTGCTCGGCGCCGCGGCCAAGATCGACGCAACGCCGCTGCGCTCGCTGGCCGATCCGTCCTTCGATCAGGGGCACGATCACATCCGCCACGGCGGCCTGTTCTAGCCGCGTCGCCGGCGCGCTGAGGCCGCTACTCGCGCGGCCCCAGCGCTTCGGCCGTGCCGGCGGTGAGCGTTGCCTTGCGCCGCTCGCGTGCCATGACCACGAGACCTGCACCGGCGATCACCGCCGCACCGACCAGCGAGATGGGATCGATGAGGTGTTGGAAGACCAGAAAGCTCAGGACGATCCCCCACGGCAGCGCCAGATAGTTGAAGGGCTGCAATACGCTGGCCGGCGCAAGCGACAACGCCTTCATCATCAGCCCATGGCCAACGCACGTGGTGACCATCAGCACGCTCACCAGCGCGACGGCCCGAAGGTCCATCGGCTGCCAATAGAAGATGCCCACGCCGGTTGAGAGCACGAGCCCGACGAGCCCGACATAAACCATGCTGGTGACCGTCGAGTCGTGCCGGGACACCTTGCGCGTCAGCGTAATGTAAATCGCATAGGCGGTCGCCGAACCGAGCGCATAGAGGACGCCGGTGTCGATGGGCAGGCCACCCGGCCGCACGATGATCAGGGCGCCGAGAAAGCCGACGACCACCGCTCCAAGCCGGAACACCCCGACTTTTTCGCCGAGGAACGGGATGGCAAGAAGCGTCACCAGCAGCGGATAGATGAGGGTGATCGCCTGCAACTCGGCGAGCGGCACGGTTTTGATCGCAGCAGCGAACAGCCAGATGTCGAGCATCAGCAGCAAGCCGCGCCATGTCTGCAGCACCGGCGCCTTCGAGCGTAGCGCCTGCCTCAGCGGCGCCTGCCGCAAAGCGAGAAACAGCGAAAATGCCCCGAACGCCCAATAGCGGATCATCACGATCTGGAACGAGGAGTAGTCCTGCACCAGGGTCTTCGAGACCGCATCCTGCGCGCCGAAGACAACGATTGCTATGGTGCTCAGGAGCATGCCGCGACCGAGATTGTCGCCGGCCCGGATGCCGCCCAGACCGGGTTTTGCCACGTCGCTCATGTCAACAATAACTCAATGGCGGACGCCACAACAGAAAACCCCGGACCACGCTGGTCCGGGGTCTTATCACGGCCCAGCCAGGCAGTGGACTATTTTGCAGTTGCGTTCTTGATGGCGGCAACGATGGCCGTCAAGGCACCACCGCCGATGATGCCGGCGATACCCTGGCCGGCCAGCGCGCCGGCGTCCATGCCGCCGGCGGGAGCCGCAGCGCCGGCCGTTGCCGTGGCCGACGTTGCCGCGCCGACGAGCGCATCGAGGCCAGGCACTTTGCCGGCAATCCAGGTCAGGATGAGACCGCCTATGGCCCCGGCGATAGTATTGCCGGTCGGACCCAGATTGAGGCTTTTCACGACTTGGGCAAGGACGTTGCCGCCGATGCCGCCGCCGATCAGTTGAACGATGATCGGTACGATTGCTTCCATAAGAAATCCCCTCCGCTTCCCATTAGAAACCCCAGCAGGTTCCTATCGCAACGTTGATGATAGGTCCGGCGCATCGCAAGAGAAACCCCTTGCCGCCACAATCGGCCCATAAGTCACCGCAAAGATTTGGCCGCCCAAAACCTTCCCGGACCTTGCCGAACGACCCGCCCTGCTTTCGGAATTCTGCCATGCCGATTGTTATCGTCTTCACACTGTTGATCTCTTTGAGCAGCGCTGCGATGGCGAGCCAGGCTGATGGCGGGCCCGATTATTTCAGGCAATGGGCGGGCCTCTGCCAGCCGGACGGTTATTGTCTCGCCACGACCAGCGTTGAAGGGCAGACACCCGATGGCACCACGACGCGCTATGCACTGATGATCGGGCGTCCGGCCCGGCAGACCTATTGGGAAGTCTCGGTCCGGCTCACTGGTGCCGAGGCCGATTCCGGCCGCGACTTCGTTGCCCGCGTTGGCGGCGATACGCTGACCTTTTCCGGCCCCGGCGAAATCGCGCCCTACGGAAACCGCGACCACTTCTACTTTCTAGGCTCGGGCGCCCAATCGCTGCTCGACAAACTCGTCCACGGCGCGTCGCTGGATATTGGCTTCACCGACCGCACCGGCGCCGCTGGCCGGGTAACCTTCTCGCTCTCGGGCCTTGGCGCCGCGCTGATCTGGATCGACGCAAGGCAGCACCGCATCGGGTCCGAACGCGTTGCCGAAACGCCGCCCCTTGGTCTCGTTCGCGCCGACCTGCCCGGCGGCATGTGGATGGCGCCGGCCATCGAAGCTTTGCAATAGAAGCCCGGCACGTCAGACGCCGGGCATGTCGCCGATTGCAGCAGCGCCTCAAAAGCAGCAAGCATGCGTTTATGACATCGACTCGCTCCAACATCGCTCTCATCACCGGGGCCGCCGACCGCGTTGGCGCAGCGCTGGCCAAACGGCTGGCCGCCGAGGGTCTTGCCGTTGTCGTTCACTATCGTGCGTCCGCGGATAAGGCCGCGACTATCGTCGAGGCCATCAAAGCGGCGGGCGGCAGGGCAGCGACGGTACGGGCCGATCTCACCGTACGAAGCGAGAGGGCCGGCCTGATCGCTGCCGCCGCGCGGCCCTTCGGCCCGCTCACTGTCCTCGTCAACAACGCGTCGCTGTTCGAGCGCGACAGCATTGCCGATATTGACGAGACGCTCTGGGATGCCCATTTCGCTGTTCATGCCGAGGCGCCGGTTTTCCTCGCCCGCGATTTCGCCGCACAGCTTCCGGCCGGTGTCGGCGGCAATATTGTCAACATCATCGATGAACGCGTGCTCCACCTGTCGCCGGCCTATTTCAGCTACACCCTGTCCAAGGCAACCCTGTGGGCGGTCACGCAGACGCTGGCCCAGTCGCTGGCGCCGCGCATCCGCGTCAACGCCATCGGTCCCGGCCCGACCCTGCCGCACACCGGCCAGACGCAAGCGCAGTTCGATGCTTCGACGGCAGCCACGCCGCTTCAGCGCGGCACCACACCGGATGAGATCGCCGACGCGCTGGTATTCCTGCTTAATGCTCCTGCCATAACCGGGCAGATGCTCGCGCTAGACGGCGGACGGCATATAGGATGGCCGGAAAAGAGCGGCCCCACGCCACGCAAATGACCGACAACGCCTCCCCAACCGGCGCCGGTGTCATCCGCGCCTTCGTCAAGACGCTTCCGGCCTCGCCGGGCGTCTATCGCATGATCGATGCGGCGGGCGAGGTCATGTATGTGGGCAAGGCCCGCAACCTCAAGGCGCGGGTCACCAACTACACCCGGCCCAACGCGCTCGAAGTCCGCCTGCAGCGCATGATCGCGGCGACCGCGACAATGGAATTCGTTCGCACCGAGACCGAGGCGGAGGCGCTGCTGCTCGAGGCCAACCTCATCAAGCGCCTGAAACCACGCTTCAACGTCGCCCTGCGCGATGACAAAAGCTTTCCCTACATCCTCATCGCCACCGATCACGAAGCGCCCGAAATCCTGCTGCATCGGGGCACGCGCCGCCGCGAAGGCCATTATTTCGGGCCGTTTGCTTCGGCAGGCGCGGTACGCCGCACCATCACCTCGCTGCAAAAGGCGTTCCTGCTGCGAAGCTGCACCGCAAGCTTTTATGCCTCCCGCACCCGACCCTGCCTGCTGCATCAGATCAAGCGCTGCGCCGCCCCGTGCACGGGCGAAATCGCCATTCCAGACTATCAAAACCTGGTCGAGGAGGCGCAACAATTCCTCTCCGGCAAGTCGAAAACGGTGCAGGCACGCCTGTCGGCCGAAATGAACGAAGCCGCCCAAAGCCTTGATTTCGAACGCGCCGCCCTGCTGCGCGACCGCCTCAGCGCGCTGGCGCTGATCCAGAGCAATGGCGACATCACCTCGCACACTGTCGAGGAGGCCGACATCTTCGCCGTCGCCGAGGAAGGCGGGCAGTTCTGCGTGCAGGTGTTCTTCTTCCGCGCCTTCCAGAACTGGGGCAACCACGCTTTTCGCCCGCGCGCCGATGCCTCGATCAGCCAGACCGATGTGCTCGAAGCGTTCATGGGCCAGTTCTACGAAAACCGCACGCCGCCGCGGCTGGTCCTCACCAGCCACGAATTGACCGAGCCGGACTTGATGGAGGAGGCGCTGTCCCTCCGCGCCGGCCGAAAGGTGACGGTGCTGAAACCGCAGCGCGGCGAAAAGAAAGACCTCGTCGCCTACGCCCACAACAACGCCCGCGAGGCGCTTGGCCGCCAACTCGCCGAAGGCGCCACTAACCGCAAGCTGCTCGAAGGCGTCGCCGAAATGTTCGGCCTCGAGGAGCCGCCGCGCCGCATCGAGGTTTACGACAACTCCCACATCTCCGGCACCAATGCGATCGGCGCCATGATTGTCGCGGGCGAAGAGGGCTATTCGAAAAAGCACTACCGGACGTTCAACATCAAATCGACCGAACTCACCCCCGGCGACGATTTCGGCATGATGCGCGAAGTGCTGACCCGCCGCTTCACCCGCCTCGCCAACGAGAGCCCCGGCGGCGCCGAGGACGAAGCGACCGGCATGCCCGACTGGCCCGATGTGGTCTTCATCGACGGTGGTCAGGGCCAGCTCAACGCCGTGCTCGGCGTCGTCAAGGAACTGAACCTGCCGCAGGAGGTGACCTTCATCGGCATCGCCAAGGGCGAGGAGCGCGACGCCGGCCGCGAAACCTTCTTCGTCCCCGGCAAGCCCGGCTTCAAGCTGCCGCACCGCGATCCGGTGCTCTATTACGTGCAGCGGCTGCGCGACGAAGCCCACCGCTTCGCCATCGGCACGCATCGGGCCAAGCGCAGGAAGGACACCATCAAGAACCCGCTCGACGAGATCGAAGGCATCGGCCCGACCCGCAAGCGCGCTTTGCTCAACCATTTCGGCTCGGCCAAGGCGGTCGGCCGCGCCTCGCTTGCCGACCTCACCGCTATTCCCGGCATTTCAGGCCAGATGGCGCAACTCGTTTACGATCACTTCAACCGCAGCGAGTGAGCGACCACCGGCGCTACGGCGCGACACCCCGGACCGCATGCGCCCAGGCATTGCGGGTGACGCTGCCGTCCGGCGCCGCGATGCCGTCCGCCTGCACCCGCCGCTTCAGGTCGGCCTGCACGCCAGCCGGCAGGGCCAGCACGCCTGCCCCGAGGCCCGGCGTGGCAAGCGCCGCCGCCCAATAATCCTCAAAACTGTCGAAGCGACGTTCGACGGCGATCCGCCGCGTTTCAACCTGCCTGAGGCCGGCCATGCGCCACAGCCGTTCGAGCTCTGCCAGCTCGGCCGCCTCCGAATGCGGCGGCATCGGGTGCGATGCCCCGAGCGCGCGCAACTCGCGGAAAAACGGCTCATAGGGAAAGCCGCCGCCCAGCATGTCCCACACATAGCTGGCAACCATGCCGCCCGAACGAGCCACGCGGGCCATCTCGCCGACGCCCTTGCCGGGGTCGGGCATGAAGAAGACGACCAGCGCGCTGACCACACAATCGAACACCGCATCGGGGAACGGCAGGGCCATGGCGCTCCCCTGCTGGAACCGGGCATAGCTTCCGGCGCGCCGGGTCTGCGCATAGGCCAGTTGCGCCTCCGAAGGATCAATGCCGTAAATTTCACCCGGCGCGCAGCGGTCGACAACGAGTTCGGTGAACGCCCCATTGCCGCAGCCGACATCAAGCCAGCGCTTGCCGGTGCGCGCACTGAGCCAGGCGAGGAAATCCTCGCCGACCAGCCGGCTCCAGACGCCCATCATATTTTCGTAGCCGGCGCCGTCCTGAAACCGAATTTCCTGGTCGCTCATCGCCTGTTCCCCTGCCATCGGAGCAAGCAGAGCACCATCGCCGCCGCCGTTCAAGCGCCTGCTCAAAACGGAACCGCGCCAGCGCCGGTCCGGCGATCGCCGCCGCCGCGACGATTGATCTTGGCGGCGGGCCGAACCACTCCCATATCACGGACTGCCCCGAACTTTGCGAGGATGCCGTGCCCCTGTCCACCAACGAGCAATTGCTGATCGAGACCCGCGTCGGCAACGACGGCAAGAGTCCCCTCATCGCTTATCTGCTGTGGTTTTTTCTCGGCATCTTTTCCGCCCACCGTTTCTATCTTGGCCGGCCCGGGACGGCGATCCTGCAGATCCTCAGCTATTTCATCCTCATTGGTTTCCTGTGGTGGGTCATCGATTTCTTCCTGGTCCCCGGCATGATCCGGCAGGAAAACGACCGGTTGCGCTGGCGCCTGAAGAACGAGCTTGGCTATAGCTGAGACGCCGGTGCAGAATCCCGGTGACAAATCTCCGGCGCCCCGCTACATAGAAAAAATGAACCTCGTCCGCGCCACGTATTCCTTCTGGTATTTTAGCTACGGAAGCCGCTGGCAGCCGGAGGGGCGCGTTTGATCTGACTTAAGTCAAACAACTGAAAACCCGAAAGCCGCCAGCCCAGCTAGGCGGCTTTTGTGTCGCCCGGCTTCTCAAGAAACGCCGAGGAGACGAAAAGTGCAAAAATCCACCGACGACCTGCGCATCAGCGAACTGCGCGAACTGCGATCACCCGCCGAGATAATCGGTGAGTTCCCGCGTTCCGACCGCGCCACGAAAACCGTTATCGCCGCCCGCCACGCCGTCCACAACATCCTCCACGGTGCCGACGACAGGCTGCTGGTGGTGGTCGGCCCCTGCTCGATCCACGATCCCGCTGCCGCCAAGGACTACGCCCATCGCCTCGCCGGGATTCGCCATCGGCTCTCGGGCTCCCTCGAAATCGTCATGCGCGTCTATTTCGAAAAGCCGCGCACCACGGTGGGCTGGAAGGGGCTGATCAACGACCCCAATCTTGATGGCAGCTTCGACATCGACAACGGCCTGCGCACGGCGCGCAGTCTCCTCCTCGACATCAACGATCTCGGCCTGCCCGCCGGTTGCGAATTCCTCGACATGACGACGCCCCAATACATCGCCGACCTCGTAAGCTGGGCGGCGATCGGGGCGCGCACCACCGAAAGCCAGATCCACCGCGAGCTCGCCTCGGGCCTCTCCTGCGCGGTCGGCTTCAAGAACGGCACCGACGGCAATGTGAAAATTGCGGTCGACGCCGTCGGCGCCGCCGGCCACCCCCATCATTTCATGGCCGTGACCAAGGATGGCCGCTCGGCGATTGCCACGACCACCGGCAACGAGGATGCCCACATCATCCTGCGCGGCGGCAAAACGACCAACTTCGACAGCGCCAGCGTCGAAGGCGCGAGCGCCGAACTGACCAAGGCAAAGCTCCACCCCGCCCTGATGATCGACGCCAGCCACGCCAACAGTTCCAAGAACCCGGAAAACCAGCCGCTGGTCCTCGACGACGTGGCCCGCCAACTCGAAGCCGGCGAGCAGCGCATCATCGGCGTCATGGTCGAAAGCAACCTCGCAGCCGGCCGCCAGGACCTGATCCCCGGCAAGCCGCTGGTTTACGGCCAATCCATCACCGACGGCTGCATCGATTGGGACACCTCGGCCAAAGCGCTCGAGCGGCTGGCCGAAGCTGTCGAGGCGAGGCGGGCGGCGACGGCAAGGGAAGTGGCGTGAGTCCGGCCGGGTGGCACAGCCCCATCCTCTCCCGCGTAGTAACGGGGGAGGGGAACCAGCCATAGGCCGGTGGAGGGGGCGGCCGCAGACGCTGATTCGGCGAGAGCAGCGCCATCGCTTCTGCGATCCCTTAAAACCACAACGTCATTCCCGCGAAAGCGGGAATCTCCGTTTCCTCGCGAATGCCGAGTCTGCGATCAACAGAGATTCCCGCTTTCGCGGGAATGACAGTGTGGTGGGGCTTCGCGCCTGCCAAAAACACGGTGTCACCCCGGCGCAGGCTTTGGAGCGGCCGGAGGCAAAAATCACTCCGGTGGAGCGATTTTAGCGAGAAAGGGTGATGAG
>Ga0134128_10004080_pt1 | contig 17919 bp, 25 predicted proteins | sample KB31754_FD_96462 | JGI IMG/M metagenome (GOLD analysis project Ga0134128, IMG submission 96462) | Terrestrial soil microbial communities with excess Nitrogen fertilizer from Kellogg Biological Station, Michigan, USA - KB3-175-4 | ecosystem: Environmental > Terrestrial > Soil > Unclassified ... | reverse complement strand
TGCAAGCGTGCCTTGACGTCTGGCAGTAACCGTGTCGCGGCCATCGTGTGGCCCAAGTCAAATGTGCCGGTCGGCACGAGGCGTGCACCGTTTCCTTCTCGGTAGACTCGGATAGCCACAGCCATAGCGTTTTCGAAACTCAATCTGCACGAAGTTCTGTTCATGCTAGGAGTATGCGTCGGGTTACTGCCACTGGTAGTTGTATCAGTGTGAAAACGAGATCAGACATCCCAAACACTGAAAGGCTAGCCCTGGCTGGGCATCCAAGGGCGGGCACGCGGAACGCGGGATATAGTCAAATGTTGGCAAGAAATCGTGCCGGCAAAGAGTACGCCGAGCGAGTTACGCGGAGTGAGTATGGTCAAAATTCTCCTCCTCCTTGCAAGAACGATGCGCGATACTCGAACGGCTATCGCGGTTCATTGATTACGCGGTTGGGGAATACCAAGGCCCTGACGATCTTCATGGGACGCATCCAATTGGTCAAGGCGGTCCGTAAAGGAACGCTCGATAGTCGATTGCAGCCTCTCTTGCCACTGGCGAAGTGAAGGGTAACGCTCGTCTGGCAAAACGGCCATTAACTCATTGACGACTGCTTTCATACGCCGCATGACTTGAATGCTGCCAGCCCCATAGAATCGGATTTCATCGAGCGCAAGGCGAAGAAAATCGTCCCAAGATGGAAACTTCATTAGCAGCCGAAGATTGCCGCCGGTGTCGTAGAACGAGCCGATTTCTAGTCGTCGACGACCGAGACGGATCAGGAGATCCTCGATCTGGTCAAGAGTTTGGACAGCCGTGGTGGGGTCGTTAATTGCTGGGGACAGGGCCTTGATTGCAATGTCTACTAGCAGGCGGATCGCGTACTTGGGATCCTGTTCAAAGGTGCGCTCTCCCCCGAACTTGATCGCAGATCTTAAACTGTCGGCAGGAATCGGTGTCCCTGGGCCAAGTACTCTAATCAACGGAGTAGCCTCCAGGGCGGCATCACCGACCGACCCAACCAGTTCGATCGTGCATGTGTGCCTGCGCGCGAGTTCTACAAAGACCGGAATGTCGACTCTTTGAATAATGCTTGGCCGGCCCCGATGGAGAAGGGTTTGGAAGCAGGGCGACCGGGGAACCCCGCTTGAGTTTTGGCGAGCGGGGGTGTCGAGCGGAGGGTATAGATCCTCAATGGTTTCGCGCCCTTGATCGGCTGTAAAGGTGAGCATGCGACTGACCTGGAGCATACCCACCCGGTCGATCAGGATAATAAACATGAGGACACTGACAACCAAGAGCACAGTAACAAACACGGTTCCTGCAAGCGGAACCCGGCCAGATCCAGATCGATCGACCCAAGCTAATGCTGCAATTGCATACAGAAAAGTCGCGGTAAATACTCCCAAGGCGTGTGACATGATCGGGTCACGTGCGATCCAGAGAACCAGACGGGGAGAGTAAGCAGTTGCGCTGAATTGCACCATCACGAATGTAAGCGAAAAAACAATGCCCGTAAGCGCGATCATGCCCGAAGCCACCGCAGAGTAAATGCCAATCGCAGCGCTTATGCTGATGGTCGACACGAAGCCAGGCAGAACGTTGTCCGCAAGTCGTGGAACCGTAAACCCCACAATCAGAGCTCCAGCTGCATACGTTAACGGTATGATCCACGCGGTAAGAGCAGAATTCAGACTCAAGGACATTTTGGAATGTAGTGTCAAAACCAATGTTCTGCCTTCCTTTCTGTGGATGGAAACTGTTAAGTCAAACAGCAGAAAGACCACCAGCTGCCACCTCATATCTCTTCGAGCGACTGCGACTTGGCCGGCTCTACGCTGTGGTCTGACGGGGGCGCATAAGAATCTGTGTTATGCCGGCGGCTGCGGTGTCCTGCCCAAGGTGAGCTGCTAGGGGTCAGGTGAAAATGGGCATGCCTTCAGCCTGGGGCCCTCCATGAGCTAGATGTTTTCGGAAACACTTAGAAAACACCGAGGAAACAGCGTGGAAACAGCTTGCCTGTTCGACGTCAGGCACAGCGCCCTCGAGGAGGGTTCTTTGGGGGCCATACCCGGGGGTCAAATTCTCCAGAAAGTAATTCTTATAAACGGTTTATAATGAACGAGTTGAATCCACTCGCCGCGGCCCAGGGCGAAGCTCAATCCAAGTGGACCCGGCTGCTCGCGGGGGTCTTAATCGCGTGTTTATGAGGTGTTCGGTGAGTCCGAATCCCTCTCTCTCCGCCATTCTAAAATCCTTGTTAACACTGGCTATTACCAACGTGACAGCCGTGATGGTGCTGTGAAGCGGTTGCGCGGGATTCTTGGAACGTGCCCCGAAAGCGTACCGCCGCTTAATTCCTCTACGCCGCCGGGTATCGCCACAGAGCCTAACTACTGCGCAGCATCGCATCCAACTCGCTTCCGTAAGAAGCGCCCCATATGCGTCGCTCTGCGCCAGACAGTGCGTGGGCTGGCTCCACAGCTGTTTGACGCCGTGCAGCACTATCAGTTGTGTGAGAGACACACGCAACCATCAACCAATTCGAGACCTTGCCCAGGCCAACGGTGCGCAAACATTCAATCAGGCCGCCTTCTCATCCCTGCGGCTCCGGACGTGGTCATGTGCAGTTTTGACGCTGCCATACTGAGTGCGCACCAACTCGTCGATTCCCGCGGGGAGTTTCGTTTCTAGCGCACTTTCATAACTGTGCTTTGCGCTGTCTTCCCCCTGCTCCACACTTTCCAGCAGCGTATGATCGCCTCCTCCGAAATCATCCTTGAGTTCGAACCACGCTCTATGAAGCACAGCCGCACTGCTACCGCTCGTATCGGGGTTAGCCTCTCCAAGTTGCTTGACCGCATCTGTGAGTTCCGCCCGGAAGCGAGCACGTTCCAGACTTTGCTGCTGGAAATAGCCTTTCAGTTCCGCATCCTCCGCTACGCTTGCAGCGTGCAGGTATCCTGTTTCGCCATCGCGGCAAGTTTCGATCAGGCTCTGAAGTATGTCTCTGGCATCATCTGGCATTGTTCTTCACACCTCACCACAAAGATGATTCCGAGGCCGGCGGGGCTGTCTCCACCTTGCAGAATCTCAGAGACACACGCCTATGCAGAGCGGCGCGTCTTGGACACCACTTCCTTCCGGACTCTTGACTTTGGCTTCACGACCGCAATGGCAGGCTCTGTCAATGCCTGAGCCAAAGTTCCCGGCTTACGAATCTCCACCTCTGGTTCGGTGGTGACATAGGTCTTTTCGGTTACAACCTCGGTAGTCGGTTTGGGAACCGGTACAACAATAACCGGAACCCTCCGCGAACGAACTTTCGTGCGCTTGCTTTTCTGAATAGGCATTCATTCCTCCCATGGATAACAGAAGGAGAAATCGAGGGATGGGTTGCTCCGTGCGAGGGAGGGACGGCACTCGTCAGCCCCAATTCCAATTCCGAAGAATCCTCCAGGCGCTACTCCGGTTCTTCCATCTGCGGTTTCCCCGACTTCACCAAGTCAGTCTTGAGCACAAATTTCTGATTCGGTGCGAGATCTACTTCAGTGCTGAAGGTTTGGTATCCGGGTAGGCTGAGAGAGATCTTGCGATGTCCGGGTGCGACGATCAAGCTCTTACCGATCCCTCCGAATTCGTCCGCGTGGCCGACGAACTGTCCGTCGAGAAATACGGCAGCGCGACCTGGGTTGACCGACATCTTGATCTCTGAAGTCACGGCGGGCATCACGTAGCGTGCATCTTTCGCCATCGTCACCCTGACGACCTGCTTCTCGCCTGCATGCAGCACGACGTCGCGCGCGAAGTCCACATAGCCATTCTGCCTGACCGAAAGCTTATGTGTACCGGGCAGCAGAAGAATCTTCTTTGATCCCTTGAGTTCATCAAGAAACCCAAGGTATTGGCCGTCGATCCAGACACCTGAAGTCCTCTCAACCCGCGTGGCACCATCGAGCTGCAGCTCGCCAAGCACCTCGTTACCTTCACCGACGAGTCTCAAGGCAAGCGCAAACCAAAGGGCCATGATTGCAACAGGGCGGATGCGCATCGCTCTCTTTGATGCCGGCCCGCTCGCAAGCGCGTAGAAAATTTCCGGCTGTCATTCCCCGTGAGTTTTATCGTGCCATCGGGAGCGTCCCGTTTTTGAAAATCGCCGGAGAACAAAAAACCCCACCCTAGGAGTGGGGCTTTCGTGTGTGCCACGATTAGCTTGCTCTTCGCATCGGCTTATCAGTCTTGGCGAAGTCGGCCTTCGCTTCACCAGTGGAGGACACGTCGTCAGCTCCCGTACGCTCCAGAATGTCCTTGGCCTTTCGTGTCCAGTCGGAATTGTCCGAGTGCACGGATAACAGAAGACCGCCTTCCTTCACTCGGCCCTCATACCTCTTTGCCTCGTATTCCGGAATGCCCATTCCAATGAGAGCGCCACTAATGCCGCCGATGGCGCCGCCGACGCCTACTCCCGTTAGCGCCGCCACTATTGGTCCCGCCGCAATCAGTGGGCCAAGCCCCGGTATTGCAAGAGCTCCGATTCCCGCCAGCCACCCAAGCGTCCCACCGACAACTGCTCCCGTGCCTGCTCCCGCTGCAGTTCCTTCCGGCGCCTTCGTTGCCTTCTCGTGTGCGAAGTCTTTTGTTCCTTCGTTCTCGGGAAATAACACCGATATGTCTGTGCTGCGAAATCCTTCCGCTCGCAATGCATCGACCGCTTGTTCAACCTCCAGCCGGTTTCTGTAAATTCCGAAAACTGCCGTATTTTTCCCTGCCATTTGAGGTTCTCCTTCGGAAATTGTTACGTTCGCTGTTTACTAGGTGACCGGTCTACTTGCTGGGCCCGACATGGAGCTCATTGGTTACCTTGCCAGCTCCGGCGAGTTCGGTCGCTTTCGATTCAATGGCCTGCTTCTCCTCGTCCGACTTCACCGCACCTTTCAGTGTCACAGACCCGTTTTGCGCGATGATTTTTACACTATGGGCGTCGGTGGATAGTGACTTGTCATTCACGACTGCGCGTCTGATTTGCCGTGCGAGCTCGCGATCAGTCGAGTTCCCTTTCTGCTGGTGGCCGTTGCCTCACTCTGGTTGCGGTCGCGTTGATTGACCTTCGTATTGTCCGCCGGCACCTGTTGTGAGTTGTCCTGCTGCGCGATAGCTATCCCGCCTAGAACGATAAGCGCGAGTATTCCGCGCGTGAACGACTTGCTCATCAATTCACCTCCTGAGAAATGAGAACATTTGATGGGCGAGCGAGCGGGCCCGATAGCCTCGAGACACGTAAATCGAGATTCGAAAGGTACGCTATCGAACGCTCTAACCGATGATCAGAGCTGCTGATCCGACGAAGGATGGTACTGTGCCCGAAGTACTGGGGGGGAAACGCTCATCCGGATTTTGACAATCAAGCTTGCCGCCCACTTGGTATCTCGCAGGGGCAACGCACAAAATAGCAGCAGCCTCTAAGCTCCACGACGCCGTTCGTCCAGGAGGCTTGTATGCGCATCGGGGCTGTTCTCGTCTCGGTTCTTCTGGCGTCTCAACTGGCAATCGCTGGCGGTACAGTCGGCTTCAACGTCAAATGGTATTCGATGCCACAGCTTCCTTCCGTGGATGCTGGCTACCCGGTTACAACGGGCGTTGTTATTGCGGATTTCAACCGCGACGGGATTCTTGACGTGGCCTATAGCTACCCGTGCTGCGAAAATTTCAGCTCCGGCGGCGGTGTGATTGTGAAGTTGGGAACAGGCGCTGGAAATCTCGGCCCCGATGTGCCGTACGAATTTGGTCAAAATGACTTAGCCGAGTTCAAGACCGCAGACCTCAACGGCGACGGCTGGCTCGACCTGATGGTGGCGGACGTATTTTATAGCTCGATAAACGTCTTCCTTAACAATGGCGATGGGACATTCTACTACCCGGGCAAAGTAGGGCTCGGCGGGACCTACTCCGGCTCGTTCACCCTGGGCGATTTTAATCACGACGGCAAGATCGATCTGGCTGAGATCGGCTGCGGCGGGCTCAATGGCGGCGGCGCCAGTTGCACACTGAACATCGGGTTGGGCGACGGTACCGGGTTGAATTTTGCGCCATCACAATCCATTCCGTTGGCTGGATCCTCCTTCAACCTGCAGTCTGCCGATATCAATGGTGATGGCAAACTCGACTTCGTTTTTGCACGTGGTAGTGTGGGAGTGATTCTCTGGGGGCGCGGAGATGGCACCGTTTCAGGTCCGACCTACCTTAGGCCATCGACGACTGATCCAGTGGATGCCGTCGCCGTCGCCGACTTCAACAATGACGGACGTCTCGACTTAACGCTTTTGTCGGGCGAACCGTGTGACCCCGACCCCAATCGGGGACCTTGCGGTGTGGGGAATGTGAACACGGTCTGGATGTACAAGAACAATGGTGGAACCAGTTTCACGCTCACAACCCACTCTCAGTTCACAGCTCAGGCGGGAGTAATCGTGCGGGCTGATATCAATGGCGATCTCAACCAGGACGTGCTCCACTACAATCCTTTCCCCGAAGGCCTGAACCCCGTGCGTGGAGGTACAGGTGGGTACGACTATGTCCTGGGACTTGGTAACGACACCCTCGGCACTCAGGGAACTCTCTCCAGTAGTGGCATTGGTGCCGCCACCTTCCGTGACATGAACGGCGATTCTCGAGCCGACTATGCAGTCGTTGATTGGTATACAAACCAGCTTGGCATCGGAATTCAGACTGGAGGGTGGAAAAACTGTCCGCCTCCGAGTTCGGCAAATCTGGCAGCAAAAATTTGCGGAATTTCGAATGGAGCAATCCTCACTTCGCCACTGCTGGTGAAAGCATCTGGTAATTCGCCCGCGGGGGTGAATCAGTTGCAAGTTTGGATTGATGGGAAAAAACAATATGTAAAGTGGGGTGACCAGCTGGCGAAGAAATTCACTCTCACCTCAGGCAAACATCGCATCGCGGTGGTCGCGTACGACAAGTACATCGGACACACAACAACAGCGGTCAATGTGAACATTCCCTAGAGGACTAGCAGCCTTAACAGGGCTCGCTTGGAGACCGGTGCTAGTACGCCTTTCAGACTAACGTCAGCGCGAATCGCGCTTGAAACGTGCCATGAATTCTGCTTCTCCAGCAGTGAAGGGATGAGGGGGAAATTGTGCTAATTTGTGCTACAAATTCCTACTTCTACAACTTCTGGCACTTCTACGACATTTCAAAATCTGTAAGGTAGAGAAAACACAAGGGCCGGAGGGGTCCGAATCCCACTCTCTCCGCCATTTAAGCCCCGCATAGATATTGGGGATTACTAAAGATTTCTGGAAAATCTCGCCTGAAATCGCACAAGTACGCACTGATGCCGCTCCTTCGGACTAAACTAGTGATGATGAATCATGCAGAAAAACAGGGAAAGACTCGCCGATTCGATCCGAATGCTTTTCTTGCAACCATCGGTGACGGCAGGAAAAATGTGAGCGTTGCCGGCAAACACGTTGTTTTTTCTCAAGGCGATGTGGCTGACGCAGTGTTCTACATAAAAAAAGGCAAGGTCCGGCTGACGGTAGTATCAAAAGCGGGCAAAGAAGCAACTATTGCCATCTTGAGTGAGGCAAACTTCTTCGGCGAAGGTGCCTTGGCCGGGCAGCCTCTACGCATGGGCTCGGCAGTTGCCATGACGAATTGTGAGCTCCTGCGGATCGAGAAGAAGACGATGATGGAGGCGCTGCACCGCGAACATGCGTTTTCTGACGTCTTCGTTGCCTATTTGCTGGCGCGTAACATCCGGTATGAAGAGGACCTCGTCGACCAACTGTTCAATTCCAGCGAGAAGCGGCTGGCTCGTGTCCTGCTGATGCTGGCTCACTTTGGCAAAGAAGGAGTACCCGAGACCGTCGTTCCCAAGATCAGCCAAGAGACCCTTGCCGAGATGATCGGCACGACCCGTTCGCGCGTGAGTTTCTTCATGAATCGGTTTCGGAGACTGGGTTTCATTCAGTACTCTGGCGGCATCGAAGGCGGCCTGCAAGTACACAGTTCACTGTTGAACGTGGTTCTACACGATTGAATCCTACCAAGTCCCTTCCCCTGACCTTCCTACGAATGATCGATTTTGACCAGATTTCGCCCGGAGAGCACGCGACAAATTTTTCCCCGGATTCATGAACTGCTGAGCTATTTCCGAACGTCAGAACGTCCCATAGTATTCGTCTGAGCGCCAGGTGCAATGCCCGCCGGCCCACACCGGGTACAAGGAGGCAACAACGCGTGCGCGTTCATCTGGTCAACCCGAGTGACGTTTCTTTCGGCACCGCCGTCATCACACCACGGTGGCTATATGTTCTCACTTCCGCCACGCCTGCAAGTCTCGGCGATCCTGTGCTCAGGGATGAAACGCTTGAAACCGTCGATCCTGACGGCATTCAAGCCGGCGATGATGCTGGCATTGGCATTACACTGCCAACGCTCTCCGCGGCTACGCAATCGGGGAAATGGCACGAGCTCGCGGCGCGTATGTGGTGTTTGGAGGGATTCACGCGACGCTGTACCCGAATGAAGCTCACGAACTCGGTGGTGCACACGCCGTGTGAAGGGCGATGGTGACGTGGTGTGGGCCAAGGTGTTGGCCGACTGCTCGCGTGGATCTCCGCGGCTCGTCTATGAGGGCGGCCGCATTGATGCCGCCGACTTCTTGCCCGCACGCTGGGACCTGGTACCCGGAAGAGCTACTTGTGGGCGTCGGTTCAAACCGTGTGGCTGTACCAAGCACTGCTCGTTCTGTTCGGTGTGGCGGACCGATGGTCAGCGTCCGCGCCAGCGCTCCTCGGATGTCGTGGTTGAAGAGATCGTCCAGCTACGACGACTCGGATTTCGCTTCATCGCGCTGGCTGACGATAACTTCTACCCGGTTACGCTTAGCGATATCCGTCTGGCCGAAGAACGGAACAATACCGCCCGCCTCAATGACTTGAAAAGCATCCGCGCGGAGCGTTTTGCCTTGATGGAGCGGCTGATCGCCACCGACAGCGCTCGTGTCTCAAGGTCCGCACAGTGGGCTCGATGGTTGGCGAAACCCTGCCAGCGACTATTTGCAGGCCCGCCGATGCCAGCGCTTCAGGTTCCCACGCGGCGGCCCGAGAATATCGGTATGGAGCTAAGCACCCTTCAGGCCGACTGATGTGTTCAATTGTGACCATCGAACCAGACCGTCGTTGTGCTATCTAAGAGCATGTTGCATAGGTTCTGCCTTGAGTGCGGTGGCGAATTGGTGTTGGCATTTCAACCTGGCGACAAGGCATGGCACCTTCCGGGTGCGGAGACTAGGGCGACGCCTTCCAGAACCTGGCGATGCGGCACCTGCGGGCATGAATTCACTGCCGAACAGCTTCGCGCCGCCAAGCTTCGGAACTCCGCGCCCGGGTAGAGCAGACATAGAGACCAGCTCAATCTGCATCGCCGGCTCCTCCGTAGTTCGCTCCTTAGTTCAGCCGAACGAACTTTCGAACGTGAAACAGGTACACTAGGGTATGCACAGGGAGAGAAAGTTCAACAAAGGAACTATCGAACGCCTGGGGGAGCAGAGTGGATTGCTACTGAAGGCGTACAAAGCCGAGTTTGCCAGGGATCCCGATAGTCAGGCGACAAAATCGTCGCGCAGCAATTTGATCGCTCTGCATCATACAATTCATCAGGTCTATGGAGCTTCCATCTCTTCAGGCGTTAGTTACGCCTTAGGTTTCTTAGATCTTCCCGCCGAGTCAGACAAGTAACCAGCCCCAAGAACGGTCCTAATCTAATAGGAACCGCTTTGCATTCATCATGACAGACGAAGGCTGGTCAAAATTGACCAGATCGCAGCCAAGGCTTGCTCTAACGTTGGTGCTGTCCCACATTCTTGCGGGGGACGCTTCGCAGGTATGTTCCCGGATGAGGGCAACATTTTGGGAGGCGCCCCGTAAGCACTTTCAAGGAGCGTCCCATGATGTCGCCGGAAACAGGTCCCAACCGCTTAAACATGAAATTCTCAGAGTCCGGCAGGAAAGTCGTCATTCATCTCGTACGCGGCCTTCCACCGAAGATCAGCTCGGACAAGAAGACGATTACAATTACGTTCCCAGATCGTTTTCCGGTTCGCAGCAAACCTACTAAGCCTTAGCTGATCTACCAGCAGTTACTCGGGGCCCTCACTCGCGTGAGGCGCATCCCATCTCAACACGTCGCGCAGTCTCAACGGACTCGACCGTCAAACTTGGCTCCCACTCCACCGCAGGAAATCGGCGGGTAACACTTCTTGCCGCTGCCGCACTCTGCTTATGAAGCACGACAAGCAAATTGCATCCAACTTCGCGGAGGTCGCTCTCCTTGGAAATTTCACTCTCGCGAACTGCAAGTGACCCACTGACGAACGGCCCCTCGCAACGTTCGCAGGGATACGCAGAGAGATGTAGAAATTGTTTGGTCATTTTTGTAGATCGAAGTTGCCTCTCGTCCAAAACCGCTTTGGGCTTCCATCAGGCATCACGCCGGCCTCAGCATCCTGCCACATTCTAGGCAGCAGGTCTCAAATCTTGGAGTAATAAGTCCGCAAAACGGGCATATTCGCTGCGAAGCAAAATCGCCGTCGTGCCTCTCCATGCCCAATAATTTCCTCAACTCAGCACTCAGGAAAGCGCGCGAACTGCGAACACGGACAAGTAGCCGATGAAAAATGGACGGCATGGGATACACAGCTCCTGTTGCTGCTCTCGAGATGCTCTTCCTGTGCCTAGAGCATCTCTCAATGTCCTCAGGGAGCAGCCATTAGGCTGCTCCTAACGATCCAACAATGACAGACGTGGCCCTGGAGAGTCTGTACACAATTGCTCTTTCCGCGCCGGATCATGAGCGGCTGCGCGCCGCCTGTCGGACACGTTCTGCCGTCATTTACGGGGCCTGCAAGGGGTTCACCGCCCGCGAAAGTGAGCAGTTCAGATCAGCTATTTGTTTCGCGGATTCGGCACTATGTTGCTAAGGATGTTGTACGTGAGCTGAATGTATGTTGTTTCCAACTTGGCTCAGGTTTTGAAGAAAAAGGCAGGCTATGAAAATCTCCCCCAGAAATCTTATCTCCGCACAGCTGGTTTGGTTGATATTTTACCCGGCCGTCCTTTTCGGTCAGGAGAGCAAGCCCTCCGAGCACCAGCGAAATGTCTCTGATTGCAGAAATGGCTGGGAAACCTGCGACCGCTCGCAGTTAAGCGACGCGGAAGCCGCGGCACTGGCGATCGCCGAACATCGCCGGAATGTGTCGAACTGTGAGAACGGATTTACGTCCTGTGATCACTCGCGACTTACCGTAGCGGAATCGCGAAAGATTGCCGTCCTGGAGCATCAACGAAACCTCGCCGCGTGCAAAAGCGGAATCGGACCGTGCGACGATCTTAAGCTCACCTCGTCGGAAGTAACTGAGGTAAGGCTAGCTAGACAGGAACGCAACCTTTCAGACTGCCGGGAAGGTGCCACTTCGTGCGATCCCTCCGCGCTGACGCCCGGCGAGGCGCAAGAGGTCACCGCCGCGGAACTAAAACGTAACCTGTCGAATTGCGCTAGCGGTTGGGGCGGTTGCGACTACCAAAAACTGACTCCGCAACAAACTCAAAAAGTCGCTGCAGCAGGGCACCAGCGTAACTTCGCCGCGTGTAGAGATGGTGACGAAGCATGTGATTATGAAAAGCTTACTCCCTTGGAAACAAAGGCTCTTGCAGATGCTGAACATAAACGGAACTATGCTGCCTGCGTTCATGGCTACGATTATTGCGATCTCTCCCGGTTGACCCCAGCTGAAGCTGACGCGATTCCCAACGCCCGCTGACGAACCGACGGGTCCGCGCAACAATAGGCCATACGAGGATTCTTCGGAATTATCTCAGGCTTGATTCGCGACTTGGTACTCCCCAGCGCCGAGTTAAGTTCGCATGGATGGAGAAACATCGAAAACGAAGAATGGACGGTTAAAGATTTGATGGGCGTCGGAAGGGCGCAGTAGGTCAGCGTGTGGGGCGACGATGAGATGGGAGTGCTACTGGATCGGTAGTAGTTGCATCCTACGAAACGAAATCCAGCACCTGCTGCAGAACTCGCAAAATAGGCTCAACGAAGAATTCGTACAGCAGGGTTCGTGGTGGGTGGTCCATTTGGTGGTCGTCTTTCGATCCCGTCAGCAAAAAGCTATTTGTGAGGATCTGAAGCCCAGAGCTGAAGTTTGCAGCCCTCCGCATCGGGATGGCATTTCTGCAGCCACATCAGCCGACGGTCGGCAACGGTTAGTTTCCAGCTGCGGGTTATCGGCTCCATCTTCGACTGTTGAGTGCTCTCCAGTCGTGCCATCATGACGTCTCCTCTTTTATCGTTGACTCAACTTCCTTTTCTTTCCTTGAGTACCCAGTGGCATCATTCAGGTTTGAGCTTTCGTTGGGCCAGCCTTCGTCTCGCCCATGGAGAGTTGTCAGCGGTCGGCTGGTTAATTGTGGGCTGGCCAAACGCCCCCCCGACTTAGCAAAGAAAGGGGCGCCCACTGGTGTAGATGAGACTCTTCCATGAGCGGCCATACATAACGTCTTTTCAAACAATCGCTATGACTGAAGCGTAAGGAATTCCATGCGCCAATTCTGGTCAATAGAGCTCAAATGACTGCGAGGGACGTCTTTCCTCTTATCCGGAGAGCTCGTAAGAGCGGCCACACAGGGCTCGACCGTCAACGACACTGCACAATCCATTCCTGCAAACACGCATTTGGGCTCATTGATGTGCCTCACCGGGCACCACCCGCACGATCTTGCGAGGTCGCGGCGGTCAATATTGCTCAGAATGTCCGAACAAGAGTCTCGATACTTCGAATTGATCGCTGTGACGGTGACCGGACTTGCGCGCCAAATTGGTGATGATCCTGCTGAGTTCAGCTCTTTGGTCCCCTGCGAACGGTTCTGGAGGTTTCTATGAGTATCTATATATGGTGACGTTCTTGGTTGGCGGAAGCGGACCTACGCATCAATTCCTGACACGCAGCTGATCCGCCGAGCATGCTGCGGTGGCTGCTTGACCTAATTTGGACCACCTGTCCACTTGGAGAACTATGATGCCAGCCGTAGAAGTCGGAACAATTCTGATCGATGACCGCCCTCGGATCACGCAGCTCCTCGCCCTCGAAATTGAGCCATACGCCGGTGGATGGAGCGTCCTGCGGGGAATCAACGGCGCTGCGCTCGATCGTAGGATACATGCCGCGGGCTGGAATGTCTTTTTTATGGCGGCCGAAGTCAAAGTGACGTTCTTTGGATCTCTCGGAACCACTAAGATCCGGAAAGCGATGCGACGAATTCTAGAGAAGGTAAAGCCACAGAGCTTCAACTGCCTTGAAGTGACCGGAATCGTGGTGAGGCGGTTTCTGGGAATGCGCTACGGCACTGTTTCTGCGCATTCGCGCCACATTCAGCAGAGCTGCTATCTGGACAAAGCCAACATGCGGCGGGCGGCCCAGCAGGATGCCGAATGGGCCAACGGTTGAGGGCACCGTAAGGGCATTGGAACCAGGGCTTATGAGGGACAAAGAACTTACACCGAAACAGCTCATTGGGGTACGGTGTCCTACATGCGGTGCAACGATCGGTGAACCTTGTGAATTGCATTCCGGTGCATTGCGCAGTGAGCCGCACAGGGACCGGAGACTTTCCGCAGCCGATGCCCTGGAAACCAAATCTCGCAAACGCGATGCAATGGACGGGCTTTTCACTTCTCCGCCAAGAGGCACAAAGAGGCATTGGTGCAGGAATATGACGCCAGTGAACGGCGCAGGTTTGATCCGTGGTTCGGAGTAAGCTTAGGGATGGTGGTGATATCCGTGGTAGGACTGTTCTACTTGTTTTTGTATCGCTGTTCGGGAAGTCTCGATTGACATAACCAGCATTGGCCCTGTTTCGGCTGTCAGGAGTGCGATCGCGATTTTACGCATCATTGACAACGGCGCGGGATGAGACTAGGGTCGGGGATAGAGCGAATATCGCTGGTCACTCATTCAGGTCCTCTGAGCTAAGTCAGCCCATCTGAAATTTTCTCCTTAGATCACTGTCATCTCATGGAGGTTGAACTATGTTTGTACGCAATGTCGCCATTCATCTAAAAGCTAACGCCCTGGGCGAGTTCACCCAGATTTTCGACAACGAAGTGCTTCCCATCTTGCGAAAGCAGACTGGCTTTCGGGATGAAATCACGTTCTCCACTACACCGACTGGGACGGACGTGATTGCGATCAGTCTGTGGAATACCAAAGAGCAAGCGGAAGCATACAACGCAACGGGGTACCCTGAAGTACTGAAGAGTCTGAATAGGGTGCTGGACGGGGCTCCAAGAGTGCGCGCCTCGGAACTAATTAGCTCGACTCTTCACCAGACGGCCACCATTGCGGCATGAGCTGTCTGTCAAGTTAGTTCGGGGCGGCAACAGCCGCCTCGATTCCCAATCACATTCCTTGAGTTGCATTATGAAAATTCCCAATTGGAGAAAGTCATACGAGGACGTTCTGTTCGAGCGTAATCAATCCAAAATCGAGACGACGATCGTTTCTGCGCAGCTCGCGATGCGTGAGCGATTGCACGAACTGCACCGAAAGGGCCACGATTTCGAAGAGCGGAAGGCAGTTGATGCTGCGCTCTGCAACCTCGAGGCGTTGCAGCGCTGCCTCAAATCCACGGAGAAGCGAATTGGCCTTGCTGCTTAGAACAATTTGCTCAGGGCAGCAGATGAGGTGCCATAGCCGGGAGGAACTCACTCGAGCTAATGATCTTTGTGTTCTTCCAGAACTTTGGAAAGTGCCTGCGATGACCAATGCGTATTCCGCCAGAATGGCTGGAGGTACGTACCAGTGGGCGGGTTTTGTCATGGCGAGCAGAACGACCGTGCGCTGGAGTCCATCAGGGTTGAGTGCGGCAGAGACTACCACGTTCGTGTCGAGGACCAACCGTAATGGGATCATCGACGTTTGGAACGGCGAGCTGCCGCAATGACCTGATCGATCTGCTTGGCGGTGAGTTTGCTGATCCCTCTACGCTTGGACTCCCTTCCGATCACTTTGAGAACCTCAGGCTCGGGGAGCGCGAGACGTACATAGTCTTTAATACTCAGTAGTACCGCCCGCGGGCTGCCCCGCTTCTCGATGACAAGTGAACGTCCCTCGTCTTCCACTCGGCGAAGAAGCTTACCAAAATTCGTTCTCGCGTCCAAAGCGGTAACTACGATGTTGCCACTCATAAACTCTTCAGTTTGAATGTATGAACGTACAGTTCGATTTTTACCATACCAAAGCGTAAGCTTTAGCGGCGCGAATGGCTCTATTCCAAGCAATGAGCTAAAGAAAGATGAGGAGCAAGATCGAGTCGCAGGCCTCAAAGAGTTGACGCCGAAACCTGCAATCTGTGCTAAATCTGGGCTAGATATCCGCGTCTAGTGCGTTGCTTGCGTTTTGTGCGTCTCTATTTTCTGTAAGTTTCTGATTCCACATAGGCGGTTCGTGTTCGAATCCCACTCTCCCCGCCAGTTTTTCGCCCGCATCATGCGGCACTCTCCTGAGTACCCTCTGCCACGATTCTGTCATCATCTCGACTTCAAAGCGTTCGGCTTTGTGGGATCCGTGGGACACTCGCGGGTTCTACGAGCGGACGGCTCTGTTTTATCACCAAGCGCGAGGCACCCCGCCAAAGAACCTGTTCTGGGTGACACTTCGGGGTGGGCGCTGTCGGGATTGGCGACGGACGAATCGGGAAGCATGAGCGGCCTTGTTGTTACACATCCTTCAGTTGCTCCTCGGTCATTCCGAAATAATGACCGAGTTCATGTATGAGAGTCTGGCGAATCTGATGACGAAGTTCTGCCTCATTGGAACAGACCGCCTCAATGTTTTTCTGATAAAGCACGATGTGTGCAGGACCCGCTGATAAATCAAAGACGCTCTTCTTGGTGGCTGGCACTCCGTGAAAGATGCCTAGCAGCAATTGCCTTTGCTGACCCGGCTGGGATCGTGACTGCTTCGGCGGATAATCCTCAACCAAAATGGCAACGTTCTGGATACGGCTACGAAATTCTTCCGGGAGGCAATCCAAGGTTTCCTCAGCAACATTGACGAACTCTTCGCGCGTCATTCTTCACCCACTGATACAAATAGGGCACGCTCGCTCCGAGTAGCCGTCGTCTGTGTCTTCATCCTCGTCATCTTCTTTGCGGTCGCCTTCGTCTTCCTCTTCGTCTTCTTCCTCGTCGGGCTCTTCCCGAAGAAGGACATCGGCTTGCGCCGAGCGATCCGACGGGTTCGAGTCGAGGCATTGTGGACTTATTCTCCTCATGTTCACATGGTACTCTGTGCCCGTTGGCAAGAGTAGCGGGTGTTAGTTGCGGGCGCTGGCGCATGGGCTGACAATGCACGAATCGCTCAGGAAAGACCAATCGCGCTTCCGTTTGACCCATTCGCACTTCGTACTAGATGATTGAGGCCTAATGGACGTTGAACGCATCATTGACGAGATTGAGCAGCTACAGGAAATGTTCGAAGCGCCCGATATTAGGCCATTCAGCGCAAGCGACATCTCTGCTGCCAACCGAAGGCACGACGAGATGCTCGCGCATAGCCCATGGTTTAGGCTGTGGCAGCGGTATGGCGTGTGTTGCCGAACTGAGTCCCCGACAGTCCGGCTGGGCGAACTTGAGGGCTGACACTCGGCCACAGCAGAGAAGACGGGGCAGCAGGACGACTAGCCCCGGTCCGGGCTTGGATTTGGCTGCCCGTATTTGTTCTCTCACCTACTCAATACCGTCATTGATGTTGCAAGCGAGTGGCTTCCGGCACCGTTAACTTGGATTCTGGCGATTTTACGGCGACAAGTCGATTGGCACCGGTTAGGGGACACAGACTTGACTCGAATTTGACGAGCTCACGACAACGCTCGGTGTTTGCACCTCCTACACTCGATTTCAGCCAAGGAGGGCAAATGAATCTTAAGCAAGGGAAATTGGTTTCACAGGGGTTTCGCGTTGCCGTCGTCATCTTTACCGCGTGCGGCTTGGCATTGGCTCAGTACCCAGGAGGCACGGGCGGAAGTGGGGGCACAGGAGGAACCTACACTCCAGGTTCTCGGAGCTACGGCCATGGGGCCGCAATCGCGGGAATCGCCGCAGGTGCTGCGGGAGCGGGCTTGCTGTTCTACGCGCTGCACCACCGCCATGCGGCAGTTGTGGGGTGCGTCAGTTCCGATGGCAAGACCTTGAATGCCGAGAACAGCAGGCATTCTTACCAGCTCACCGGCACTCCGGTTACGGCAGGTAACCGCGTGTCCGTGGTCGGTAAGAAGGCAAAAGGAGAGGCCGGAATTGACCAACTGGAGGTGCTTTCGGTGAAGAACGACTATGGGCAATGCCAGGCCCAGCAGGCGTCACTTACACTCACCGAGAATTAATCTCGTAAGGCCGCTGAAACGAAAGTTAGGCGGCCTACCGCTTTCTGAAAAATCTTTTCCCGGGTGGAATCGTGCACGGGCGGATTTTGAAAGAAATCTAATAAATCTGCGCTAAACCTGTGTAGCGGGTTCGTGTCCGAATCCCACTCTCTCCGCCACCCTAAAACGCACGTAAGCACTGATCGTTACGGACTCATGCCGAAGTAGGGAATGGGTTCGGTTGGAGAGTGCAGGCACTAAACTAAAGTGCCGTTGGCTGAGGGAGGCAGAACTAATTACCCGCTGGGCTGAACCACGGCGCGCGCACATCTATGGTCCTGGGGGCTTCAGATTGCGCAGAATGAACATTCGCCCAGGAGCAAGGGGCGGAGAGGTTCGAATCCCACCTTCTCCGCCATCCTAAAAGGCGCATAAGGACCGGTTATTGCCAACACGACGTTGGTAATGACAGGCGTTTTTCAACCGA
>Ga0134128_10004078_pt1 | contig 17920 bp, 10 predicted proteins | sample KB31754_FD_96462 | JGI IMG/M metagenome (GOLD analysis project Ga0134128, IMG submission 96462) | Terrestrial soil microbial communities with excess Nitrogen fertilizer from Kellogg Biological Station, Michigan, USA - KB3-175-4 | ecosystem: Environmental > Terrestrial > Soil > Unclassified ... | reverse complement strand
GGGTGTTGTTTCACGTGGGCGGGTGATGTTGGGGGGGGGGGGGAGTGTTCGGCGGTGGGGGGTTGGTTGGGGGGGGGGGGGCGGTTTGGGCGGGGGGGGTGGCTTTGATGCCCGGGGGTGGCTTCGACGCCGGGAGCTGGCTTCGACGCCGGGGGCCGAATGCGCGCGTTTGGGGCAGGACGGTGCAGGATGGTTGCGCATACTTTTGTGTTGCCCATGGCGTTATATCCTTACGACCTATTCCCATGCGCCAGCTGCTAACTGTTGTCCTGATCCTAACCGGCTGCTTCTTCCAGGAGGCGAGGGCACAGTTGCCGGTTGACTTTTCCATCGATCATGCAGGTGGATGTAGTCCGCTGGTGGTTCATTTCTCCCCTCGTGTTTATGGAGCATCTTCTGGTAACGCTACCTATAGCTGGGATCTCGGCAATGGCAATACCGCTACTATCGGGGCGCCGGAGGCGGTGTATTCGACCGTGGGCACTTATACTGTTACACTCACCGTGAACAGCGGTGGGGCGACGGCGACGGCCACGCATACTGTGACGGTGTATCCGCCGCCGGCTGTGAGCTTTACCGCCGGGCCGGCTGTGGTGTGTGGGACCGCGGTGTCTTTTACCGGAAATACGTCCGGGGGCTCGGGGACTGGCGGCGGCGGGGGCTCGGGTTCGGCCAGCACGATCGTAGGTTGGCTTTGGGATTTCGGGGATGGGTCGACGTCTTCTTCTTATGGGCCGGCGACCACACATTCCTATTCCACGCCGGGACCGGTGGGCGCCTCGCTAACGGTGACCGACAACCACGGATGCACCGCCACGCTGAGCCAGAACAACCTCGTACAGGTCTATCCGGCGATCACCGCCGCTTTTTCCAGTGACAAGTCGGTGCTTTGTACGGTTGCGGACCCTGTGCAGTTCACTAACAGCAGCTCGGGCCCGGGTACGCTAAGCTATAACTGGGCCTTTGGTGACGGGACTAACTCGACGACGACCAACCCGAGCCATGTGTATCCCAGCGCGGGCAACTACACCGTGGGTCTAACGGTGACGAGCTCGGTGGGCTGTTCGACTACCTTTACCCAGACGACGCCGATGAATGTCGCCAACTACAAAAGCGATTTCAGCTTTCCCAATGCGAGCGTGTGCAGCGGCACGGAGGTCTATTTCAGCGACAACAGCAGCCCCACGGCTTCGAGCCGCGTGTGGAAGGTCGACGGGACGCCGGTGTACTACTATAGCCCGCTGGAATATTATTTTACCGCGGCGGGTACGCATACGATAACCTTGTCCAATGTTTTTGGAACCTGCTTGTCCTCGGTGACCAAAACGATCAATGTCAATGCCAATCCACCCGCCGTCCCTTTCCCGATGACGACGCAGACCAGCTGTAGCGGGTTTACCGTGACGGCCACCGATCTCAGCACGACCAACTATACCCGGGCCTGGGACCCGCAGTATGCGGTCACGGCGCAGCCCGGCGCCTTTATCTCCAGCCCGGATCCCGGCATGACCTTTGCCAACACCTATTCTTATAATGTGCTTTATACCGTGGGGCTTCGGCTGACTAACGCTGCGGGGTGTACGACGCTGATCACCGAACCTATTTCGGTAAACAAGACCAATCCCTCCATTTATTTGTCCAGCGGGCCACCTTTGGGGTCCTGTGATCAGCCCGTTACCAAGACCTTTGCGATCAACTATAGCGGGACGCTGCAAAGCTTTTACTGGGATTTTGGCGATGGCACCACTTCTACTGCCGCGAGTCCTACGCATACCTGGACAAATCCCGGTACCTATGCCACCGTTTTGCATTATGTCGATGCGGGCGGCTGTCCGGGTACGACGAATATTCTCATTACGGAGATCGATCAGCCTATTTCATTAACCTTTAGCGCCAACCCGACGACGGTGTGCACGGGAACGCAAGTCAATTTCCCGAGTGTTGTGACCGCGGGTAACCCGACCTCCTATTCCTGGGATTATGGCGATGGGAGCGGGCCTACTGGCGTGAGCTTTCATACCTACAACACGGCCGGTGTCTATACCGTGACGCTCAATGCCACCACGGCGGCGGGTTGTACGACGACTTTCACCCGAACCAACTATATGACTGTGCTGGCTCCGCCGGGTATCTACGACGGTAACGCCACTACCTGCGCTAACCGTAACCTGGCAACGTTCACCTATAGCTCCAATAATGCGACGAGCTTGTCGTGGACGTTTGGCGATGGTTCCAGCACGACTACCGGTGGGGCGTTGGGGCAGGTACAGCAGGTGCAGCATACGTACGCGCAAACGGGTACCTATTTCCTTAGCCTTACCGCCACAAACGGGGTTTGTACCGTCACGAATTCGGATGTCGTGCGGGTGCTGAGCAAGCAACAGCCGGTACTCAGCGCGCTCAATTCGGTGTGTGTCGGCGGCTCGTTGAATGTCCAGCTCGCCATTGCCCGCAACCCATGGGCGATCAGCAGCGGTACGAATTACGATTATACGCCGCAGTTCTATTATGCCGATGGGACGCCTTTCAATGGCACCGTGGGTTTCACGAATCCTTATTCGCCGTATAGCAATGGCGCTTTTGGCTGGACCCTGAGCGGTTTCCAGAGTGGAGAGAGCGGGCTGTATGTCGTGACGACGTCGTTTGGGTTTAATTGTACGGATCAGAGCAATGTGATCCCGCTGACCATCAAGGGTACGGCGACGCCGGCGCTGACGGTGGTGAGCAATGCCGCCTGTTATCAGCAGCCGGTGGTCTTACAGGATGCCTCTACGGTGGGGCCGGGTAACTCGATCACCGGCGGCACCTGGAATTTTGGCGATGGACAGACGCAGCCTTTGGTGGTGGGAGGACAGGTGAATCATACCTATAGCAACCCGGGCCCCTATACCGTTTCGCTCACCATCAATGATGCGGGCGGATGCCAGGTGACGTCGAATGCCAATGTGAATACGGTGAGGGCACTGGGGCCGAAGGCCTACTTTTACCCCAGCGCGGTGACGATGCTTTATGGCAGCACGGCGTATTTTTATAATTCGACGAATGCCTATGGTCTGGGGGCGGTGAATTACTCCTGGGATTTTGGCGATGGCACCACGGCTACCGCTGCGAATCCTTCGCATAGCTATGCGGCGCCGGGGACGTATACGGTGACGCTGACGGCGAGTAATCCGGCGGGTGGGTGCAGCAGCAGCTATTCCGTGACGGTGGTGGTGCAGCCTTATAATCCGCATTTTCAAACCTATACGAGTTATGTGAGTAGCGGGGCCAGGTGTCCGCCGGTGCTGGCGCAGTTTCAGAATTCTTCGTACGGCTATTCTTCTATAGCCTGGGACTTTGGCGACGGCTCGACGGCGGGGAATGTGAGCAGCCCTTCGCATGTCTATGCTAAACCCGGCACCTATACGGTGACGTTATCGCTCTACGGTCCCGGCGGGTTGCAGGCGCAATATACCGATGTGGTCAATGTGCGGGCGCCTTCTTCTACGGTTGCCGCACTGACGCCGGCCGTGTGTCTCGGGCAGACGACTTCGCTTAAGGCCACTGCGCAGGGGGCTTTGACCTATCTTTTTGATTATGGGGATGGCAGCGTAGGCAGTGTCGGGGCTGCAACTGTGTCGCACGTCTATGCCGCCGCGGGGACCTATGCTGTCTCGCTAGTGGCGACCGATACGGTGGGGTGTGCGGTGGCGGCTACGGCGCCTGCTGCTGTCACCGTGAATCCATTGCCTGTGCTGGCTGTTTCGCCGCTTGTGCCGGTGGCTTGTCTTGGTTCTTCCGTGCGGCTTGCCACTTCGGGGGCTATCTCCTATAGCTGGACGCCCGCTGCGGGGCTCGATGCGGCGAATGTCGGGTCGCCGCTGGCTACTCCGCTGGCGACTACCTTCTATACCGTGACGGGTATCGATGCCAATGGCTGTACGGGGCTCGACACGGTGACGGTGAAGGTCGTTCAGCCCGAGCATCTTGCGCTGAGTCCGGATTCGACTTCCTTGTGCGCCGGTGATTCGCTGGTCTTGCATGCGAGCGGGACGGATACTTATGTGTGGATTGGGGATGTCGGCGGCTTGGCTTCGGTGGACGCGGGTTCGGTGGTCGCTGTGCCGCCTTCGACTTTGCGCTATACGGTGGTGGGGAGTGATGCTTATGCCTGTTTTCACGATACCTTATCGGTGCCGGTGACGGTCTTGCCGCTGCCGACGGTAGATGGCGGACCTTCGGTGGAGGTGTTGGATGGTGCGCCGGTGGACCTCCTCGCTACGGGCAGTGCCGATATCGTGAGCTGGCAATGGACGCCGCCGGATTATCTGAGCTGTAGCGATTGCACCCAGCCGGTGTGTACGCCCAAGAAGCCGGAGATCTATACGGTGCGCGTCGTTAACAACGTGGGGTGCAGCGCGAGCGATACGGTGTCGGTGAAGCTGATCTGCGAGGCGGCGCGGGTGCGCATCCCGGAGGCCTTTTCGCCAAATAATGACGGGCATAACGATCGGTTTGATATCCTTGGGATAGGGCTGGTCGATCATCTGGTGATCTTCGACCGGTGGGGGGAGCGCGTCTTTGAACGGTCTAATTTTTATACGGCGGATCTTTCGTCGCAGTGGGATGGTAGCTTTCATGGGCAGCCGGCGCCCGTGGGGACGTATGTGTATTTTGTGGAGATGAGCTGTCCTACGGGCGGCGGGTTTACGCGGAAGGGGACGGTGGTGCTGGTGAGGTAGGGGCGCGCGGCTTGGGCGGCTGGCAGGGCTTGCGCGCGCGTTGGTACGTTAATTGCAACGAATAGGGTATGACAGCACTTATACCCCTTTCGCTCTTTTTGAGCATTGCTTTGTATTGTCCGCTTCAGCAGCCGGAGTTTCTGGGCGATTGGTATTTCGATCATTTTGGTCCACGCAATGGGGAGGTGGTCAAGAGCGACGAGATCGACAAGGCCAATAAGCAAGAGGCGGGATACAAATTCACCTTCACCAAAGATGGGAAGTTTTTTCGGACTATAAAGAGCGATGGGTCGAGGAACACGACGGATTACGGGTATCTTGCCGATCGCCGGTTGATCATCGTGGGGACCGACACCATGAAGATCGTGACGCTTACTTCACAGACGATGGAGCTTTATCCTATCAATGGAAAACAGCCGGCGCTTTTTTTGAGACGGAATAAAGATGACAAGAAGGCGGCGAGTACGCCTAAATAATAAAGGGGCCCTTCGCGGGCCCCCTTTGTTTAAGTGGTTATTGTACATCCCACCAGACGCGATCCGTGAGGACGGCCGTCTGCTGCGGCTGCGGATTGGTGAGGATCTCGCTTTCCGGGTATAGTAGCCGGCGGGGGATGTCGGACAATGCTCCCTGCACTTTGGTGAGGAGGGGGAAGCCGGTCCGCCGCCAATCCGTGAAATTCTCTTCGTTTAAGAAGTTGGCGATGCTTTTTTCTTCCATAATACGTTGCATCGCATTGGTCGCGGTGAGGGACCCTCTCGCGGTCAGATAGGTATCGATATCTGCCTGTGCTACACCCAGCTTTTTCATATGATCGGTGATCGCGGCCTGGTATATCGGTTGGGCCGCCGTCGCACCGGATTTGATCAGCGTGGCTTCCGCGCCGAGGAACTGCGCTTCGGAGTAATTCACGATATAGTTATACGCGTTTGCCCCGGCATAATAATCGGTAGGATAGGAATAGTCATCGAGCGAGCCCAGCGGGGTGCCGATGGTCCGGCCGGCGTAGACTCCACCGGAGACATTGGGCTTGACCATTTTTGGCAGCCGGGGATCGTTTCTCGCTTGCAGGGTGTCGACGAAGGTCGAACAAAGGACGGCAGTGCTCACCTGGCCGAAAGCATAAAACCAGGGATTTTCGCCGCCGGCGTTACCTACATAGGGGAATTTGAAATCGTCCGCGTCGGACTGCATCCCGTTTGCGAGGGCGGCAAGTGCGCTGTCGGCCTGGGCAGCCGCCGTGCGGCCGGGCGCTTTTGTGAGATGCATATAATAACGGGCCTTTAGGGTATAAGCCAGTTTTAACCATTGCGTCATCGCCCCCTGGTAAATATAATCCGCGCCGCCGGGTACGGCGGGATCGTTTTGGCCGATGAGGGTGATGGCGTCGTTGAGAAGACTTTGCACCGTGTTGTAGAGGTCTTGTTGTTTGTCGTATGCGGGGGTAAGGTTTCCGGTGCCCTTGAAGCCCTGCGAGTAAGGCACGTCGCCCCAGAAATCCGTGGCCGTCCCCAGGGTGAAGGCGCTAAGGATATCTGCGATGGCCACATAGTTGGGCTTTTTGTCCGTGAGCGCCTTGTCATGCAAGATTTTCATATTGTTGAGACAGACTACATAAAAATTATTCCAGTCCCCATCCATATCGGTGTTGAACATCTGATAATTCCATAATCCCGGATTGGTTTGGTTGGGTGCAATGACCTGGCCGAAGTACTGAAGGATGATAGGCCCTTGTCCCGGCGAGAAACCGGCGTATATGAAGTCCGACACGTCCGTCTCGAGGGGCGCGAGGATCAGGTCTTCCTGGACATTCAGCGGATCATTGGGGTCCTGATTGACGTTCAGGTATTTCTTACAGCCGCTGGCCAAGGTGGCCAGAGCCATGAATATAAAGAGTATCTTTTTCATTTGTTTTGATTTTTAGAAACTGCAACGAAGCGTGACATTGAAGGAGCGGGAAGTAGGCGTGGAGAACGAATAGATTCCCTGTACGGTGTTGTTGTCCGACCCATACGAGCCGGCCTCGGGATCCCCGCCGGTGAAATGCGGCGCATAGATCCACAGGTTGCGGCCGGAGATGGAAAGGCTGGTTGCTTGTATCGGTGTCTTACCGAAGAGGGATGGTTTGATATCATAAGTCAAGGTCACGTTTCGCAGCTTGAGATATGTGCCGTCCTGAATGGAGGATTCATACTGCCTCGTAGTATAATACGACTGCGCATTCACTACGACGGTATTGGGCTTGCCATCGACTGCACTGATCCCTTTGACGACAAAGGGCTGCCGGTTCTCCGTGACCTTGGCGGTGCCATAGAAGAAGGCCAGTCCCTCTACCTCATTGGCCACGTCGCCACCTTTTTTATAGTCGAAGAAGAAGCTCAGGGAAAGACGTTTGTACCGGATATTATTGGTTATACCAGCGAGCCAGTCCGGATTGGGGTCGCCTACGACGCCCTGGGTACTGGCGACGACCGGCATGCCGCTCGCATCGATGAGGAGCTCGTGGGTGGCCGAGTCCCGGGCGTATCTCGGGCCGTAAAAGACATTGTAAGGCTGGCCGACGATGATTCGGCCGAGCTGGTTGAGCCCCGGATAGAGGGCCAGCACTTTATTCCGGATACGGGTAAAGGTAAGCGTGAGGTCCCAGCTAAAGTCCCTTGTCCTTACGGGTGTCGCGGTGACCAGCAGCTCGATGCCTTTGTTCTCCAGGGAGGCGGTGTTCACGGCCGTGCCGCTGTAGCCGGTGGCGTTGGAGATGGATACGCCGGGGATGATGCCATGATTTGTCTTTCGGTAGAAATAGGAGCCTTCGAAACCGATGCGGTTGTCGAGGAATTTGGCTTCCAGTCCGCCTTCGACTTCATTGAGCCTTTCGTTTTGGAGGGTGGGATTACCCAGCGTGGATGAGAGCAGGAAGCCGGATTCGCCCTGGAAGGGATAGGAGTTTCCGTTCCTGGATTGGTTGACGAAAGGGGTCTGCAGCGCATAGGGGCCGATGACATCATTCCCCACCGTGGCATAGGAGAACCGGGCTTTGGCGAAGCTGATGGCTGGTTTTAGCTGGGCGGGGAGCAGTTCGGAGAAGATAAAGCTCGCGGCGGCCGATCCATAGGGATAGAACTGTTTGCTGCTCGACAGGACAGAGCTGCCGTCGTACCTGCCCGTGAGCGAAAGCACGAGGAAGCGATTGTACTCGATGTTCGCCTGGGAGTAGAATCCTACCTTTCGGGACTCGTAATGGGCCTCTGTGGCCGAGATGGAGCCGGTGGCGGAGACGTTGTTGAAGTCATTGACGGTGATGCCGACGCCTTTGATATTGACCTGCTGGGTATAGGTCGAGAAGATGTTATTGCCCGCCAGGAGGTTGAGATGGAATTTTCCAAAATCTTTGGCCGCGCTGACGATGAGGTCATTGTTATACTGCCGGAAATTGATGTTCTGGTCGAGGATCTGTCCCGGCAGGCTGATGGCGGGGCTGGGCGATTCGGTGTATTTGTCTTGTTCGATGTAGATGTCTGCACCTACCCTTTCCGTCACGGTGAGCCAGGATGTGGGGGTATAGTTCGCCGTGAAAACGGGGATGAACCTGTTGACCTGGGACACATTCTTTACGTTGTCGATGTCCCATAGCGGCGGGTTCCGGGAGAACCGATATAGGCGCTGGGTCCCGTCCGGATTTACGTCCGGGTACGGGTTCCAGGAGATGGGTTGCACGAGCAGCACGAAGAGCGGTCCGTTGCTTTGGCCTTCGGGTAGTCTTGTTTGCTCGTCGTTGCTATAGCCGAGCTGGAACACGGTATTCAGCTTTTGGCCTATTCTCGAGTTGTATTTAAAGAAAAGGGAATTTCGGGTGAGTTCATTTTTTGGCACGGTACCTTTTTGGTCCAGGTAGGAGTAGGACATATAGTAACCGGAGTTATTGCCGCCGCCGGAGACGCTGGCGGTGCTGTTGGTTGTTATACCCGTTTGGAAGAAGGAGTTGTAGGGATTATAAGTGGGCGCTTTGACGCCGTTGATCTTTAAAGTGTCCATGAGCGGTCCCCAGGACATACTCGTTTTTTTTGTATTCCCGTCGTAAAATATGCCATTGGTCCCTTGCCCGTACTTCCACTGGCGTTTCGGGAAGATGGGCTTTTCGAAGCTAAGATCGGATGACAGCGAGATGACCGGTTTCTTGTCGATGCCGCCGGCTTTGGTGGTGATGAGCACTACGCCTCTGGCGCCGGCCGAGCCATAGAGGGCCGTGGCGGCGGCGCCTTTGAGGACATTCACGTTCTCGATGGTGGCCGGGTCTATGTCGACGATCCTGCTGACGCCGGCGCCGTTTGCCCCGCCGGAGATATTGCCCGTTTCGTCGTTGTTGATGGGGACGCCGTCGACTACGAACAGCGCCTGGTTCTCGCTTGTAGGGGAGGAGTAGCCGCGGATGACGATGCGGGAAGAGCTGCCGGGGGTGCCCGTTGCGCTGGTGATCTGCACGCCCGAGACCTTTCCGTCCATGGCGTTGATGAGGCTTGGTTCTTTGGCTCTTACCAGTTCGTCGCCTTTGATCTCCTGGCTGCTAAAGGTGAGGTTCCTTTTTTCGCGTCTGACGCCGAGGGCGGTTACTACGACTTCGTCGAGGGCGTGTGCTCTGGCGTTTAGCCGGATCAGCTGGTAGTTGTCCTGCTTTGTCGTTGCGATCTCTTTGGGGGCATAGCCGACGGCGCTGATGATGAGGATGGCGCCTTTATTTATCGTTAGGGTGAAGCTGCCGTCGCTCGTGGTACTGACTCCCCGGGCGTTGCTTTTTATGCGCACGGAGGCGCCTGCGAGTGGGTTGCCGGCGCTGTCGACTACTTTGCCGGTGATGGTCGTCTGCTGGGCCATGGCATGGGCACAGCAAAGCACAAGCATGCTTAGGAGCAAGCGTTTTACTTTTCTCATACTGTTGTTTTGATTTGGTTAGCTAATTTTGGTTTTATTTCATAATGGCGGTTTGCTTTTGCTTAATAAATGTCTCTATGACATTTATATGCGTGGGCATAAAAAAATCCGAACGCGGTGGCCGGCAAGGTAAATGTAGACATCTCTTTTTGGGGGAGCTTTTTACTTTTTAGCTGATTGTGGGCGGATTTTAACCGGATGCGAATTTTCGGTAGATGTATTCATTTATGGGAGAGATGGGGCGGGTGTTAAGGCTGTAAGCCGGCGAGGGCGGGGGCTGACCTTGCGCAGATGGCCTTTGGGCTTGTGCGTAGGTAGCGAGGAGGAGAAAAAAAAGCCCCCGAGTTGGGGGCCTTCGTGCTATTTCTTTTTAGCTGCTTTCTTTGCTGCTTTTTTCGGAGCGGCTTTTTTTGCTGCTTTTTTGGGGGCTGCTTTCTTAGCGGCCTTCTTGGGCGCTGCTTTCTTGGCGGCTTTCTTTACTGCTTTTGCCATTTTCTGTTCAATTTAATTGGTTAGTAATTGCGCATCACTAGACACGCGGCGCGAAGATAACGGATTATTTGAGAATTTGTTATGGAAAAAGCGTTAAATCGCATCAGGGGGCAATGAAAAAGACTATATTCCCCACTTTTCTCTGCAGCTTGCTGGGTTGCGCGGCTACAATCTCCGCACATGCGCAGATGGATTCTTCTCCGTTGAAAAGCACGCTGGGCACTGCGACGCGGTTTGCCGGCGGCGTAGACAAGGACAAGGTCATGGACCTTTTTCAGGATCAACAATTCGATGAGGCGATCAACTATCTTTCTCCTGTGCTGAAGGCAGATAGCGACAACATGCCCGTGCTCACCTATGCCGGCTATGCCTATTATATGGAAGATAACGAAGCGGCGGCTACGGCCTGTTATCGCAGACTCATTGGTGTGGATTCTAATTCGGTAACCGGGCTGCACTACCTCGTGTTGTTGCTGCAAAACAGCTCGACCAACGAGGCGCTGACCTATGCTTCCCGATTGCTGGCCTTGCAGCCTGTCAAGGCCGTGTGGTGGCGGACGGTAGGAGAACTGTGGCGGCGGCAGCAAAAACCCGACAGCGCATTGGCGTATCTGCGGCGGGCCTATACGCTTGCACCGGCCGATCTCAAGACGATCAGCGATCTTGGCAGCGTACTGATCGACGGCCGGGCGTATGACGAGGCCGATAGCCTGCTCGACACCGGGCTCGCGCTGGATTCGATGAACATCTCGCTGCTGAAGCTTCGGGTCAAGGGGCGTACTGGAGCAAAAATTATAACGAGGCGCTGGCGCCGGGGGAACGGCTGCTTCGGCTGCAGGAACCGGCGGTCAACGCCCTGGAATGGCTCTCGCTTTCCTACTACGATCTCAAACAATATCCCGATTGTATCCGCGTGTGCGAGGGGATGCAAGAACTCGGATTGGACCTCGAAGCCGTTTATTATTATGAGTCGCGGGCGCAGGCTAAGCTGAAGAACTATGTTGTCAGCGACTCGCTGCTGCGGCGGGCTTTACGGAAGGCCATCAGTGCAACGGCCGAATGGTATTATGATGATCTCGGCGACAACTACGAGTCGACACGCCAATATCGCCTCGCCGTGGCGCATTATGATACGGCTTTCTATCTTTTTAAGGACCCGCTCGCGTTGTACACTTGCGGCCGCATCTGTGAGACGGAGTTGCATGATCTGGCGCGGGCGCGGGTATATTTCCGGCGGTATCTGGCCTTGGCTCATCCGGTGACCGAAGAGGACAAGAAGGTGTATGGTTTTGTACGGAAGCGGTATGGGCGGAAGTAGACTGCTCCAGGATCTTTTGGCGCGTGATTACCGAATGATCATCAGCGTGCCTTTTTCGATCTTTGGCGATTCGCCGGCGAATTGATATTGGCATACCCAGACAAAAGTGGCGGCCGGCTGAGGGGTGCCGCCGACGGTTCCGTCCCAACCACGGGTGTAGTCTACCGTTTCGAAGACCATTTGACCCCAGCGGTTGAAGATCTGGAAATGATAATGCATCATATCGCCCAGCACATAGGGCCGATAGATGGTATTGCTGGCCCCATCGGGCGTAAAGGCATTGGAGAAATAGATACCGAAGAGACATTGTTTTGTGGTGATCGATATATCTTCGGTGCCGGAACAACCGAATTTGTCGGTCACCGTAAGCGATAGATCGGCCGCTTGTTTGACCGTGATCGCCTGTGTGTTCGCGCCGTTGCTCCAGTTGTAGGAGACATAGCCGTCCGGAGCCGTAATGGTGTTGGGGTAGCCACCGCAGACCACGGTATCCCGCGGGAGGAAGAACGAAGGGTTCCCAATGATATTGACGATAGAAACAGTATCGCGACCGGTACATCCATTGCCGTCCACTACCTGCACCCAATACATGCCGGTGGTATCGATTTGCAGGGTGGGCTGCGTGCTGCCGTCCTGCCACAGATAACTGCTATAGCCTGAACCGGCGGCCAACACCCGGCTGACGCCAGCGCAAAGCCAATAATCCGGGTTGAGTTTGGGTTTTGGCAGCGGATAGGTCTGTACCACTTGCAGCGTATCGCCGCCATAGCAACCATTGGGTGACAGCGCTTTTACCGAGTAGGCACCGGCGTGGTACGCGAAGATGGTCCGGGTCGTCGCGCCGTTGCTCCATAGATAATTGTCGAAGCCGGAGCCCGCATCCAGCAGGATACTGTCGCCCTTGCAAAAGCTGGTATCGTCGCCTAATTTCACCGGTAATGGCTGCGTGACGGTGACGCCGACCGAGCTTTTTACGCCACAGCCCAATGAGGTCTTGGCCTCGGCGATATACTGCGTGCTCGACGGCAGCGTGACGGTGATGTCTTGCGCGGTGATGATGCTGCCGTCGCTTGCGTTTGTCCATGAATAGTTTTGAAAACCATTTGTAGCCTGAAGGGTTATGGGCGTGCCGAGACAGGCGGTGGCATCCGCACCGGCGGAGAACGGGCCTATCGGCGCCTGCTGAATGGTCACGGTGGTGCTCGGGGGTGTGCCGCAGGTAGTGGCCGCCGAGACGGTATAGGTCCCAGGCGTTGTGACGAGGAGGGTGTCGGCGGTGGACCCATCCTGCCAGGTATAGTTGGTATAGCCGCTCTGTGGCCGGAGCGTCAGGGTGCTGTCCGGACAGAGATAGGTTGGAGCGTCGAGGGTAATGCCTGCGGCCGCGGGCAGCACGGTGAGCGGTTGTGCTTCGCTAAGGTTGCTGCAAGTGCCCGTCATGGTGGCGGTGATGTTACCCTGGAAGTGGTCGCGGTAGGTGAGCTGGAGCGTCGTGTCGGATGGCGTTGCGATCGTCTGGATATTCGTCGTATCGAAGGTCCACACGGGTGAGGCGCCGCAGCCGGGGTTCCTGAGGAGGGTATAGGTTACCGGGGAGCCTGCGCAGACCTGGGACTGATCCGCCACCAGCTGAATGGTATTACAGCTGGCGAGGGCACGGCAAGCCGCCGTCTGCCCGGGAGTGCCGTCGACGGGCGCGGGCATCGTATGCGGTATGGACCGGAAGGTATTGCTATACGTGCCCGTCCAGTAAGGGTTGCTATAGGACTTGTAACCGATAGGCTCGACCCAAGAGGCGGCGGAGTCATGGCCGCTGCACACGCTGCTGGTATCGCTGTCGTGTAACCGAACGAATTCATCTCCTACGGTTCCGGGCGTGGGCGTTGAAAACTCTTCGAGGAGAATGTCTTCGTCCGGGGCGAGATTCAGGAAATTCGAATTCCAGACGTCGGCGCGGCTGCGCTGGTGGAGGATGCGTTCTTTGACGATCTGTCCGTTCTCGATCGCGCCATAGTCGATGTCGCCGTCGTAGCTCGTGATGTAATGGAAATAGGTATAGGAGATGCGGCCGTTGGGATGCTGGGTGAAAACGGTGTTGTCGAAATTGGATTGAACATTGCTTTTGATCATCCAGCCTTGCAGAAAATTAAAATTGGGGTCGAATTCCGCTACCACCCCGTGGATGATATTGGTTGTCTGGATAGCGTCGGAGAAGGCGGTGCCGGCGACACTGATATTGCCATTGGATAGCAATTTGGCGCTTCCGCGGCCAAAGAACATGCCGTATTGGAAGTTTGGATTGGCGGGGTCGAAGGTCTGGCAGGCCTTTAGCGATAGCATATTGCCGGAGGCCGGATCGACCCGCATGTTCCAGAGATAGCTGCTGTTATAATCGTCGTAGCTTAGTCCTACCAACGAGAGCTGGTTGCCGATCCAGAACATGCCGTAGCATTCCCCTAGCCTGTTCGCAAAGCTTTGGTCCCACAAAATATTTCCGCTGGGGTCCATCTCGAGGACGAAAGTGTGTGAGGTGCGGGAGTCATAGGCGTCCATGTCGCCGGCGAGATAGATATTTCCTGCCGGGTCCTGGATCATCGAGGTCACGAACATGTAGCCGTTCCATTGCTGCCAGAGTGTGCTGCTGTCTGTTTTCACCCAGAGCAGGTTACCGGTGGCGTCGAGGTGCCAGACGACCATATCCTGTGCGCCGTTGTAAGGTTCGGGGACCTGGAGATCGCCGGTCATCAGCAGCGTGCCGTCGGCGAGTTCGAAGCACTGATCGGCGTCCGCGTAGTTGAGCGGATATACGCCGAGGCCGTCGAACGCTTTTGACCAGACGATGCTGCCTTGCGGCGTTTGCTTGATCAGGTAGGGGAACACATAGAAGGGGGACGTTGGGGACTCGCGGAAGCCGGGGACGAGGATGTTGTTGTCGTGGGTGAGGTTGATGGGGCCAGGGGCGAGCCAGGTTGTCGCGTCTGTGGTGAGGATGTGGCCGGTGGTGTCGGTACAGGTTGCGCCGCCGAGGCTGGTGGCTTTTGTGGTGACTCTTGCGGTGGCTTTTGCGGTTGTTGCTGCGTTTGCTGCTGCCGTTCGTGCTGGGGCTCGTGTTGCGTTTGTTGTCGCGTTTCCTGTCGCGGTCCGTGATGCCGCTCCTGCTGCGCTTGCTGCTGCGGTCCCTGTCGCGGTTCGTGTTGCGGTTGCTGTTGCGCCGATGACCGGCCGGGTGTGCCAGGTGTGGCCGTTTTGTTCGAGGAATTTTTTTGCCAGTAATGGGTTTTTGCTGAAGGCCGCCGGGACCTGGGGGCGTGGCTGAGTTATATGCAGAGCTCGTGTCGTAAGCGGAGCCTGTGTCACATGCGGAGACCGGGCAATAGGCGCAACCTGTGCGGATGAGCGCACGGTGAGGATGGACAAGGCAATCACCAGGACAAGATAGGGGAGGGTGGTTTTCATCAGCGCTTTACCGTTTCAGGACATGGACTGAAAGATAATAGAAATTGGGGAGATTACATAGTCGCGGAACGAGCAGAAGTCAAACAATTAGTTTTTCGCATTGATCAAACTCACCACCACCTTTGTCATCATCTCTTTCTCGTCCGGCTTGCTTTCCGCAATCATTAAGGTCAACGCCACCAGCGCGTTATCCGCGAGCTTCCGCGACCCATCCGCATGATACAGCAACCCATTCTTCTCCAGGAACCATACGAACAGGAACGCAGCGATCCGCTTATTGCCATCCGAGAATGTGCCGGAAATGCGCTTTAGAAAAATTAGCGCATTTCCCGGCAAAACGCTAATGTCTGTCCTTCGGACGAAAACGCTTTCGCGTTTTCAAGAATGGTTCTTGATCACAAAATAGAGCAGGTTCGCCGCCTTCTCCTCCACGCTCGGGTACAGATCCGGACCACCAAAGGTCTGGTAGATGGCCGCCAGCGAGCCCTGGAACGACTCGTCCTTCTCGTTGCCGAACAGCGTACTGCCGCCGAATTTATCCCGCAGACTGCCGATCGCCCCCATGGCCGTGGCGTAGGTGATCTGAAACAGCTGCCGCGGCGATGTCGCCTCGATCTCGAGAACCTGGTGATCGTACTTGTCCAGGACATCTAGCGCATAGGTATAGTCGGTCAAGACTCGGAGCAAGCCCTCCGCCTGATCGCCGGAGATCGTCTGCGTGCTGGTTACATTGGAGATAAGGGAAACGGCTTTTTTCAGCGAGTCGAGCTGCGCCTGCTTTTCCCGCAGCAGCTTTTCATTGTGCGCATAGCCTTTCACGAGATAGTCTTTCAGCACCGTGCTAGCCCACTTGCGGAAGGCGGTGCCCCGTTTCGAACTGACCCGATAGCCGACGGAAAGAATGACGTCGAGATTATAGAACTTGACTTCCCTGTTGATGGTACGCTTGCCTTGTTGTAAGTCGACGGAAAACGTTGTCGTCGTTGATGCTTCATCGAGTTCGCCTTCGGCAAAAACGTTCTTGATATGCGTGCCAATCGTGTCAGAGTCTTTTTCAAAAAGATCGGCGATCAACCGTTGGGATAGCCATAAGGTGTCGTCAACGAGCGTTACGTCAATTCTGGGACTTCCGTCCTGTGCTTGATAGATGATGATCTCCCCCTTTGCTTCTGTCATAGAATAAAATGTTGACAATGAATGATTTCGATCTGCCGTGTTTTTTGCGGTAGATCAAACTTGTTGATCCACAACGGCTTTGGCAATTATCAAGCAAAGGTAAATTTCCTCGATAACTCGCGCCGAATTAATTGAATTTAGCTACGATGGATTTACGGCAATAACGATAAAATACGCCCTCCTGGACACCTTTTGTGCGGAAGCGTCATGAACATAAAATGCCGCCAAAAGTAAAAGCAGCTTCATCGATGTTGGTTGAATAATACGGGGAGATGCGATCCGGCAGATTTTCCATATGGCAAAGTGAAGAGAAAAGCAGCACGATCGCTAACGCTTTAGTCCTCGATCTTAAAGGGATACCCGGCCTCCGCTTTGGCGCGGTCAGCGGGGGAGAGGCAGCTATAGATCAACCGGAGGGTATATCCGCCGTGCATGATGGAGTCTCGCCCATACATCCAATCCACGATGTCCTTTTCCGGGATGTGGTACAGGTCGCCGAGATGGACCTGATGTGTCATTCGGGGAATTTACCGGATGACCATCAGGGTGCCCTTGAACAGGAAGGGCCGGTTGAAATAATCCGTGCCGGCGACCACATAGACGAAGGTGCCGGAGAGGGGATGGCCGGCGACGGTGCCGTCCCAGGCCAGGTTGGGGTCGTTGCTTTGGAAGACCAATGCGCCCCAGCGGTCGTAGATACTCACCACCAGCTTCTTCACGGGCGCCTGGAGCAGGATATGCCAGCGACTGTTGACGCCGCTATTGGGCGTGAAGGCGTTGGGGATATAGATCTTGAGCGAATCGAAGACCTTGATATCGACGGGTGCAACGGGGCTTGTACAGTCGCCGTTCGAATAGACTATGTATAAAGTTTCATCCTGAGGGACATCGGGACTGTGCAAGACACCCGTCGACGAAGTGTCGAGGACGGCGGCGGTGACACTGGGTCCGGCCAACAATTCATACACACCTTTTTGCGGCTTGGTGACCATGATCGTCGCCGAGGTATTCCGCGGGATATATTGCGCCGGGGCTTGCGGGACAGAAGGGAAACCTAGTTGCTGAACCACAAAACCCGGGGTCTGCGCCTGGCACCCCTGGGCATTGCTCATGCTCAGCACGTAAACGCCGCTGTCGATACTAGTGAGGTCTTCGAGATTGCCAACGCCGGGGCCGCTGCCCGTGCCGCCGGAACCGCCACCACCCGAGCCGCCGCCACCGCTCGAGCCGCCAGAGCCGAGGCTGATCCAGGTATAGGTCTCGGCGTCATTCGATAGGATACCGGTAATGGAACCATTGGGCTGATCACAGGTCGCGGGCGTGATCACCATCTTGCTGGTATCGTACGTGATGCCGCCATTGTCGGAGATCGTATAATACGATGTGAAGATCGTGTCGCAGCTGCCGCCGTCCTTGAACACGAAACGATATTTGCCGGCAGTGACATGGATGAGGTCGAGCGTCGTCGAGATCGTAGCACCCTGACTATTTCGCCAGGCATAATACACGGGTGCAACGGCATTCTGAAACGTCATCCCCGTGACCGACCCATTCGCATTGCCGCAGGTGGTGGCGATGACATTCGTATTCGCCGTCAGCAGCGAAGGACCCATTGCATTGGCGAGGGTATAGGGGCCGTATTGCGTGGCACAGGTGGGGTCCTGTCTGAGGGCCAACTGCAACGTATAGCCGCCGGGAGCGAGGGTGTCGAGCGGGTTGGCCTTGCTGAAGTCGGGGCACACGGTGGCGCCGGCGCCCGACCAGCTATAGTCCGTCGCGGTGTCGAAGACGCCCGAATATTGGAAGCCGCCATTGTTCTGGCCGCAAGACG
>Ga0134128_10004076_pt1 | contig 17921 bp, 15 predicted proteins | sample KB31754_FD_96462 | JGI IMG/M metagenome (GOLD analysis project Ga0134128, IMG submission 96462) | Terrestrial soil microbial communities with excess Nitrogen fertilizer from Kellogg Biological Station, Michigan, USA - KB3-175-4 | ecosystem: Environmental > Terrestrial > Soil > Unclassified ... | reverse complement strand
CGTCATGTAATCCGCGATGGGCGACAGGACGTTCGGTGAGCCAATCCAGTCTCGCCATTGGACTATCAGACGATCTTGAACGTGCCCTCGACTTCGACGGCAGCGTTGGCCGGCAACGCTGCCACGCCGACCGTGCTTCGTGCGTGTCTGCCCTTGTCCCCGAATGCCTCGACCATGAGGTCGGATGCGCCGTTCATCACCTTGGGGCCGTCGGTAAAGCCGGGCGTCGAATTTATGAAGCCACCTAAACGTACGACACGTGCAACTTTGTCGAGGTCACCGAGCGCGCTCTTGAGTTGCGCCAGCAGGTTGACCGCACAGGCGCGCGCGGCTTTTTGTCCGTCCTCAATCGAGACGACACCTCCCAGCTGCCCTTTTGCGACCAGAGTGCCGTCGGTGCCAAAGCAAAGCTGACCCGAGACGACGAGCGTATTTCCGCTGCGGACGAACGGGACATAATTGGCGATGGGGCTTGCCGGTGTCGGCAACGTGATCCCCAGGGTAGTGAGCTTCTTTTCGACAGAGCCAGTCATGTTGTCCTCTGCGGCTTGTTGTGGGAGCGATCCTTGGCCGATTGGGGGGCCATGTGCAAGTTCGCAGGCGCGGTTGCCGGAAGCTGCTGTGGCCTCTATCTTGCCTATATTATGCAGCCTTGTGCTCCCAGGCGGCACGCGGAGCGCGGGGAGAGGTCGAAATCCATGAACATCCTTGTCAGCGGCAGACTTCCCGGGATTTCGTTTTTGGCCTTTGGTATTGCCGTCACGCTGACAGGGACACCCGTTCTTGCAGCCCCGGCCGCCGACCAGGTTTTACTGGCGCCGCACCGGGCGATGTATGATCTAAAACTCTCCAAGTCGCGAGGCAGCCACGGCATTGAGGGGGTACGCGGACGCATCCTGTACGACTTCTCCGGCAGCGCTTGTGAAGGATATGAATTGCAATTTCGGCAGGTTTCCGAACTCGACTCCGGGGAGGGCCAGGCGGCAATTAGCGACTTGCGGTCCACAACATGGGAAGACGGGGATGCCAAGAAGTTCCGCTTCAATTCGGAAAATCTGTTCAATGAGCGCCGCACCGATGTCGTAAACGGCCAGGCCGAGCGCAACACGAAAATGGTCGCCGTTAGCATCACTAAGCCGAAAGAGAAAACGTTTTCTGTTCCAGGCGCCGCGGTATTTCCGACCGAACATATGCGTCGGATTATTGCCGCCGCGCGCGAAGGTAAATCCGTGTTGGAATTTCCGGTTTATGACGGGTCGGAAACAGGTGAGAAACTCTACAACACGCTTACGGTGATAGGGCATCCGATTGGTCCCGGCGAGCAAACGCCAAATGACGCAGGCGGAAAAATTCCGGCATTGGCCAAGCTCACACGCTGGCCGGTGACGATCAGCTATTTTGATAAAAAGGACGCGAAAACCGAGCAGACTGGCGAGCAGACGCCGGTATATTCGATCGGGTTTGAGCTTTACGAAAATGGCATCTCGCGCGCACTTATACTCGACTACACCGATTTTACGATCAGCGGCGAGATGACTTCGCTCGAATTGAAAACTGCGAAACCATGCCCCTGAATTCGTGATTAATCCTCGTCGAGCGACAGCCCTTTGACGACGGCGTTCCGACCGAATTTCGAGCGGAGGTGGTCCATCGCATGTTCGGCTTCAGCCGCGCGACGATCGATAAGATCGGCAAAATCGTCGCCGACCGCGTCTTCCAGGTTGCTGACACCGATTCCGATGAGACGATAACGCGTTTCGCCGATTTCGTGTGCAAGCAGATCGCGGCCGGCGGCGAAAATGCGCGATGCCAGTTGTGTCGGGTTACCGAGCGCGCGGGCCCTGGTCCGGATCTTGAAATCAGCGCTTTTTAACTTGAGCGTAACAGTCGTGCCTGCCAATGAATTTGCTTTCAGACGTGTCGAGACGCGCTCGGTCAAATCCCATAAATATTGTTCGAGGGGACGAAATTCGCCGATATCGCGCTCAAAAGTCGTCTCGGCGGATATACTCTTTGTATCGCGTTCGGGATTGACGGCACGGGCGTCGAGACCGCGCGCAAGCCGCCAAAGCCTGGCGCCTTCTTCGCCGTAGCGTCGCATGAGATCGTGTTCGTCGGCCCGTTGGAGATCGCTGACCAGCCGGAACCCGTCGGCTGCGAGTTTGGCAGCACTTACGGCGCCGACACCGAAAATGAAGCCGACCGGCTTGGTCGCCAAAAACGGTATGGCCTCGGCTTGGCTGAGTACGGCAAAGCCGCGCGGCTTATCGAGGTCGGACGCAATCTTCGCGAGGAATTTATTGACGGATAAACCGATAGACACGGTAATACCGAAATCACGTTCGATCTGGTTCGCAAACTGAGACAGAACTTTCGCCGCGCTCTTGCCGTGCAGGCGTTCGGTACCAGTAAGGTCGAGAAATGCCTCGTCGATAGATAACGGCTCAACAAGCGGTGTGAGAGCGACCATGGCTTTGCGGATTTCACGGCCAACCTGAACGTATTTGGCCATGTTCGGTTTTATGATGACTGCGTCGGGGCACCGGCGCTTTGCCTCGAACATCGGCATTGCCGAGCGGATACCATAGGTTCGCGCCACATAACATGCGGCAGCGACGACGCCACGTTTGCCTCCGCCGACGATTACCGGCTTGTCAGTGAGAGAAGGATCGTCGCGCTTTTCAATCGTAGCGTAAAACGCATCGCAATCGACATGCGCGATCGTGAGTGCGCCGATTTGAGGATGGCGGGCCAGGCGTGGTGAATTGCACGCAGCACAACGCTTCGCCGTGTCGGACACATCGCGAAGACAGTCGCGGCAAAAGCTCATGGCACGTCGCGTTCCCAATGATGGCCGGAGAGGGCCGCGCGGCCCTTGTCAATGGCAGCGGGATCGTGACCCATTTCTGCGGTAAAGGCGGCGACCAGGCGGTCATCCGACGCAATATATTCCAGGACGCCACCGAGGAACCCGGGCTCGCGAGCGGCGGCGCGAATCTCGGCGGGCCCGAGCCCAGTAATGGCGAGAAAACGGCCCAGCCTTTCTCCGTCACTGGCGATGAAGGTAAGGGCCTGAATTGCAAGCGCTTCCGCTTCCTCTCGCCCAAATTTATGACCTTGTTTCATAAGGAAACCTGCCTCTCCGTCAGTTCGTGATTATCCACGGAAAGTGGTCCATTGGGTGCCAAACCCCGCTCGCTTGGGCATCGTTTTCCAACGCTTTTTACGCGTTACGACAAACTTTTTGACGCGCGAAATCTACGGGCGCCACGGATTGGCGCGAGACGTACTGGTCCGCGCCGGTTTCTGGGCAGTGATGGCATGATGCCGGGCTGCGTAGCCGCGCCGAAGGTTACATCCACTAAACGTACCCAAACGATTTTTACTGCAGTACATAAATGTGATCTGGCGGAAGATTCTCTTGATAGCGCTCATACATCGCGGTGTATGCAGCTTCAATGTGGCGCGTGAACAGTTGAGTATCGAACAAAGGCGTTGTGAGACGATTATTTGCCAGCTTGCGCTTGATAGCCGCTAATTGTTCAGGGGTGGTCGCAAGTTTAGTTGCGAGGTCTTCATACGCTTCCGGTGTTGGCGTAACGAGTTCCGGCAGGCCTATTGCATTCAGCAAACTAGCCGCCATCCTTTCCGCGAAACAATTGCCAATACGCGTCAAAACAGGAAGGTTCGACCAGAGTGCATCGCTGGCGGTGGCCCCCGCGTTAAATGGTGCGGTATCAAGAAACAAGTCCGCTGCTGAAAGTCGCGCTAAGTGTTCAGGGTACGGCAATGATGGCGCAAAAACTAACCGTTCCGGATTGACACCTCTTGCCGCCGCTTCTTTCCGTAAATTAATTTTAACTGCGGCGTCGTTTGCAAGAAGCCACAGCACACTATTGTCAACCCGACTCAGAATTCGCATCCAGATATCGAAAACGAGGGGAATGATCTTGTAACTGTGATTGAAGCAACAAAACACAAAACCTTCGTCCGGCAAACCCAGCTCGACACGGGTAAAAGATTTATGAGATATCAATCGCTGTCGATCATTGACCTGAAAGCTGTGAGGCATATAAACGATATTTTCCGCATAAAATTCTCGCATACGATCTGGAATCACAATTTTGTCGGCAATGATGTAGTCAATAAATGCCGTACCCATCGTCCCCGGAAATCCAAGATAATTTACCTGAATTGGCGAAGGCCGCTGCGCGAAAACGCTTGTTCGCGCACCTTGAGTAAAACCCATCAAATCGACCGCGATATCGATTTCCAACTTGCCTATCAGTTGAGCTATTCTCTCATCTGTCATTCCTGAAGCGTCGATAAAGTTTCCGAAGGCGCGCTTCATGCGCTGCCCGGTTTCAGATGAATCTTCTGGCTGCAACGAAATGCCGGTCACATCAAAGTGTTCTTTGCTGTGGCTTTCAATTAATCCCGCAATCAAATAGGCCACTGCATGCTGGCGAAAATCGGCAGAGATATACGCGACACGGATTTTTTCATGCTTGTATCGGTCGCCTTGCCAAACTGGCCGATAATTCCGTTTGCTATACAACCTGGCGCATTGGAGCTGTTCTTTAGGAGATGACGGGAGAGCGAGAAATCCGAACGGAGAGGTTATCTTTCCGCTTCCAATGGAAGAAATAAGATGTGCGCATTCGGATTCAAAATTGCTCCAGTCGCAGAGCTGCATTTTGGCGTAAAAACGGGCTCCTTCCGCATATTCGAGATCAGCGTCGATCGCAAACGCTTTGTCATATGCAGCAAACGCATCATTGTAGTTTTTTAGCCCGGCAAAAACATTGCCGCGACCGAGCCACGCCTCAGCCAAATCGGGCTTGAGTGCCAGCGCCTGCTCATAGGCGGCAAAGGCTTCATCGTGGCGCCGGACTTCGGTGAGAACTTTGCCGCGACCAAGCCATGCTTCAGCCAAATTGGGCTTGAGTGCCAATGCCTTGTCATAGGCAGCTAGAGCTTCGCTGTAGCGTTTCGTCTTACCATAGACGTTAGCTCGATTAAGATGTGCCTCCGGATAACGCGGCTGCAACTCTAGTGCTTTCTCAAAACTTGCAAGTGCCGCATCGTATTCGTGCATATCTGCGAGAACCGAACCCCGCTCGTTGATTGCCGCAATATGATTTGGTTCAAGCAAGAGGAGCTTATCAAATTGACTTATCGAATCCAGTAACTGATGCAATTTGTAGAGTGAAATTGCGCTGATGTACAAAAATGAAACATTGGTGGCGTTGATACGCAGGCCCTGTTCGCATGCCTGTAAAGCAGATTTATAATCTCGTATCCGGAACAGTATCGTCGCATAGTTTTCGATGTATTGTGTATTTTTCGGAAGCACTTTCAATGAGCGCGCCATTAAAGATCGGGCTTGGTCAAAATTTCCGAAGGTTCCCGCTATAACTCCCAGATAATGAAGCGCATCAGCATTGTTGGCGTCTTTCTCTATAATTTCGTTGTATATGTTGGCGGCCTCTTCGAGTTTGCCTGCTTGGTGGAGAGAAAATGCCGCTCGCAATTTCTGTTGGTTATCAATCTTCGACATACGATTCTCGTTACGCTCTTTACATAAATGTATTCGGCTTCGTTGCCCGCATCTATAACCCCCGTAGCCTTAGTCCGGATCAACGACACTCGCTCGTGCTATCGCTTATGCGGTGCGTACCAGCCGACCGCCGGCGTGAACGCGAAGGGGAATGAAACGTAATGGGATCGTTTGAGCCAAATCGGCGAAAGCGCCGAAATCATTCATGGAACGGGGCCAAACGGTCCAAAGCCCTTTGATATCAAACGAAATTCAGGTTTCCGTAAGAAATCGGCACTACGGTGCCAATCATGCCTGAGCGCGGGGCACCGCGCATATGCCCCTTGGGGACAAAAGGACGGAAGGAGAATGCCAAAGACCGTCCTGATCGTGGAAGACAACGAGCTTAATATGAAGCTCTTCCACGACCTGCTTGAAGCGCACGGCTACGAGACCGTCGGTACACGCAACGGCATCGAAGCTCTCGACCTCGCCCGGAAGCATAAGCCAGATCTTATCTTGATGGATATCCAGTTGCCGGAAGTGTCCGGACTTGAAGTGACCAAGTGGCTCAAGGACGATGCCGAGCTCAAATCGATTCCTGTTGTCGCAGTCACGGCATTTGCCATGAAGGGCGACGAGGAGCGCATCCGCGAAGGAGGCTGCGAGGCGTATCTATCGAAGCCGATTTCGGTCGGGAAGTTCATCGAAACAATCCGTCATTTTCTTGGCGCTGCCTGATGGTGCATCGATGACCGCGCGTATTCTTGTTGTCGACGACGTACCCGCCAACGTGAAGCTGCTCGAAGCGCGTCTGTCGGCGGAATATTTCGACGTTACAACTGCCTGCAATGGCATCGAAGCGCTTGCGCTGTGCGAGCGCGCCGAGTGCGACATTGTGCTGCTTGATGTAATGATGCCCGATCTTGACGGCTTCGAGGTTTGCCGCAAGCTCAAATCAAATCCGCATACCCATCACATTCCTGTGGTAATGGTTACCGCCCTCGATCAACCGTCGGACAGGGTGCGCGGTCTAGAGGCCGGTGCCGACGACTTCCTCACGAAACCGGTGACTGACATCACTCTGATCTCCCGGGTACGGTCATTGGCGAGGTTGAAAATGGTGACCGATGAGCTGCGCATGCGCGCGGTGACATCGAAGGAAATAGGCATTCGAGGCCCTGAACGCGAAGCCGTCATGGAAACCGGCCGGAATGGCCGCGTGCTCATCGTCGACGACCGTCGAAATTCTTATGAGCGCATTGTGTCGACGCTGTCGGCCGAACACGCTGTAACCCTTGAAGCCGATCCCAATGAAGCGCTGTTCCGGACCGCGGAAGGCGATTACGAGCTTGTCATCGTGTCCCTCGATTTGCAGAACTTTGATGGCCTTCGCCTTTGCAGTCAGATCCGTTCCATTGAGCGGAGCCGCAGCCTGCCGATCCTGGCGATTGCTGAATCCGATAACACCGCGCGTCTGGCGCGCGGCCTTGAAATCGGCGTGAACGATTATCTGCTGCGTCCGATTGACAGGAACGAGATGCTCGCCCGCATACGAACGCAGATTAAGAAGAAACGCTACGCGGAGCGCCTGCGTGACAACGTGCAGATGTCAATCGCGCTGGCAATTACGGATGGGCTGACGGGGCTGCACAATCGCCGCTACATGGAAACGCATCTCGAGACGCTGGTCGAGCAGGCGGCGGTCCGGGGCAAGCCTCTTGCGGTGCTCGTAGTCGATATTGATTATTTCAAGACCATCAATGACGGCTACGGTCATGACGCCGGCGACGACGTGCTGCGTGAATTTGCAAATCGGCTTCGCAAAGCCATTCGTAACATCGACCTTGCATGCCGGTACGGCGGCGAGGAGTTCGTGATCGTGATGCCGGAAACGGACATGGCGGTTGCGGCCATGGTGGCCGAACGATTGCGGCGGCGGATTGCCGGCGAGCCGTTTGTGGTGCAGCAGGGCGCGCGGAACCTCGACGTGACAATTTCGATAGGTATCGCGACGCTCGGTGAGGCCACCGACAATGCCGTCGCAATTCTCAAACGCGCCGATCAGGCGCTCTACCGCGCAAAGCGGGATGGCCGCAATCGGGTCGTGCCTGCCGCCGCGTGAATTATTAGTCTGCGCGGTCTGAAATCCGCGGGCAACGGACCCCGATTGACCGGTGGAAATTATCGAAATAGTTCAGCGTGTTAATAACCCATTTGGCCGGCGAGAGCGGCTGGTTTACCTTCGCGTTGGCCATTGAGTCTCGCGCGTGTGGAGCAAATTGAGTCTCGCGCGTGTCGAGCAAAGTGTGTCGCGTGTTGTGCAAATTCGCGCGGGTGGCGGAATTCTATACCCTGCGGGTGCTCAGGTCCGCCGCATCTCCTGGGTCCGTGGGGTTCGGCCGGTTCGGGAGCGGTGCGAGTGGCCTCCTCAAGCCGCCGCTTCCGGCCGGCCACCTCGATTTTGTCGTCTTTGAGGGTCAGGGGCGGACGATGGTCCAGCCTTTTTCCGCCAATTCGATGAGAGTGACAACACCTGCTGGCACGCGATCAGCGTTTTCGACCAGCGGCGGCTCTTTGCCTTCATTGCGCGTCATGGCGTCTAAAGTGTTTTCGCAAGCTTTGAAGGCGACATTGGGCATGCCTTGCTTGAAAGATTTGAGCCGTGTCAGGACAGGAGACTTGTCCTGCCGCAACATGTTGAGACCGGCATTGAATGCGATTATTTCGATCTCAACTTCCTCACCCTTGTCCGAATAATATTTCGATACGTTCGCCGCGACGTTGAGCACCGCGTTCATTTTGGCGGCATCATTGTCGCTGATCTGCAATGCGAGCCGATGTTTTTCCGCGGCGCCTGCCGGGAGGCAAGCGAGGGGCAGCATTACAAGGGCGACAAACAACGATCGAAGCATGATGAATGCACCTGCGTTTATTTGATTTTGGATTCTGAATACTCGACGTGCTTCTTGGCAATCGGGTCGTATTTCTTTTTCTTCATCTTGTCGGTTTGTGTTCGAGAGTTCTTTCGCGTCACGTAATAGTGCCCAGTGCCCGCACTGGAGACGAGTTTGATCTTGAGGCTGATGGCTTTGGCCATGGAATTTCCTTTGATGTCTGGGCTGCGATAGCGACTTTGGCGCGGAAACTAGCGCCGAAGGCCGAAATGTCAAGAAATGCGCTGTATTGCAGTATTTAAAGCAGTTCCCGGACGAATTGCTGGTCGACCATATAGTAGAACGGAACTGGCAGATCGTGAGCCATACCGGCTTCAACACGCGCCAGAAGCTCCTCCAGAACTATGCCGGTAATTGCAGGCATGTCGAGGCGGGCGGCTTCTTCGATCGGCACCCAAGTCAGTTCAACGAGCTCGGAATCGGGGCCGACTATTCCGCCAATGGTGTGTGCTATTGCGGAAGCATCTGCGGTCAAAAATCGTGTGTCGAAGCGCCGCGGCCGGCGCGGCGGCGTAATTGCGCGGGCGACGAAGTGGATTTCGCTCAGGTTCGGATGAACATTGCCCTTGGCAAATTCGAGCCAGATACCATCTGGCACCGCCGGCGGGCTCTCGCGTTTCAATCCAAGGAGAAGGCCGGTTTCTTCGGCAGTTTCGCGGACGGCGGCGAGTGCAAATGCCCGCGCGAAGTCGGGAGTTGAATCGGCCACGCGTTCCATCAGCTTCTTTTCCGCCTCAGGGTGCAATTCACTAGCCGCAGTCATTAGCCGGTCAACCGCCTCGATACGGCCCCCTGGAAAGACAAATTTCCCCGGCATGAATTTATGGCTGGCGTGGCGCCGGCCGAGGAGCACCTTCGGCATGGCGCCGGAGCGATCGATCAGCATCAGGGTAGCGGCGTCTCGCGGTACGCTATCGGGGAACGACTGATCGCGTTCCACTTTGCTCATTCGCTCCGCCAAGAGTTTTCCGAGGTCCTTCGTCATTATCTCTATCTCTTCCGTTGCTTTCCTCGCGGACGATTGAACTGCCGGCGCTCGTGACTGGGGCGTTGTTGTGGACGGCTTGGGCGTCCCTCCGATAGAAGCTCGAAGCGCAATGCACCGGCGACCGGTGCGGCTTCCACCAATTTCACAGTTACCGCATCCCCCAGGCGGTAAGTCTCGCCGGATCGGGAGCCGGTCATCGCGAGAGCCTTCTCGTCATACCGAAAGTACTCGTCGCCAATCATGCGTGCAGGGACGAATCCATCGGCACCGGTATCGCGAAGTTTTACGAACAGACCGGCCCGCGTCACGCCGGAAATCCGGCCATCAAAAATTGCGCCGACCCGATCTGCAAGAAAATGGGCGATCAGGCGATCGTTGGTTTCGCGTTCGGCCAGCATGGCGCGGCGCTCTGTCGCCGAAATTTGCGCGCTGACCTCGGCCAACGCCTTTTGGTCGACGGCATCCGGCAATCCATCATGGCCGAGCTTCATCGCGCGGATCAGCCCGCGGTGAACCACAAGATCCGCGTATCGGCGAATCGGCGAGGTGAAGTGTGCATAGCGGCGCAGGTTCAATCCAAAATGCCCGTAATTTTCTGCGGCGTATTCGGCTTGAGCCTGCGTGCGCAACACCACCTCATTGACCAGTTGCTCGCTGTCACGACCTTTCACACGGGAAAGAATTCGATTGAAGGCTTCCGGCCGCAGGACGCCGCCCTTCGCAAATGGAATATCGAGCGTGGCAAGGAACTCACGCAATGCCTGGACCTTCTCCATCGTGGGTTCGTCGTGCACACGATAGATGAGCGGAATTTGCGAGCGCTCAAGAGTCTCGGCGGCTGCGACATTCGCGAGAATCATGAATTCCTCGATCAGGCGGTGCGCCTCAAGGCGTTCGGGTGTCACGACCCGGTCGACAGTTCCGTCGGCCTTGAGGAGAATCTTGCGTTCAGGCAGGTCGAGATCGAGTGGCTGGCGCTCCGCGCGGGCTCGCGACATCGCTTCATAGGCTGCGTAGAGCGGAGCGAGGACCGGCTCGACCAATAATTCGGTAGTCTCGTCGGTGCGACCGCCGACGGCCAATTGCGCCTGCTGGTATGACAGGCGCGCGATTGAGCGCATCATGACTCGATGAAAACTATGCGAACGTTTGCGGCCGTCTCGTCCAATCACCAAGCGTACGGCAATTGCCGCTCGATCTTCCTGTGGGCGCAATGAACACAGATCATTCGAAATGCGCTCGGGCAGCATGGGCACTACGCGATCTGGAAAATAGACCGAATTGCCGCGGACGAGCGCCTCTCGGTCCAGCGCCGAGCCCGGTTTCACATAGTGCGCGACGTCCGCAATCGCCACGTTGACGATAAAGCCGCCGCGGTTTTCCGGAGAATCGTCCACTTCGGCATGAACGGCGTCGTCGTGATCTTTTGCGTCAGGCGGGTCGATCGTGACGAACGCGACGCGCTTCCAGTCTTCGCGGTCGGCAAGCGTCGCTGATCTTGCGCCGTCGGCCTCAAGTTCGGTCTCGCGACGAAATACCGACGGAATCCCGTGCGTATGGATAGCGATGAGGCTGACAGCGCGCTCGTTCTTGAGTGAGCCGAGACGCTCCACTACGCGGCCCGTCGGCAATCCCAGCCGCGGCGCGCGCGATGTCTCAACGGCAATCAGATCGCCGTCGTCGGCGTCAGCAGTTGCTCCAGCAGGTATGGCTAGTTCTTTGCCAAGCATTTTTTTGTCGACCGGCTCGAGTCGGCCCCCGCCATGCGGATTCTTGCGGAATATGCCGAGTACACGATGCTTAGGATGATCGATTATCTTGATAACGCGGCCGCGGTGGCGGATGCCGTTCTCTTTCTCAGTTTCCTCGACCCGCACTAGAATGCGGTCTCCGACGCCGGCAGCTTCGCCAGGCCGCATCTTGCGCGGCACATGAATGCGAATTTTAGGTGCAGCACCGTGGGCTTCCTCATCCCACTCGTCGGGGGTGGCAATCAGATCGCCGTCACTGTCGCGTGACGTAACGTCGGCGAATACTGTTGAGGGCAGGGTGCCGGGCCGGTGTAACTTCCTGCGCCGTTTTTCAACTGTTCCTTCGTCGGCGAGTTCGCGCAGGAGCCGCTTGAGGTCGGCGCGCAGGGAGTTTTTCAAGTTAAAGGCGCGCGCGATTTCGCGGGTGCCAATTTTGCCCGGCTTGTCACCGATAAAAGCGAGGATCTCGGCCTTGGATGGGAGTGTGGGGGTTTTCTTAGCGTGCTTTTTCAAATTGCAGTCCTGCGCCAGGCGCATGGTCCCCAATAAATCGGGACTGATCATACGCACGATATCCAAGCGCGATTGAACGCAATGTAGTGGGCGAAAGCCGGTGGTGCCAGTTATTCGGCGGCGGCAATTTTAGCGGCCTTTTTTGCGGGCTTTTTGCGGGGCTTAGCGGCCTTTTCAGCCGTGTCAGGCTTTTCGGTAGCCTTCTTGCCGCGGCCTTTCGGCGCTTCCGACGGCGCGCCCGACTTCTTGCGACCGGCTGCTCGCCGCGGCTGCGAGCCGAGCTGTTCGGCGCGGGCATCGAGCAGAACGATCGCTTCGGTCAGCGTGATCGTCTCCGGTGTCTTGTCGCCGGTAATGGTGGCGTTGATGCCGTTGTGGGTCACATATGGCCCATAGCGGCCATTTTTGACGACGACTGGCCCGCCTTTATCAGGATGTTCGCCCAAGGCCTTGCCGGGATCGGCACCGAAACGACGGCCTTTCTTAGGATTGGCTTTCTTTTCCGCAATCAGGGTAACAGCGCGATTGAGCCCCACCGTGAGCACGTCGTCGCCTTCCTCCAGGCTTGCGTAGATCTTGCCGTGCTTGACGTAGGGGCCGAAGCGTCCGATGCCGGCAAGGATCGGCTCGCCGTCTTCAGGCGACAACCCGACTTCGCGCGGCAGCGCCAACAGACCGAGTGCTTTTTCGAGATCGATGTCGTCTGGCGAGACGCCCTTCGGAATTCCGGCTCGCTTGGGCTTTTCAACTTCCGGCTTTTTCTCGCCCTTCTTTGGCTTTGGCGGTTTTATCTGTTCGCCTAGCTGCAAATAGGGCCCAAATCGGCCGCCGCGCAGCGTCACTTCGAGGCCGGTCGCGGGGTCTTCGCCCAGCACTTTTTTGCCCTGAACGCCGTCGGCGCTGGGAGTGATCTGACGTGTGAAATTGCACTCCGGATAATTCGAGCAGCCTACGAAGGCGCCGAAACGTCCGGTCTTCAGCGACAGTTGACCGATGTTGCATTGTGGGCATTGCCGGCGCGGCGTGCCGTCGGCCCGCTCTGGAAAGATATGCGGCTCGAGCAAGTCATTGAGTGCATCGAGAACGACACGGTTACGAACTTCTTTGATGTCATTGACGGCGCCGACGAAGTCACCCCAGAAGTCGGCGAGCACCGCGCGCCAATCGATGTTGCCCGCCGATATTTCGTCGAGCTTTTCTTCAAGACCGGCAGTGAAATCGTACTCGACATAGCGAGTGAAAAAGCTCTCGAGGAAGGCGACAACCACGCGGCCCTTGTCTTCCGGGATGAGGCGCTTTTTGTCGATGCGCACATAGCCGCGGTCTTGGAGCACCTGGAGGATAGAAGCATAGGTCGAGGGCCGGCCAATGCCCAGTTCTTCCATGCGCTTGACCAAAGCAGCTTCCGAAAAGCGCGGCGGCGGCTCGGTAAAATGCTGCGAAGATTCGATCGCCTGCTTGCTGAGCAACTCGCCTTCCGACATTGCCGGGAGGCGGCGCGATTCGTCGTCGTCCGAAGTTTCGTCTTGGCCCTCCTGATAAAGGGTCAGAAAACCATCGAATTTTACGACCTGTCCGGAAGCACGAAGCTCAATGTTCCGCGATCCGGCTTTGGCGACAATGTCAACCGTAGTGCGCTCGAGTTCTGCGGATTCCATCTGGCTGGCGATCGCGCGGTTCCAGATCAACTCGTACAGCCGCGCCTGGTCGCGATCGACATATTTGGCGACCTCCGCGGGCGTGCGGCTCGCACTGGTCGGGCGCACGGCTTCGTGCGCCTCCTGAGCATTCTTCGATTTGTTATGGTATTCGCGCGGCGAGGCGGGGACGTATTCTTTACCGTAGTTGTGGCCGAGCATGGCGCGGATATCGGCAATCGCCTCGGGCGCCATGTCGATGCCGTCGGTACGCATATAAGTGATCAAGCCTGTGGTCTCGCCGTCGAGTTCCACGCCTTCGTAAAGCCGCTGTGCGAGCCGCATGGTGATCGCGGGCGCAAAGCCGAGCTTGCGACTTGCCTCCTGCTGCATTGTTGAGGTGGTGAAGGGCGGTGGCGGATTTCGGCGGGCGGGCTTCGCCTCAACTGATATTACTTTGAAATTCGCATTCTCGAGATCGGTGGTGAAGGATTCCGCCTCCGCGCCTGAGCCGATGTCGAGCCGCTGGATCTTCTGACCGTCGACACCGACAAGGCGCGCCTCGAACACTTCGTTGCGCGGCGTTGCCAGTTTGGCGACGATCGACCAGTATTCCCTTGCAACGAATTTCTCGATTTCGAGTTCGCGATCGCAGACTAGCCGCAATGCAACCGACTGCACGCGTCCGGCAGAGCGGGCGCCGGGCAGCTTTCGCCACAACACAGGCGAAAGCGTAAAGCCAACAAGGTAATCCAGTGCACGGCGGGCAAGATAAGCATCCACCAGCGCGCCGTCGATCTCGCGCGGATGCTTCATTGCCTCACTCACCGCCTGCTTGGTGATGGCGTTGAACACCACGCGCTCGATTTTTTGGTCCTTGAGCGCGTTCTTTTCCTTCAGGACCTCCAGCACATGCCAGGAGATGGCTTCGCCTTCGCGATCCGGGTCGGTGGCGAGGATGAGCTTATCGGCGTCTTTCAGGGCCCGGGCGATGTCATTGACCCGTTTCTGCGATTGCGGGTCGACCTCCCAAAGCATTCGGAAATGGTTGTCCGGATCGACCGAGCCATCCTTGGGCGGCAGATCGCGGATATGACCAAAAGAGGCCAGAACCTCATAGCCGGAGCCGAGGTATTTATTGATCGTCTTCGCCTTTGATGGCGACTCGACTACGACAATATTCATGAAGATCCAATGGGTTATCCGCCAGGCCTGTTGAGAATCAAGGCGGAATCGGCCGCATGTTTGGCCCGGAACATGGGGAAGGCGACCCCTACTGTCAAATAAGCGAGTTAAGAAGCCGTGTCAGACCAGCCAAATGGGGCACTAAAGAGACTGCCTGTGCCACACAATCTACGATTGTATCCTATATTATTGCGCGCTCAAAGAGCGCGACTGCAGGAAAAGGTCTGCGATATGCGCGACACGGGGAACGCGCTCACCGGGCCGTCACGCCGAGTTTGTCCAGAAAGATGGCAGTCGGGTTTCCATCCGGCAGCATTCCGAATTTCTTTTGCTCGGCGCGAATATTGTCACGCAGGTCGAAATCAATGTGCCCTTCGAAATCATTCACCTTGTATCCGAGTTCCGACATTTTCTTTTGCAGGGCAATCCGGGCGTCACGCGAAAGCGGACGATCATCTTTTGGCCACTGGGCCTTGATCAGGCCGCCGCCATGGATACGGTCCGCGAGGTGGCCAACCGCAATCGCGTAGGCATCGGAGTTATTATATTCCTTCAGCACGTCGAAATTTTCTGTGACAATGAAAGCCGGGCCGGTTGCCCCGCTTGGAAAGAAAAGGATTCCCTGTCCGTCAGATGGAAATGACTTGCCGTCTGCGCGCCGAACCCCGAGTGCCCGCCACTCAGAATAAGTGGAGCGGCTGCGCATGTAGTCGAAGTCTTTCGGAACGGTGACTTCAAAGCCCCAGGGCAGGCGGGGATTCCATTTCCATTTGTGCAAGTAGTTCGCAGTTGATGCGAGAACATCAGGAACGTTGCCCCAGATGTCGGCACGGCCATCGCCGGAAAAATCGACCGCATAATCGACGAAATTTGAGGGCATGAACTGTGTCTGCCCCATCGCTCCCGCCCACGAACTGACCATTTTCTCGCGCGGGAAATGGTTATCCTGCATGATGAGCATCGCCACGATGAGCTCATTGCGAAAATATGGGTGGCGATATTTTACGTAAGCGAGTGTGGCGAGCGAGCGGAAGACATCCCAACGATCTTTTTCAGTGCCAAAGTCAGATTCTATACCCCAAAGCGCAAGCAGGACCCACCGTTCAACCTGGTATTTCTTTTCGACGTCATCAAAAATCTTGGTCCATTCCCGTGCCTTAAGTTGTGCATCCGCTATGCGGCGATTGGATACGATAGCATTTACGTAGTCTCCAACCGGTTTGCCATATTCCGGTTGCCGCTGCGTGGCCGCAACTACGCGTTGGTCGGGGGTCACCTTTTTGACGGCGAGATCGAAAGTCGCGCGGCTTACCCCTTTGGCCTTGGCATCCGCCCACAAGTCGGCCACGAAAGCTTCAAAAGGCTGCTGTTGCGCCTGCAAAGGCCCGCACAGAAAAAAAGAAATTACCGCAACTGTAAAAAGTCGGATCATCATGGAATATCCGGTTGGGTTGGTGCGTATCGCACGTTACGCCAGAGATACCAACCCCGCACCGTGACGTTCCAATCGTCCGGCAATCTCGAGTTCGAGCAATATGGCCCGCACCGTGGCCGGCGACGCGCCGGTGAGCCGCATCAGATCGTCGGTTGATACCGGCGTCGGACCGAGAAGTGCGACGATCCCACCACGTTCGTCTTCTCCGAACTCGGAACTTGATATCGCGGGAGTATCCGACTCGGGTTCATACACCGGTGCTATGCTGACGGGTTGCCCAATAATTGGCTCGATCGCTGCGATGACATCGGCGGCTTCCGTAACCGGAGTAGCGCCCTGTTTGAGCAGCCCATTCGTCCCGTCGCTGCGCGGATCGAGAGGCGAACCCGGTACCGCGAATACTTCGCGGCCTTGTTCCCCGGCAAGTCGCGCCGTTATCAACGAACCGGAACGCCGTGCCGCTTCAACCACAATGACACCAACAGAGAGCCCCGAAATTATTCTGTTTCGGCGAGGGAAGTCATGCGCGCGTGGTTCCCGCGCGAACGGCATTTCCGACACGGCGGCCCCGTTGACCAGCAGTTCTTCGAGCAGGTCGAGATGTTCGGGCGGATAAATTTGTGCATGGCCGCCGGCGAGTACTGCGATGGTGCCTGTGCCGACGCTTGCTCGATGCGCAGCCGCATCAATTCCACGCGCCAATCCGGAGACGACCACGAAGCCTGCGGCACCAAGATCACGGGCGATTTGCCCGGAAAATTTCACCCCGGCCGCGGAAGCATTGCGGGATCCGACGATCGCGATGAGCGGGCGCGCCAGCACGTCAGGTTTGCCGCGAACCGCCAAAAGTGGCGGCGCATCGTCAATCATCCGTAGTCGCATCGGGTAGGTTGGTTCGTCGAGAGCCACATATTCGACGCCCGCCGATCGCGCCGCGGTCAATTCGGCTTCCGCATGCGCACGGGAGTAAATCCGCAGCGAGCGCGCAGACCTCCCTCGCTGAGCGAGGCCCGGCAAAGCTGCAAGCGCAGCGCGTGCGCTGCCGAAATGGCCGATGAGGTCTCGAAAGGTCCGCGGCCCGACGTTTTCGGTGCGGATAAGGCGCAGCCAGTCGAGCCGGTCGTCGTCGCTCAATTGCGTCGGTTCGCTCACGCCACCACCATTGCAATCGCAGGGCGGGCAGCACTACAACCGTTTCTACATAAATACAACCATAAGTTTAGTTTGCTGACGGCTTTGCGCCGATTTTTCCCTCACTCCCGTCGAGCAGGCGGCCGATGTTAGCCCGATGCATTAGCCACAAAAGAACGGTGAGCAATAAAAACAGAAGGGCGACCGCGGGCTGGTCAAAAAGCCAGACCGTAAATGGCGTGATGGCACTAGCAATGAGGGCAGCGGCTGACGAGTATCGGCTAGCTACCGCCACAACGAGCCAGATGATGCAGAAAATCAGTGCGGCGGGCCAGCAGAGACCCAGCAGAAGGCCGATATAGGTTGCGACCCCTTTGCCGCCCTTTAATTTCAACCAGATCGGGAAGAGGTGGCCGAGAAATGCGCCGAGGGCAGCTGCAAGCGCGGCGTCAGCGGAAAAATACGCCGCCGCAAGTACGGCAATCGTGCCCTTGAGCATGTCGCAAATGAGCGTCGCGGCGGCGAGCCCCTTGTGACCGGTGCGTAAGACATTTGTTGCGCCGATATTGCCCGATCCAATCGCTCTGATGTCTGGACCGCCGGCTGCGCGCGTGAGCAGGAGCCCGAACGGAATCGATCCAAGGAAGTAACCTAGGATGAAAGCTGCGACGATCATACGTATTCGTAAACGGTGCGGCCTGAGACAATCGTGCGGACCACGCGGCCGGTCAGGCGGGCCTCGTCGAACGGTGTGTTCTTGCACTTCGACTTCAGCTCATCGGGAT
>Ga0134128_10004075_pt1 | contig 17921 bp, 9 predicted proteins | sample KB31754_FD_96462 | JGI IMG/M metagenome (GOLD analysis project Ga0134128, IMG submission 96462) | Terrestrial soil microbial communities with excess Nitrogen fertilizer from Kellogg Biological Station, Michigan, USA - KB3-175-4 | ecosystem: Environmental > Terrestrial > Soil > Unclassified ... | reverse complement strand
GATTTTCGGTACGGCACTGGCGACGGTGCTGACCACGGCACCGGCCCAGGCGAGTCTCTCCGTTGCCAATACCGGGCACTCGATCACCATGCACTCAAATGCGACGCCCCGTGGGGTTGGTGCTATTACCGGCATCGTCGACGGCGCGGGCGGACAGCCGCTCACGGCCGCCTGCGTTGTCGCCAGCGGTCAGGGCCGCAGCGTGCTCGCGGTGACGACCTCGGACGGGCGGTACACGCTGAACCGCCTTCCGGTCGGGAGTTACACGCTCAGGTACAGCGCCTGCGCGGCCGGCGGTCACTACGCCGACCAGTGGTGGGGCGGTGCGCAGTCGCCGAACAGCGCCGCCAAGGTGAGCATTCACGCAGGCCAGGAACGCGAGCTCGCGACGGTCACGCTGCGGTCCGCGGTTCCTGCTGGCCCGGCCGTGCCTCCGGCCATCGCCAGGCTCAAGTCGGCCAATGCTGGCCCCGGCCCGATTCCGAACGTCATCGCGGTCAGTGCGAGCGGGCAGGCCAGCGGGCGCAGGGGAGCAATCGCGGGCACGGTCACCGGAGCCGGGAAGCCGCTCAGCGGGGTCTGCGTGTTCGCCGGCGGCGGCGGTCACACCGTCACCTCCAAGTCCGGCAAGTACCGGATCGCGAAGGTCAAGCCCGGGCGCTACGCGGTGGAATTCATCCCCTTCGGCTTCTGCGGTACGAACACGGGCGACTGGCTTCGGCAGTTCTATAAGAACATCAACGGACCGATCTTCCATGGCAAGCTCACCCGCGTGGTGGTCAAGGCGGGCAAGACCACGAGCGGCATCGACGCATCGCTGAACCTGGGCGGCGAGATCACGGGAACGGTCAAGAGCCAGGCCGGCAAGGCGCTGTCACGGGTCTGCGTTGCGACCGAAGGGCGCCAGGGCAGGGCTTTCCTCGACGGCTTCACCTCGTCGAACAAGCACGGCGGATACGTCCTTCATTCCTTGTTCCCTGGCAAGTACACCGTCGTGTTCGAGCCCAGGGGTTGCGGCAATACAGACAATGTCGTAGCGCAGTGGTGGAAGAACTCGGCGACGCAGAAGCACGCCACGAAGATCACGGTCACGAGCGGCCAGGCCGTCAGGGGAATTAACGGGTCACTGCACGCGGGAGCCGTCATCAGCGGCGTGGTCCGCGGCGGAAGCTCGCACGGCGCGCTCCTGAAGGGCATCTGCGTCTTCGCCCAGCCGAGAAGCGGAGACTTCTACGAATTCTCTCGCGTGATCACGAACTCCAAGGGCGCCTACCGGCTGACCGGCCTGACGACCGGCAAGTACCAGCTCTTCTACCTGCGCAACTGCGGCAACAAGGGAAACTTCCTCGAGGTAAGGCGGACTATTTCGGTCGTCACGGGCCAGGTGACGGCCGGGGTCGACACGGTCCTGCCCGTCGGCGCGATCATCAGGGGAAAGGTGACCGACACCCACGGCCATCCGATCAGCGGCATCTGCGTATCGGTCAACGGCCATGGCTTCGGCGCGGCCAAGACAGCGGCCGACGGATCGTACTCGGTCATCGCCTTGCCTACAGGCAGTTACAAGGTGTCGTTCGCCGGCGGATGCCATAGCACGGGAAGCTTTGCCCCGCAGTACTACCGGGGTCAGGTCAACGCTGGCTCGGCCGATCCGGTGACAGCTACCGCCGGACATGTCACCGGGAACATCAGCGCGGTCATGCAGCCGGGCGGAACGATTACCGGGGTAGTGACCGACAGCAGCGGGACTCGGCTGAGCCGGGTCTGTGTCGATGTGGAAACCCGGTCGGTTGCGCAGTCGGGTTTTCCGTTCGGCATGATTCTGCAGACCAAGGACGGCGTGTACACCGCTGCGAACCTGGTGCCAGGAGACTACGCGGTGAACTTCGGCTGCGTGTTCGGCGCGCAAACCTTCGCCAGCCAGTGGTTCAGGGGACAGGCCGCTCAGGGATCCTCGGACTTCGTCTCGGCCCCGGCCGGCCGGGTCACGTCGGGAGTCAGTGCGGTCATGCGGTCGGGCGGGTCCATCTCGGGCACCGTGACCAGCAGCGCCGGCCCGCTGGGAGGAATGTGCGTCGAGGTCTTCGCACATGGGCAGCCGCCCGCCCAGGTCAGGTTCTATAACCACACGATCGCCTTCACCAACCGCCACGGCGCCTACCAGCTCAGTCACCTCGCTGCGGCTAAGTACGACGTCGAGTTCGGCTGCGGCGAGAGCCGGTTCGCCAGCCAGTGGTACAGGGGAACGTCGTCCCGGGTGTCATCGACGCCGGTCACGGTCGTGAACAAGAAGGCCACGACCGGGATCAACGCGGTGATGACGGCCGGCGGAACGATCTCGGGCACGGTGACGACCGGGGCGAACCACCCGCAGAGCCGCATCTGCGTCTCGGCGAGCGACTCGCAGGACGTCTTCTTCGGCGAAGGCTTCACCAACGCCCAAGGGCAGTACACGATCAAGAACCTCAACACCGGTTCCTACCAGGTCGCGTTCTTCGACTGCGGCGGTGGCAAGGGGCACGTCCGACTGGGCACGGCGTCGCTACCGCAGCCGGTGCACTTGGTCGCGCCGCACGCCGTTACCGCGGCGACCGAGAAAATGTCCCCGGCCGGGGCGATCTCAGGCACCGTGCTCGGCGGACCAAGCGCCACGCCGCAGTCCGATGTCTGCGTGGTCGCGGTACCCAAGGGCGGGACCGCCGTCGCCGGTTCCGCAGCCACTAACTCGACCGGCACCTATAGGATCTCCGACCTGGCTCCCGGCACCTACAAGGTCTACCTGGGTGACCCGTCCTGCGGATTCTCGAGTAACTCACTCGCCCCGCAGTGGTATCAGGGCAAGTCGTCGGAGGCTACGGCGACCGGCGTGAAGGTGGTCTCGAACAGCGATACGGCCGGTATCGGCGCGACCTTGGGCGGCGACGGCACGATCACGGGCGCTGTGACCACGCAGGCGCACAAGCCGGTCTCAGGTGAGTGCGTGACGGCGGCGCCGGTTAACCCGGTACCTGAGCCGCTGTTCAACGCGGTGCCCAACCCGGTTGTCGCCATCAGTTCCGGTTCCTACGTACTGACTGGCCTCGTGCCAGGCAAGTACACGGTCGAATTCTCGACCGGCTGCGGCGCCACTGGCTTCCGCACGCAGTGGTGGCATAACGCGGGTTCGGCGGGCAAGGCGACCGTCATCACGGTGCCCGCGAGCACCACCATCAACGGCATCAACGCCACCGTCCATTAACAGGGCTTCGCGGGTAGCCGGCTCTAGGTGGTCGGCTACCCGCGAACAATCTTTTCTCAATTATTATTTTGAAAGCATTTCGCGGGTTTGATTTCACGCTTCCTCGAGGCGGGTCACCCGCGCGGCAATCGAAACTTCACCGAAACTTTCATGGCTCTCTGCCGATGAGCGACCCTTGCTGCCTGCCGTTATGCCGGGTGGCCTGCTCCTGGTTGACCTGGCACTAGTCACGAACACAGAGAAGTAGTGAAATGTAGGAAAGGAGATCGAAATATTTCGGAAACCTTGAAAGGAGAGGTCATGAAGACATGGTTAGTCAGGCTGGTGACCCTGAGCCTGGCCGTGCTGACACCGGTCGCGTTCCTCGGGACGGCTCCGCCGGCGCAGGCGCTCACCTCCGCGCTGGTCCAGGTCACGAACTTCGGCAGCAATCCGTCCGGCCTGCAGATGTATGTCTACGTCCCGACCACGGCCAAGGCCAACGCGCCGATCCTGCTGGCCCTGCATCAGTGCACTGGATCCGGACCTGGGTTCTTCTCGGGCACGGCGTTCGCCTCGCTCGCCGACGCCGGCGGGTTCATCGTGATCTACCCGTCGGTCACCAGGAGCGGAAGCTGCTGGGACGTGTCCTCGAGCCAGGCGCTGACCAGGAACGGCGGCAGCGACCCGGTCGGGCTCATGTCGATGATCACGTACGCCGAGCAGCACTACGGGGGCAACCCGAACGCCGTCTATGTGACCGGCGCGTCCTCGGGCGCCATGATGACCAACGTCATGCTCGGCGACTACCCGGACGTGTTCAAGGCCGGCGCGGCGTTCATGGGCGTGCCGTTCGGCTGCTTCTTCACCGGCACCGTCGACGGATGGAACTCCGCCTGCGCTAACGGCCAGGTCTCGAACACCGCGGCGGCCTGGGGCAGCATGGTGCGCAACGCCGACCCCGGCTACGCCGGCCCGCGGCCTCGCATGCAGCTCTGGCACGGCACCGCCGACGGGACGCTCAACTACGAGAACCTCAGCCAGGAGATCCTCCAGTGGACGAACGTGCTCGGGGTGAGCTCGACTCCGACCTCGACCACGACGCCGGTCTCGGGATGGACGGAAACTCAGTACGACAATGCCTCCGGGGTACCGCAGGTCGAGGCGTTCAGCATCGCGGGCGCGGGTCACGTGCTTCCTGAATCGGGCGCGGGGATGGAGGCCGACGCGATCGCCTTCATGGGCCTGAACGCCGGTGGTGGCGGCGGCGGAGGCGGCGGCGGCGGAGGGGGCGGCGGCTCCTGCCACATCGGCTACCAGACCACCAGCCAGTGGACGGGCGGGTTCACCGCCAACGTCACGATCACCGATACCGGCTCGGCCGCGCTGTCGGGCTGGACGCTGAAGTTCACCTTCCCCGGTGATCAGCACATCACCAGCGCCTGGAACGGCACCGCCACCCAGAGCGGCGAGAACGTGACGATCACCAACGCGAGCTACAACGGCGCGGTCGCGGCCGGCGGTTCCACCTCCGCCGGCTTCCAGGGAACCTGGACCAGCAGCGACGCTACGCCGGCGAGCTTCACGCTGAACGGCGCCGCCTGCACCTGACGCGGCCAGCCGGCCGGGCAGCGGCGGCCACCCGCTGCTCGGCCCCGGGCGCCTGGAAATCTGACTTCGTGCAGGCTGACCATGCTGGGGAAAGGGGCGGAGAGGCGGCGCAAAATTTTCCACCCTTTATTTAGTTAGAAAGCTTTGCGCGCCATGATTGCGAGTCGGCTGCGCGGCGTGACGAGATACGCGGCGACGGCGCAGCTTGGCAATCAGCACGCGGCGTCAGATATCGGAGAAATATAGCTCGCCCGCCCACTATTGGGGAATTGAGCTCTCCACCGACCCGAGCGACGGAGCTACCAGTTAGGTCATAGCGAAGGACAGTGGGATATGAGCCTGCACCAGCTTGTCATCGCTGCGGCCGCACGTGACCCTGGCGCCGTGGCCGTAGCCGGGCCCGGCGGAGAACTCCGATACGGCGACCTTGACCGACAGGCGAACGCACTGGCTCAGGTGCTGGCAGGCCACGGGGTCGGCCCCGGTGATCGCGTCCTGATCTGGCTCGACAAGTCACCGCTGGCCATTATCGCGATGCAGGCGGTGCTTCGCCTCGGTGCGGCGTACGTTCCGGCGAGCGGCACGACCCCGGTCGGCCGGGTGGCTTTCATGGCCCGCGACTGTGGTGCCCGTGTCGTATGCGCCCCTGGCGTCCTGCACTCGCTGATCTCCGCCGAGCTTCGCTCGGATGCGCGCTGCCTGAATCTCGATGACCGCTCGTGGCAGCACGAAGGACCGGGCACCCCGGTCAATCACCTGGTCCAGTCCGCCGAGCTGGCCTACATTCTCTACACGTCCGGGTCGACAGGCACTCCGAAGGGCGTCTGCATCAGCCACGGCAATGCCCGCGCTTTCATCGACTGGGCCGTTCATGAGCTCGGCGTGCAACCGGGCGACCGGTTGGCAAACCACGCCCCGTTCACCTTTGACCTGTCCGTGCTTGACCTCTATGCCGCCTTCGCGGCCGGCGCCGCGGTTTGCCTGGTGTCGGCCGGGCTCGCCTACGCGCCCGGCCGCCTGGCCGATTTCCTGCACCGCCAGCGCATCAGCATCTGGTATTCCGTTCCTTCTGCGCTCATCATGATGATGCGCGACGGCCGCCTGCTTGACCGCGCAGCGCCGGAGTCGTTGCGGGCCGTGCTGTTCGCCGGTGAGCCCTTCCCGATCCGGTACGTCCGCAGCCTGGCCGACTGGACGAGCGCGCGCCTGCTCAACCTGTACGGGCCAACTGAGACCAACGTCTGCACCTTCCACGAAGTCACGCCGGCCGATCTTGAGCGTGATCGTCCGGCCCCCATCGGGAGGCCGGCCTCCGGGAGCAAGGTGTGGGCGGAAAAGCCGGACGGACGTGCCCCGCACGGGGACGATACCGGCGAGCTGATAGTCGACGGTCCTACGGTCATGCTCGGATACTGGGGCAGCGCGCCGCAGCTCGGCCCTTACCGCACGGGAGATATTGTCCGCTTGCTCGCTGACGGCTCGTTCGACTATGTCGGCCGGGATGACTACCTGGTGAAGGTGCGGGGTCATCGCCTCGAGCTGGGTGAAGTAGAAGCGGCGCTTAGCTCTCATCACGACGCAGCCGAGGTCGCTGTTATCACTAGCGGGGAAGGAATCGACTGTCGGCTCCTGGCTTTCATAGTGCTCCGGGCAGAGGCGAATAGCGGAATTCTCGCCTTCAAGCGGCATTGCTCGGTGTCGCTCCCGCCCTACATGATTCCCGACGAGATTTTCTTCGTAACCAAGCTCCCTCGCACCGTTAATGGAAAGCTCGACCGGGCTGCGCTCATCGACGTCGTCCAGCTATCTGTGAAGGAACCAGCATCGTGACCCCTGAACCATCAGAGTCGGAGATATCTGCGCGCCTGATTGCCTTTATCCGGGAGAGGTTCCTGGACGGCGACGCCGCGGGCGAGCTCGACGAGACATCACCGCTGCTCGAATGGGGAGTTATTAACTCTCTTAATAGTGTCATTCTGCTTTCTTTCATCTCCGAGGAATTCGGGACGCCTTACCTCTTGGAGAACATAGACGCCACGACCTTCAAGAGTGTGCGAAATATCACCATGATGCTGTCCGACGGGAATCAGAGATCACGCCGATGAGCACCGACTTCGACGTCGTGGTCATCGGCGGTGGCCCGGCCGGCTCGACCGCCGCCTCCTACCTCGCCATGGCCGGCATGTCGGTCGGCCTCTTCGAGAGCGCGATCTTCCCGAGGCCGCATGTCGGCGAGTCCCTCGTCCCGGCCACGACTCCCGTTCTCCTGGAGACCGGGGCAATCGACGCGATCGACGCGGCGGGCTTCCCGCGGAAGTATGGCGCGGCGTGGACGGCCGCCTACTCGCTGCGCGTCCCGAGCAACGGCTTCGCGGGCATCAGCCACCGCCTGCGTGCGGAGGTTCAGTTCGTCGAGCGAGACCAGCCCGGCGTGGACCGCGACTACACCTACCACGTAGACCGGGGCAAGTTTGACCTTCTCCTGCTCAAGAACGCGGAGGGTCACGGGGCCCAGGTGTTCTGCGGCGCGCGGGTACTCCGGGTCGATTTCGATGATCCCGAGATCGTCACGGTCACGTGCCGGCTGGGCTCGAAGGAGGTCGGCTTCACCGCGCGGATGGTCGTCGACGCGTCTGGTCGCCAGACAATGCTCGGCAGGCAGCTCAAGACGAAAGTTTCCGACCCGATCTTCGATCAGTACGCACTGCACACTTGGTTCGAGGGCCTGGATCGCCGGGCACTCGCCACCACGCCAGAAGAGGTCGACTTCATTTTCGTGCACTGGCTGCCGGTCAAGGACACGTGGGTGTGGCAGATCCCGATCACTGACAAGATCACCAGCGTCGGGATAGTGACCCAGAAGAAGAGATTCATTTCCGCTAATTCCGACCGGGAGAAGTTCTTCTGGGAGTTCGTGGAGAGCCGTCCCGAGCTGAACGAGATGCTTCGGAAAGCGAAGCGAATCCGCCCCTTCCACGCCGAGGGCGACTACAGCTATGCGATCAAGCAAATCTGTGGCGACAGGTTCGTGCTGATCGGAGACGCAGCGCGTTTTGTCGACCCCATCTTCTCCAGTGGCGTGAGCGTGGCTCTCAACAGCGCGCGGATCGCTTGCCGGGACGTCATTGCGGCGTACCGCGGGGACGGAAAGTACTCAAAGGCCAGCTTCGATAATTACGAAAGCAAGCTGCGCAGGGCGGTCGGGTACTGGTATGAATTCATCACGATATTCTATCGGCTCAATGTATTGTTCACGGCGTTCGCCAAGGATCCTCGCTATCGCATTGACGTGCTGAGAATGCTTCAGGGTGACGTCTACGACGGCGAGGAGCCAAAGGCGCTGCAGGCTATGCGGGAGGTCGTGGCCGCGGTCGAGAGTGATCCGGACCACGTCTGGCATCCCTTCCTCGGAACCCTGCAGGCTCCCACGGCCGCGCCGACGTTCTGAGGACACCGCACCGTGCGAGTGCCTGACATGTTCATCAGCGGGCTCGGCGCTTACATCGCGCCGGTGGTAGACATCGGCTGGGCCGTGGAGCAGGGACTTTATCCTGCCGGGGACGTCGAGCGGCACGGGCTGGCATCGGCGGCGGTGGCCGGCGACCTTCCCGCGCCCGAGATGGCGCTCTATGCCGCGCAGGACGCACTCAAGCGCTGCGGCTGGTCACCGGCCGAAGTGGACCTGCTGCTCTATGCCAGCACCTGGCATCAGGGCCCGGAAGGCTGGGTGCCTTACTCCCACCTGCAGCGCCACCTAGTGGGCGGCCATGTCCTGGCCACCGAGGTCCGCCAGGGCTGCAACGGCATGTTCGGGGCGCTGGAACTGGCCGTCTGCTACCTCCGCGCCGAGCCGGACCGGCGGGCCGCGCTCCTCGTAGCCGCGGACAACTTCGGCACGCCGATGCTGGACAGGTGGCGGATGGGGCCCGGATTCATCGTCGGCGATGCCGCCGCTGCCGTCATCCTGACCAAGCAGCAGGGCTTCGCCCGGCTGCTGTCCGTGTGCTCAGGGACCATCCCAGAAGCCGAGGGCCTGCACCGTGGCACCGAGCCGCTATTCCCGCCCGGCATTACCGTCGGACGTGGCGTGGATTTTGAGGCGCGGAGCGAAGAATACCGTCTCGGCGAAATCGCGCGGAACGTCGGGACACTGCAGATGATCAGAGTCCAGCAAGAGCTTATCCGGGTGGCCAAGCGGAGTCTGTCAGAAGCAGGAGTTGGAATAAATCAGATAACCCGGGTGGCCTTTATGAACTATTCCCGCGAAGCCGTGGAACAACGCTGTATGGCCGCTCTCATGCTGCCGGCTTCAAAGTCGACCTGGAATTTCGGCCGGACCATTGGCCATTGCGGCGCCAGCGACCAGTTTATTTCCCTTGACGAGCTGGTCAAGACCGGGCAGCTCGTGTCCGGCGACCATATGCTCTTGATCGGAACTGGCCCCGGCGTCGTCACGTCAAGCGCGGTCGTTAAGATCCTGGACTCGCCCCCGTGGGCCGGTGACCAGGAGGGCTGAGGCGCTCAGCGACCGGCGCGCCGAGCGTTCCCAGGTATGGGTGCCATGGATGGCCGGGATCGTTCTCCACGGCCGTCACCACCTTGCGCATGGCGGCTAGCGCCCTGGGCTCCTCGTCATCGTAGACATCGCCCTGCAGCATCTTGAGCACGTCAATCCGATATCGCGGATCCTGAACGAAGACCGTGAATAGAACGTTCAGCCGGTAATATATCGAGATGAACTCGTACCAATACTTTACGGCGCGCCTGATCTTGTCTTCGTAACGCGAGAATCGGGCCGCCGAGTAATCTCCGTCGTGATGCGCCGCGACAATATCGCGACAGGCGATTCGCGCACTATTCAGGGCCACGCTTACCCCGCTGGAGAAAATTGGGTCGACGAAGCGCGCCGCGTCGCCGATGAGCACGAACCGGTCGCCGCATAGCTGTTTCATCGCGTAACTGTAGTCACCTTCAGCCTTGAACGACCGTATGCATTTGGCGTTTTTCAGTGCGTCACGCAACTCCGGTCGGCTGGAGACAAATTCCCAGAAGAACTTCGCACGATCCGTATTGGCGGAAATGAACAACTTCTTCTGAGTCACCACTCCCACGCTCGTGATCTCGTCGGTAATAGGAATCTGCCATACCCAGGTGTCCTTGATAGGCAGGAAATGGACAAAAATATTATCCGATTTCGCCTTGTCGGCGGCCAGCGCTTTACGGTCGAAGCCGTCGAACCAGGTGTGGACGGCATACTGGTTGAACACCGGGTCGGCGACCTTCATCCGCAACTGCCTGCCGAGCAGGGTCTGCCGGCCGGACGCGTCCACTACCATGCGAGCCGTAAGCCGGATCTCGCTTTCTTCTTTTCGGCACAGCAGTGTCGTGCCATCCGGATCGCTGAAGTCAATATTGAGCACGCGCGCTCCGGTGATTACCGTGGCACCCTGATCGGCCGCGTGCTCGAGCAGGATCGCGTCGAATTTCCCGCGATCGACATGAAAGGTGTAGTCGCGATCGACGCCCGGCTGGTCTCGCTCGACGAACTGAACCTCGGCGACCCATTCGTGACTGAGCCCGCCATATCCCATGGGCAAGAGATCCCGCGATTCCGCCGATGTCCAGGAGGCGCCGAACTTCTTCGGGAAATTCGCCGCGTCAATCTTTTCGAGGGCTCCGATCTCGAGGAGCACCGGTGTGGTAGCGGGAACGAGCGACTCGCCGACATGCGGCCGGGGGAATACATCGCTCTCGAGTACGACCACGGCCAGGCCGGCCCGGGCGAGGTACGACGCGGCGGTTGAGCCGGCCGGGCCGCCGCCGATAATCGCGACATCATAGTCGAATTTCACCGCTGGACACCATTTGACTGAAGCAATGGCAGGCCCCGGACCATCTTGGCCAGAGTTCGAATGTCCTTCAGGTTCTGGGGGTCCACCTCTGCGGGTGATATGTCGACTCCAAGTTCATTGCGAATGTAGGTCAGGAGGAGCATCACCCTGAGCGAATCCAGGATTCCGCGGCCAAGAAGCGGTGTGAATCCATCGAGTTCTTGGTCGTCAATCCCGTTGAGAAACTCGTCCCGAATGTATTTTGTAACCTTCGCGATAATTTCTGTCTCATCCATTGACTAGAGCCCGACTCCTCGTGCGATGAGTTCCCGGTGGATCTCGGTCGTGCCCGAGAAGATAGTGCTGGGCACGCAGTCTCGAAGCTGCTGCTCTATGCCTGCTGCGCGCAGGTAACCCGCGCCGCCGAAGATCTGGACCGCGTCAAGGCTGTTGGCCAGGGCGGCTTCGGAGACGGCGATCTTCGCCATAGAGATCTCGGTGCCGGGTTCACGGCCCTCGTCTATGAACCAGCAGGCCCGGTAGAGCATCAGCCGGGCGCTGGCCAGGCGCTGCGCCATGACCGCGATGCGGTGCGAGATCGCCTGGAAGTCCGCGATTTTCCGGCCAAACTGCCGACGCCGGCGCGCATGGTCGACCGACATCTCCAGCTGGCGCTCCATCAGGCCGAGATAGATGGCGAACAGGCAGCCACGCTCCCAGTTCATCGATCGCTGGAAGATCAAGCCGCCCTGGCCCTCGCGGCCGAGTCGGCCCGAGACCGGCACCCGGCACCCCGAGAACGTGACCCGCCCGGCCAGGCAGCCGTGCAGACCCATCTTTTCCAGGGGCGGGCTCACTTCGACGCCAGGAAGCTCACGGGGCACGACGAAGCCGGTAGTGCCAAGGAACCCGGCGCTGCGATCGGTGACGGCATAGGTGACGAGCAGGTCGGCGACGGGTGCGTTGCTGGCGAACGACTTCTGGCCGTCAAGCACGTAGTGATCACCGTCAGGCGTCGCGGTCGTCGTCATGCCGCCGACGTCAGACCCCGCGTCATCCTCGGTAATCGCGTTCGCCGCGATCAGGTCGCCAGAGATCAGGCCAGGAAGAAATCTTGTCCGGGTGGCTTCCGTGGCGTAGTCACGCACGGGCACGGCACAGGCAAGCAACTGAGCGGCCACGCCGAACACCAGGCCCGTGTCGGCACACGCCTGGCCGAACGCCTCCAGGCAGAGCGCGGTGTCCAGCGCGCCGAGGCCCTCCCCGCCGAACTCGGGTGGAAGGCAAAGCCCGGTCAGGCCAATGCTCGCTGCGGTGCGCCAGTCGTCGCGGCTGATCTGCGGGTCGGGCGTTGCCCTGGGGGAGCCCGGCAGCTTTTCCCGCACCGCCGAGAGAATCTGTTCCGTGCGTTTACGCTGCGGCGGCGTCAGATCAAAGTCCATCCCGCACCTCTACTTCGCCGAATCCGCTATCAGCTCGGTGTCAGACATCTGATCGATCTCGGCGCGAACCGCCGCTTCTACCACTTCGGCCAGGCCGGCAACCGTCGGCTTCTCGAAAATGGCCCGTATCGGCAGGCTGACCTCGAAAGCTGACTGGAGCCTGGCAATGAGGCGGATCGCGAGAATCGAGTTACCGCCGAGCCGGAAGAAGTTTCCGTGGGCGGTGACCTGGGTGCGAAGGAGCTCGGTGAAAATCTCCGCGATCCGCTCCTCGACGATGCCGCGCGGCGCAACCTCGTCCGCTGACAGGACGTCGTCGGCCGGCGGCAGCGCTTTGCGGTCGATCTTGCCGCTAGCGGTCAGTGGAATGGCGTCGATGAGCCTGAAGAAGCTCGGCACCATGTACTCCGGCAGATTGGCCGCGCATCGGGCGGCCAGGGAGTCCCGCAGGTCGTCCGGCGAGGATGGCGGTTGCGCGGCCACATAGTAGGCCGCCAGGAATTCCTGGCCGGCTTCGCCGGTGGCGGAGATCACGACCGCGTCCCTGACAGCGGGATGCTCGCGGAGCACCACCGCGACCTCTTCAGGCTCCACGCGGTACCCGCGGATCTTCACCTGACTGTCGATCCGGCCGATGAGATCGACGTTCCCGTCGGGCAGCACCCGCGCAAGATCCCCGGTGCGGTAGATCCGTGACCCGGGTGGGCCAAAGGGATCAGGCAAGAACCGTTCCGCGGTCAGATCGGGGCGATTCCGGTATCCGCGCGCGAGACCGGCGCCTGCGAGGTAAACCTCTCCCGCCACACCGATCGGCGTCCGGCGCAGACCTTCGTCGAGAACATGCACGCTCGCCCCGGGCATCGGCAGCCCGATCGGCACCGACTCCCCGATGACCGGCGCCGTCACCGGGAACATGCAGGCAGCGACCGAAGCCTCAGTCGGCCCGTACTCGTTGATCAGCCGGTCATTGCCTAGCATCAGCGCCCACCGGTTGGCCGCCTGGACCGGCAGCGCCTCACCGCCCACCACGAACGTCTGCGCCAGGCCGGCCGCCTGCTCGGGCGAGATTTGCTGGGACAAGATGTCCAGGTGGCCAGGAGTGAGCTTCACAAAGCTGAACGGCCCGGTATCAACCAGCCTGCGGCCCAGGTCCGCCAGGTCCAGGTCCTGGGGCATCATGTGAACCGGCCGCCCGGCCAGCAGCGGCGCCCATAGATTCGTCACCCCCAGGTCGAAAGCGACCGACGAGAAGACCGCCGCGCCTCCCGTGCCTCGGCTCGCTACGTCGCCGGCGGCCCACTGGAGATAGTTCGCCAGGCCCCGGTGCGGTATCTGCACCCCTTTGGGACGTCCGGTCGAGCCGGAGGTGTACATCACGTATGCGAGCGAGTCCAGATCCGCGTGCCGAGCCGGCTGTCCGGCTGGCTGAGCTGAGATTCGCTCGGCGTGCGTGTCAGTCAGCACGACGTGCCCTCGGAAGGTCTCGTCGAAGCGCTCGGCGTAGGCCGACTGCGTCACCACCACCTGGGCCCCGCAGTCCGCCAGCACGAAACCGGCCCTGCTGGCCGGGAAACAGGGATCAAGCGGCACGTAGGCGGCTCCGGCCTTCCAGATCCCGAGCAGGCAGGCGAGCAGGTCGATGCCGCGGTCGAGCAGCACCCCCACCACCGATTCCTGGCCGGTGCCCAGGCCGCGCAGATAGTGGGCGAACCGGTTCGCCTGCTCGTCCAACTCTCTGAACGAGACTCCCTTGCCGTCGATCGCGACCGCCAGGGCATCGGGAGTATCCGCCGCGCGTTCCTCGAACACGTCGGGCACGCACGCCCTGACATTCGACGGGAAGGAGGAGCAGCTCAGCTCCGACACGTACCGCAGCTCGTCATCGGGCAGGAAGTCCAGCGCGTCGAGGCGGGTGTGCGGCCCGGACGTGACCGAACTCAGCAAGTGCAAGAAGTGGCGGGCCATCCGCTGCATGGTGGAGTGGTCGAACAGCGCGGTGGCGTACTCGAGGCCGCCGACCATGCTGCCGTCTGGCTGCCTGCGCATGTAGAGCGTCAGGTCTGTCTTCGCGATCCCGGACACGTCGGCGATGGTGCTCAGGTCAGCCGGGTGGGACGCCGATCCGGTGAGATCCTCATCGTGGAGGTCGAAGGCCACCTGGTAGAGCGGTGTGCGGGACAGGTCGCGGTCGGGAGCCAGGTCCGCTACGAGCTGTTCGAAAGGCAGCTCCTGATGCGCGAACGCATCCCTCGACACGTCCCGCACGATGTCCAGGGCGTGGTCGAAGGTGAGCGAGCCATCGAGCTGGCAGCGCATGACGAGGCTATTGAGGAAGAAGCCGACCACGCCCTCGAGCTCGGGCCGGTCCCGGCCGGCTATGGGAGTGCCGATCACCACGTCCCACTGGGCGCTGTAGCGCGCCAGCAGGGTCGCGAATCCGGTCAGCAACGTCGCGAATGGCGTGGCGTTATGCCGCCGCCCAAGCTCAACCAGGGCCGTGGTGAGTGCCGCGGGAACAGTGAAGATCACCGCCCCGCCGTCCGCGTCCCTGGCCGGGGGCCTGGGCCGGTCTGTGCGCAGTGCCAGCGGGGCAGCCCCGTCGAGAACGGCCTGCCAGTGACTCAGCTCCCGCTTCATCACGTCATCGGTTATCTGCCCGAGCTGCCAGGCCGCGTAGTCGGCGTACTGGATCTCCGGCGGAGTAAGGTCGGGGCTGCGCCCGTCCCGCAGGGCCGCGAGAACCTGTCGGAACTCGCGATCCAGGACCGCTGCCGACCAGCCGTCGCAGACGATGTGATGCATCAGCAGGACTACGCTTCGCTCTCCGGCGGCCCCCTCGCCCGGGTCGCCGGTCACCAGTGCCCGCATGATGGGGCCGTTTTCGAGGTCGATACCGCGGCCGAGTTCTTTGTCGACAACGGCTCCGATGCCGTCAGCGGACACGTCGATCGTTTCCAGGGCAACCGGACCCGGCGGGTCGATGATCTGCACCGGCTCACCCGCCTGGACGGCGAATCTCGTCCGGAGCGACTCATGCCGTGCGGCCAGCAGGCCCAGGGTCTGCCGCACCATCTCGATATCAGCCGCGGGCACCCGCAAGATCAGGCCGGTTACCCATTCGCGGCTCAGCGGCATCATCCGGTCAAGTACCCATAGCCGGCGCTGCCCGAACGACAACGGCAGGGCGCCGCTGCGGGAAACGGGACGCACCGGAGGCGCGTCGCCGGAACTCGCCCCGATCAGGCGAGCCTGGGCCGCCACCGTCGTCGTCGACAGCAGGCGCCGCAGCTCGATTTCCTTGCCGGTGGCCGCGCGCAGCCGGTTCGCGAGGCGGGTGAACTGGAGGGACGACCCGCCCAGCCGGAAGAAGTCATCGTCGACGCCGACGTGATCGAGTTCGAACATTTCTCGCCATAGCCCGGCTACGAGATCCTCGGCGACCGTCCTGGGCTCGGCCCGGGGATCCCACTCGCCCGCGCCGGCGATGCTCGGGGCGGGGAGCGCCAAGCGGTCCACCTTGCCGCTCGAGGTCATGGGGAACGCCTTCATCGCGACGAACGCCGACGGAATGTGGGTGGCAGGCAGCCGTTCGCAGAGAAAGCCACGCAGTCCGGCTGGCGTTCCCGAGCCACCGTCCAGAATGTAGGCAGCAAGCCGGGCGGTGCCGTCGGGTGCGGCGAAGGACGTGACGACGGCGCCGCGCACGGCTGGATGACCGGCCAGCGCGGCCTCTACCTCGCCGGGCTCGATCCGCACTCCGTTGATCTTGAGCTGCAGATCCATGCGCCCGAGGTACTCCAGGTTGCCGTCGGAGCGCCAGCGGGCCAGGTCGCCCGTCCGGTACAGCCGCGAGCCCGATGGCCCGTACGGGTCAGGGACGAAGCGCTCCGCGGTGAGATCCGGCCGGCCCAGGTAGCCGCGTCCGACGCCGATGCCCCCCGCGCACAGCTCTCCCCTGGCACCGATGGCTGCCAGTTGGCCGGAGGCATCCATGATCAGGACCCGCATTCCGGAGATCGGCCGGCCGATGGGCACCGGTCCCGAGCGCTGCTCACGGCCGAAGCGGTACGCCGTCACGTCGATGGCGCACTCGGTTGGCCCGTACGTGTTCCACACCTCCACATCGGCCGCGTTGTCGCCGAGACGCAGGAGAAACCGCTGGACCAGCTCAGCGTGCAGTGGCTCCCCAGCGCAGCACAGCAGCCGCAGCGACGTGGCCCGATCCCAGCCGTGCTCGTCGGCGAGTACTCGCAGGACTGAGGGCACTACCTGCAGCACCGTGATCCGGTGCCCGATCACCGAACTGACGATGGCGGCCGCGTCGCGCTCAGTGCCCGGCGGGGCCAGCACGACGGCGCCGCCGCTCACCAGCGGGGCGAAGACCTCCCAGCAGGCGGCATCGAAGGTCAGCGCGGTCTTCTGCAGGACACGGTCGGTCGCGGACAGGCCATGCGTCCGCACCGTCCAGTCGATCCGGTTGGCAATGCCGCCGTGGCTGATCACGACGCCCTTAGGCCTCCCGGTGGATCCCGAGGTGTACAGCACGTAGGCCGCATTCTCCGCGTCAACGCCGATAGCGGGATCGCGCGGGCTGCACTCCTTCGTCACCGCAAGGTCCGACGCCAGAACGACCAGGCGAACGCCGGCCGCCTGCACCAGCCCCGCAAGCGACTCCTCGGTAAGGACCACGCAAGCACCGGTCTGCGCCAGTACCCACTGGGTCCGGTCACGTGGATGATCCGGATCGAGCGGAACGTAGGCCGCGCCCGCCTTCCAGGCCGCCAGCAAGGCGATCACCTGCTCCGCGCTGCGGTGCAGGCACACGCCGACCGGCAGGTCGGACCCGACTCCGATGTCGTGCAGGTAATGAGCGAGCTTATTCGCACGCGTGTTCAGTTCTTCGTAGGTCAACTCGCGCTCACCGTCGATCACGGCGATCGCGCTCGGAGTGACCGCGGCCCCACGTGCGAAGAGCTCGTGAACCGTCAATTTCTCGAGCGGAATTGACGGACCGCTCATAGGTCCTCCTCTTCGGGCCGCTCGCAGGCAGGCCAGGGCTGCTAAATAGGGCCGACGTATGCAGTCTTCCTATCTGACCAATATTTCGACTATACGAAGTCAGGCAGGCTATTTGGGCGCTCAGTCAATGACGTGACCGCCTGCCGGACGCATTGCACGCGACCGCCGGTGATCCAGGTGAATGAAAGTTCTGTGCAGCCATCGGTCAGAACCGTCGTAGCGCGGCTCGAAGAATGATCTCCCATGCAGCGTGATTCTGTTATCAACAAATGCGAGATCGCCCGGCTCAAGGTGGATGGGGCGCGCGACAGACTCTATGGAATCTCGCAAGTGACTGACCGCTTCTCTCGCTTCCGGGTCGAGCGGCTCGCTGCTATTGAAGTCAATTCTCACATCAGGATCGTCAAAGTCACCGGTCAGCACGGCATGCGGGGTGCCTGCGGCCACCGAACCGAAGGAGGGTGGCGGCTCGGTGAGGAACCGCACTTCGCCCAACACCGTCCTGGTATGAGGCGACAACTTGACCACGGCTCGCCTGATCGATGCCAACCGCAGTGCCGCCTGCCGACCGGGATCGTTGCGTACGCACAGGAGGGCGACATAATCCGGCCGATTCGGATGGAACGCGTTCTCGATGTGCATCTCGAGAGGCGTAGATCCCGCGTTGCTCTGCTGCTTCTCCTGACCTGGCACCGGGACGACGTTCTGGACGAGTGCGCCCGCCTTCTCGTTCCTGAAGGCCACGATCTCGCCCAACTGCAACGACATGAGAACAATGACGGACGCCCCAACGGTCGCCTG
>Ga0134128_10004073_pt1 | contig 17929 bp, 18 predicted proteins | sample KB31754_FD_96462 | JGI IMG/M metagenome (GOLD analysis project Ga0134128, IMG submission 96462) | Terrestrial soil microbial communities with excess Nitrogen fertilizer from Kellogg Biological Station, Michigan, USA - KB3-175-4 | ecosystem: Environmental > Terrestrial > Soil > Unclassified ... | reverse complement strand
GATCGCGCGGCGGCGCGCAAGGCCCGGCGTGACGAGCACCAGAGCGAGCGCGACGAGGCCCGCGACGAGGAAAAGTGCGATCGCGTACGTGCCGTAGAGAATGCGCTGCAAATGAGCCATGTGAACTGGTTCTCGTTATGTCACGCCAGAGGTTCAGTTGTGACCAGGGTCACTCCGGGTGTGGAGAACCTCTCCCCATACTTTACCGGTACGCACACGGCCCGGAATGCGCTGTGATCGACGGTGCTCTGCGGGGTGCGTGATTCTCTTCAGGTGAGGCCGAACTTGTCCAAGCATGCCGCAGCAGCCGCAACGCCCGCGCCAGACGCCTCCGATCCGGCCGTCTCGCGGTTTCTCGATGCCGTGTGGATGGAGCGCGGTCTCTCCACAAACACGCTCGCCGCGTATCGCGCAGACCTGACAGCGCTCTCGCGCTGGCTCGCCGAGCGCCGTGTCGTGATGGTCGCCACCTCGCGCTCGGATCTCGAGGACTTCATCGCTTTCCGCGTGAAGGCCGGTGCGCGCCCGCGCTCGACGGCTCGTCAGCTTTCGAGCTTCCGCCGATTCTTTCGCTATTTGGTTCGTGAGAGTGTCATCCGCGAGGATCCGACCGCGGAGATTGCGATGCCGAAGATCGGCCGCTCGCTCCCGAGGTCGCTCACCGAAGACGAGGTCGAAGCGCTGCTCGGAGCGCCGCAGGTTGCCGATCCGCTCGGCCACCGCGACCGGACGATGCTCGAGGTGCTCTACGCGACGGGGCTCAGAGTCTCAGAGCTCGTCAACCTCAAGCACTCGCAGGTGAGCCTCAATCAGGGCGTCATCCGCATCCTCGGCAAGGGCAATCGCGAGCGGCTGATCCCGCTCGGCGAGGAGGCGATGCGCTGGCTCGGGGAATTCGCCCGCGGGCCGCGCAGCGAGATACTGCTCGAGCGTCAGTCCGAATATCTGTTTCCCACGCGGCGCGGAGAGCGTATGACGCGCCAGGCTTTCTGGCACATCATCAAGCGCTACGCGCGCAAGGCGGAAGTCAACAAGGAGCTCTCGCCGCACACTCTGCGGCACGCTTTCGCCACGCACCTGCTCAACCACGGCGCGGACCTGCGCGTCGTGCAGATGCTGCTCGGGCACAGCGACCTCTCGACGACGCAGATCTACACACACGTCGCGCGCGAGCGCATGAAGGACCTGCACTCGCACCATCACCCCAGAGGGTGAGGTGGGGCGGTTCGACCGAGCGGTGTTGCATAACACCCGGCCCGGCGTTGGGGGCTGCAAGGCCCGTCCGAGGGCGGCTTGGCGGTGTGGACGCAGGCTCTGCTAAACTCCTAGAGCCGCGGCGGAGAACCTTCCCGTCGTCGGCGGGTCGAACGGCGCAACTACTGGCGAGTCTCGACATGAAGTCCCTCAAGGCTTTGCTTGCTCCTCTGGCATGTGTCGCGTTCGCCTGCGGGCTCCTCGGGCAGGCGCTCGCCGCAGGGGGCGAACGTGCCGTCTCCGGGCCGCAGGCGCACGCCGCGGCCGCTCCCGCGTCCCACACCGCCGGCACGAGCACGGGCGGCACGAGCACCAGTGCGGACCCGCGTGTGCTCATCGCGAGCAAGATTCCGGGTGCGAGACCCGAGGATGTTCGTGCGACCCCGATCGCAGGGCTCTACGAGATCATGCGGGGAAACGATGCCGCGTTCGTATCGGCCGACGGCAAATACGCGATCGCAGGTGATCTGTACGACCTGCGCTCAAACGTCAATCTGACCGAGAACGAGCGCCGCGCGACGAGGCTCCGGCTCCTCGATCAGGTTCCGGAATCGCAGATGGTGATCTTCGGCGCGAAGACCGAGCCGCATACGATCACCGTCTTCACGGATGTGGACTGCCCGTACTGCCGCAAGCTCCACAGCCAGATCGCGGAGTACAACCGGCTCGGCATCCGCGTGCGCTATATGTTCTATCCCCGCACGGGTCCGAACACTCCCTCGTGGACACGGGCGGAGGAGGTGTGGTGCTCGTCGGATCGCCACGCTGCGCTCACGCAGGCGAAGCTCGGGGAGACGCTGCACGTGAAGGTCTGCCCCAATACCCCGGTGGCGCGGGAGTACGAGCTCGGCCGAGAGCTCGAAGTGCAGGGAACCCCCGCTATCGTGCTCGCGAACGGGGACATGCTGCCCGGCTACGTCTCACCGGCCGAGCTCGCGCAGCTCCTGCAGACGGTCAAGCACTGAGGCGCGCCGCGGATGCGGTAGATCAGCGCTCGAGCAGCGGAAGCTTACCGGGCTTGCGGTCCCACTCCTTCGCGTCGGCAGGCGGCTCCTTCTTCTCCGTGATGACGGGCCACTTCTTGGCGAGCTCGGCATTGAGCGGCTTGTAGGATTCTTGACCGGCAGGCAGCTCCTCCTCGGAGAAGATCGCCTCGGCCGGGCACTCCGGCTCGCAGAGCGTGCAGTCGATGCACTCGTCAGGATCGATGACGAGGAAATTAGGACCCTCGTGGAAGCAGTCGACGGGACAGACTTCCACGCAATCCATGTACTTGCACTTGATGCAATTCTCGGTGACGACGAAGGTCATACTCGGTTCCGATTCCGCAGCCGCTTATTGTGCCACGCAAGCGCGGCGCGCGCAGAGGCGCGACCGGCAGGCTCACGTCGCTGCGAAACGCCGGTCGAGCTCGGCGAAGTGATGCGGTTCCCGGCCCGCAGCGCGGTCCTCCAGATAGCGGCGCAGCGCAAACTCGGTGCTCGGGAAGGCGATATCGGCCCACGGGATGTCCTCCGGGGCGACGAGCTCCACCTCGAGACTCTCGGGGCCGGGTGCGAAGCGCGGCTCCGGGAGATGCGCTCGAAAGAATACGTGCACCTGCTCGGCATGTAACACGTGAACGATGGCGAGCAGGGAGCCGATCTCGACGTTCGCAAGCGCTTCCTCGTGCGACTCACGCGCGGCTGCCTGCTGCAGAGTCTCGCCGTTCTCCATGAAGCCCGCGGGAACCGTCCAGAAGCCGCGGCGCGGCTCGATCGCACGCTTGCAGAGCAGTATCCGCCCGTCGAGCTCGGGTACGCAGCCGACGACGAGGCGCGGATTGCGGTAATGAATGGCGCCGCAGGTTCCGCAGACGTGCCGTGGCAGGTGATCGCCCTCGGGCGTGCGCAGCGACACCGGGCCGCCGCATTCGGCGCAGAATTTCATCGTGCGCTATTGGACCGGTTCGCCGCGCCGGCGTCCAGTACCGGCCGCAGCTAGCGTCAGGACCCGGAACCTCGGGGCCCGGAGACCTTGCGCACGCGGATCGGAATCGACTTCGCCGCGGGCACTTTGCTCTCAGCGGCGTGATGCCAGAGGGGCAACAGCGGGTTGCACTCCGGGTAGTACGCTGCCGCGCACCCGCGCGGGATATCGTGCGCCGTGACACGCAACCCGCCGACTTCTCGCTTCATATCGTCGGCGACGGTGGCGGCGACGATGAGATCGCCGTCGTGCAGCCCGAGCCGCGCGATGTCATCCGTATTCATCATGAGCACGCTGCGGGTCCCGCTCACGCCGCGGAAGCGATCGTCGTATCCATAAACGGTGGTATTGAATTGATCGTTGCTTCGCAGGGTCATGAGCCGCAGCACATTGCCTTCCGGCGATGCCATGTCCGGGTCGGCATCGAGAGAGGTCGGCACGATGAAATTCGCCTTGCCGCTCGCGGTCTTCCAGATGCGCTGCCGCGCCGGGAGCGGCCGCGCGAACCCTCCGGGCTGCCACCGGCGCTGCTCGAAATCGCGAAAGATGTCCGGATAAGTCCTCTCGATCGCGAGCCGCACGAGGGCGTAGTCGCTCGCCCAGCTCTCCCAGGGCGCGCGCGCGTTCGGCGGCAGCAGAGCGGCGGCGAGAGTGGCGATGATCCAGGGCTCGGACCTCGCGAGAGGACTCGCAGGCTCGGTCACTCCTCGGGAGGCATGGATGCAGCTCGTGCTGTCTTCGACCGAAACCGACTGCTCGATCCCGCCCGTTCGGTCGATCTCGATGCGGCCGAGGCACGGCAGAATGTAGGCGATGTCGCCGTGGACGATCTGGCTGCGATTCGGTTTCGTCGCGATCTGCACGGTCAACCGAAGCCTGCGCCACGCCTTCTCCATGCGCTCGGTCTCGGGGACTGCACGGAGGAAATTGCCGCCCAGACCGACGAACGCCCGCACCCGTCCGGCGATGATGCCCTCGCACGCATCGACCGTCGTCAATCCCTTCTCGCGCGGAGCTTCGAAGTCGTACAGCTCTTCGAGCTTCTCGAGGGGCGCGAGCTCCGGCTTCTCGGTGATGCCGACCGTGCGCTGTCCCTGCACGTTCGAGTGCCCGCGCACGGGACAGATGCCCGCGCCCAGCTTGCCGATGTTGCCCCGCAGAAGCAGCAAATTCGTGAGCATCTGGACCGTCTCGACGCCGTTGCGGTGCTGCGTCAGACCCATCCCGTAGATTGCGATGACTGCGCGAGCCCGCGCGTATTGAGCGGCTGCCGCGGTGAGCGCCTCGCGACCGAGTCCGCTCGCACGCTCGATGTCGAACCAGTCCGTCGAGCGGGCGCAGGCGGCGAACGCCTCGAAGCCGTGCGTGTGTTCCGCGATGAACGCAGTATCGAGCACGCGCGGAATGCCCTGCCGTGCGCAGTCGTCGTCGGATTCGATGAGCGCCTTGCACAGGCCGAGAATCGCCCCGGCATCGCCGCCCGTGCGCACCTGATGGTACTGAGTGCTGATCTGCGTCTCGGCAGCGGTCAACATCTCGGTGGGCGATTGCGGATTCGCGAAGCTCACGAGTCCGGGCTCGCGCAGAGGATTGAAGGTGATGATCGGAACGTTCCTGCGACGCGCATCCTGCAGTTGATGCAGCATGCGCGGACTGCTCGTGCCTACGTTCTGCCCGAAGAAGAAAATGCAATCCGTCTGGTCGAAGTCCTCGAGCGTCACGGTGCCGATCGACGCGCCGATCGTCTTCGGCAGCGCGACCGACGTCGATTCGTGGCACATATTCGAGCTGTCCGGCAGATTGTTGCAGCCGTACATGCGTACCATGAGCTGGTAGAGATAGGAGGCCTCGAGGGAGGCTCGTCCCGAGGTGTAGAACACGGCCTCACTCGGCTCGAGCGCACGCAGCTCCCGCGCGATCTCCTCGAGGGCGCTCTCCCAGGAGACCTCCACATAGCAGTCTGTTGCGGCATCCCAGCGCAGGGGCGCCGTGAGCCGGCCCTGCCCCTCCAGATCGTGATCGCGCCAGCCCTCGAGCGCACGGGCGGTGTGCTCGAGAAAAAATTCAGGGGGCGCGCGCTTCGCCGTGATCTCCCACGCGGTCGCCTTCGCACCGTTCTCGCAGAATTCGAATCGATGCGGGGCCGCGGGCTTCGCCCAGGCGCAGCTCACGCACGCGTAGCCGTCGGGCTTGTTCTGATGCATCAACGCGCGCGCTCCCGCGAGCGCGACGTGCTCCTCGAGCAGAATCGAGCCGAGAGACTTGAGCGAGCCCCAGCCGCCGGCCGGGTGATCGTATTCCTCGATATGGATGTCGTCGTCCGACACGCACGCCTCCGGCGCACCGGTGCACTGCACCGGTGCGCTCGAGCTCGCGCCGCTCGCCGCGGTCAGCCTGCGGCCGAGCCTCCGGGCGACACGTCTCCAATGGGCTCGTGCACGTGCACGCGGGCTTGCTTGAGGAGCCAGCGATGCAATCTGCCCGTCAGCTCGATCATGAGCTGGAGGATTCCGGTGCGCGCCGCGAAATGCGCTGCGAATTCGCGGTTGATCTCGAGCGGACGCCAATAGGCCGACTGCCAGTCGCGGAAGCATGTCGCGAGCTGATGCTCCTGCTCGGGTCTCACGGCGAGCAGCGCGCAATTGCATGCCGCGCGAATCTCCACCTGATCGTCCGGGCTGAATCGAAAGCTGTGCCGGCTGCGGATGTGATGGAGCCAGCCGCTTACGAGCTCGAATTCCTCCGGAGCGGTGCGCAATGCCGTCATCATGGGATTTACATCGAGATAGGGCATGTTCGGTTCTCCTTGATCCATGGCATCCGCTTACGGCGGGGCGGCCGGACTCCGTTCAAACACGACACGCCGCCGCCGGCGGGCCGATTCGACTAACCCGTGCCGGAGCGTGAAGTTCCGCAATGCACTCGGGGCGCGCGACGGGGCCTGAGGCACGGGGTTTGCTCCGAAAATGCCACTATGACCCAATACGTCAGCGATTTTTTGGTGGCGCGCCTGCACGAGTCGGGAGTGCGCCGGATATTCGGTTACCCCGGCGACGGGATCAACGGCATCCTCGGCGCGCTCGGGCGCGCGAAGGCGGGCTGCGAGCTCATCCAGGTGCGCCACGAGGAGATGGCGGCCTTCATGGCCTGCGGGCACGCAAAATTTACGGGCGAGCTCGGCGTTTGCCTCGCAACCTCCGGCCCCGGCGCGATCCATCTGCTCAACGGACTCTACGACGCGAAGCTCGATCATCAGCCGGTGCTCGCGATCGTGGGTCAGCAGGCGCGTGCCGCACTCGGCGGCCACTATCAGCAGGAAGTCGACCTGCAGCATCTGTTCTCGGACGTGAGCGCCTACGTGCAAATGGTCACGGTGCCGCCGCAGACGCGGCACGTGATCGACCGCGCCGTGCGCATCGCGCAGGCCGAGCGCACGCCGACCTGCGTCATCCTCCCGAACGATCTTCAGGAGCTCGAGGCGGAAGCCCCGGGCCACGAGCACGGCACGGTGCATTCGGGAATCGGATTCGCCGAGCCGCGGATGGTGCCGCGGATCGAGGATCTCGAGCGCGCAGCGCGCGTCCTCAACGAAGGCAAGCGCGTCGCGATTCTGGTCGGTGCAGGCGCGCTGCGGGCGACGGACCAGGTGATCCAGGCGGCGGACCTGCTCGGTGCCGGCATCGCGAAGGCGCTGCTCGGCAAGGCGGCCGTGCCCGACACACTGCCGTTCGTGACCGGCTCGATCGGGCTTCTCGGCACCAAGCCGAGCTACCGCATGATGATGGAGTGCGACACGCTCCTCATGATCGGCTCGGGATTTCCGTACTCGGAGTTCCTTCCGAAGGAGGGCGATGCGCGCGGCGTGCAGATCGACATCGATCCGCGAATGATCTCGCTGCGCTATCCGATGGAGGTCGGGCTCGTCGGCGATGCGGCCTCGACGCTCGAGCTGCTGATTCCGCTCCTCCAGCGCAAGACGGATCGCAAGTGGCGCGAGGGGATCGAGCGCGAAGTTGCCGACTGGTGGAAGACGGTCGAGTCGCGCGCGATGAAGGACGCGCAGCCGATCAACCCGGAGCGGCCGTTTTGGGAGCTCTCGCAGCGCCTGCCGGAGCGCGCGATTGTCACGACGGATTCGGGCTCGGGGACGAACTGGTATGCCCGCGCGCTGCGCTTCCGGGAGGGGATGATGGGCTCGCTCTCGGGCGGCCTCGCAACGATGGGACCGGCGGTTCCGTATGCCATTGCCGCAAAGTTCGCCTATCCGGACAGGCCGGTCATTGCGCTGGCAGGCGATGGGGCCATGCAGATGAACGGAATGGCCGAGCTCATCACGATCGCCAAGTACTGGCAGCGCTGGTCCGATCCGCGGCTCATCGTGATGGTTCTCAACAACCGCGATCTCAATCAGGTCACGTGGGAAGAGCGCGTGCTAGCGGGCGATCCGAAGTTCGAGGCGTCGCAGGACCTGCCCGACGTGCGCTACTCCGCATTCGCGGAGCTGCTGGGGCTCGGCGGCATCTTCGTCGAGCGGCCCGATCAGATCGGGCCGGCGTGGGAGCTGGCGCTCTCCGCATCGAAGCCGACTCTCATCGAGATCATGGCGGATGCGAATGTACCGCCGCTCCCGCCGCACGTAAGCTTCAAGCAGGCGAAGGCGTACACCGCCGCTCTCATGAAGGGCGATCCCGAATCGACGAGCATCGTCAGACAGACTCTCAAGGCGGTGTTCTCGTAACCTCGACGCGCAGATCTCCCGATCGAACCGTCGAGGTCACCTCGATCGCGCCCCCGGGCGCGCGGGTGAAGACGAGATCGACGCGCGCGCCCGCAACCTGCAGCCGCTCGAGGACCAGCCGGTCGAGGAAATGCGGCAGGCAGGGCCTCACGATGCGCAGCCGCCGTGCGCAGGCATCCGCCTCGAGACCGAGCAGGCTCGCGAGGGCGAACGGCAGCGAGCCGGCTGCCCAGGCCTGGGGGCTGCACGCGACCGGGTAGTGAACCGGATGGCGCTCCTCCGAGCGCCGCTCGAATCCGCAGTAGAGCTCGGGCATGCGGTGATCGCGAAAGCCGCTCGCCGCATCGAACAGCGCCTGGAAAATCGTCAGGGCTTCCCGATCGTGGCCGTAGCGGCGCATTCCGGCGAGGATCAGTGCGTTGTCGTGCGGCCAGCAGGACCCGAGGTGGTAGCCGGTGGGATTGAACCGTCGCTCGCTGCTTGCAAGCGTCCGCACGCCCCATCCGCTCCACATGTCGGGTGCCATGAGACGGCGCACCGTACGGGCCGCGTGCTCCGCCGAGGCAATGCCGCTCCAGAGGACCTGGCCGGCATTCGATGAGACCACCGCCGCGGCTCGCCCCCCCTGCTGACGCGCCAGCACATAGCAGCCGAGCTCGTCCGACCAGAAATCCCGCTCGAAGCGCTCTTTCAGCCGCACCGCGCGTTGCTCGAGCGCTTCGGCCCGCGCTCGCTCGCCGACAGACAGCAGCAGTGACGCCGCGGAGCGCCAGGCGCGGTACAGGTATCCCTGAACTTCGCAGAGCGCGATGGGAGGAGTCGCGAGCGTGCCGTCCGCATTGACGATGGCGTTGCCCGAGTCCTTCCAGCCCTGGTTGACGAGTCCCTGAGAGTACTGCCCGCGATAGTCGAGATAGCCATCGCCGTCGCTGTCGCCGTAACGATCGATCCATGAGAGGGCCGCATCGATGGCACCGTGCAGCTCGGCGACGATCGCGAGATCGCCCGACCAGGCCGTGTATTCGGCAATCAAAATGAGGAACAGCAGAGTCGAGTCGACGCTGCCGTAGTAGACGGGACTTTGCGGAACCTCCGCCAGACGCGCGAGCTCCCCGCGCCGCAGCTCGTGCAGAATTTTGCCCGGCTGAGCGTTGCGGTACTCATCGATCTCCGTCGCCTGGAAACTCGCGAGCAGCCGCGCGGTCTCCCCGGTGATCTCCGGCCAGAAAGGGCACGCTTCCATAGAGCCGATCGCGGAATCCCGACCGAAGAGCGTCACGAACCAGGGCACGCCTCCTGCGATGTAGCGTAGGTCTCCGTCGCAGCGCGAGGAGAGCAGCGCGAGGTCGAGGAGACTGCGGCGGATCACCTTCTCGAGCAGCGGATGACCCGAGACGCGCGCGGCCGAATCGAGCAACGCCTGTCCGCTCGGGGCGGCGGGGGTATGCGCCTGCCGCGGGTCTTCGACACCGAGGTCGCGGTGCTGCCGCTGGACGCGCTCGTCGTCGACGAGCGGTGCGATCTCGACCGTGATTTGAAAGCTCGAGTTGTGGTCGAGGGCGAGCTCGAAGATCGCGCAATCACCCTGCATGCGCCGCGGCTCGGGCGAGAATGTGAGCAGCGTGGCCCGTTGACAGCCGTCTCGGCCGCTGTAGCCGAGCCGCGCCTGCGAGCGGCCGGTCGGCTCGGGGGGGAGCACCTTGCCCGGCGCGTGACCCGAGAATTCCCGCACGATGAAGATGTCCGCGTAGTCCGCTGCGAAGCCGATCGTCGCGCGAACGCGGCGCGCGCAGTCGCCGAAATTCGTGATCTCGATGAGCTCGCGAATGCCGCTTTCGCCCGCGGCGCGGTACCTGCGAATCGAAATCGTATGGCGGGGCACCTCGTCCGCCCCCTCGCGAGCGGGCAGGTCGCAGTTCGTCAGGCAGTGCGTGGTCCACTCGCCCGCGCCGTGCTCGCTCGAAAGCGGGATCGGCCGCTCTCCGTTGAGCGTGAGCTCGTACCGGCTGAGAAAGCGCGTGTCGCGCCAATAGAGCCCAAGCCCGCGGCCGCGTTCCGCGCCGCGCTCGACGAAAATGTCCCCGCTCTCATCGCAGAGCATGTACAGCTCGTCGCATTTGAGCACGAGCGTGCTCGCAGAGAGCGTCGCCCGCGAGGGGTAGTGCTGGGTGAGGACCCGCTCGCGCGAGCGATGCTGCTCCGGAGTAAGGGATGTCATGCGCCGCTCTCGAGCTCTAGCCCAAATCGCTGAATGACGAACGAGCCGGTCACCGTCGAGTTCCGGAGACGCCGATGCCGCGCCTCAGCCCGGGCTAGCGATGGCGGCCAGCGCCAGCAGCGCCAGCCCGACCAGGATCCATGGGCTGCGATCGCGAGAGTCAGCGCCATCGAAGTCCACGGCACCCACGGGTCCGTCCCACGCAATGAAACGCGAGGCCGCCGCCGCGGCGAAGCGGGTCATCTCATGCGAGCTCGCGGCGATCGCACCTGCGAGCAGCACGACGATCGGGATCAACAACTGAATCTGGCGGATCGGCCCGAACGAGCGGCCAAGCGCGTCCGCCCGCGCGCTCAGTCGCCCGCGAAGGCGACGGTCGTCATGATCGCGTTCTCGGCCTGGCGTGAGTCGAGCCGCGTGTGCTGGACGACGATCGGCACGTCCGACTCGATCACACTCGCGTAATCCGTCGCCCGCGGAATCGGCTCGGGATCGGTGAGCTCGTTGAACCGGACGTGTCGGGTGCGGCGCGCCGGTACCGTTATCGCGTACGGCCCCGCGGGGTCACGATCGGAGAAATAGACGGTGATCTTGACGTGAGCTTCAGCGGTCCCCGCGTTGAGCAGGCAGACGGTCTCGTGGCTCCCGAGGACATCTTGAGGTCCATGGCTCCAGGCGGGGATGTACCCTTCGGCGATCGCCCAGTGAGTGCGTCCAATCATGTCGAGACAGGTGGCAATGTTCGTGCCCAGGATCAGCGGGGCCGCCCGATGCGCTACTTCAGTCGCTCGATGCGCTACTTCAACGGAAAGCCGGAACGCGTCCCGTAGTCGACCATCGAGAGTCCGAACAGGAACAGCAGCCAGAAGAAGCCCGCGCCGGCGAACACCCACTTGAGCGAGGGGCGGCCGCGCAGCTTCATGAAGAGCAGGAAGACGATGGCGGCTTGGGTGAAGGCAATCCCGAAGTGCACGATCGGCTGGAATATCCCGATCGGCTCGTAGGCGGCGAGCACCGACAGTCCGAGCAGCAGCAGCAGCACGGCCCAGCCGATGACGTACGGCGCGATCGGTTCGGGGGGATTTGCGCTCATCAGCCTGCCCTGCCGAGTGGATAGATGCACGCGAAGAGGAAGAACCAAACGGTGTCGACGAAGCTCCAGTAGAGGCCCACGACCTCCAGGGGAGCGTCATAGCTCGGCGAGAAGGCGCCCTGCGCCGCACGCACGGCGAGAAGTGCCACGAGCACGATGCCGATGGTGAGGTGCAGCGCATGCAGCCCCGTCGCAACGAAGTAGAAGCACCAGAAGATCTCGGTCGGCCTGCGATAGCCCGGCTTGAACACGTAATCGATGACCGGCACCGAGTGCGCCGCCACGTCCTTCGCGTACTCGTAGCCCTTCACGCCCAGGAACGCGAGCCCGAGGGCGACAGTCGCTGAGAGCAACAGCACCAGGGCGCGCTGCTGATCGGCTTTCGCCGCGCGCGTGGCGAGCACCATCGTGAGGCTGCTCGTGATCAGGATCGCCTGGTTGACGCTGCCGAGCAGAATGAAGCTGTCGTGCCCGGCGAGCGCGAATTGCTCCGGGTACGTGAAGCGATAGATGAAGTAGGAGAAGACGAGCGCGCCGAAGAACAGCACCTCGGTCGCGATGAATACCCACATCCCGAGCTGCGCCGTCTCGGACTGCTGGCGGCTGTCCGAGTATTGCGCTTCGAGGCGGCCGCTAAACATCGGCCGCTCCGAGCCCGAGTCCGAGGCCCGCGGGCTCGGCGAAGTGCGCGCCGTCCTGGGTCGTGAAGCTGCCGTCGCGCGGATCGTAGCGATACGGCCGTTCCGTCACGGTGGGCGTGTGCGGGAAATTGTGCGCGGGCGGCGGCGAGGATGTTCGCCACTCGAGCCCCGTTGCGCCCCAGGGATTCGCGCGCGCGCGCTTGCCGAAGAAAAGCGACCAGGTGAGATAGCCGAGGGGGAGCAGATACGCGGCGGCGAGGATCGAGGCGCCCGCCGAGGAGAGGACGTTCCAGGTCTGCAGGTCCGGTGCGTAGGTGTAGTAGCGCCGCGGCATGCCGAGATAGCCGAGGATGAACTGCGGGAAGAAGGTGAGATTGAATCCGACGAACATGAGAATGGCCGCGTAGCGGCCCCACATCTCGGGATAGTGCCGCCCGGTGATTTTCGACCACCAATAATGCAGGCCGCCGAAATAGGCCGAGACCGTGCCGCCGACCATGATGAAGTGGAAATGTGCGACGACGAAGTAGGTGTCCTGCAGATGGATGTCCGCGGAGAGCGTCGCGAGGACGAGCCCGGTCAGTCCGCCGATCGTGAACAACCCCACGAAGCCGAGCGCGTACAGCATCGGTGCATCGAAGGAGATCCGCGCGTTGTGCAGCGTCGCGGTCCAATTGAAGACCTTGATCGCCGAGGGCACTGCCACGATGAACGACATGAGCGAGAAGACCACGGCGGAGGTGAGCGAGATGCCCGCCGTGAACATGTGGTGGCCCCAGACGAAGAAGCCGATGACCGCGATCGAGATGAGCGCGTAGCACATGCCACGGTAGCCGAAGACCGGACGCCGCGCGAAGCACGCGACGAGCTCGCTCACGACGCCCATCGCCGGCAGCACCATGATGTAGACCGCGGGATGGGAGTAGAACCAAAACATGTGCTGAAAGAGAATCGGGTCGCCGCCGAGCGCCGGGTTGAAGATGCCGACGCCCCAGAGGCGCTCGATGCCCACGAGCGCGAGCGTCATTGCGAGCACCGGCGTCGCGAGCAGCATCACGATGCTCGTCGCATAGATCGCCCAGACGAAGAGCGGCAGCCGGAACCAGGTCATGCCGGGGGCGCGCAGCTTGTGCGTCGTGACGACGAAGTTGAGCGCCGTTGCGATGGTCGAGAAGCCGTTGATGAACACCGCAACGGCGGCCGCGATCACGTGCCCGTTCGCAAAATTGCTGGAGTACGGCTCGTAGAACGTCCAGCCCGTGTCGTCTCCGCCGATGAAGATGAAGTAGAGCGCGATGAAGCCGGAGAGCGTGAACAGGTACCAGGAGAACAGGTTCAGGCGCGGGAAGGCGAGGTCGCGCGCGCCGATCATGAGGGGGATGAGGAAATTGCCGAGCGTCGCCGGGATCGATGGAATCAAAAAGAACCACACCATCACGATGCCGTGCATCGTGAACATGCGGTTGTATACCTCCGGCTGCAGCAACGTGCCGTAGGGGTTCACGAGGTGCAGCCGGATCAGAGCCGCTGCGGCCCCGCCGATGAAAAAGAAGAACGTGATCGAGGCGAAGAACAGGATCGCGATGCGCTTGTGGTCGCGCGTGAAGAGCCACGAGCCGAGCGAGTGCTCGTCGCCGAGGTAGCTCTCGGACTGGCTCTCGGGGTGTCTTGCGGGCAGGCCGGCCGTCGTGGCGCTCATGGCGATCGTCCTTCGGAGAGTGATTTGATGTACGCCAGCATGCGCACGAGATCGTCCTCGCTCAGCTGGCCCTCGAAGGAGGGCATGACCGGCGGATAACCGGCAACGCGCTGTGTCGAGGGGATGAGGATGCAGTCGCGGATGTAGCGCTCGTCCGCGGCCATGGTTCGACCGTCCGCGAGGTGGACCACGCTTCCGTAGAGTCCGTCGAACGAGGGCGCGTGCACGGTGCTCGACGCCGAGTGGCAGCCGGTGCACCCGTAGCGGCGGGCGAGCGCGAAACCCTGCTGCGCGAGGGATTCCGTTGCCCCCTGATTCGCGAGCCAGCGCGCGTAATCGGCAACGCTCATGACGATGACGCTCCCGATCATGTGCGCGTGTTGGACCCCGCAGAACTCCGAGCACTCGAGCGAATAGGTGCCCGTGCGGTCGGCCTCGAACCAGAACGTCTCGAACTGCCCCGGTACTACGTCGTGCTTGAGGCGAAACGCCGGGATGTAGAAGCTGTGGATCACGTCCTGCGAGGCCAGGATGATCTTCACGAGCCGGCCAACCGGGATGTGCACCGCGTCTATCTCGCGCTGTCCGCCCGGATGCTGGACCTTCCACATCCATTGTTTGCCGACGACGTAGAGCTCGAGATCGGGCCGCGACGGGGGCTTGTAGAGGAACAGATAGGCCTTGGCGCCGAGCACGAACAATACGAGGAACGCCGCGAGCGTCCCCGATGTCCAGCCGATCTCCCAGACCCAGCTTTTTTGCCCGGTCTCGTGGCGCGGCACCGCGCTGCCGCGGCGATATTTCACGCAGAAGACGAGCATCATGCCGTACACGAAACAGAGGATCAGCAGGACGAGCGCGAACTCCCCGATGTTGATCGTGTCGATCACGCTCGCGGAGAGCGCCGCATTCCGGGGCCAGAAAGGCAGCCAGTGATGCATCATCGGGCAGGCCTCATCAGGCGGGCCTCGGGCGGCGCGCGAGCCTGAAGAGCATGAATCCGAGGCCGAGCACCGTCGCCGCGCAGAGCGCGCGGGTGGTATTGCGGATCGCGAAGCTGTAGCGCCCCGTGCCCGGGTCGTAGCAGTAGCAGAGCAGCAGCAGATCGGCGACGGGCGATGAGATGCGGCCGCGCGCCGTCTCGGTGAGTCCGAGCCGCAGATCGAGCGGACGGAACCCGACCCCGAGCAGATAGCGCGCGATCGTGCCTCGCGGCGTCGCGAGCATGATGCCCGCCGGGTGCGCGAACTGATCGACCGCCGGATCGTAGCGGTAATGGAAGCCGACCGCGTCCGCGACGGCGCGCACGGAGGACTCGGGACCCGTGAGGAAGTGCCAGGCCGCGGCGCGGGCGGGAGGAAGTCCCGCAAGGTACTTCTCGCGGGCGGCGCGCGATTCAGCCGGCCCGTCCCGCGGATCGATGCTGATCGCGACGACCCGATAGTCGCGCCCGGCGATGAGCGGGGTGAGGGCGAGCGTGCTCGCGGTGTGCTCGAGCACGACGCCGCAGAGCGTCCGGCAGCGCAAATAATCGAGGACCAGCACCACGGGCTCGCCGTGGAAGAAATCGCCGAGACGCACCGGTCGGCCGGCCTCGTCGCGCAGCGCTACGCCGAGCGGCAGCGCGGCGCCCATCCGCTGTTTGAAGCCGAGCTCGCTCGTATCTTCCGGCCTCAATGTCGTGTGCGGACCGCGATCGGGTCCCGCGGACGGGCGGTCGGGGAGAGTCTCCATCGAGCCCATCGGATGCGCGAGCGCGGCGGTGTCGAGCGCGGCCGCGAAGCAAAGCCCGCAGCAGAGAGCCACCGACCGCCACACGGCCGCCCACGCATGCCCCGCCTGCCTTTGCGGCGTGCGCCTCATCGTTGCTCCCGATGTTTGCGTCGCGCGGCCGCTCGATGTGTGGCCGCCGGCGATGCGCCCGCCGGCGATGCGCTCGCCTGCGGCGCCGGCTGTTCCGGCGAGGGCGCGGTCCGCGGAAACTCCGGAATGCCCTGCTGCGCGAGCCGGCGCATCGCTTCCTCGATTGGAATGCGCGCGATGCCGTGCTCGCGATCGACCCAGCCGTAGGAGTCGAGGAGCTTGCTCTCCTTCGCCATGTAGTTCGCAAGATCGGTTGCCGGCGCCGTCTGCAGGCGCGGCTCGGGTGGAGTGATCGCGAGGTGCCGGTTCACATCGCCGCGGGTGAGCGGGAAGGCGCCGATCATGATGAGCGGCGTCACCCCGAGCAGCACGAGGATGCCGAGCGCGACGATTCCGATCACGTAGAGCGAGATGTCGCTGCGCTCGTATTGCACGTCGGCGTTGCGCCGCACGCCCGGGTCGGCAGCGCCACTCCCCGGCATCGCGCTCCCAGAGCCACCACTCGAAGGCCCACCGCTCGAAGGCCCGCCGCTCGCGCGTACGCGGCTCTCAGGCATGGGTCGCCTCCGGATGGGCCCCGCCCGTTCGGTCCCTGCAGAACCGCAGGCCTCCCGCCGCCGCAAGCATCCACAGTCCCCCGATGCAAATCATCGCCGCGGGATCGAGCCAGGAGAATGCGGTCCGCTCGAAGCCGGGCAGCACCAGCCACCACACATTCAGCAGATCCGCCAGGAGCAGCAGGGCACAGACCGCGCCGACGACGATCGGATTGCGCTTCGCGGGTGTCCAAACGAGCACGACGAACGGCACGAAAAACTGCGCAGCGGCGAGCGCGAAGATCACACTGCCCCAGGGCGGAGCCCAGCGCTCGATGAACCAGTGAATCTCGGTGTGCAGGTTCTCCTCCCAAATGATGAGCCACTGGCAGAACGAGGTGTACGCCCAGAAGACGATCACGGCGACGAGCACGGCGGCGAGCGATGCGAGCGCCGGCGTGAAGGGGTCCGCCGCGCGTACGGCCGCCGCATCAGCGGAGCCTTGCGCGGCAGCGGTCCGTCCCGCCGTGGCATCGCCGGAGCCCGATGTCGCCGCGGCCGCTCCCGCCGCGACCGGCGCGCGAGCGCCGAGCACCATCAGCATCAAGGCGCAGGAGATGGCGGCGATGAACTGGCCGGAGCCGACGACCATGCCGTAGATGGACGAGAACCAATCGGGCTCGGTCGACATGATCCAATCGATGCCGGCGTAAGTGAGCGAGTAGCCCATTAGCAGCACGCCGATCGCGCTCACCCACTGCAATCCCGCCGGGGCGCCGCCGTCGGGGCCCGGTCGGCGCAGCACGCCCCAGGCGGCGAATCCGATCCAAATGAGAAAATACAATCCTGCGCGCAGAAAGAAGAATTCGAGATTCAAATACCACCCGTTGTGCAGGTGCGCGGCGACGGATGCATGCGTCCACGGATAGAGGATCGGCAGGCCTGCCACGACCGGCAGGTAAATGAGCAGGAAGAGCGGCATCGTTGCCGCCATGGCCGAAAGCGGCAGTCGAGCGATCGGGCCCCAGCGACCGCCCGTCAGGTCCCAGATGAGCAGCATTCCGATGGCGCCGACCGGCATGGAGAGCCAGAAGTAGAATCCCGCAAGCCAAGCGGGAAAGAACGTCTGGGGGGTATTCAAATAGCCCCAGATGCACGCGCCACCGCCGAGGAGTGCGGCGATCGCCCCAATGAGAACGAGCCGGGAGATGGCGCGGTCGAGTCTCATTTGAGGGCGGCCCGTTCGGCGGCAGTCAGCGTCAGCACCGTGGGTGCGGTTTCGGCGTCGGAGCCGCCGGTCGCTGCGGCTCTGGCGCGCGCCGAGGTCATGCTGGGATCGGCGGCTCGGCCCGCCGTCGAGCTGGCCGGGCCCGCGGCCGAGTCGGCGGACCGGCCGGGCGAGCCCGTCGCGGAGCGGGGCGATACTTCAACCTCCTCGGCCGCCTGCAGTGCGCGGATGTAGGCGATGATCGCCCAGCGGTCCGCCGGCGCGACGCGCTGCGCGTACGAGAACATGACACCGTACCCGTTCGTGATCACGTCGTAGAAATGTTGGATGGGCGCCTTGCGCAGCCGGTCGATGTGATACGACGGCGGCGCCGGGAATCCGCGCTGCACGACCATGCCGTCGCCGTAGCCCGTCGGCCCGTGGCAGACGGCGCAGTAGATGTCGAAGCGCTCCCGTCCGCGCTCGAGCAGCGCCAGCGTCACGGGAGGCGGCGGCGGCTCCGGCGCATAGTCGCGCGCGATGGTTCCGGGCGGAGCCTGCATCGGCGACAGCGGCTCGGGGGAGGTGCGGTAGACCTCGTAAGGGTTGACCTTCGGCTGGTTCGCCATGTTGTCGCAACCTGCTGCGATGAGGGCGGCGAGCCCGCACGCGAGACAGCTCGCGGATCGCACGGCGGCTCGTGCCGCCACAG